>Ga0326512_10001142_pt1 | contig 21254 bp, 14 predicted proteins | sample 1_2617_0518_D_FD_203652 | JGI IMG/M metagenome (GOLD analysis project Ga0326512, IMG submission 203652) | Bovine rumen microbial communities from UC Davis, California, United States - 1_2617_0518 | ecosystem: Host-associated > Mammals > Digestive system > Stomach > Rumen | place: USA... | reverse complement strand
AGAAGATTACGGCCTTGGGCTGTTTGACGGCAAGGACACGCCGACGGCTGAAATCGCATGGAAGCTGTACGACAAGGGCCTTGGCTTCAACAGTCAGATCAAACTTGAGGACAACGTAAAACTCAACAGGAATTTTTATATCTCAAAACAGTGGGAGGGCGTAGAAGCAAACGGCCTGCCCACGCCGCAGTTCAACTTTCTGAAAAGGACATGCGGCTTTATCGTGGCGAACATCACGTCCGACAATATCAGAGTGACGGCGACGGCCCTTGCCAACACCGTCGGCACGAACAGCTACAAGCAGCTTGTGGACATTGTAAACGACGAGTTTGAGGCGATCATCGAGAGAAACAAAGTCCCGGCCCGCGTCAGGAAGTTTGCCAGCAAGGCGGCGATTGACGGCGACGGCTGCCTTTACACTTATTGGGACGACCAGGCAGAGACAGGGCAGAAAGCCAAGGGCGCGATTGTGACCGAAGTCATTGACAACACGCGCGTCTACTTCGGGAACCCGAACGACAACCGGGTACAGACTCAGCCGTGGATCATTATTGCCAAGAGGGAGCCGGTCAGAAATGTTAAGCTCCGGGCCAAAGACAACGGAATCAAGGGCTGGAACGTCATCACGCAGGACGACGACGACAACAACAAGGTTGACGCCGCGAAATACACGGACGGGCTTGTTACCGTGCTCATGCTGTTCTGGCGCGACGACGACGGGGTCATCCATTATTTTGAGTCCACACGCAACTGCGCGGTAAAAAAGCCGACGAGCATGGACATCAAGCTCTATCCGGTATGCTGGCTCAACTGGGACGAGATCGCAGACTGCTACCACGGTCAGGCCATGATTACCGGCCTTATCCCGAACCAGGTATTTGTGAACAAGAGCTGGGCCATGACACAGCTCAACATTCTGCGCTCCGCCTTTGGCAAGGTGGTATTTGACTCCACCCGCGTCAAGCGCTGGGACAACCGCGTGGGCGGCGCTATCCCCGTGACGGGCGCTGTTGACGGTGTGGCGAAAATCCTTGACCCGGCCCCGATCAACCCGCAGGTAAGCCAGTTTATACAGCTTGCCGTGGAAATGTCAGAGCAGAGCCTTGGAGCGACAAGCGTCGCGCTCGGCGATACGAGACCGGACAACACCAGCGCCATCATTGCCTTGCAGCGGGCCGCGTCCACGCCGAACGAGATCACGAAGCAAAACCTTTACGACAGCGTGGAAGACCTGTTCCGCATTTACCTGGAGTTCATGGGCGAATACTACGGCAAGCGCTTTGTAGACTCCCCCATCACCAGTGCGGAAAAAGAAGCTGTGCTGTTCGCGCAGCAGATGAACCCCGATCTTGAAGTCCCCGAGGAAGTACCCGTAGAGTTTGACTTCTCCATCTTGAAGAAGCATCCCGTGCTTATCAAGCTGGACGTCGGCGCGAGCACCTACTACAGCGAGATTGCGGCGACGCAGACGCTGGATAATCTTCTGATGAACGGGCACATTGACATCATCGAGTATCTTGAGCGAGTGCCGGACGACAGAATCCCAGGCAGACGCGCTCTGCTTGAGAAGAAGATCAAGGAGCGCGACGCTATGCAGCAGATGCAGCAGCCCGCAACGGGAGGCAATATGCCGCCTATTCCTGGTATGCCGCAGCAGGGAGCCATTCAGGATTTAGGCATCAAACCGGATGTGCCGACGGGATCAGGCTACAGCAATCTACAGAGGACGATCAACAAGACCGGGACGACGGAAGGACTTGTATAAATGGCAGAGATTAAAGCCGCGACAAATGAAAAGATTTTTCAGATCACGGCTTTCCGCGGTCTGAACCAGAACCCGGACGGCGATACCAAGCTCAAGCTGGGCGAGGCGTCGGAGATGGTGAATTACAGGATCACCCGAGACGGCAACTTGCAGCGCAGGCCGGGGACGAAGACGCTGGTAGACCTTGAGACGGAGCACCCCGTCAAGGGGCTGTGGAACGGCTACGTCAACGGGCACGAGTATCTGCTTGGGGCCTGCAACGGCAAACTCTACAAGTTCTGGGACGATACCACGACGGAGTTTTCCGCAACTGAGATCGGGGACATCAGCACAGAGGACGATGTATTCCTGTTTGGCTTTTCAAACATCGTCTACATCATGGACAAGGCAAAATACAGACAGTGGGACGGCACGACGCTGAAAGAGGTGGACGGTTATATCCCCCTCGTTCAGATCGCCATTCCGCCCGTGAACGGCAGCGGTGAGAGCGCTTCTCTCGAAAATGTAAACCGGCTCACGGCGAAACGGCGCGTCTGGATTTCCCCGGACGGCACGGGAACAAAGTTCCTTCTGCCGGAAAATGACCTGTACGCCATCGACTATGTGAAAGACCTCAAGACCGGGCAGGACGTAAGCGCCAGCGACTACACAACAAACGTGCTTGAGGGCAGCGTGACGTTTACGATGGTCTCTCCACCGCCGCAGGCCGTGAACAGCTACGAGATCGGCTATACGGTAAAAAGCACTTTCCGCCTGCAAGTGGAGAGTATGCAATATGCCGAGCTTTTCTCGGGTGTTCAGGACACCAGAATCTTCCTCTACGGCGACGGCACGAACAAGACGATCTACTCCGGCATGGACTACAACGGCAAGCCGAGAGCAGATTACTTTCCCGATCTGTATGAGGCGCTTGTCGGCGACGAGAACACGCCGATTACCGGCATGATCCGCCACTACTCAAGCCTCGCCTGCTTCAAGTCCGACAGCGCGTGGAGCATCACGGCGAACAGCCTGACGCTCTCCGAGGGTCTGAGCATCCCGGCATTTTATGTTACGCCAATCAACAAGGCTATAGGGCTTGAGGCGAACGGTCAGGTCAGGCTTGTGCTGAACAGCCCCTATACTCTCTTCGGCAACGATCTGTATGAGTGGAAGAACAGCTCGTATTACACGTCGAACCTGACGAGAGACGAGAGGCAGGCCAAGCGCATTTCAGACAGGATTTGGGCGACGCTCAAGAGCTTCGACACGAAGCATTGTGTCTGCTACGACGACAACGACGCGCAGGAGTATTACATCTGCTTCGACGGCGAGGCGCTTGTCTACAACTACGCGGCGGACGCCTGGTCAAAGTATTCGGCCTTTCCCGTCAGCGCCATGATGAACGTCAATGGCGAGCTGTACATCGGGACACCGGACGGCAAGCTCAAGCATTTCAGCGCCGACTATCTTGACGACGACGAAGAAGCAATACAGGGCTATTGGGAATCCGGCTCCATGTCCTTCGGCCAGGAGTATATGCGAAAGTATTCCGCCACATGCTGGATTGCCGTCAAGCCGGAGAGTAAGACCGAGGCCATTGTCAGCGTCAGGACGGACAAGAAGCTATGCGAGACCCGGACGATCACGACGGAGACGTATCAATTCGACTTCGGCGCGGTCGATTTCTCGGACTGGAAGTTCGACGAATACTTTGGAGCGCAGATTTACCGGGAGAAGATCAAGGCAAAGAAATTCGTTTTCTACAAGCTGCTGCTGAAAAGCGAGAGCGCTGACGCCAGATGCACGATCCTGTCAGCGGATATCCGCGTCCGGTTTACGGGCATGGCGAAATAGGGAGGAGACAAGACATGGCCTTTACCAAAATGACCGGCAAGGTCGATAACATTTCGGCGCTGAAAGACAGGCCGAATGAAGACCCCGGAGCACTGACAAGCGAACAGCTCAAAGCGGAGTTTGACAAGGCCCCGGTCGCGCTGAAAACCTTTATCAACGCGCACATTGACGAGCTGACGGCGGGAACCGCAGCCGCGAACCTCGGCGCAAAGATCACGCAGGGCGGCGAGACCGTCAACACGACCGTTCAGGCGTTTTTGAACGCGCTGCTTACGTCTTTCAATACGCTTATCGTCGGGACGAATCAGATTTCCGACAACGCCGTGACGGGCGCGAAGATCGCAGGCAACGCCGTAAGCAACGTCTACAGCGGCACGATTTCCTCCGACGCGGCGGACTGGACGGGCGAAGCGGCCCCGTATACGCAGACCGTCAACGTGACCGGCATCCTTGCCGCTGACGAGCCTATCATTGACCTCTCCCCCAGCGACACTTACGCGACAGCGCTTGAGGAGATCGCGGAGTGGGGCAAGATATACCGCGTGACAGCCGGGGCCGGGGCACTCACCTTCTACGCCACGGCGATTCCGAATGTCGATCTGAGCTTTAAAGCGAGGTGTATACGCAAATGAGCGAGGGCATGATTATCCGCAGAGGCGGCGGAGGCGGCGGATTTGACCCGACCGGGGCGATACTCAAGGTCGTGACAAGCGCGGGCTGCACCGTCAACGTCAGCGGCACAAGCTACAGCCGGACGCAGACGGACGCCGATGGCTTCCCGAGAAGCGACGATGCAAACGTCGTCGAGCACTTCTTCAGCATCCCCTCTACAGCGTTTGGCACGATCACCGTAACCGCGAGCAAGGTGTACAGCGGCGAGACGCTGACCGCCACGAAGACGGCGACGGTCAACACCGCAGGCAAGGTATACGAAGTGCTGATTGCTGCGCCAAATATTCTTTTGAACTCGACTTTCGGGCTTCAATCCGGCCTCGTGCTGAACAGCGGCTTTAGTTATTCCGAACGCTACAAGGAGATCAAAAACGATAACATGACTAATAATTGGAGGAAACTATTCACAAACGATATTCCTGTTACCGCTTTTGACTTACTGTCTGTCAACTTGAGTAGTTATAGCAGCGAAGCAACCGGGACAATTGGCCTCCTTGACGAAGACAATGTAATACTTTCAAGTATTGGATTGAGAGGCTCCAGGGAAAGCGGCAGCGACGCTATCGAAAACAAACACTATCCAACCGCCAGTGTTCGGGTCGAAGGTAGCTTAACGTATATATACGAAATCGTTCTCAGTTAAGGAGGGGACAGCATGAGCGTAAAAATTAAAGCCGGGACATGCTTCGTCCTCCCTGTCACGATTGAGGACGATTATCTCGAAGAAATCGAAGCTATCGAGTTTTTGCTAAAGCAGATCGACACAGGCGAAACGATCAAGACCGCTTATTGGTCAAAAGAAGGACAGTGTCGGGACGCCGAGAGGATCAGCGGCGAGAACACGTTTATCATCATGTTCTCCATGGAGGACAGTTACCTGTTTCAGCAGGATGAAATGTTCTATCTGGACACAAGAATACATCACCAGAACTCAATCACAAACCCGTATACAAATATCGTGAGAGTGCGTCTTAGCAGCACGCTCTTTGCGCAGGGAGAGGAGGTAGGCCCGTAATGCCAACCAATAACTACGAGAACAGAAGCGTTGTCGTTCGCGTGCCGGACTTTGGCATTGCCAGAGGCCAGGACGGACTTTCCGCCTACGAGCAGGCTGTAGCAGGCGGCTACGAAGGCACCGAAGCGCAGTTCAACCAGGAGCTTTCCAGTTTCAAGACTCTGCACGACGAGACAGAGACCGCCGCCACCGCCGCCGCCGAGTCGGCGACCAGCGCGGGGCAGAGCGCCACAGCTGCCGCAGGATCAGCCGAAAGCGCCGCCACTTCTGCTTCGTCTTCGGCTACTTCCGCCGCAGACGCGAGTGCAAGCGCCGGTTCTGCGGCTGACTCCGCGAGCAATGCGGCGAGTTCTGCCGCCTCAGCCGCAGCCAGCGCAGCAAGCGCGGGAAACTCTGCTTCGACGGCAGCGCAAAAGGCCAGCGAAGCGTCTGCCTCCGCAACTGCCGCGAGCTCAAGCGAGACCAATGCCGCGTCGTCCGAGGATGCTGCCGCTGATTCTGCCGCCGCCGCTGCCGCGTCTGCCGCAGCGATTGAGGAGTATGAGCATGACGCCGAGGCATGGGCCATAGGCAAGCGCGGCGGCACCGAAGTCCCGAGTACGGACGAAACCTATCACAACAACAGCAAGTACTATGCCGGTCAGGCAGGCACAAGCGCAAGCACCGCCGCGTCGTCTGCTGCCGCCGCATCGACAAGCGAGAACAATTCGGCATCTTCCGCGTCTTCTGCTGCCGCGTCTGCATCTTCCGCTTCGACGTCTGCCGCTACCGCGACAGAGAAAGCCGGTGAAGCGTCCACGTCTGCCAGCGCCGCCAGCACAAGCGCGGCAAGCGCGGCAGGCAGCGCCACAAACGCGGCCAGCTCCGCCACAGCGGCATCCGCGTCTGCAACGGCGGCGGGCAATGCGCAGACGGCGGCGGAGACCGCGCAGGGCAAAGCCGAGGACGCACAGGAAGCGGCAGAACAGGCGCAGAGTGACGCCGAGGCAGCCGCACAGAGTGTCAGCCAGAGCGCCGCGCAGATCAGTCAGAATGCGTCCGACATCAGTGACTTAAAGAGCGCCTCTGATGAGGTGCTTGAAATTCTGAAGCATCCAATTTCGTATTCAAAATCCGATGTTTCTATGTCGGAGTATTTCACGACAATTATTGACGGCGTACAGTTGATTGCCGGAACACGGTATGACATATCTGCAACGCTGGCGTCTGCCGCGACTCAGGCGTATTATCTGCTCCTTTATAAGGGCGAAACATCGGTTACGTCGATTACGATTGAATCTGGAAGCACGACTGGCACGTTCTATTATGATGTGACTGAAACCGGGGACGATTACAGTGTTAAGGTGGCATCTGGTGCGTATGCCGCTCATGTCGGAGTATCGGCAACGGTTGTGCCGAAGACGAATGGCAGTATTTTGGATGATATTGAGGCGAAAGTAGCAGATACCGTAAAGCCTGACAATATAATCTCAGACGTATTGTATGCCAACTTTGCATATGGCGGTACTACTCTTGCCGAAAACAACGATTGTCTTATTTGCTATTTTCCTGTTGTTAATGGCTCAGTATATACTATTGATCGTGGGGAACCACTCCGAGACAGCAGAATAGGGTATTGCACAAGCATCCCATATATAGGGTGTACAATCACAGGATATGCGGGGCTTTATGGGGAATCTGTCAAAACGATCCAAGCTACTGCTGACGGATATTGCTGTGTGCTAATGCGCTGGTCTGGAGATACGGTGACTGTTCAGCAAGTGCTTGACATGGCGTATATCTATAGTGGGGCGTATGATCCGAACATTGGGAAAACCACCAAACATTTGGATGATATTTCCTACATGGACAAGCATGATGACAGTTTTATAGTATCCTCTAATCTGTTTGACGGGTTTTACGTTGCCGAAAAATATCTCACAAATGCTGGGGTCGAATGGTCGTCTGCCAGTTATGGCTATACAAAAAACATGATTCCCGTATATCCCGGCTATCGCTTAACTGCAAATTCTGGGAACGGCAGTCGAATGATCCGATATGTAACGGCATATGATAAAAATGGGAATGTTCTTGCTGATAAGGGGTATAGTGGTGAACTGTACACCGGATTTATAGTACCTGATGGGGTTTATTATGTCCGTATTTCTACGGTGATGACTGCGCTCACAGCCGAAGATTTCCGTATCAACAATTCTGGAACACCCGTGGATTATGACGCATATAGCGTAAAGCCGAACAATATCGGAGACATGACACGGCTTAATCGTGAACCATTAACCGTGCTTCCTGATTATTTCGTCAATACAATGTCATACCGCCCTGTTGGAAGTCTTTCAAAGGGCTATATCTGCATGGTAACGGATGACGGCACAAGCGGATTGGCAACGTATACAATTCCGCTTGCAATTTCTAAAAATGTTCCGTTCACATTCGGCGTTATGCACGATTCCGAAGTTTTTGCAGACGAAACAATGACGGCAACTGTGGTTGACGCTGTTAATAATCATGGATGTTCTGTTGCACAGCATGGTAGTGTGTTGTGGGATGTAATGAGCGAAAAGGACTTGGTGAACTTCTTCAACAACGAAAAAGCATTCCTTGCCGGGAAAGGGCTTGTGGCAGAAGGTGCTATTATACCGCAACACAGAACAAACAATCTTGTTAAAGCTGTGGCTGGTGGACTGTACGGTGTTGTACGAAGCGGCTATGACGGCAAAGGCGAAGGTCAAGGCGGCGATGTAGATAACTATAGCATTACTAACTACTATGATTATTATACAAGCGGTGAGCGCAGTAGCATTTATGGTCTGTCATCGTATAACTGTGCTTTTGCCACGAAAGCCTATAATCATAGTGCCATTGATTATGCCTATGCAAATAACAAGATTCTGATTGTTTATTACCATGAATTTGACATCGGCGATGAGCAAAAGGAAGTTATTGAAGATATGATCGATTACGCAAAAGACAAAGGGATTACGTTCACAACGCTTGGCAACATCAGGTATATCAGATAAAGGACACTTTAAGTCACGGAGGGGACTATGAACGACGACGATGAAAAGAGCCTATCCGGGCTGTTGACGGAGGACTAAAAAATGGGGCTGTGGTACTGGATCACCGCCGAGTTTCGGGCGCTTGGCCTGCGCTGCGTGGCACACGGGCCTGAGTTCTGGCTTGTCATGCCGCTGGCGCTTGGCGTGGCGATCATGGCGGCACTGGCGGCGAGGGGCATTTGGAGAGGAGGACACAAATGAGGGGCGTCGACATTTCGCACTACCAGAAAGGGCTGTCGATCAAACAGATCAAGGATGCAGGTAACGAGTTCGCTATTATCAAGCTCACCGAGGGAAACTTCCTGATTGACAGCGCGGCCTTTGGCTTCTATCACGAGGCGTTCACGCTGGGCTTTCCCGCAGGCTGCTACTGCTACAGCCACGCGACCACGGCGGAGCAGGCGCGGAGAGAGGCCGAGTTTCTGCTCAAGACGATCAACGGCTTTCCCATGCCGTGCGGGATCTTTCTCGACGTTGAGGAGCCGAAGATGCTGGGGCTTGGCTATCAGCAGCTTATGTCCGTCTTGACAACGTGGTGCTCTGCGATCACCGACGCGGGCTACGTTCCCGGCGTCTACGGCTCGGAGTATAACCTGTGGACAAAAGTCAGCCCCGAAGACCTCCCGCCCGATACGCTGGTGTGGGTCGCGCACTACGGCAAACAGCCGGACGTTTCCTGCGATCTGTGGCAATCGAGCGACAGCGGCAGCATCCCCGGCTACAAGGGCAACGTGGACACCGACGAGACGCGGAGCTCGTGGTTTGAGGGGCTGGCGCTCAAGGGCTACAATGTGGCCGAGCCAAACAAGCCGCCCGACGCCTGCCTGATTGACGGGCCTTGCGAGTCGCCAGACATATCCGGCGCTCTCGGCATGCTGGCCGATTACATCAGGACAGACGATTTCAAAAGCGGTTTTTTGGCGTTCATCGCCGGGAAGGAGATGCAAAAATGAATTTTGAATTTTTCGGTATTGCCTCGGTCGCCGCGATCAGCGTGATCTGCTGGCTTGCGGGAGAGTCGGTCAAGCTGTCACCGCTTGACAACAAATGGATTCCCGTCGTTGTCGGCGTTCTCGGCGGCATCCTCGGCGTCGTCGGCTTTAAAACCATGCCGGAGTTTCCCGCCTCCGACGTGATGACCGCCGTAGCCGTCGGCATCGTGTCCGGTCTCGCTGCCACAGGCGCAGATCAAATCGGAAAGCAGCTCGGCAGCAACGGGAAGCACTGAGGCCGGAGCTATGAGCGATGCAGTTATCACAGCGCTGATTATGGCGCTGGCGTCCATTATCTGTCAGGTGCTTATAAACAAGAATAACAGAAATAAGCGCGTGAAAGAGGACGCGGAAAAAGAAAAGGCCCGCGCCGTCGCCCAGGCCGTCAAGGACGCCAAGCTGGAAAACCGACTGAGCGACATTGAAGAAAAGTTAGACCGGCACAATGGATATGCCGAGAAGCTGAGCCAGATCGGGACGGATATTGCGGTCATCAAAAACGACATCAAGACGCTGTATAAACAGTCAGTGTAACTCTAAGTATCAGTACAGCGCAGTACAACAAGGACAAGCCGCCTGACGGGAAATAAGGCCGCACAGGGCGCATCAATTTCAGACCATATCAATGCACTCGCTCAAGACCAGAGCGCAGCACGGATGGTTTAACCAAGCAAATACAGCTACATATTGACAAGGGCGCATCAGGCCGTAGACGAGAGACATTCAGTCTCCCGTTTGCGGCCTGTTTTTATTTATCAAAATCCAATCAGCCCCGCCGACCATAGCGAGGGCAACGGGCAAGACCAGCCCGAGAAAGGACAAGAAAATGGATGAAAGCATCCTCAACACCAACGCAGCCGAGGTCAGCGAAAGCCAGACCGAGGGAAACGAGAACGAAGTCGTTGACGCAGAAGATGACGGCTGGGATGCCGTTGTCTGGGGCAGCGACGACGGAGCCGACGTTGAAGAAGACGGCGGCGAAGAGAGTCCTGTGAGCGAAGAGCCGGAAGCAGACCAGCCGAAGGACGACGCGAAACAGGAACCGGAAAAAGCGGCGGAGCCTGCCGAGACGAAGCCTGCGGCTGAGACCGAGGGAGAAGACCAGTTCCTCGAACTCAAGTACATGGATCAGTCCCGCAAGGTGAGCCGAGACGAGGCCAAGACCCTTGCCCAAAAGGGCCTTGACTATGACCGCATACGCGGTGAACGGGACAGCCTGAAAGAGGCCGGGAAGAAGCTGGAGAAATACGAGAGCTTTTTGAACGAGCTGAAAGGCGATTTCCCGGACATCGACTCCATGATTACCGATACCCGCGCAAGAATGATCGCCGACAAAGAGGGCATCCCCTACGCCGACGCCGTGGCGAAAGCAAAGCTGATGCACCCGGACAAGCCGCAGGAGGCCAAGCGTGCAGACCAGACGCAGGCCGACAATCCGGTTGTCCGCTTCATCCAGCAGTACCCCGGCGTAAAAGCAGAAGAGATTCCGCAATCTGTGTGGGACGACATGAAAGCCAACGGCGGCGACCTTGCGGCGGCATACGGCAAGTACGACCGACAGAAACAGGCTGACGAGATCGCCAGCCTGAAAGACGAGATCGCCACTCTCAAGCAGAATCAAAAGAACGCGGCCCGGTCTACCGGCAGCGCAAGCAGCGCCGGGAAGACCAACGCCAAGTCTCTGTATCAGCAACTTTGGGATGACGACGACTACTAAAAAGGAGATAAAAAATGGCTATCAATCTGATTAACGAGTACAGCACTCGTCTTGACGATCGCTTCAAACAGAGATCGCTGACCGAGGCCCATTGCGGCCATGATTACAGCTGGGACGGCGTGAACAGCATTTCCGTGTTTTCTCTCGACAATATGGAAGTGCACGACTACGGCGTAGACGCCAGCGGCAACCCCGTAAACACTGAGCGCTTTACCGGCGGCGTAGCGCCTACCGATATTGGCGATCAGATCACCACCTATGTCCTCCGCCAGAAAAAGAGCTTTGGCGGCAACATCGACGGTGTGACCAACATGGACCAGAAGAGCATCAAGAAGGCCAACTCCCTTCTCAAGCAGACCTGGGACGAAGTGATGGTTCCGCTGATCGACAAGTACAGGCTGAGAACCTGGGCGAACGGCGCAGGTCAGACCATTATCAATGCAACCCCGCTGACAAACGCCAAAGGCTCGTCTTCCATTGTTCGCGCGATTCTTACCGCGCAGTCCGCGCTCAACAACAAGTTTGTTCCACGCGACGGTCGCGTGTGCTTCATCGGCGAGACTCTTTCCATCGAGACCAAGCTGGCCGAAGAGCTTGGCTACAACCAGAGTTTCACCGGAAAGGCTATTGTCAACGGTGAATGCGCCAGAATGGGCGGTCTGCCTATCGTCTCCGTACCTGACGAGTGGCTGCCTACCGGCGTCGAATTTATGCTCAAGTACAAGAGAGCGACCGCCGACCCGACCAAGCTCAAGATGCTGCGTGCGCTGACTACCGTTCCCGGCCTTTACGGAACTCGCCTCGAAGGTCTGACCCGCTACGACAGCTTCGTGCTGGCGAACAAGGCCAACGGCATCCTCGTCTACGCGCAGAGCGGCGTGTCCAACCCCGGCACGATCAGCGTTTCCAGCGGCAAGCTCGTCCTGTCCAACGCGGCGAACATCACGTCCGCGAAGTACACCGACGACGGCAGCAATCCCAAGACCTCCGCGACCGCCAAGACTCTGACCAGCGGCACCACCACCGCCCCGGCCTCCGGCACCAAGATCAAGGTCGTCAGCTCCACCACCGGCTCCCTCGACTCCGGCATCGTGGAGTACACCATTCCCTGACAGACAGTAACCGCATAAGGGGCAGGCACTTCGCCTGCCCCGTTTTAGAAGCGAGGTATAAACTATGACTTCGACTACCGCACAGTGGATTTTTGAGGCCGCCATGACGCTGATCGACGAGCTGAACGATCAGGGGCAGGCCGACCACAGAGACACCACCGCGTATAAGAACAAAACGCTTTATGTTTTGAATATTCTCAGAAACGAGCTTTACCCCTATTCAGACACTTACAAGCAGCGCAACGACAACAAACGTCCCACGCTCTATCTGATTGAGGACTTTGACGACGTGATCCTGCTTGACGACTATATCTGTCAGTCCGTTATGCCCTACGGTCTGGCGGCACACCTGATGCTGGACGAGAACCCGACCGTCGCGGCCTTCTGCCAGCAGCGATATGAAGAGCTGAAAGCAGGGCTTACAAAGGGCATACCGGCCATGTCGCAGGACATCGTGGACGTGTACGCCGGGGACGGCGGCGGCTACTACGACGCAAACGGCAACTGGATTCCCACAGGCGGCAACGGCATCGGCTTTGAATGGACGACAAGATGGTGAGGTAACGCTATGGACGAATATCAAAGACTCCTCGAACAGTATAACCAGCAGGCACAGCAGGTCATCAACAACTCACAGGCGGCGATCAACCAGCAGACCGGGAATGTGCAAATGCCGTCTTCTCCGAGCGTCACCACCGGCACGACTACCGGCACGACGCAGAGTTATACCCAGCCGACGAACACGGGCAGTTCCACGCAGCAGACCGTAAACACCATGCAGCAGGGACTTAACGATATGCAACAGTCCGTCAATAACGCGCAGCAGGGCGTCGTTGACGCGACACAGCAGGCTATCGCGGCAGCCACAGGCGGGACAGGCGCTACGCAGACGCAGGCGGACGCATGGGCCGAATGGAACGCGCTGACGGCGAAGACGCAGAACGGGACGGCGACTCCGGCCGACTACGCGAGAGCACAAGAACTCTATCCCCTTCTCTTCGGCGGTCAGGCGCAGCAGCCGACCGCGAGTACGCCCGCCGATACCGGCAGCGGCACAACCGGAGGCACAACCGGAGGCACAACGCAGCAGCCCGCGACGGGAGCGGACGGTCAGCAGACAGGCGGGGAACAGCAGCAGCCGGTGACAATCTCATCCGCCGAAGCTATGGCGGAGTGGCAGGCGATCATGGCAAGAGTGCAGGCCGGAACCGCTACCCCCGCCGACTATGCCCGCGCCCAGGTGATTTACGGTGCCGCTTTCGGAGGCGGCACGGCCCCGGCAAATACCGCAGGAACGGGAACCGCCACCGGCACAGGCGGTCAGACCGTCGATGCAAACGGCAACCCCGTCTATCCCGGCGTCACCACTCAGTACGAGCCGGTGCAGATGGACAATTTGCAGCGGATCAGGGATATGTACGACGCCCAGATCAACGCGGAACGAGCGGCTTTGCAGGAGCAGGGAGATCAGGCGCTCTCCGACGCGCAGGCCAACAGAGACAAGATCGCCGACACCTACGCCAAGCAGAGAAATTCTGCCTCCGTTGATTGGGAGAGACAGCGCAGAAACTTCCTCGAAGGTGCTATGACCTCCGGGCTGAATACCGGCGCAGGCTCTCAGGCGGAGCTTTCTATGATGGGCATGTATCAGCGAGGCCAGAACACGCTCGGCGCGTCTCAGGCGCAGGCGGAGGCCGAAGCCGACAGGAACATTGCCGACATCAGGAGAAGCACGCAGGCCAGCATCAACGAGGCCGTTATGAAAAACGATTACCAGAAGGCGGCGGCTTTGCTTGACGAGTACAAGGAGCAGTATAACCGCGCTATGGACAGGGCCGAGGCGCTGGCGAGCTTTGGAGACTTCTCCGGCTATGCGGCGGTCTACGGCAACGAGGTCGCAAGCAACATGTTCAAGACGTGGGCCATGCAGAATCCGGAGCTTGCGCTTGCGCTTGGGCTGATTACGCAGCAGCAGTTCGCGCAGGGCTACCTTGGCAATCTGTATAAGAGCTATCCGGCACTGGCGCTGTATGGGGCCGGGTATGGCGGCGGTGGCGGCGCGAATGCTTATGCTTCCCTGATGAATCAATATAGCGCGATTGCAAACGATCCGAACACAACTCCCGCCCAAGCTGCCCAGACGCTCGCAGAATATGACAGCTTTAGGAATACATACGGTTAATGAGGATGTAAAATGAGTGATCCTATTCGTGATAAGTTAGTTGAGATAGTAACCAGCGGCAGTTCTCAAGCGGCGCCTGCTTCTGATACGTCAGCCGCTACTTCCGCCGAACAGGTCTCCGACAATGGGCGCGGTCGCTCGTCTTACCTCCGCCAAGACCTCGCGGACAAACGGGCGAACCGTCAGGCGACTCAAGCCAAGGAAAGCGCAAAGCTGGCGGCGAACTATGACAGCACGAAGGGGACGCGGGGCGAGTACGACGCGCAGCAGGCGTATAATGACACCGGCTACGATTCCGGCGGAAACGCCATGTCCGCCAACGACTGGTACAACAGCGTCAGCCAGCGTTACGCGGAGTCTCAAGCCAAAATCAAAGAGCTGACGGAGCAGATTGACAGCAAGTCTCGCCGGGACTATTACTCAACCTCCGCCAAGGAAAACCCGGACGCCGAGGCGAACAAGGAGACAGCGGCGGCAGAGGTTGAGGCCCTTCGGCAGCAGCTTGCCCAGCTCACGGAGCAGGACAGCAAGCTCGAAATGGCGCTCGGCGCGGCGAGACGATACAAAGAAGCCAGCGACGCCAAAGAGCAGGAAGACGAGCTCAAAGCGCAATTCAACAGCCGAATGCAGCAGAACGGCTACAGCACCGTCAAGGTCTACAACGAGGCTATGGCGGCGGCGGAGGCTGTCAAGAAAGCCAAGGAAGAAGCGGAAAAGCGTCTTGAAGAGGCCAAGAAAGCCGATTACTACAAGCTCGAAAAAACGCCTGTCGCAAACGGTTCGGCCTGGCGCTATGTCGTTGACAAGGAAAAGCGGGATTCCGCCATTGAGAGGGCCGGACGAGAGCTTGCGGAGCTGACGCGGCGCTTTGAAGAGGCCAATAAGTTCGCCGGTTACGCCGGGAACTTTATCACCCGTGACCTCGGTACGGCGCAGAGAATCAATCAGGGCTGGCAGTTGGAGCAGGAACGCTTTGCAAACGCCCGTACCAAAGCGGAAAATCAGGCGGCACAGGTTGACGTGGATCAACAGGCATACGCGCTGGAACACCGCATGGGACTTGAGATGCAGACGCATCCTACGGAGGAATGGTCTCAGGATCAGCGAAACCAGTTCTATGTAAGGCTTCGTCTTTACGGCGAGGACAACGCGGCGAGCTATGCCGCAGGCGTCAACAGCGCCATCAATGACGCAAAAACGCAGGGTGACAGAGAAGCCATAGCAGAAATCGCCGCAAACGCCGCCGGTAAAACATCGTCAAAGCTGGGCCAGGATATTGTCGGCGTCGGTATGCAGGTTGCGTCCCTGCCGTCCCGCGTTGTTTCCTATCTGCAAAAGCTCGAATCCATCAACCAGACCGGGTATTATACGGGCCGCGATCAACTCAATTACGGCGACGTCGCCGACATTTATACGCAGTCCAGAGCGGGCCAGATCAACAAGGAATACGGTACGGCAGACCTTGGCATACTTGGAGAAAAGGGCGTCGGCGATCTTTACCAGCTCGTGCCGTCCATGGCTCAAAGCATCCTCTACGGCAATATCGCCGGTAGCGCCGGTACGCTTGCGGCGTTTTTCTTCCAGGCGGCAGACCAGAGCTTTGACGAAGCCAAGGCAAGGGGCGCAAGCGATCAAAACGCGCTTGTGTACTCTTTCCTCTCAGGAGCGGCGGAGGCGGCGACGGAGGTATTCAGCGTCGAACAGCTTCTTAAAGGCGACTGGGCAAATTCCTTTGCCAAGCAGCTTGCCAAGCAGTTCGGCACAGAAATGAGCGAAGAGGGCATGTCTGCTGTTCTCGGCGTCGTAAACGACAAGATAGCCGCCATGTCCTCGGGCGAGAAAACAGAGATTCAGAACAAGATTGATTCCCTTGTCGCAAACGGCATGAGCCGTCAGGACGCGGAGAAGCAGGTCTGGAAAGAGACTGTTTCCAATATCGCGTGGGAAGGTCTCGCGGGCGGTCTCTCCGGCTTTGGTTCAGGCGTTGTCATGGGCGGGCCGCAGGCCGCAGTAAACCGAGCCAGAAACCGTCTTTTTGAGATTCAGCAGCAGAGGGCCGCAGAGAGAGCGGCGACGCAGACACCAGCCGCGCCGACGGCAAGTCAGACGCAGACACAGCCGCAGAATCTCCTTTACGACGCCATGCAGGGCGCGAGCAAACCCGCCGCCGTTCAGACGACGCAGGAGGCCGCAGGAACGCAGGAAGCCCCGGCAAGTGAAATCGCACAGCCGCAGACGCAGGAAGCGGCACAGACGGTTAAACCGGGCGAATCGGAGGCGACAGCGCCGACGCCGCAGCAGAGCACAAACACTCAACGGTACAGAGAGATTCAAAGCCGCATTGACGAGATCAACCGCCAGCTTGACAACGCGACAGACGAGGCGGAGATTGAACGGCTGAGTCAGGAGGGCGAAGCGCTGTATCAGGAGGCGCGGCAGCTTGAGTCTCAGCCGGAAGTTATACAGGATCAGCGCGTCCAGAATGGAGAGGTCAGCAAGGGCTTCGGCACGGCTGAAAACCACATTGACAACAGGACGGCGGAGAGCGTATCAAAGCCGAGCGTCAAGGCGTTTCAGTTCGACCATCCCGAGCTGCACCAGTATTTCGTTGACGTGGCGCGTGAGCTGATCGCTGACGTTGAGTACGCGGAGGGGATTACCAAAGCGCACATGTACGAATTGGGCAGCGCCATTGAGAGCGGCCCAATCCGCGAGCTTATGGATCAGGGTCTCACCAAGCCGGAGATCATTAAGGCTTTGCAGGACATCATAGCCAACAACGGGCAAGAAAATTATGCCAAAGCCAAGAAGGTCGAGCGTGTTCTGTCGCAGATGATGTCGGACGGCTGGCGCGATCTGAAAAATCAGAATCACGATGCCGTGCCGGATTACATAGCCGCAAAGGACGCCATCAACGGCGCGGTCAAGTCCGATTCGTGGGAGAAGTATCTTGCGGATCATGAGACCGTGCTTGCCCTCGGTGAAGTCACGGAGGAACAGCTTCGGCAGGACTGGGAGCAGATGCACCCGCAGGAGGAAGCGGCGGCGGTCACAGAACCGGAAACCGCGACGGCAGAGGCAGAGGAGGCAAGCGCCGAGCCTGCAACGGTTCAGCCGGTCGAGGCCGAAAGCGCCGGGGAGGAACAGAGCGCCGGGACTATCCCCGCCTCCGAGCAGACCACGGCGGAGAGGACGAACGGACAAGGGCCGGAGCGCGAGCGCAACATGGCGGCGAACCTTCGCCAGAACGAAAAAGCAGAGCCAGCGCTGCGACAGGACTTTGACGAAAACCGCGAGCTTTATACTCAGCTCACGAACGCCGAAGTCACACAAAAGGCCGAAGCTATCCTTGCAGAAGGATATGAGGCGGCGCGTAACGCGGTGCAACAGGCTGTTGGGCAGGCAAAAGCCGGGATGAAGCTCGCGCCGGAGATCGCTGTCGCCGGTTATCATGTCGCAACAGAAATGGCAAAGCGCGGCGACATTGCGGCGGCGCGGGAGCTGTGTTCCGACATTGCGGCAGAGCTTACTTACTCCGGCCAGTTAAGCCAGATCGGGCGTCTCATTATTGCGGCTGATCCGTCTATCCGCATCAGTACCGTCGAAAAACTTGTAAAAAAGCTCAACGACGGTATGAGCAACCGGCAGAAAGCGAAAAATGTCAAGCAGGGCAAAGGTACGGGAAGCGGCAACATTACCGTTTCGGACGAAGCCTTGCAGAGGTACGCCGAAGCAGAGACGGAAGAAGCACAGAACGAGGCGCTTGACGCCATTGAGCAGGAAATCGCCGACCAGATTCCGGCTACATTCCGCGACAAGTTTACGGCCCTCCGGTATCTGAACATGCTCGGCAATCTCAAGACGCAGGCGAGAAACATTGTCGGCAACACCGCTATGATGGCGGCAACAAACGTCAAGTATCTGACGCAGCACGTCGGCGAGCTTGCCGCGTCCCTTGTGACAGGCGGCAAGTACCAGGGCAACACGGCGCTGAACACCAGCAAGGAGCTGAGACAACAGGCGGCAGACGACTTTGCGGCACATGTTGATGAAATCAAGGGTGATGCGAAGTATTCCGACGTTGGCAGAGAGGCCGCAAAAGGCGTTCAGGACAAGCGTACAATTTTTGGCGCGAAGACCGGAAACACTCTGTATGACAACACTGTCGGCAGAGTCGGGAAAGGTCTTGAAGCTGCGCGGAAAGCCACCAATTGGGCTATGGACGTTGGCGACGAAATCTTTTTGCGTCAGGTCTATGTCCGTTCCTTTGCCGGGTGGATGAAAGCCCACGGCGTCGCAGACGTGAACAGCGCCAGCGCAGAACAGGTCAGCGCCGCGAGAGAGTTTGCCAAGAAGGAAGCACAAGAGGCTACCTTCCACGACTCCAACCAGTTTTCTGAATTTGTCTCATCTATTGACGCGAATTGGGATAAAGGCCACAGCGAAAGGGTAAACAAAATAGGCGCGGCGGCGAAGATGATAACGCAGGGCATTATGCCGTTCAGAAAGACGCCTGCTAACGTGGCGGTCAGAGCTGTTGAGTATTCCCCTGTCGGCGCTATCGGCACTATCTATGAGGCGATACAGGCGAAGAAGGGCAACGCCACCGCCGCAGATGTCATCAACAGCGCGGCAAAGAACCTCACCGGTACGGCGCTCTTCGGCATTGGTATGCTGATGGCGGCGGCGGGACGTGCGAGGGCAAGCGGCGACGAGGAGGACAAAGAGCTTACCGCTTTCCAGAAGATGGGGGGCGCAATGGATTACTCCGTCAAAGTCGGAGACAAATACATCTCCCTCTCCCAGCTTGCGCCGATGGCGATTCCGTTCTTCATGGGCATCAAACTGAAAGAACTGCTTGAATACAACGACAATCTGTTCTCGGCAGATTCAATTGGGGACATTCTCGGCGTTGTTTCTGATCCTATGCTCGAAATGTCCATGCTCAGCGGTGTCAACGATTTGCTGAATGACATTTCTGCTCTCAACGGCGATACCGACGCGCTTCCTTCGCTTGTCGCAAATGCCGCGCTGTCGTATCTGACACAAGGTCTTACCAATACGCTGCTTGGGCAGCTTGAGCAAGCATCGGAGAAGAACCGGCAGACCACATACACCGACACGAAGAGCGCCGACGCGACAGCACTTGACCGGCTTTTGGGCAAGAAACAATATCAGGTCAGCAAAGCCACAGCGAAAATCCCCGGCGTGGACTACCACCAACAGGATTATGTCGATGCCTGGGGCCGGACACAGAGCAACGGCGGCGCGGGTGAACGGGCTTTCAATGCTCTCCTCAACCCGACATATATCAGCAGAGACAGAAGCACAAAAGTTGATGCGGAGCTTGAGCGCCTGCACTCTGAGAACCGGGACAAGGAAGGATTTCCCGATGTTTTCCCAAAGAAGAGGAGCCGCAGCGACGTGATCGGCGACGGCGTTGTTATGACGCCGGACGAGTATCTTGAATACGAGAAAGCGGCGGGGCAGAAAAAACTTGATCTTGTCAGTCAGTTCATGGACAGCAGCGAGTATAAGGGTCTCACCGACGAACAGAGAGCCGACGTAATCAGTAATCTTTATTCTTTTGCCGACAATCTTGCTCTGCGAAGCACAAGAGAATCTTACGGCATCAGAAAAGAAAACGATACATACAAGCTTCTTTCAGGCACGGACAAACCTGGGGGTGCCTACGACATTCCGGCGCTTCAAGAGAAGAACGCCGGGGAGTATATCGCGTTCGACACGCTCTATAAGGGCGCGGTCAAGAGCGGAGACTACAGCACGATTGACAATCTCCTGTATCGGTATTCAAAGCTGAACGAAAACACGCGGGCTGTCGTTGACGCCAAGAAGCCAGACGATCTTTCAGCTCTGCTCAAATTCCGAGACAGCGGCGCTTCGGCAAAAGACTACTATGCCATCAAGGACAGTATCGGAGAAGAACAGTGGAATTTGGACGCAAGCTCCTCGACAGGCAGCCATGTCAGGCTTGCCGGTCTTGGCAGCGCCGACATACCGGACAGCAAAAAAGACAAGCTCGTTGAAAGCGGGGCCTTTAAGCTGTCTTCCGCTGCGAAGAACGCCTATGGCGTCCTTAGAAACGCCGGTCTCAAGCCGGAACAGATTTCCGAGTGGTTTGAAAATGCCGACTGGTACGCAAGCGGGACAGGAAAAGAGGCAACGGCTGACGGCAGCCTGAACGCCTACGAGGTCGCGGTAGCGATCAGCAAAATGTCGGGGCTTGACGATTCACAGCGGGAAGCGCTTTACCAGCAGTTCAAGTCAGCGCTGCAAAAGCCGAACGACGCATACGACACATGGAAAAGCTATAACTATTGGCAGACGCTCGGACGCTCTGGGAACTACGGCCGAACTGTCGGGCGTGAATCAGCGCCAAAGAGCGGAAACGTCCTGTATGATTACTATGCCGAAAGGCAGAGGACGGGATAAAAAGAGGGAGGGCTTTTGCCCTCCCTTACTTTTTCCGTTTATTCTTTCCCGAAAATTTCTTTCAGAAGCTTTTCTTTCATACGCCTTCCAAATTCCCGCGCTTCCGGCGAAACATCAAGGGCGATAAAGCCATCGCCGCATTTTTCTGCCACTTCTTCGGCTTTGCTCTTGTAGTCGAACCACATAGCGTCGTCGGCACAGTCTGAGAAAACCGGCTTGCCATCCTTGAACTCGCAGAAATAGGTTTCGTCTATTTCCAAATCGACTTCTGGATCGTCGCTGGGATGCTCGTCGAATTTTGCGACGATCCAGTCCCCCGGCAGCTCCAAAATTGAGCGGTGTGCCTCCCTGATCTTCTCCGGCGTGTCAGCTTCGGCGAGAGCAGCGGCGAGTTCTTCCTTGTGGATAAACCGGACAATATCGCCCCACGCCAGCTTTGCGATATTGCGCTCTT
>Ga0326512_10001141_pt1 | contig 21283 bp, 34 predicted proteins | sample 1_2617_0518_D_FD_203652 | JGI IMG/M metagenome (GOLD analysis project Ga0326512, IMG submission 203652) | Bovine rumen microbial communities from UC Davis, California, United States - 1_2617_0518 | ecosystem: Host-associated > Mammals > Digestive system > Stomach > Rumen | place: USA... | reverse complement strand
ACGGAACCCATATTCGCATTACAGACATAAAAGAATGGATATTCGAAGCTATAAGCAAGATCGGTGCTCCAATGCAGTATGTCGAGAAAGAGTCTGGGGTCGGAGATTGTCCTGTTTTAAAGATACACGACTACTAGGCACCGATGCCAGAGGACATGGAGTTCATAAGCTCTATAGCATACTCCAATAGACCAAAAGGTCCATGGATCCCTGTTAGAGCAAATACAGCTTCTTTTAAGTTCTTAGGAAAACCAGGACACGCTCATCCTCACCACATACCAGAGCAACCGATGCATTACAAGCCAATAACGGCGTAGTGCCAGTTGTATGGAATAAACGGAATGAAGTACGCAGAAAGAATGCTTGCTCGTGGGTGCAAGGAGGACGTTCAGTGTTTCTTAAAACCAGGTTGGATAGTATTCAACAAGAAGGACGGCTTCGCTAAGATTTCTTATAAAGCAATCGCTCAAGACGAAAGAGGATATCCTTTAATTCCAGATACACCATCATACCAAGAGGCAATATACTGGTACGTAATGATGAAACTTAGCTTCCCTAAGTTTATGAGAGGCAAGCTCGGAGGTAAGGGCGTTAACTCTTCTTCCCAAGTGTATACTTATTTACAACAGCAATGGAACTTCTATAGGAACTAGGCATATGCTGAGGCTATGATGCCTACAGAGATGGAGATGAAGAGCATTAAGAATGAATGGAATAAGTTGGTTCCTGATTATGATTCCGATGACGTGTTCTTCAAATCTGTCGGTGAGGAACAATTAAATTATACGGATTACTATTATGGCTACTAATAATAAAGCAAACTCTAACATACTCATAAACCTTTTTCATAAAGGTATGAATACAGACACTGCTGTAAACATGTTGGATAATGAGCATTATATTTATGGCAAGAATGTCCGTATTACACAATAGACACCAATAGGAGTTGCGATAGATGTAAATAGAACTAAAGGATGTATCACACCTGTACCGAAAGGTGAGTCAGAAAAAAGTACGCTACGGTACTACGATCTGAAAGAGGAGGATCCCGATAAGAGATGGAAGTTATTAGCTGCCTCATCTGTTCTTGCAGCTGATTCTGTTGATAATTACGGAGCAGTTGTAATCAAAGACACCACCGGGCAATGGTACGTGTATAGAGTAGAAGTAAACGCAGACGGCGGTCTGCTGTATACTTTTATATTTACAGCACAAGATGCCACTACTAATAAAAACAGATTTTCCGTTGTAATGTCACAAGAGCTGCAAGATGTCATAAAACTATATGTAGCTACAGAGAAAGGTATATCTCAGTTCGATATTTGCGATGAAAAATATAATAACGCTTTGACGTCTGTAGATCAAACTATGTCGAACAAACTTTGGCCTTATAAAAAGCCAATAATCGACAAAAAGACAGAGGGTGCTTTACCTGTAGGCCAGGTTCAATGGGTATACAGACTGTACAAGAATCATGGGTAGTTTAGCAAACTATCTGCTGTCACAAATAAAATACAAGTTTTTTCAACAGATCGTAGAACAGCACTTGGTAACGAACAAGCGTCTGTTGACGACGAAGGAAAACTATCCTCATCTAGTTCTGGTATAGGTTTTAGATTAAAGATTGATCTAAATTACAGTGATCGTGTCGCAGATGCATTCGACCATGTACAACTGTTTAGGGTACAATATTATACGTAGGATGTGATAAAAGTGTTCTTGATATCATAGGTTTCGTATAAAAAAGGACAAGATTCTATTGCTATTCTTGATGACGGAATAGAACCTCTTTAGGAATATACATTAGAAGAGTTCTCGGCTTTAGAGGGTCTTGACATTGTAGCAGACAGTATAGAGACTGCTTCTCAACATATGTTCGCTGCTAATATAGAGGACAGGAGTTCGATTAAACTAACACTGAGCGACGACGTTCTTTCTTCTCACACAGTATCTTCTGACAGAAGCATAGACAAAAACTGCAAACTGTTGAATGACGAAGGTGCCGGTAATAATACGACTTATAGTCTAGCAAAATAGGCTTTTATTGGCGGATATTTCTATAACGACGGACATAAAGTCGAAGATTCATTCGAGCAGTCAGATTATGTATATTGTCCTGGCGAATAGATATTTGGAGGAAAAACCCCATCCGATAACGATATACAAATAACATGGAAATTTGTTGAAGCAAACATTGAGCTTCATAATGATGCTACTCATGAAAATCCGATACCGACAGTTTTAAGCAACAGTGATACAAATCTATATTATGTCGGAGACAATATTACATAGGTCGGTAAAACAGTTTCGAAATATCTCGAAGATTAGGGCATAAATGTAATTCCGAAAGTGTACAATTACGGCGACAACATTACTTCTAGTATGCTCAGATCGTTACGTAGAGGAGAGACTTATAGATACGGTATAATCTATTATAATAAGTATGGCCAACATACTGATGTATAGTGGATAGACGATATAAAAGTTCCGTCTAACTTTACTAGTGAGTCAACCAAGTATACACAAGACGGCGATAAGGTTACAATCCAAGCTTGCCCTATAGGCATCGAGTTTGAAGTAAAAATAAAAGATGGAATAAGTGACAATTCTCCGGCTAAAGACATTACTCATTATCAGATAGTACGATGCGCTCATACTAAAGAGTTTTCAAAACAACTGTATCAGGTTGTGCAAAATGCTCCAATTAGGTGTGCATACAAATCAGATTTGAGCGGAACATCACCGTGGTCTCCTGTAGCTACAATACAGGACTTTGGTTTCCATACTATGATTGGGTACTTAAAAAATGGAGAAAACCAAGAAGAAACACAAGACCAGGCATCATCTATAAGGCAGTGGACAGCGACTGGTACGTTTTTTACAAACAAAAACGGCGAGGTTGTAAAATATAATCCTGTTAACCGTTATCTTAAACTAATATATGGTCCAGATATTAACTATTTGCGAAACACCGTATTATCTACATTGCAACAGTCTCAAATAGAATTTAGACCAATACGCAGACTGTATTCTCAATATGGAGTAGGATCTACTCCAAGTGGAGTTGATGGAAGCCTCGTTGACGGAATAATTGCTCACCCGTGGCTTGATCTGTATTATAATAAGAACAGGTACACGGACTATATGAGATATGATTATCGTTTTGAGGGCGAATATTTTGCAGGAAGAAAATTGACAATAGCGAATTCAGAAGGTATTGATGTGAACTGTTTGCCAATGCTCGGTGGGGCTGCCAGCATGACAGAAAATGACGATGAAAAGAATACACACTACGTTGCGTTAAATTATTATATGAATGATCATCTTCCTTATGACGAATATGGCCAGTTTACTTATAGCATAGAAAGCGTTAGTTCCGTAAAGTAGCCGAATTGGGAAGATAATTTTACAGATGTGACTACAGATTGGTACGAAGAAGGCGGCAGCGGAGTTAGTGGCGTTGGTGACGCTTCTGAAAAGTACAAAAACTTTACTACAACACTTGTAGACGCATTATACAACAATTGGATGTGTTATGACATGTATAATATGCGACCAGGATTCAGTGGCGATTCTGCAGGTTATATGGACACATATTATGCATGGGATGGATGGTGGGAATCTGCAATGTTTCTTCCTGTCGGCTTACGGACCGGATTAGCAGAAACAGGAGCTCTTCGCTCAAGAGGCCACGCATGGTCAGGACCCGGTCCAATTGCACTACTGGCAATATTTGCACAAAAGGACGGTAAGGCATTTTGGGGTCCATGGGGTACAACTGACAAAAATTATAGCGAAAACGGAGCCGAGTCTAATACGAGAAGTATATATGAAACTCCATTCATAACAACTCTTATTTCATTAGAACATGCCGGCTCTACTTATCAAGGAACTACCAAGTCAGAGTTGTAGTATGATACGTATTATGGTTTTGGTAACTACGGTGCAATCGGAGAAAAGTTGATAGTTTTTGATGGCGATACTTATATAACTCCTGCTGAAATTCAGTCTGCATATAAGACGTGGAACAAGAATGCGCCGTATACAAAAGGAATTCGTTCTATGACGGTTGTAAACTACATACCAATAGAGTCAGAGATTAATTCTACACTCGATTATGGATAGAATTTCAAGAACACATTTAATCCTAATGTACAAGTAGAGCCTTGTGATATTGAAGGCGTTGGCGTTCAAGAAAGACCGTAGTTCCAGTACAACACGGTTATGTCTTATAATAACTATTCTGCAATGTCTTTTACTGCGCAAAGTGAAGATAAGACTGACGAGAATTATCCACAACGAATATTCTATTCTGAACAAAAAGAGAACGGTGAAGCTGTTGATAATTGGGGATTATTCAAGGCACTTAATTATGTAGATGCAAACACAAAGTACGGACCTATTACAAACTTGCTTACGTCAAAAGAGACGTTGTATTTCTGGCAACCAAGCGCGTTTGGTAAACTTTCAGTAAACGAAAGATCTCTCATTACTGATGAAAATAGTAACAAGATCCAGCTTGGAACAGGCGGCGTGTTGTAGCGCACAGACTACATCGACACAAACACTGGTATGTCAAAAGATCAATATGCTGCGATCGGCGTTGGAGATATTGTTTATTGGATAGACACATTGCGTAAAAGTGTTATGAAGTTTCAGGGAGGAAGAGTAGCAAGTGTTGGTGTCGAAAGCGCAACACAGAATCTGCTTAACTGGAAATTTGAAGACAATGATACTCCTCATATTTCATACGACATACAAAACGATGAAGTGTTGTGTAGATGCTTAAAAAATGGCACACAATACGTATGTGTTAACAACCTCGGTATTGCATCTTCTGAATACACCAGAGTATACAACGATACTATTACGCTACATGGTGTTTTATATGGGCTGGATGTAGACATGGCTACAATTGAAAATGTTAGGTATAACTATTTAAAAGGAAACATAGAAGACATGCTGTCTCCAATGGAGCTTAAGTTTGCAATAGCACAAGATCCTAATGTCACAAAAGTTTACGATAATTAGAAGATCATCGTAGTAAAAGACAATATTGAGTTGAATGGTAAATTCGACAAACAGTTTGAGAATATGACGCGTAAATATTTCACAGACATTCACGACGAGCAAGAGTTTACCGGCAGCGGTGATATTATGTCAAACAGAGAGGGAGAATTTGAATACGCACTTCCTAGATGGGACGGAGATTATGGAGAAAGGATACGAGGTAAGTGGCTTGTACAAGATACGATTTCTAATAATCCAAAATCTGACATTGCTATTTCTTAGATACTAACCAAAGTAAGAACATCTTTTTCATGAAAAACATAAAACAATATAAACGAATAAAAAATAACATACCGTAGTATGATCTAGGTAAACCATCCGGTTTTGGAATGCCTGGAAGAAGAGTACTTGGATATGAGCCAGGTGAACAAGGTGATCAATCTGGTTGGTCTAATTTCGCCGGTACAGATTTGAGCCCTGCTATAAGCGCAGGAAGGAAAGCTGCTACATAGGCAAATTTATCAGGGGTTATGAACGGAGTAAGCGCAATAACTCCATATGCCCAGAATTACTTCAAATCTACAAGTGACGCAGCAACGGCTGCTTAGGCCGCCACATCTGCTGCATCCTCTGCATATGCTCCTATCACTGGAGCATTGACGGATGCTACGGGACTTGTAGGACATGTAGCCCCTAACGGATCGTTTACAATGGTTCCTGCTACTTAGGCAGCATCTTCTACTGGATCGACAGCCGGCCAAACTGCAGGGTCGTCTGCAGGAACAGTGGCCGGCTCTGTAATTGGCGGAGCTACTGCTTTGTATAACGGTATAGGGCTTCTGAATGCCTTATCAGACATTCCTACTGTAGATCCTGAGACAATGAAGAGCACTGCTAGTCATGGTACCGCTATGGTGAATGGTATACGATATAATCGTTTAGGCAATATAAACGTGTCTCAAGTAGAAAGTATGTAGGACGTGCTGGACAAACAATGGAATGCTCAAGCAAGGTCTAGCGAAATAGGCATGGGCGCAGGTCTTGGTGGTATGATCGGAACTCTTGCAAGTGGAGGTAATCCTCTATTTGGACTTGTTGGAGCCGGTGCCGGTGCTCTTGTAGGTGGCATTACCAGCCTTTTTACAGGTGTAGATTAGACTGAAGAGGCTAGATACGTAGCACAGTAGCTTAATAATGCAAACTACAACGCGACTGAACAAAATAGAGACGATGCCGCATCTAAAGGCGCAAGGAAGAACTTTTATACAATGAATGCAAAATTTGGAAAAGTCAGCTTGCCTCGTTTGCATAGATACAACAACGGAAAGACGTCGATTGTTAAACAATTTAATTCAAATGGCATGTTATTGCCATTAAACAAAAATTATGGCAGCAACATCAGTTAATTTAAGACAGCAAAGCACATTTAATAACAGGGGTTATGTGATGACCCCTGACGGAATTTAGCCAGGAGAACAACGTGGGTTGATGCGTGGAGATGAGACCATAGTAGATACTGCTACTGGTTAGTCTAGTATTCCAAGTGGAGCCAATCCGAATGTAGTAGGCACATCTAAAGATGCAATTCCAGTTGGAGAGCCTGGTGCTTTTGGTAATGGAGGAGTATTTGATAGATCAAGTATTCTTGGCGGTAAGCGTGATTTAACAAACCCTTATGGCCTTACTTTTCAGCAGTAGGCCTGGGGTCCAGCTAAGTATAGAGAGCTCTTAAAGTTAAATCGTGCATCATTGTAGTTACAAGCAGCTGATACAGAAAATCAGTTTGACTAGGAATAGCAAAATAATCGTATGCATAAAACAAGAGACAATAATACTAAAAAGGTGATAGATAGGTAGCTGAAAACTCTGTTTGGAAATAGGATGCAGTCTATTTAGGATAAGATTCAAAGAAACGAAGAGGCAGATGCACAAATTGGGCAGTACCTAACAAACCTTGCAGAGAAACAAGATATGCAATATGGAGGCGCTGCTGATGAAAACGGTCAGATCTTAGCAAAATGTGGCAAGAATCCAAAATACGCATTTGGCAAAGGCTTTGGATTTGGTCCAGCGCTCGGTATTGCAGCAACATTTCCTTACTTAATAAGAGAGTCTAATTGGGTTTCTAGGAACCTGCCCACTAAACAGTACGAGTTTGTAGACAATCCTAATGCAACTGCGGCTGTAGATACATTGTCTAAGCTTAGATACGATAATAGCGCAGACATGATAGATGCACTTAGGACTGAGCGTAGAGGTTTGTATGGAATTAAGCAGGCCGGAAACCTGTCTACCGGGCAGCGTAGAGCACTTGCCAACGATCTAATAAATAATTCATTTGCTAGACGCGCTGCTCTTAGACAGCAAGCACAGCAGATTAACAATCAGTATATTGCAGATGCGGCACAAACTGCACTGAAGGCTGGAGAAAGCTATGCATCTAGATTGCAGCAAGCTAAGCATAACCAGAATGAAGCATATGCTAGAGCACTTGGAGCTCAACAGCAATTGTGGGCTGCAAACAATAAGAACTGGTATACTGGAATAATGAGTAATATCAAAGACTGGGATACTCAAACGTGGAGAAATAGACTTCTCAATATGTACGATGCAGACATACAAGCAAAATCACCAAAAGGAGAGTCTGCAAGCCAAACAGCCGCTACGACAGTACGCGCACTTAACATGGGTCCACTTCTTGACTATACGAAATACCCACATTTGTTTCCACAATACCAATACCAGATAGGAGGACGACGTGTATGATACTAGGATATGAAAAACCTGTCGAAATAGCTCCAATGAGCGTTTACGACAATGATCTATTTAAGGAATACATAAGAGACCTTAAAGACGATTATGATAAAACTAGAGAAGAGTAGAAGCAGCTGATGGATACCTATGGCAGTTTTATGACAAGCCTGCCTGGTGCTCAGCAAGCTTTTTATGATGCTACTATCGGCCCTATTGATAAGATGTATGATACATACGGTGGGGGCATGCTGAGAGACCCTTCAAAGAGGGCTATGCTCCGTCAATACGCTGCTAAGGCTGCTGCTGCTGCTAGACCAATAAAACAGGCTGCTGCAATATACGATGCTTATAAAGCATAGTATGACAAGCTCACACCCGAACAAAGAGCGTACGAAGATTATATGTTAGGGCAGCAAGGTCTCGCTCAATAGTGGGATCCAGCTCATCCGTGGACAAAAACATCTCCAGATAAATACAGAACTCCGAAAGAGTATTTTGATCCTACTCTTGGAAAGTTGCCACAAAACTCCAGGAAAGATGGTGATTATTGGTATTACGGAGTACCAGAGGAAGCTGTTAAAGATCAGCTTGCTTTAGAGTGGGGTGATTATACGAATACACCGGAGTATCAATACGATGTTCAAAATAGAGCAAATAGAGAAATGTAGAACGATCCTACTTTGACTCCGGAACAGGCTGTTCAAAAAGCGTCTGAAGACATGCAAAAGGAAATAGTGTCTCAGTATACTACAGAAAAGATGACAGGAATGGATCCTTCTGCGCCAGCTCGAATTAGAGGCAGTTATGGCAGATCTTATAGTAGAGGCGGCGGAGGTCGTAGGTCCAGTGGAGGAGATTATACTGAATATGAACCAAGAGATGACTTTTTTGACGGTGTGTATGCAGATGCAATAGGATCGGTGCTCGGAATAAACGATTCTTGGGATACGCAGTCGCAGATTGATGATGGAACAATTACAGCAAAAACAATCATAGACAGGTAGGTAAAGCTTGCCGGGAAAAAAGGGTAGACTGCACCAAGCTTTATGAAAGAAATGACTACAAGTCTTAGCGATTACAACGAGGATGATCTTGCTGACGCATGGAATTTTAGTTCCAACGAGGATGGTACATTATACGTAGATGACGGTGTAAAAGATAGACTGCGTTCAGCAAGTCAGGTATTTAAGGAAATAAGAGGCGTGAAGGGACGTTACCCAGGAGGAACATACGATTAGAACTCTCTACAGCCAACTCACAATGTACTCGTTTATTACGGAAAGCGTGACAATGTAATACACTTAGTGTTGGAATTTGTAGACTCACATGGAAGAAAGGCATATCTTTATGGTGGATTGGGCTCAGTAAGAAATGACGAAAAACAAATCAGTAAAGCCGGATCTGCTGCAAGATATAAAAATAGAGTAGGAACCGAGAGGAGAAACCTGAAGCTGAGCACTGCAAAGTGGCAAAAGTAATAAGAGGCTTTATTAATCTATAAAAAATATGGCTAAACGAAAAAAACAAATATCGTTTCTCTCACTCCCAGATGCGGAGAGAATAAGACAAATGCAGTGGGGGAGAGAACGAGACGCTCTTGCGTACGACAGATATCGTCGTATGAAAGAAGAGTATGAATAGAAAGTACAGGAATAGGAGCGACGGAAAAGAGAGGAGGCTGCGAGAAGGCAAGCAGAACTTGAAGAAGAGGAAAAGGAGCAGGCTAAAGCAAAAGCTCAGGTAGAAGCGAGCAAAAGTCAGTCTACTCCAGTTCATAGCAACTATGATAAAAAGAGTTCTCAGCCGTCTGACGGTTCCTTTGTAACAAGACCTACAAGTCATTTTGAGAAGTTCTTAGATCTTAGAAATAAGGCGTTAGACAATGCGTACAACAAAATGACAACGCCTGTGAATTGGGGTAAATACAGAACCGTTAAACCTTAGAACACGGCTGATGTAAAAAGAAAGCCTGGTGACGATCTATATACCGGACAGCCAGAAAGAGATGAGAAAGTTGACGAATACCTCTCTTATACTGGAACGCAGCCGCAAGACTCTCAGTAGTCAATAAATACTCCAATGCGTCCGGACAATTACTTTGTGCCATTTGCTGACAGGAACTATTACAATGACGCCTTTGGAAGTATACGTATAGGAATGAACCAACAGTAGGCCAAGAACTTCGAAGGTAAATTTGCGCTCGCTAATTCTATAGATGACAAATTAAATGGATACGAAGACGCATTGAAGAGGCAAAAGGCTCTCGGAATGATTCGTAGATATTGGGACTTGAAGAGAGAAATAGCAAGTGCAAAGTCTCCGAACGGCAGACTATCCAATGATGCTATACTCAGAAAGCAGACAGAAATGTTCGATGTGTCTGCTCAACTTCAGTAGATGTATCCAAGATATTTCATGAACGGTGACCAAAAAGCGTATGACAATCTTTATGTTGATATTGCAAACAATTTGAAGAAAGACATGCAAACTATCGATGAGGTCAGAGCTTTAAACACCAGCAGTTCCGTCGGAGATTGGCTTGTTAACAGAAAGAGAGATCTGGGACTATTTTTGGCGAAACACCCTACATTGAGACGAATGGCCTCTGGAGCAGCCACGGGCGCATCAACTGGTGCGGCAGCAGGTGCAGCAGCAAGTGCAGCAGGCATGGGAGTTGGCGCCGCTCCTGGTGCATTGATCGGTGCAATCGCCGGAGCTGCAACAGGTCTTATCAGCGATCAAACTGGGCTTATTGATAAAGTCAGCAATGAAAAAGACTCAGATGCGTGGTGGACAGATGATGTATTTGACGGGCTTTCTGATCTTGAAGGATACATGGAGATGTCAGAACAACAGCGTAAAGCTGCGCGAGATAGGTATTCAAAAAAGCTGCAAGAGCGTAAGAAGTTCTGGGAGGAAGCTATTTAGCAGAATACCCTCGAACAGAAAGAGGACGAGAAGTTCTGGAATGTAACCGACTACTTTAAGCATAAAGCAGAGACTGCGGATAAAGATTTGAACATAGATAATGTCTTGTACACAAATGTACAACAATTAGGTTATAGTGCAGCCTCTTGGGACAAGCAGGTAGCGTCTATGGTATTATCTATGGCAATGAACCCTGTTACAGCAGCGCTCGGAGCAATGTTGTCTTATGAAGCATCTAGAGAGGAAAACAGGTCACAAATTCTAGAAGACCTTTGCAAGAGAGTGAAGTCAAATCTTCAGAATACACCAGGATACGGCGGAAAGAGCATGTATGAGGTTGTCATGGAGGAGGCTTCGAAGAATCCTAAGTTGAAAGGCATGAACGAAGACGACATCTTGAACTCAATAGCAGAGGGTAGATGGATGCCTAACATGCCAGGAGCTTCGTAGGAGATCAGAAACGCAGCGATGTCCAAAATAGTAGACGCTACAGTGAAGGCAAGGCAAGGTATGATCGGAACATATGAACAAGATATGATCGCAACTGGCACAGATGCACTTGTTCAATTTGGATTGTTTGCCGGAAAAATGCCTAAAGGTTTTGGTAGCAAGATAGGACAATGGGCCACAAATGCACAAAGATCTAAATTCGTACAAAAAGGAGGTCAATGGGCTGTAACAAAGGCGAATGCTCTTACAAATAAGGCCAAAAACGTTCCGTTCTTAAGAGATTGGTATAACGGAAGCTCTTTAGGTCTCGATGCTGTAAGCGTTCCTCTAGGAGCTGTCGGAAAAGCAGTCGGTGCTACTGCAAAAGCAGCCGGACGCCTTATTGATAGGAATGGAGAAATACGATATGGGGTTCCTGGATGGCTTTGGGGAAAGGCTTTGGATCAAACTTCTGAGTTCTTCAGAGTTCTGCCTGGGAAAATTGTAGGCGCAGCTTCAAGTAAGCTTGGCAAGAACGCGGGAATTGCACTCGGAATGAAGGCAAACAGCGCTGTTCCAAAAGCTGCAAGCTGGCTTGGTAAGCAGTTCCTAAAAGAGAATACGTCTGAAGCCATTGAAGAAGGTAAGCAGTATCTCAACGGAAAGGCGTGGGCTGAAAATGCAGATCCATCTGATGCAATATCTTTCTACGATCAATTACTAAAAGATATGCGAGTCGGATCCAGCCTTATTACATCTGCAGCAGGTATTCCACTATTCTCTAAATTCGGACTTGCTGCAAAAGATGATGAGCTTTATGCGAACATGGTAGGAGGCTGGCTCGGTGGCGCCATGCACAACGTTGCAATCAACGGACTGAGGCACGTTCTAAGTCACGTTCTAAGTATGGTAAAAGGTGCTGCAGACTTTATGTCAGAGGGGCGCACTTATCTGTACGGGCCAGTTCTATCGAATATAATGGCAGACCATACAAACGCCGTCAATTCGTATTTCTAGGGAACTAAATTGGCTAAGTCGTTAGGAAACAAGGAAGAGTTTGATCGCCAGTGGTAGCTGTTTGTAGATGCAAACAAAGCACGAATGGATGCTGGAGTGTCTAGCTATACACAAGAGGAGATCGACGCAGAAAAGAAGTATGCAGACGAAATGTATAAGAGTTATACAGATCGTAGGATACTTAATGCTGCACAGAAAGCTGGTATACGTGTCGGATCAAACGAGTATGCAAAGTTGGTTTCCGCATATACTGCATATAAAGACAAACTCAAAGGTATAAATGAGGCAATAGCAGACCAAGATAAGGACATCGACAACATTGTTTCGCAAATGGTTCTTGACAATCAGGATGCGACATCTGATGATATAGAAAATTCTATCTTTGGTGATTCTGGAAATGCTATACTTCAGGCATTTGCAAAGAAGCCTTCTGCTAAGAAGGGAAATGCATCTGAAAGTAGAGCGAAGTCTTGGGAACAAATCGAGGAGGAAGAGTTTATACAAGGAGACCCTGAGCTCCATAAGATAAACCTGGAACGTAGTCCTAGATATCGAGAACTCTACGAAGCCAGAAAGCAAGAGATCGCGGATAGAGATGCAGACGTTGCTCTTGCTAACTCTGTAGCAAATCCCTTCTCTATTCCTACATCCACGGCTAAAGAAACAGATCTTAGTACTGCTATTAAAACTCTTGCAGAGATTAAGGCAATAAGGCAAAAGCTTAGTGCCATGAGTGTCGCTACTGACAACTCGGATTCAAAGATCGGAGCAGATACCAAGTGGGCAAAAAATAGACTTTTGAAAAGATTAAGCTATCTCATATCCACTGGAGACAACGTAATGATAGACGACATTCTTAGGAATGTTTAGAATTACATAGACGATACAGATAAGTTTGAAGAGCTTGTATCATTATATCAAGATAAAATAGGTGTACAAGCGGATGGTGCAGCGCTTCAAGGCGTAATGCAGGCTTTGACAGGACGAGAAGTTGCTACCGATGTAAAGAAAGCTCTTTCTGGAAAGAAAATAGAGCCTACTACGAAGGGTATAATAAATGCATTGGACAACAGTATGCGTCATCACCACGACCTAATGTTCAATGTTCAGCAAGAAATCGAGACTAGAGACTAGAGAGCGAAGGACGAAGAGCGAGCGCAGAGAGTTTAGGCTGCTGCTGTTTCAGAAGAGCAGAGATTGCTAGATGAAGCTGCTGCTCTTGGAGAAACCAGCGCAGAACGTGTTGCAGAGCCAGAATAGCTTCCTGAGTCAATCGAAGAGACAGTTCCTCCTGTAGAACCAGAGGTGACTGCTCCAGAATCTATTGATCAAGAACAAGAAGCCGCCACTGAAACTACTGTACAACCTGAAGATGGTGGACAGACTTCTCCTGAAGAGGAACCGTAGAAGCCGCAATTTGGATCCGACAACAGAATATTTACCGAAGATGTTCTCAATGACGCGTTAAAGTAGATGCATTAGATTGCAACAGGGGAAAACTCTGGTGTAAATTCAGCATAGCGTCTCCAAATCGCGATAAAAATATTCGGATATTTCATGGAACGCGGATCAAGGTCGTTTGTAGACGTTGTAACAGACGTCGTCAAAAAGATGAAAGAATTCGGATTTGCAGAGGATACTGTAAAAAATCTCGGAAGGAACTTTAGATCGTAGTATCTTGCAACTAGTGCGATTCCTGAATTTGAAGATATTGCTGGCGAGTTTGACGAAAGAAGCGTCATAATGCAGGTAGATGTAAACGGTATAATAGAAAGCGTTTACGACGAAGATTTGATCAAGCAGGAGAGAGAATAGATTTGGAAAGATTTTGTACAGTCTTTGCTCAACGAAGATGGCGTAAAATCTGTAATATCGTATACTCCAGATGGTAAAATAGAAGTTGCAGCAGGTAGTGCAACAAAGGATCTATCGAAAGGCGACAAGGTCGCGCTTGTAAATAGCGAAACGCGTTCATCATATTATGCTGCTGTTTACGATGTGCCTTCTGATCCATCGTAGATTTCTATTGTAACACTAGACGATGTAATTATAGTAGAAGCAGGGAAGGTTCTGAGTTACAAAGATACCTATTTGCACAGCTTGCATGGAGCAAATTCTAATCAGCTTGAGATATATAAACAACTCGACGATAAAACAGAACAAGACAATCAGGAAGTAGAAGGAAGGCCTTCTCCACATGACTATTTCATAAAGGACGGAGACAATTTGGTACTGTATCCACGAGTACATACTTATCTCGGCGATCAGTATCCAAAAACCAAGTATGAAAACGAGCTGTATCAGAAAAATATTTAGCAGATTACAGAGCTTGTAAATCGTGGTGATTATGAAGCTATTAGGAGTTTCATGAAAAATCCTGCAAAAGGTGTCGCTGAACTCTCTGACGAATCGTTAAATTCATACATCAGAGTTTTACAACAGAACGACGGGCAAAAACAGATGGTAATAGAAGCTCTTACTTCTATTTCGTCATCGTTGACACCTGGAATTTCAGTAGACCTTGGTAACGTCTTTGATGAAATAGTAAGGGTGTTCTTCGATACTGATGCAAGAATAAGAAAACCGTTAAACTATGACACGTTTACTATAGATTGGAACGGAAAACAAAGACCTGTAAAAGAAGTAATGGACAATGCGACGTTTACAAAGTTCTTGCGTGACCTTGAAAAGTTTAAGCAGGAACATGAAGGTTGGATTTTCCATACAAAAAAACATACGTGGCATACAGAAATAGTTCTTGCAAACGGGTCTAAAGTTAGAGTTGCTGGCGAAACTGATGTGATAGGAATAAATCCACAAGGTGAAGCTCAAATACTTGATACTAAAACGTCAAGTTCGGGATGGGTTGCTATACGTACAAGCAATGGTACGTAGAACAAATTTACCGAGCAACATCGAGTAATAACCAAGCAATCTTATGTCGAACGTGATGGACAGGTTGTTCCTCTTTTGGAACCTTCAACAAGCATTCATAGCACTGAAAAATAGTACTCAAATCAGTTGAGTATGTATTATCTGATAATACGAAATGCTATGGCGAAGTTGATTTTTACCAATAAATGTCTAGCGTTGATTCCTGTTACTCTAAAGTATAACTATGATGCAGTTGCACACGGATATTAGATAGACGATGCATATATTGGAAGAAATGGCCAGCCGTCAGTTATAGACCTCGATCTTCAGCAAGATGTTGTAAATGGAGCTCTTTTTGGCGAAGAGCAGACAGACGAAGAGTATTCTGTAGAAGACCAACAAAAACGCATTAAAGAAAAAATAGACGAGCTACGTTCTTTACGTGACAAGATCAAACAAGACATCGACAACACGTTAAAAAGCATTTCTGAAATGTATGAGGCCGGCGCAGCGGCTCTGTTCGACAATGTTCAGCTTTAGTTGCAAAGTGTGTCAAACGATGTAGACGACCTTGTTTCTAAATATAACGACCTTCCGAATTCACAGTCAATATTAGACAGTATAGAAGCTGCATGTTCTTAGACGCAGCATGATCTTGGTGTAATCGAAGAGCAGTTGAATGAGGTTTCTAGCAGTGATTTTTCACCATTTGAAAAGGTTGAAGAACTTGATGCGAGACAGAAGAGCCACTAGTCTATCGACAACTTGTGTGACAAGGTAGTTGAACTGTACGATTCATGGAAATAGCAGGATTTGTCCGGAAGGTATATAAACCAAACTCCGGAACTGTATGCACAAATCGCAGAAGTTGTTCGCATGCTAAAAGTAGAGGTTGGAGAGTTCCAGGCATTGTACCAAAATCCAACAGAACTTAGTAGAGCATGGAACACGATTCGATGGTTTGACAGTATTACTGATCCTGCACAGCTGCAAACTATACCACGTCAATAGGCTACAACTGGTTATATTAAACAGTTTGATTACAAAGATTTCAATACTGCAGACAGATCGAACGACAAAGGCCTTGGAGTAGAACAATCTGTTGCAATCGGAAGTTCCGATATAAAACTCACAGATTTTACTGGAAATGACGACTTTGAGTAGAAAGCCACATTTACCGTAGTATCTACCTATTCTGGAAGAGGCAAATATAGCAGCCGCAAGTACATAAGGGTTACTCCTGAGTACGATGGAATTGTGTTCTCAGACATAGAAATTCAAGTAGCAGAAAACACAGATGGTCTCAAGATGTATTCTGACGTTATCGATCTGATGCGAAAGAAGAAGAGCGGTGAGATTTCAAAGGACGCAAACATAGTGCTCACCGGTATGCTGAGGACCGCTGGTAAACCTGAATATCTTTCAGAGTGGGTGCCAGTCACATAGAGCAGCATAACTTCTGATATGTCTATTTACGATATATCATTAGGGTCTGAGCAGTTTACATTCGGTATTGCAGAAGTTGATAAACTTTCCGGTTCTAAGTAGATTATGACATACGGAACTTCTACAGACGGCCGTGAAACAAAATCTCCACTTGACTACGTATTCAGTCGTAACGAAGGCACAAACGGTGTATTATATGCCATTATTCGTAGTAAGTTTACAGGCACACACGAAGGCAGTCCTCGTCCGAAGGCTGAAGCGTTACACAGTGCGTACTTGAACGATCAGGATGTGAACCTGCTGTTAGATCTTTTTCAAACCAACAAAACTCCTTCATATGATGTCATCACAGAAGATGGTGAAATATACAGTATAGGTCTCTCTCATGAGGACATAATAAGTCTTTACTTCTCAATAGGAAGATATAATAAAGACAGGGCAAGGGATGTTCATGTTAGTATGAATGGCCAATTTGTAACATTCACATTTGAGCCTACTGTAAAAAATCCTACAGGAACAATGGCATTTAACCTGTTACAGGACGATAGTGTTATCGATGAAACAGGAGCTACTATTATGGGCAGAAATGCTCTAAAAGAATGGCTTAAGACACAAACAATAAACCTGGACAAAGGCTTATGCTTGAGTAGATTGGGTAACAGTCGTCCGTCTTCTCCATTCGGAAAAATGGCAAAATTCTTCGCTGATCCTAATAATCAAGGTGTAAATGAAATCACAATTGCAGGAACAAGGATTAAGTTTGAGCGATCTGATTTTTCAAATCCTGCTGTAAAAGGAGATAAGTTGGGCATGACTGGTCTTGCTTGGCTGATGAAGAACGGGTTTATCGAAACGCGATTTAATGGAATAGGCAATCCAAGACTGTCGTTTACTGGTGTACAAGTACAGTAGGAGGTACAGCCTGTAGAAAATGTTGTAGAAGATACTGCTGAAAAGACCGTCGCCGAAGATTATGAGATCTATGACGAGTATAGTGAGGAAATGTCTGTAGATGACCTGTTTGACTCTATCGACACAGGAATTCTAGAACATAAGCAGTCCAAAAAAGTCTCTAGAGTAGTAGACGAGGATACTGTAACTGAACGTCTTCACAAGATGTTTGGCGAAAAGGTACCTGTCAAAGTAGTTGGATGTCTTACGGATCATATAAAAAAGTGTTCTCCTAGTGCAGTTGGAGCTGTTTATAAAGGTACAATATGGTTGCAGAATAATGCAGAAGACTTTTCTGATTATCACGAAGCATTCCACTATGTGTTTAAGTATCTGATGCCTAAAAGTCTTCGTAATGTAATACTGAGAGGTGCTAAACATAAGCTGAAAGAGTTATATGGAGAAGATTTCGCAGAAAACGCATCGGAACGCAGACTTGAAGAAGCAGGAGCTGAGCTTTGTAGACTATACTTCCAAAAGAAGTCTAATATACCTTCAGATCAGCGTCGTCCGTTTGATTTCATAAGAGACCTTAATACTCTGTATAAAGAAGTAGGAAGTGTTAGATTGCAAATACTATACATGATAATGAACAGTGGTCTGTTACGATTTGCAAAATTCAGAACAGATCCTGCCATGGATACAGAGCCTTCTATGAGAATACAGGTACGTAATGCCAACTTCTAGAACATCTTTGATGAAAGGATGTATCATACGCTCATAAGATCTATCGCGGCTTATGCAATGAAGGTACAGGGAATCAAGCCTGATGGTAGCAATCTGATACCTAGAAGAGGAGAGGACGGAGTTCTTACAGGAGGACTCTCTCTGACTAAAGAAAGTATTGACACAAAGTACAAAATACATCTCAATAAAAAAACAAAAGACGGAAAACCTGTTGTCATAGTAAGAAGCTTACGTGAAATAATGCACGAGGCATGTAATTTAACAGACCCAGAGACAGGTAGAGCTGTTAGAGATGAGGATGGCAAGCTTGTAAAAAATACAACGCTGATTGCTGCTATAGATGAGATGTTCGACAATTGGGACAGTGTTAAGCCAGACGTTGAGTCTTTCTTCGGAGAGTTAGGTGTTGACTATTACGACGAAGAAGACGAGCCTACAGACGAAAATGGATCTCCTGATACGTTCGATAGTTCTCTCTCAGACCAAACAAAAGATTCTTATGAAAGATCTCGTCACATAAAAGTAAGTCCCGGACTTAGACTTATGCTTTCATTTATACGAGCATACACTATAGACGAAAATGGAAGAAGACTTCCTAGATCCAACTATCTCGGTCTTAATGAATTTATGGACAGGACCGAAGTGCTGAGTAAAATGCTTTCTGATCTTCACGAGATTTCTTCGCAAGAAGACATGATGAATCAGATTAGAGAACTTGCCAACAGTGGAGATATGATGTATAAACAAATACTAAATATCTTCGAACCTGTAGAAAAAGGAATCAAGCGAAAAGACGGCTCAATCAATTATCGCTGTGAGTAGGTTATGACTTAGCTGTATAACTTTGTGTCATGCGCTCAAATGGAGTTCAAGAGGTTGAGCGCATATCGCAAAAAAGATGGATCTTACTCTTTTGCAATACAGGATTGTGGTCAGGATTATGAATCAAAACAGATTCGTAGAGACTGGGGACGATCTCTCATGTACAGAATGGACGAAAAAGGCTTTTTCTTAAAAAATGCACAGGGAGTAATTGCTCCTGCAAACGCAAATAGCATTAGAGATCTTGGTGAAATCATAGATCAAATAACAGCTATTAAGAATCAGTTCTCTAACCAAAAAATAGCCAGCATCATTGAGAAAAAGAATGCGTCAACCACTTCAGAAAATATACAGACAGGGTTCAACATCGGAGGAAAACAGAATTTGGATATTACAAATGACGATGATCTCAGAGTTGTAAAAAGAGAACTTTGTAAACTTCTCAGTAGGGTCGGAATTCAAATAACTCTCCCAGAGCTCCAATTTATGCTAGATCATAAGTACAAAGATGCATCATAGCTGGAACAGATGAAAATGTTTATGTAGGAGACAAGAGAGAGCAGTATTGCCAATTTGACATCAGTATTTCCTATAACAAGAAGTGCGTCTGGATGGGCCTGGAATATTAGCAGTAATGTTAACGATTTAAATACGCTAAATAAGATTTACGGTACAGATATATCGGCAGAAGACGTTTATGTTCGTAATGCATTTGCGATAGAGATGTCTAATTGGAAATACAAATACCAGCAAGCATCTACCGACCTTAATGTATTGGTTTCTGGAGACAAGTACTATGTAATGACTGACAACAGTCATTTTACTGATGTGACGAGAGAAATATCGCAAGACGGCGATTTTATAGACTTGTTGTCAAAATTCTGCTACAATATAATAACAGACGGAAGTGAGACAAAAGGCTCCATTATTGTAAAAGAAGCTCTTAGAGCCAGAAAAGAGGGTAAAAAATTAAATCTACATGTATGTACCCCTGTTTAGTTTGAAACAAACAGTAGCCAGGATAAAGGATCTGGATATTTTGACATAAACGAGTCGGAAGACTATGTTCAGAAAGCTGTAATCCTTGAGTCAGGAGGATTGGTTGCCCCTACAATGTCTGATAAGAAAACTTGGCATTACATCACAGGCATAAACCTTCCTGGATTGACATATGTCCGAAATGCTAAAGGCGAAATACAAAGCGTAACGATTGATGACGATGCTGCTATTGATTAGCTTTTGGAGTACGCTGACACAGAGCTTGCTGCGATAGAACAAACTATTTAGCAATTAAACGACGACACTATTCCAGAACAGGAAAAGGTAGACAATTATCACAGTGGAGCATCTGTCATTGAAACTGTTGAAGAAAACGGTGAGAAAAAAGAAATTGTACACAAAATTGCAAATGGTACAATTTTCAGTCAGCTTTGCGGTATTTATAGAGAGGATGGCACTTATGTATCATTCACACGCGTATTGGACAAAAACGGAAAATACGTTTCTCCGGAACAGAATGTCAAGCTGGCAAAAGAGGAGTTCTTTAATAAATCCTTAGAAGAGAGGCGCGAGATAATGCGAAGAATAATTTCTTAGCAGACAGACTAGGAACTTCAGCACATAGAAACATTAGGCCTCGTTGCAAAGGATCCTGCTACTGGAGAATATTCAAACTTAGGATTAAACAGTTCCGCTATTATAAAAATAGCACAGACTCTTAAGAACAAAGAAGGAAAGAGTGGTTCTAATGTTCAGGACTATATAAACCGAGCTACAAGATTATATGTAGAAGACTGTGTTCGTAAATCTATAATGTCGTTGTCAGAGATAGAACGTGTCTATTCTGGACATCCTGGCTTCTTTAAATACGAATTTAATGAAGTCAAAATCGATCGCGGGCCATTTAATGAAGGCGGTGTATCCGTTACGACTCTTGTAGACAGGTCTACAGATGAATTTAAACGTTTTGGTGGACTTATATCAACCGGAACAAACAATAATATAGGAATAGAAGGACTTCCATCTGACAAGTGCTACAATTAGGCAGAAGTAAACGATCAAAAAGTAATATCAGATCAAAAAGACGAACTTTCAAAGTGGATAAAAACAGCTGAGTGGTATAGTGCATATTCTCAATTAAGAATACAGCAACTGACAGAAGGCGACAAAATATCACCAGTAGAAGCAGAAGCTATCGCTGAAGAAGAGATGGCCAAAGCTGAGTTTACTGTAGAAACTGCAGAAGAATATGTCAAGAACAACAACTCTACAGTACACGAGATCGTCGAAAAAAAGATAAAAGATGAAGTTAGTGTATACCATGATGGCAAGATAAATGTTGCAGATGGATCTGCATTCATGAGTC
>Ga0326512_10001140_pt1 | contig 21293 bp, 37 predicted proteins | sample 1_2617_0518_D_FD_203652 | JGI IMG/M metagenome (GOLD analysis project Ga0326512, IMG submission 203652) | Bovine rumen microbial communities from UC Davis, California, United States - 1_2617_0518 | ecosystem: Host-associated > Mammals > Digestive system > Stomach > Rumen | place: USA... | reverse complement strand
GGGCTTTCTCCATTTCTTCTTTATTTTTTTTCTGCTTTACTAACATTACGGCGCCTAAAGTTGCGCCAGCTACTAAAGCAACGCCCGTAACTACAAGAGTAGTTATTAATAATGCGCTCATTCCTTTTGGAAGTACACGCAATAATAAAACGTCGTCTTGCTTTACTTCGTAATCTTTGGTAAGTTTCTGCCCTGCTTTTATAATTTCGCAATTATCTAAATTGTAATTAGGTAAAAGCTCTTTTATCTTGCCGTTACCCTGAATTACTTTTTTTTCGTTGCTTATTGTGTCGTAAAGATTAATTAAGCCCATTTATAGAACCTCGTAAATATTGAGAATAGGCGCATTTCTTAAGTTGTTTATCCTTACCCCGTCGTCATAGGTAGAATGTATAAATTGCCGATTATTGATAATAACGCCTATATGCAATTCATTTTTAAAAGTCATCTCGATTAGGTTACCGCGTTTTATTTCCGTTGTTTTTTTTACGTTTAGAGTAGGTGCTAAAAGGTTGCTAAGGTCTGCGGCGTGGTTTTCATAAACTACATCTTTAAGAGTTTTTCCCGTCAGAATTAAAACGGCTGCAATAGATAGCCCGTAACAGTCAAGCCCGTTTAAGCTGCGCCCCTTGTCTTTATAGGGTATACCTATTAAGTCGGCTATTGTAAGCCCTGCGGGATCAAATTCTAACATAGGCTTTAAGCGTTGCCCCTATTGTTATCGGTGTCAAATACATAAGGCGGGAATGTCATTTCTAGCCTATCGTCGCTATCTAAAGAGAATTCTATATTGCCTTTTTCGTCTACTGTTGCAACGCCGTGAAAATGCTTATAAACTCTTATGGCCTGCGGTGTATTTTCAACCAATAAGCCTACTACTAACAAAGTATAATTGTCGTCTGCATTTTCTACGAATTCAAATAATTCATTCTCTCCAGGAAGTGAACTTATTTTAAGGCTTCCGCCGGTGCCGTCTGAACTTGGCGGTGTATAATCAAAGGTAGAGGCCTTGTAAACTTCATTGTTGAATGTTACATCTTCGTTATTGTTTACAAGGCGTATAGTTCCAGCGTCGCTATGTTCAAACTTTATCAAATAGGGTAGTGAAAAATTACCGCCGTTAAAAAGGCGTTCAAAAATCTGCTCGTCAGTCATTTTTTATACTTCCTCTATCTCTAAGTTTAAAACGGTCTTATTGCGGTCTGTATCGTCTGGAGTAGGTACGCTGCTAAATCTGTAAAGGTTTTCACCTAATGCAGAGCAATAAAAAGAGCCTGCCGTCTGGCCTAAAGTATCATTAAACCACGCCCAGAATAGCGGGATCTCGCTATCTACATCTAACATAACCTTGCAAGAGTGAGTAAATGTTTTCTTTGTGTTTTTCTGCCACGCTACTACACGGCCGCTTAAAAAACTTGAATTTTCTGTGTTTTCTGTAGGCTTTGAATTCAGGCTAAAAAAGTTATCGTTTACGCCCTCCGGCCATTCGCTAATTATCATAAATAATTTACTCCTTTTCTTTGGTTTTCTGCGGTCTGCAAGCTGGCGTTATATCTGCCCTTTTGTAGAGAACTTTCTACAATGCGGTCAATAGTTACTCTTAGGCCGTCGCTTGTAAGTTGTGTATTTACATTGGCACTATCGCCCATATTATTAACTACATCTACGTTCAAAGAAACGCCACCACTAGAGCCACTATTTAGCATACTCCATAATTTAGATTGCTGGTTAGCGTTTAATATCATTTCGCCTTTACGTGCGTTTATTGTTGTATTGTCTGCCCCGTAAGAAGTGCCATTAATACCACCTACAACGCCACCCGTATAAAAACTTGGCCGTTGCGGTTTATTAGCAATAATGCTGGCAACTTGTGCGGCGCCAGAAGCGGCAACTAAAGCCATATTTACATATTTTAGAGCCGTTGGAATTCCCTGCTCTGCTAAACAACTTGCAACGCCCGTAGCAATATTTGCGGCGGCGGTTAAAAGGCTGGCGTTCCACGCCCACATATTAATTTTATATTCTTCTAAGGCTGCTTTTTTGTTTATCTCGCCTTTTTTCTCACAATAGGTTTCATAGTCTATTAAACCGTCATTGTATTGCTCACTAAGGCTTGTTAAGGCGTTGTCGGTCTGCGCTTCATTGTTGCTTTTTGCAATATCAGTTATTGAGTTTACAATGTCGCTAAATTGGTTTATGTAAGTAGCGATATTTTCAACCAATGCGGCAGCGTTTTCTATAGCGGTCTGCTTTGCAGCTTCTTCCTCTTTTGCGATTACATCAGTTTTTAAGCCCTCTAATTTTGCTATTTTGTCGGTGTAGGCTTTCCACGCTTCGCTATTTTCGTCTAGTGCGTTTCTTTCTTCGGTAAGCTGGTCAATAGTCGCTTGTATAGTTTCGCTTAGTTTACTTTCGCCCTCTGGGTTTAAAAAGGCTTGTATACTTTCTTCGAGTTCAACTTCTTTCAGGCTTTCGGCGTATTCCTGCACTTGTTTAAGGCGCTTTTCCTGGTATTTACTGTCAACGGCCACGCCACTAGTAACTAAATCAACATAGCTTTGAATATAGGCGTTTAGCATGGCTTGCGCGTCGGCTTCTTCGCCTTTAAGCTCTGCTTCTAGTTTTATGCGGTCTAATTCTTTATTTAATGCGCTTTCGTTTTCCTGAATAAATGTTTTTTTAGCGTTTAATTCTTCTTCGCGCTTGGCTGCTTCTTCCCGTCTTTTTGCGCTTGCTTCGTCTGCTCTTTTCTGTAAGGCTGAAACTTCTTCGCGTCTTGTTTTTTCTGCTTCAATTTTCTCTAATAAAATTTGTTGTTCTGAATTAAGCTTTTTTTGTCCGTTGTAGTAGTTGGCAAGGTTTTCTACATTTTCATCGGTTAAACTTTCCATAGTATAACGGATGTAACGAACCCACGCCGTACCGCCAGCCTTAACAACTTCGCTATACTCTTGCTCTAGGTCTTGGGCTAGGTTTTTACCCGTGATATTTGTACCAAGCCATTTATTAATTTTCTCGACGCTTTCAATTCCCCGTTCGTACCAGCCTTTCCAGAACTTATTCCATAATTCGCTAGTAGGCTTTGTGATTTTTCCTACGGCTTCGTTAAAATCACCCTGCGCATTTTTCATTTGTTCAAAAGAACCCGTTGCGGCGGTGGTTTCTTCGGCTATTCCTTTGTATTTCTGCGCGATAATATCAACGGCTTTTCCGTTTTCCAGTTCTTCGGCGGTAAGGTCTTTAAGCTCTGTAATCTGGTGCGCCATTTCGCCTACATTACCGCTAAACGTTGCATTTAATTGCTTTACGGCGCCGTCAAGCGACATCAAACCGCTAGCGCTTACGTCTAAGGCAGCGCTTAAAATACTTTGTATTTCTTCCTGCGTTCTTCCTGCGCTGGCTAATTGCGACATTAAAGGTAATATCTGCTCGTCGCCTACTGTACTAATGCTTTGTAATTGTGAAGCATAATTTTTAAGTTCCTGAACGCTTTTTTTGTCTAAATATGGGTTTGCGTTTGCAGCAACTTCTAGTTGTTTTTCTGCTTTAATCTGTGCATTAAGTGCGTCGGTTGTTTCTTTGATAACTTTTGTACTAATCTTTAAGCCCTTATTAATGCCGCTAAGAACGCCTCCTAAAGATCCGCCCATTTTAATAAGGTTACCAAGGCTTTTGACTAAATCTTTAGCGCCTTTTTCTGCGCCTTGTGTGTTCATTTTGGTGTTTATTACTACTTTGCCGTCTACTTTGCCGTCGTCCATTTGAAAAAATCCTTTAAGATATAAGAGTTATATTTAAAGTTATTTATGGCCTTATTTTTGGGGAGTTTCAAAAAGAGAGTTGAACTTTTCTCTGGCGGCTTTGTCTTTTTTGCTTTCTCGAATTGGTAAGCGCCAGGCATTTTTTAACATTTCATATTGCTTTTTGTAGTCGGTCTTGTCGTTTGGATCATAAGCCCTATAACTCATAATCTCATTTAGTCTAGTATCGTGTAGGCCGTTTAATAATGCTAAAAACTTGTGCCAATGAATATATATACCTTTGCCGTGTTTATCTGTAGCCATTAAATCAATGTTGTATTGCTCATAAAATGCGCTATAGATTAAATCGCCGTCAAGCTCATAATCAATAACGGGTTCAGAACTTCCGCGGCCTATTTTACGGGGCAATATACAAGGCGGATTGTAAAATTCTATAAGAGCTTCAAGGCCTTTCGTTCTGTCTTTTGGCTTTTCGAGAATATAAAAGGCGTCAAAATCTGCATAGGTGCTTTCTTCATTTTTTAGCAATCTATCGAATTTGAGCCACGTTCTAAAATCTGTGTAAATGTCATAAAAAACGCCCTCCACTTCAATGTTAGAGGGCATTTTGATTTTTATTAAATCCATTTTTTAATTCGCTATTATTCGCCGTCGGTATTTTCTGTAGTATCAGAACTTGTACTTTCTGCGGCGGTGAATGTTGGAACGCCAGCGGTAACGGTTACTGTACCTTTTACAATAGTGCCGTTAAACTGTGTTGTCATTGTTAATGAACTTTCTACTGGGTTTAAGTTGTCGAGTACAAAAGTAACGGGGCAACGCCAGGCTTTAAATGCGCCTGATGTTTCATCATTCATAAATACTACAAGAATTTCGCCGTTAGCGTCTGCGCCGGTTGGCAGATTGTAGAATTTAGGCCAGAAGTATTCATAATCAGGCAAACCCTTGTAACAAGTTAAAGGATTGTTAATACTTGGCTTGTATCTCTTGATAATTGTTGTAGGGTTTTTATCTACAATGAAGTCAAGATCCTCGGTTTCTGCATTGAGTGTGATTGTGTTATCTGTTGCTTTACAGAGCTGCACCCAGCTAGGCTCGGTAGAAGTTCCAGAGTTAAACAATAAAGCAACGTGTACTTTTTCGAGTTTATCGCCGTCTGCGATGTTGTATACTACCATAATTTTTTACTCCTATAGTGAGTTATAAGTAACATTTACGCTACTAGTATAAAAAGAGTTATTTTTTTCATCAGTTCCAATAAACTGAACATTAGCTACGGCCTTTACTTTAAGCCGTAACCCGTCTTGAGTATCTACAAGTTTTAAGCCGTCTAGCAAGTTTAAGATATTTGTAAGTATTTCACGAGAAGTTAAAGCATTCTTAAAACGTGCGGTGTAACTAATGTTAATTTGGCTTTCACTTGTGCCGTCTATATATTCTTGCGTGGTCTTGGTTGCGGGATCGTGTACGCTAATAACTCCCTCTGTATCTGAACTTGAAAATAAATCATTCTCGATTGTCAGATTAGGTATATTTTGCTTTAAGTAATTATTTAAAGTATTTACCAAATTCGTCATTTGCGATTTTCTCCCAGGTTTTTAGATTTTTACTTTTAGCAACTTCAAACCACTTTTGGCAGGCATTAGGGTTTCGGGCTTTGCTCTTATTAGGCAAGCCGTAATATTGTGCGTGTGCGTATGGTGTCTGCCATTTTATAACGCCCTCGTTTAATTTTGTGCTTAAAATACCGCTTTTCTTCAAGTTTCCCGTATCAAACGGAATATAATAATTACTGTCTTTTAATACCTGATTAGTCAAAATTGGAACGGCTAAAGTTGCCGCGTTTTTTATCGCTTCAGTTATTAGAGAAACTTTTATATCCACTTGAACATTCGTATTTACTAACATAATTAAACTAGTTCAACCTCTACGTGCTGCAATCCGTCAACGTTATAATAAGGCGCAATCTTTGTAACGGTGTAGTTTTCGCCGTTAATTACTACCCTTTGCCCTTTTTCAAACTCATAACCCAGCGGGCTAGAGTTTTCAACGTCATAATATAAAGTAGCGGCGCTTGCTGGGGTTTTCCCGTTAGAGCCGTTACTATCTGCCGTGTAAAAAACTGTGTATATGTTTGTCAGCGTTACGCCGTCAGAATATACGGGGTTTCTATCTTCGTCGGTGCTAGTAATTTTGTAAGCCGTTGCGGTAGTGCATAACATATTTTTAGATATATTTGCCATACTTTAAACCCCTATGTTTAACCGGCAGAATAATTTTATAGCGCCAATTTTCTGCGCGTCTAGGCTCTGCGCGTCAAGTTCAACTTGTTTGTTAAGTGCGCTAGATCCATAACTTACACTATGGCCGCCCAGACTTTCAGAAGCAATAGAACTAGGGCTTTCGCCCTGCTTCAACTGATTGTTGCTATACTCTGCTTCTATCATCATACAAACGGCGCTTATTATTCCGTTGCTTTCAAGTTCTTCAACTACGCCGATTTCCTCATAATGTTTCATTGTCTGAACATTAGGAAGTTTAAGCGCGTTGAATTCCTGCTCATTAGGAACTACGGCGCGGCCTAAAGTTTCGGTATAGTATGTATAAGTTACTTGTGTATAGTCTGCCATAATTCCCCCTAAGGCTTATTTTTTGCCCGCTTTGGTCTGCGCTGGCTTTTCTGCCTTTTGCTTATCGTCTGCGGGCTTTGTAGTTTCTGCGGGTTTCTCCGCTTTTTTAGGTTCGTCGTATATAACGCCTATTCTTTTCATTTTTTGCCACCTTACAAAAAAAGCGGGCTCTTATTTTGCCCGCCCTTTTTTAATTAAGCTGCACTAAGCGGCCTTGTGTAAATATACGCCTTTTGCCTTGTTGTCGAGTACGTCGGCAATTCCATAAGCTCTAAAGAAGAACTTATAAGCGTCTGCGCTCTGATTTTCGGCAGGTGTGATTACTTTAGAAACGCGGTGTTTTACACTCTGTAAAATTGCGCTTGGTTCAATAATCATAAAGTTGATATTTTTTGCGCCGGTTGCTTTTGCGTAGTGTCCTGCTTCTTCGCCAGATGTTGAACCGTCGAGTAAATCAATAGCGGTGTAGAAACGTGTCTGTGGTACAATTACAATCTTTGCAAACTGGCTCATAACTTCACGTGATTTTGTTGTATCCATATCACGAATTAAGCCGTTCAATGTTGGTGTAATGTAAAGAATTCTACCCTCTACGTTTACTTCGTTGTCTGTCATAGTATCAAAAGCGGTAGCAATAGCGGCAATAGCTGCGGCGCCGGTTGTAAGGTCTGCGCCGGTTGTTGTAAGGCCTGCTTTTGCAGCGTAAGAACTGAAGCGGTAAGCGTCGAGTTCTGGTGTAGACTTAGTTTTAATAAATGTTGAACTAAGCATTCCAAAAGCTACGCCTGCGGTTTCGTCGTCATCCATAGCGTCTACATTAAAGGCGCGGCCACGGTCATAGTCTGGAGCTTTCTGCTCATAAGAGAGAGTAACGCCGCCGTCAACGTATCCACCGTCGCGGCTATAATCTGCCATTCCGTCAAGGCTCATTTTTGGGATCTGGAATGTTTTTGTCTTTTCGTCGTATTTTACTACGTCGCTTGCTTCGTCAAGGTCAGAAGTAAGAGAAGCCATAGAGTAAACTTCATCAAGTTTATCTACATATTTCTGAAATAATGCAATTGAATTTGCCATAATGCAAAACTCCTTTTAATTACTTTTTGGGTGGTAAACCCATAATTCTACGAATAGCTGCGTCGTCGTCGTTTGCGCCTGGCTTATCATTTGCCATATTAGGAACGTTAGGCGGTGTAGGTTTATTTTCGTTTTCAAAAATATTTTCCTTTCCGTCAGTAAGAGCATTAAATAATTCTTCAAGGCTCTTGCCCTTGTTTGCGTCGTCGTTTACGGCGTCGGCTAACTGTTTGTTGATAGCGTCGCGGGTAAGGTCGTTCACGAACTTTTTAGATCCCGTAAAGTCTTTTACCTTAGCGGCTAATTCCATAGCGGCTATTTTGTTTTCATAGTCGCTTTTAGATTTTTCTAAATCGGCTTTGTATTTTTCCACATCTGCCTTAACGTTGTCGTAGTCTTTCACCTTGTCTAAGGTGGCGTTAGCGGTTTCCAGGTCTTTTTTAAGCTGCTCGTTTTCTGCGCTAATCTTTTCTACGTCTGCTTTGGCGTTGTTAATGTCTTTTCCGTTTTCTGCCATAATTTTATTAATGGCTTCTTCGTCAATACCCAGCTCTTTTAAAAAATCTCTTTTCATTTTTTCCCCTTTACGCCTTTTAACGTGGTCGGCTTTCACGATTAGATTAAAAATGTTTTTCCCGTTTTTATGTCTTGGAATAGACAAGATAAAGCCCTGCAATTTCTTACAAGGCTTTATAAAAAAGTCATTTTTTAATTATTTTATTCTGTCTTTGTAGACTTGGAAACAAGCCCGATAATAAGCGCAATAATTGCAACTACTAAGCCTGCCAGCTCTTCAAAAATATTTGAAGTTCCGCCACCAATGGCGACAAGTGTCGCACCTACACAAACTAAAACAATAATTAAAATTGTTTTCCAAAGAGCTACGCCCTTTTCTTTCTGCTGCTTTACAGTACTAATAATAACGCTAACAAGAGCAAAAGCGGCTAAAGCAATTTCTACGGCAGTATTTGCGGCAAAGTCGCAAAAATTACCCACAACAACGGCGGCAACGAATAACAATGCGCCTAAAATAGCAATAATTTTGTTTTTCATTTTGCTATACCTCCAATAATTAAAAAGGTCATAAAACGCTTAAATCTTGCGTTTAAGGGGCTTTTTTAGTGTCGGTGGTGTAATTTATCGTTTTTTGTAAAAAAGGCTCTAAAAACCCCTATTTTAAGCGAATTAGGGCATATTTTAAGCGGTGTTTAAGTGCATAAAAAAGAAAATGCCCCGCAATTCAACCAAAATCACGGGGCAAGTAGGAGAGAGAGCTAATGCAATAGAATTTTTATCAATTCTTGTTTATAAGGTCATTTATAATTATTTCACAACGCGCGGCGTTTTTTTCATATCTGCTATAAACGTGAATAATGGGAATTATGTTATAATTATCATCAACGATAAGCCCGCTATCTTTCATCAGGTCGCATATAGAACTAGTGCCGTTATCACTGTCCCGCCGTCTTTTATCGCCGTGAATAAAAGTAAGTGTAAGTTCTATAGGCTCTGCAATCGGCTCTTTTATGCCTGCTTTAATAATCTGCGGTTTAAGTTCTTTTAGTGCGCTGGCGTGCCATTGGTAATATCTTTTATTTGGAAATGTACGCCCCGTTTTAGTATTGGTTACTCGTGAATTCTTTTTACTTGGCGTTTCGTTTGATAAATAAAAATTGTATGTCATTTAATACCCCCGTTTTTAGAAGAGTTAAATAAAAGGGGCTTGCCACGGGGTACAAGCGGCAAGCCCCCAGACTAAGAGATATTTGATTAAGGTCAAGGAGTCCTTACAAATAAGGTTAATCTTTAGGCTTTATGCCCGTTGGCTGCTTTCCCGTTGTAGTGCCTATATACTCGTTTATATATTTGCGCTTTATTCCCGTTTCTTCGGTTATATGCGCGGCTTTATGTTGCCAGGTGTAAAGGCTTTCTCTTGCGCTTCTGTATCTAGGGTCTTGCGTGTTATTGGTAAGCTCTAAGGCTTGCGCATCTGCTTTATATTGCCTTATTGCCCTTTCGCATAATCTAAGTTCCTGCTCTGCTTCATAAGGCGTTATTTTTTTCCCGTCAAGCGTTACGCGTTCGTCTTTGTATTCGTCTAACTCGCCTTTAGAGTATAACAACGGCGTACCCTCAATGTACGGATAAAAAGAGTGTCGGCAATTTATACCACAAATACCGTCGGGTTCACCTATTCCGCAAGTGTCGTAAAAATTAGGCGCGTGCTTTCTGTTGCCGTCGCCGTCGGTATAATCTCGTTCACCATTAAGACAATATACACGGCCTTGTAAGGCTTCGTGATTACTCCACGGTCTACCCTCGCGCTCTTTGTTTCTAGCGCCTATATGCGCGTCTACTTCTACAAGGTCGGCGCCTAGTTCCTGCGCATTGTTTAAGGTCTGTATACTAGCCGTTTGGTTAATACCGGTCATAATATTCATTTTAGTAGCTGCTTCAATCGTGTAGTGTCTGGCTTTCCCGCTATAGTCGTATAATACAGTTTTTATGCCATTGTCTGCTAAATCTATAGCGGCGTCGGCGTATGCTTTTTTTGCCTGCTCATTTACGGCAGATTTAAACGCGCTATCAAAATTAAAAGCCCCGCTACTAATTTTCATATAAGCAATATTACATTGTTTTACAAACTCGGTTTCGGTGGCGTCTGCTACTGTTAGCGTCATTCTTACTAGGTCGCTTTCAATCTTTGCTAAAGTGTCTTGTTGCTGGGAGAATGTTTTATTAATTATGTCGGCATTTATAAAGCGTTGTATTGCGCTTTTAGTCTTTTGAGCTTGTGCACCTGATAACTTACGCCCAGCGGCAGAAAAGAACTTTAAGTCATTTTCTGCGCTTTTCTTCAACGCTTCTTCAAACAATTCTTTTAAAAGTTTCTGCGCTTTTTTGTCGTAAGTCTTAACTAATTTGTTAATATTAGATTTTAGGCCGCCAGCTTCTTTTAGTATTTCCGCTTGGTATATTGTCGCGTCGGTTACTTTCTGCATACGGTTTAAGCGGCGGAACATATCTTTTTTAATCTCGTATTCTAGTTGTGCGTAAAGCTCTGATATATCGTCGCTAAGTGCGGCAAGGTCGCGGGCATTTAACATTTTTAAGCCCCCTTAGAACTTCTTTATCAGTACGTTAAAAGCAATCTTAATTCTAGTTTTAAGAGGGTAGGTATTTATTTTATGCCTAAAGGCTTCAAATACCGCTTTAGCGTTTATTTCGTCAATCTGTTCACTATACGCGTCGGCTATTACCCGTCTAATTTTTCTTGCACTCTTACCACTCATTTTTTAATTACCCCTCTAAATTAAAATATCCACCCATAGAACCGGCGGCGTTTACTTCTGGAACCCTAGCCTTTGCGGTTTCTTCATCTTCCCCAAAAATGCGTTCGCGATATTCGGCAGGGCTTATAATTCCCTGCATTACTTCTTCAAGTGCAGCGCGTCTAATTGCTTCTGGGTCTTTTCTTGCGGTATCGTTATATTTTATCACTAAATCGTTATTAAACTTCACGTTTTCGTATGCGCTAAGCATATAGGCGAATATATAAGCAAGGTCTTTATACTTCTGCTCTAATTCGCTTTCGATTGTATCGACAAGAGTATAAAGCGCCTTTTTTCCGCCGGTGTACTGTGTAGCGGTCTGCGACACTTCCCCTAAATCGCTTAAAGTTCCCTTGCCTATATTCCAGGCAATCTCACAACGGCGTAACATTTCATTTAAGGCGTCTTTTTGTGCCTGAGTTCTAAGCGCTGGCGCGTGTGTCTGTATCTTTTCTTCGCTTGTTCCGTTACCGCTAATTTTTACTACAAGTTTTTCAAGAGTAGGGCTTAATTGCTTTGTTACCTTTTCGCCTTTCTTTACTTGGTGTTTTTTAAATAAATCTTCGTCGGCGAATACTACCATTTCGCCACCCTCTTGTTCCCAATTTAAGCGGCTAAATTGTTTATCCACGTTTTCAATTAGGTTTTCTGTAGTCTGCCATAATGCGCAAGGAACGTTAGAGCCGTCAATAGTATTAGGTTCTCTGTTGCGGAATTCGACAATAAAAGGCTTTTCTACGTTATCCCAGCTATAAGCGGCGGTAAGTCCTGCCGTAACGGTGCAGGCGTCTAAAGTTGTTTTTGCTAAAGAGCCGTTTTTAATTCTGTACAACTCCATTGTTACGGAATGAGTTTTATTTCTGTAGTTATGGCGTTCAAGTAATAAAAACTCTTTGTCGCCCTCATCAATTTTCTTAGTGATTACACAACCTAAAAGCGTGCCGTCAAGGTCGTAAGAAGTTGGAATATAATTACCCAGCCTTACTATTTCATATTGCAAACGGCCATTTTTATAAACGGGCCTTACTACGCAACTGCCTAGAGCAATCATATATTGCACCAGCTCTTTTGAATTCTCGTTTAGCTTGTGCATTACTTCGTTTAATTTTTCGTTATCGCTAAATACGTCTACCTCTTCGCTTACGGCGTTTGCTATCTGGCCTACTGTAGCGTTTACAATTCCGCTAGGTGCGGCTTCGTTGTTCCAGGGTGCACGGCCTTGTAAAATCAAATTCCATAAGTCAATTTTATTCACCATAAGAGAACTAACGCTAGTTTTAATTCCCGTTACACTTTCTAAATTATACTTAAAAAATAAGCTCATAAAAAAAGCCCCTATTTGCTTAAAGATATTCATAATAATTAAAAAGTTATTTTTTTACTCAAACATTATTTGTAATTTAAGTTCTCTAGCCCTTGCAAGTTCTATTTTTGCACCGCGGGAATTCTGCCACCCTTTAAGCATATAAATAGCGTCGCAACATTCTAAGGCCGATAAATCTATTTTCATAAATTCCCAATAGCAAAATATAACGGGTAAGCATACGGGATTAAAAACTTTATAGCCTTTTTTGGTAAGGCGTTTTTCTGCTTTAGAGAATTGTTTTTTATAATTGGCATTATTGCTAATTGCACCGCTTAAATAGATTTTCATATATACCCTTTAAAATAAAAATCGCGGCTTACGTTAGCTTTAGTACGGCGGAAAAATTAGGCTGGTATCCGCTATCAGTAACGCCCCTATGCCGCGCGGCGATAACAGGTTAGTTTTTATGAAAGTATAATAAAGGTCATTTACCCATTTCAAAACCGTTAGCAAAAATATATAAATCCTGCGCAATTAGTCGCGCTTGTTTTTCCTGCTCTTGCTTTAAAGTTTCGTTAGTTTCGTGTAGTTTCAAAATGTTTCTTTCTAGTTCCTTTATTTTCTGCCCTTGATAAGCAATAGCGATAATTTCAAAACAAGAGAAAAATACAGTAAGAAACAACGCTATAATTAAAATATGCTTTGTCATTAATTACCCCGCTTAGTCCATACTTCCTCTAGCGCATAACGACAAGCGGCTAAACTGTGGTCGGCTTGGCCTTGCGGATAGCCCGTCATAATTTCCCCCGTGCGCTTGTCTATTTCATATTCGTATAAGCTGAATTCGTCGGCGGTCTTTGGTGCGCGTTTAGGATCAATTACAATTTTCTTCAAACTTTGCAGCCACTTAAAGCCAGCTTCTAAAGAGCCACGGCCTTTTATTGCGCCGCGACAATTAAAGCCATATTGCCTAAAATCTGCTACACTTTTAGGCTCTGCGCTATCTGCCGTTATTCTAACATTAAAATCTATGTTTGTTTCTTCTAAGTGTTTCTGTAACTTTTGGCAGGCTTCATAGTTGCCGTGTTTAAGTAATGATAATTCATCATAAATATAAAGTGTCTTATCTTGCATATCGTAAGCCATAGCGCAAAATCGTAAAGGGTCAGGGAAGTAACCAAAATCAAGGCCGTAATAATGCCACTCTAAAGCGTCTAGTTCTTCTTCTGTAATTTCCCTAAGCTCTATATTTTCAAATACGTTTGAACCCGTGCCCGTCGGCTTACCTAAGAAAATATTCTCATAGGCTCTAGGGTTATTTTTTTTCATTTCTTCTGCTTCAAAAATAAAAGCGTCGCCTAACCACTCCGGCGGAATATCTAAGTAACAACTATCAAATACAAGGCGGTCGGCTCTTGGCTTTCTCATTTCAGTGTTTACCCAGTTTCTAGCCGAACTTGGCGGATTGTAAGAATAGAAGTTGTAATAAACGGAACCGCCACGCATAGAGGAGAGTTTAATAGTTTCTAGGTCGTTATAAGTAAACTCGGCAAGTTCTTCCAGCCATAACAATGCAATATAGCCGTTAGTAGTCTTGATAGATTTAATTTTTAATGGATCATCAGCGCCCCTAAAATATATTGTCTGCCCCGTTGGTGTATAGGTCGCTTGTAAAGGCGCAAGAGTAAAATTAAAAAACTGTTCTAGCCCCAGCTTTTCAACCGCCCATTTTATTTGATTGTAAACACTATCTCTTAAAGTATTACTTACTTTTCTACCAATAAGCCCGTTATATTCGGGATTGTTTATCAAAAGAATTATGTATATCAAACTTAATACACTACTTTTAGTGGAACCGCGGCCACCTGGCAACACGTACTCTGTATACTTATGGCTTAAAATATCTTTGATTAATGAGTTGAACTTTTTAGCCCATAGGTTAGAACTTTTGAATTCCAAAATTGCCCCCTTATGTTAAAAGAAAAGCGCCCTAACGGGAGGAGTTAAGGCGCTAATGGAGAGGTTTACAGAAAAAGATATAAAATACTTTTACGTTATTAATAAAGTCATTTTAATACATATCATCAAACAATGTAGGCTCTGGCCTAAGTGCTTTATATAATTGCTCTTGGTGTCTTGGAATAAAAACCTTTTCAATTACGGCTTTGTCGGTCTTATCCTGCGCAAGTGTGCAGCGGTGCGGGATCTCGGCTACACAAATAAATAAATCTTCTGGCATATCGTAAGAGCTTATTCTCATTGTGTACCCCTTTTTATATTATAAAAAATCACGTTTTCGTGATTTTCTGTAATTCGCTTAAAATACCCCTTAAAACGCATTATTTTAGGGTAGTTGGTATAATTTTACCTTTTTTGCTAAATACCCCCGATTTTACCCCCTTGTAGCGCGAATTAGGGGCATTTTTAAGTAATAAAAAAGGGCTTAATCTGTCAACGGCAGAAAAAAGCCCTAAAAAGATAATTATTACAGTCGTAACAATAAAGTTAGAGTAAAGAATTAAGCCTAGTAATAATGTCGCCTACTTTGTTTAAAGTCTGCTCGTTGCTGGCGTTCTGCTCTTTTAAGAGCCTTACTTCTTCGGTTAAACCCTTGTTTTTAGTTTCCAGCTCGTCAATATGGTTAAGGTAGACTTCTTCCATTGTTTCAAGGGTGCTAATTCTTTTCTCTTGTGAAATATAACGGCCGCAACAGTCAACGCGGGTTTTCTTATAATTTCCGCAATTTACAAAACCGCAATTTAAACAACTTTTATTTTCTTCTGCCATAACTTAAACCCCCGTGGAACCGAACCCATTAGATCCTCGCTTTGTTTCGCTAAGTTCATCAACTTGTATGAAGTTAGTATTAATAATGGGTTTAATCTGCATTTGTGCTATTCTGTCGTATTGGTCTACTGTAAAGTTCTCTTTACCCAGATTAGAAACGATTGCACCTACTTCGCCCCTATAGTCGCTATCTACTGTGCCGGTCTGAACTAAAATACCCTTGCAGCTTAAACCACTTCGGCCGCGAACTTCTAAATAATAGGCTAGTGGAACCTCTACCGCAAAACCTAATTTTATTAATTTTGTTTCGGCTGGCTTAATTAATGCGGCTTCATTTGCGTAACAGTCAAAACAAGCGGCGCCCTCTGTTTTAAGTTCTGGCATTTTACCGCCGTTTAGTAATTTAATTTTTACGTCAATTTTGTTCATCATTGTTTTTTATTTCTCCCACGTAAAATATAACTTTTACAAGCCCTGATTAAATTCGGGGCTTTTTTAAACTTGTTATTAATAACTTTCCCTTAGTTCTAAAGGGAAGCAATTCTCATTTGAATTTTGTTTTATGTAAGTTTCGCAAAATTCTTTTGTTCCGATAGCAACGATAAAAACGCAATAATCAGAAACGCAAACAACTTTGTATTGCTCGCCAAAATCAAATTCTAATTGCATTTCTTTTTACCTTTCTTTTTATTTTCAAACATTCCAAACACTAAATCAATAAGCAATACTAGAAGTTCGCCAACTATGAAAAGGGCAAAAATAAAAAAGCCCCACGTTTTAAGAATATATGCAGTAGTTATATCAATCATTTATTCACTCTCCTTAAGCAATACAATTTCTTTCCAAGCGATAACACAAACAATTCTATTATCTATTTCACTTTTACAGTTTGTTATATGCCACTCTGAAATAGGAAAAAACTTTAATTCTGTCATTCCTTCACCTCGTTATCTTTTAAGAATTGCTCTGCTTGTTCAAGCACTTTAGATAATTCATTAGAATAATCACCATTTGTAAAATCAGCATATTCTACTCGTACTAACTCTCTAATAATTTCTTTTGCTTTGGTGAGTTGCTCTTTATCTTCACACATACATTTTGCGTTTTGATTTCTGATAAAAATTAAATCTTCTTTATCTCTTTTCAGTTCTGCATTTTCCTTTTCAAGTTCTGCAATCTGTTTTCTTAAATCTTGATTTTCTTCAAGTAAATCGCTAGTCATTTTCTTCCTCCCTTTCCTTTGCTAATTCCCTAGCCCTTTTTATACACCAATTTTTATACGCTCTAAAGTCGCCCTCGTCGGCGTCGTATTCTTCCAGCAAACTAGATAATATGCTTTCATAACGGCTTTCTTCTTCGAGTTCATCAGGGCTTTTAATGTCTTGATAACTGTTACAACTTCGCATTTTATAACCTCTCTTTTTGTTTGTGTTAATCTTCAAACTTAATTTTAATAACTCCGCCCGAACCGTCAACTTTTGTGTTTTCTTCTGGCTGCGCTTTCCAGTTCCGCGGATCACGATTAATTAAGAAAAATTCCTGCGCTTTCACGTCGCCCGGTATCTCTCTTACTTCTGTAAGCTCTACAACTTCGCCCGCCTTAGTAACAACTTCTTTTTTAATTTTAATCTTTTGCCCTACGGCTCGGTCATAAAGTGCTGCACTTACTTTGTTAATCTTTTCGGCTTCCTGCTTTGCCTTAATTGCGTTTAATTTTTTTCTAAGTTCCTCCCATTCTGTCCCCTTAAAATATAAAGTACTTTCGTCAATTCCTAAGGCTTCGGCAATTTCAAGAATAGAAAAGCCTTTATCCCTAAGTTTTATTGCTAGTTCTATATTAGCTTGTGTTAGTTTACTAGGTCTACCCCTTACGCCGTCTTTTGTTTTTCTCTTATATGCCATACTTGAAAATTCCTTGTGAAAAAAGGGCAATAATAACAACCCCTATATTAAAAAGTCGTTATTATCTGCTCATTATTATTTTTTCTTTACCCGTGCGCATTGATTTTTCTATCACTTTTTTTGCGCAAGGGTTTTTATTATAAACCGCTATAGCTTCTTTTTTGTTATAGCCGCGTTCCTGGTAAAAGCCTATTCGGTAGGTTTTAGAAAAGAGTTCACCCTCTGGCGTTTCTTCAAACTCAACGTAATAAATAGGCCTAAAGTATCTTTCTAGTTCTGCTATCTGAATGTCGGTCATTGTTTTACACTCCCGTATAACTCCCCAGCGTCGCAACATAATGCCGTACATAATTTTGCTAATTGTCTAGTTGTCGGCAAGGTTTCAAAAGCTAAATAGCGGTATATATTTCTTTTTGCTATTCCCGAACGTTTTACAAGCTGCATAACAGTAAGCCCCCCCCCTGAATTCGTGCATTTTTTTATTTAGATTAGTCCCAAAGTTTAATATAATTTCTCCCTCTGTCATATTTCTTCTTCCTCTAGTTTTTCCCCATACAAAAACACTAGTTCTAGTTTATTAGTTTTCGTGTTTTCGTGCCACCTTGCAATAGCAAGTTTTTCGCCATTTGTACCTACAAAAGCACAATTTTTATATCGGGCTTCCGTTTTTCTTTTGCTTAAACTGGAAGTCATTGTAACAGTTTTTGTATTAAAAAACCGCCCTAATTCTTTCAGGTCCTCGCAATATGCAACGGGTAGGCCGTATAAATCAAGGCTATACACTATGTAAAAATCATTTGTCAGATTTTTCATATTGTGCCGCCTTGCGCATAATTTCCCGCTTTTCAGGTGTCATATAAGGCGCGATTATTTCCGCCCATATACTCTCATCAAAATTATTAAGAAAATACTTTGCGGTTCGTATTAAGTAAGAATTGCCAGCCTTAGTACTATAGCTGCTACGTGTTACTTTAAGTTTAGTATCTGCTATCGCTTTGTCGATTACCGCCCCAGCAAGAGCAATATAATTTAGTTTCATACGTTTTGTAATTTCATCAACTTTCATTTTTTCTGTTATTCTCCCGTTTTTATTCTTCTTCCGCTTATGGCTTTTATATTGCCGTTTTTAATTAGTGTAAAGTCGCCCATAACATCAGTATTTTTTTCTAACTCTGTCTGATAGTCTAAAGCGTGCCTTACGCTATCTTTTATTGCAACGATCCAATTAGTTGTAACGGCGTAATTAATGCGTGTATTAAACCGGCGCAATAAATAAAGGCAAGTTTCACTAACTTTGTCTTGTACTTCGTCGTCGCAAAATTCAAGCCCCCTAGCCGCTACAATTTTTCTAATTATGCGTTCGGCAACCTTTCCCGATAAAAGCCACATATCCCAGAAAAGAGCATTAGCGCTTTTTTCGTCGCCTTTGTTCCTGGCGTCATAATATTTCTTTTGCAGATTAAATAGTTTTTCGTTATCGTTTTTAGGTTCTGCAAAATACTTTAATTCTGGTAACGGGTGCAGGGTGTCGCACTTGTTTAATTCGTCAACTGAAAATAGCATAGGTTCATTATAGCTATTCTTTGCTACACTTCCAAACATTACCGCCCCCGTCGTCAAGTTCCCAATAAGTATTACAGTTTTTGCAAATTACCGCGTTAGGAACTCCAGCCCATTTAATTACTTTGCCGCCGCACTTTGTACATACTTTAGGCGCGGTTTTGTAAATCTCTAGGTTCTGCTTTTTAGTTTTCTTTTCTTTTGGTTCTTCCGTTGTTTCTTCGTCTGTTATGTCCCAGCTTAAAGAAGAGTAGAAAAGCCCTTGTTTTTCATCAATGCTTTTATCGGCATATTTTTTATTTAAGTAGTTTAAGCGTGATTTAATGGCGCTTTCGGGATCTTCGAATTCTCCCGCTTTTTCTATGATTAAATTAAGCACTTTGTCAGAAAAATTAAAGCCTGCTTCATCAATGAAAAATGATTTTAAATTATTAAAATAAATGAATGATGATGTATCTAATGAATTCGCACATTCATTAACATTAACATTTACTTTAACATTATCTTTAACATTAACATTATCATTTACATTGGTATCTAGGGGGCTATTTACCCCCCTATTTACCCCCCTATTTACCCCCCTGGAAGAATTATTAAGGGCTTTTTTTGCGCCACCTAAAGCGCCTAATTGCTTATTTTTAAGGCTGGCTTTTATCTGTTCGGCTGCTATTGTATAGGCTATTTTTACCATAGGGCTATAAATATTGTCGTCTAAATCAGGCTCTTTTTCTTCAAAAGCAAGTTCGCAAATTAGCTTTATAAAGTCGCTTTTTTCGTCGCTATCTAAGTATTGCATAGCGTTATAAAATGACTTGTAAAACACGAACGAATTGTTTTCTGCCATTAGAAAACCCCCTCAAATAGAGAGCCCTGAACGGCATTGTTTACACGTTTAATAAGGCTGGCTTTTTCTTTTGCCCTGCGGCTTGGAGTTACTTTTCTGTAAAGGCTTTCACGTCTGCTTATAAGCTCGTAATCTTCCTTGCACCATTTACGCATTTCTCTCAGAAAAGTTTCAACGTACATATTTGCACAACCTGGTACAAGTCTTGTACAATATTTTCTTAAATCGTACCCATTAAAGAATTCGCCTTTTTCCATAGTTGCGATTACTTCACGAACGGCGGCGGCGGCCGTAACAAACCGTTTTTCTTTTTCCATTTTTCCCCCTACTCAAAAGGCGGGGCAGAATTGCCCGCGCCCTTTAACATTTTGTTATAAAATATTTTACTGTGCTTCTGCTTCTTTTTCTACCTCTGCAACTATGCCAGATGTAGAATTTTCGCCTGCGTCGTCAAGTCTGAATTCAAGGATCTCGTTAGCGCCTTTCAATGCGTTTTCATATTCGCCGTTTATAAGCAACTTTTTGTAAATGTTTTTTTCTTCTTCGGTAAAAATGCTTTCACCGTTTGAGTAGGTGCGGTTCATAATTGCGCCTAACTTTTCGGCCTGCTCTACTGTGTAAAGTTTAAGAGTAGGCTTTTTATTGCTTACTACTTCGGCGTTTTCAACGTTTTCTTTTTTGAAGCTGCGTTTAGGCTCTGCTTTTGGTTCTGCTGGCTTGTTTTCTTCCTGCTCTGGCATTGTTGTAAGGTCGCCTAATTCTTCGCTAGTGTAAGGCATACCGCCTAATTCTTCAGAAAAACACAATCTAAAGCCTTGCGCAATAGCTACTTTTTTAATCATTGTTCTAGGTTTTTTAAGCCACAAATCGCGGTTAGTTGTGTATTCTTCTAAGTAAACTTCGTGTTTAAAAGGCTGCTTAAAGTCTTTTCGGTAGATTGTAAGAACGGCTTTCATATCTGCACCGCTTCCTACAACTTCAACATTCCAGCCGTCAAGCCTGCCGCTTCTTTCGGCGCGTTTAATGTAACTTTCGTAACCAATGATTAAATTAAACTTGTCGCCGTATTTAATGCCATAAACTTCTTTTTTGATAGGGTTTAAGCCATAGGCGGCGCAAACGTCAATGAACTGGCCTTGTTCTTCTTTGGTAAACTTTTTAAGCATACCCATACTTTCAAGATAGTGAGCTGCAATCTTTTTGTAATCTTCTGTAGGTGCTAATGTATTGTTATTAGCTTCTTTTACTGTAATTTCGTTCATAGTTCTTATTCTCCTTTTTTTTAGAACGGTATATCTTCGCTAAATATTTCACCGCCTACGGCGTCGGCAAGTTTTTGAGCTTCAACCGGTGCAGCCTTTTCCACAATATAGTTAGGATCGTTGCTATCAGGCTTTCCGCCCATTAATTGAATTTGCTCTGCAACGATAGAAACACGGCTCCTTTTTTCTCCGTCTTTCTCCCAGCGGTCTTGTTTTAAAAAACCGTGAATTAAAAGCTGCTTACCTTTTGTTAAGTAAGGCTTTAAGTTTTCGGCAGTTTTTCCCCATACTGTAACGTCAAAATAGCTCACTTCTTCTTGCCATTCTTCCCCCACCTTTCTAGCGCGATTGCTTGCAACTGATAGCACGGCTTTTGCGGTTCCGTTTGAAATATACCCGAACTCGCAATCCCTAGTTAGCCTTGCAACTAATACAACGTCGTTTAAATCTGTCATAGCTTTTTTACTCCTTTAGTTTATGACTATTCTATTTTCTTCCAGGCGTCATTACTTTCTAAAGTAAACCCCTCGAATTCCATTTTTTTAGTAGGGTATTTTTCCCCTAAAAGCCAGCGTTCAGAAGTCTTTAATAGTCTAGGAGCTGGCTTTACTTCATTTTCAATATTGCTTTGTGCTTTTGCGCATTTTTCACAATAATTGTTTAAGTAGCCGTAAGCCCTGAACCAATAAAACCCCGTATTTTCATTAATCTTTTTGAAATAGATTTTATTAAATGGCTTAATCTCATTTTTACACATTCGGCAGCAATTAGCGTCAATGCTTTGTAAATCGTCTGCAATTACTTTGTTTTTGCTTTCTGTAAGAAGCTGCATTTT
>Ga0326512_10001138_pt1 | contig 21331 bp, 26 predicted proteins | sample 1_2617_0518_D_FD_203652 | JGI IMG/M metagenome (GOLD analysis project Ga0326512, IMG submission 203652) | Bovine rumen microbial communities from UC Davis, California, United States - 1_2617_0518 | ecosystem: Host-associated > Mammals > Digestive system > Stomach > Rumen | place: USA... | reverse complement strand
TCCTGAACACCCAGGACATCAAGATTAACATGCTGCACATGCGTGAGTTGACCTTCGGACGTGCGAAACGCGGAGTGTCGGGTAATGCCCGCCTCAGTGTGGATAACGAAGGCGTGAACTTCGAGGTCGACATCCCTAACTGCGACCTTGGAATCCGTGCCCGCGAACTGACCAAAGCAGGTGTGTACGACGGATGCTCTTTCGAGTTCTGGCCAGACCAGTACGACATCGAAGAGCGCGAAGGCAAGGTGCCCCTGGTACGCCACACCAAGTTCCGTGCCATCACCGCGCTGACCCTGGGCATGGACCCTGCCTACTTGCAGACATCGCTTCATGCCCGTGAACTGTACGAACAGACACCGGCAGGAAAGGCGGAACGTGAAGCCGCTGAAGCAGCCGAGCGCGAACGCCTGAAGCAACAGGAGCGCGAGGAGCGTGAGCGAATGATCGCCACCCAGCACCGCCGTTCCATGCGTCGCCGACTTGAGGAAAGAGAAATCGAAACACTTAGTTATTAACCCCTTAAAACGTTTTAACAATGGGAAAGACAAAAGCCGAAATCCAGAACCGCCATCATGAGATTCTGGTCGAGCTCGACAAGATTGAAGAGCTCGCTACCCGTGAGAACCGCGCCTTCACCAAAGAGGAGGAGCAGAAGTATGACGCGCTCATGCGTGAAGACAACCGTCTCCACATTGAGATTCAGGGCATGCTCGACGAGAAGCAGCTCTCTCAGTTCCGCGAGATGAAGACCAAGAGTCAGCAGCTACGCGAGTTGCTGAAGAGTGTTAAGGAGAAGAGAGAATCCTTCAGTGAGGTGCTTCAGGTGCGAGAGGAAGGCCCCAACAACAGCACCACCGTGCTGAAGGACGGCATCGCCAGCGGCACTTATCAGAATGCCAACGCCAACCTGGAGGCTTCAGGTGCTGTGCCACTCACCATCCATGAGCTTATCGACACCAAAGTTGCAGGCCTCGAACTGCCCGATGACCTTCGTCTGCTGACTGGTGTTGTGGGCAACGAGGTGTGGCCTTATGCCATCGACGACGTTGAGTTCACCGTTGCCGGTGAGGTGGAGCCTATCGGTGAGCAGGCCATCAACTTCGCCAAGCTGAACGCAAGCCCCGAGCGCGTTGCCGCTTCAGTGGCCGTTTCCAACCGCGCAATCGACAACGCCGCCTTCGACTTGCTGGGCTTCATCACCTACAAGTTCCAGAAGGGCTTCGCCAAGTTCGCTGCCCTCCACATCTACTCGCACGCCAACTTCAGCAACGCTCTCAAGAGCCCGTTCGCATCTGTCGTGGTTGAGGAGGTAGCCCTCGACGAGAATGTGGGCCTGAACCTCGCCAAGAAGGTGGCCTCCATGTGGGACCTTGGCTTCGAAGGTGAACCTGAAATGGTTATGTCGAAGGAGGTCGAGACAGAACTCGCTTTCCGCCGCCGCATCCCTGGCCAGATTGGTGACCGCACCGTCATCGAGGATGGTCGTTGCCTCGGCTATCGCTACAAGGTGAGCCCCTACGTGAACTATGCACTCAACTCTGCCAATGTTCCCGTGCCCGACGGCAACCTCTACATCGGAATCGGTCACTGGGGCTATCTCGCCTATGAGCAGCATGGTGAGGTGCGCTTCACGATTGATGCCCAGAGTGCTGAAGTGGCCAAGCGCAACACCACCGTTCTCGTGCTCAATACTGAGTATTCTCTGACCGAGCTCTCCAGCAAGGTGAACGGCAACGACAGTGGCAGGCCCCAGGCGTTCAAACTCATCAAGCTCGTGGAAGCTGAACCCACCACGGCGTAAACTCTCTGTCTATTCATTCGTAACCCGATGGGCGGTCTATGAACCGCCCTCGGGATTTAAAAACTAACAATCACACCTATTGAAGCATGAGCCTTAAAACCGACATCATCTTTGTGCGTGCACTCAGAAGTAATGATGAATTAATGGAGCAGCTGCCGGCAGGCGACGTGTACAATACCACTATTGCCATGCCGGAGCAGGATGCGGAAAACGCACCCCTTCCATACATCATCGTCACTTATGACGGGATGCAGAACCTTGACACTGACAAGGATTCTCCCTTTGAGGGTGACACCGACCGCGTACAAATAGGCATTGAGGTGGCATCAGAAAGCCGACCGCAGCTGGCGACTCTCACAGAGCAGATACGCACCACCGTGCGCGAGTTCTTTGAGAACCTTGACAGCAGCGACGAAGACTATGACTTGGTGCCGCTCGACGTTGACTTTTCGGCGCAGGCCGTGCAGTACGACGAATGGAAGCCGTGTTATTGGCAGGTGCTTCAATACCAGTGTGACACAAACCCAGACTAACGTATGAGCAAAATCAAAGGACAGAACTTCCGACTGCTACAGAATGCAGCCGCGATACCCGAGGCGACCAACTGCTCGATAACATTGCAGGGCAACTCCGAGGACACCTCTACAAAGGACACCGAGGGGCTGTTTACCCAAGAGACCATTGTCTCAACGCAATGGTCGGCTCAGGTGGACACCTATCAGAGCGAAACATCTGCCTTGCGCTCTATCATCTCGACGTTCATAGCCGCTCAACCCGTCGCTGTCAGCTGGGACCAGACGGCAGGTGCTCAGAACCGCGTTGTGCAGAACGCCAACTTCAAGCGCAGCGGCAATGCCCTGCTGAATGATTTCACTATGACCTTCAATGACCGAGAGACTGTCCAGCTCAGTCTCCAATTCCAGGGAACAGGAGCCCTTTCATAAGCTATGCAAAAAGGACAGTATATCAGACTATTGCTCTCGACGACTGCGAATCCCTCTACGGTGATTGCCGCAGCCAAGCAGATGGCCCTACACGGAAGCGCACAGACGGAGGACTCCAGCACCAAGGACACCACTGGCGACGCTCTGGAATATGAGGTGACGGGTCAGTCATACGACATCACCGGCAGCGGACTTGTGCTCACACCCAACGACACGCTGCTGACGGGTGCCGTCGGACTTAACGACTTTGAGACATGGGTCAAAGACCAGCTTTTGTACTGGCGCATATGCGTGATGGAAGGCACCAACAATCGCACGGTTGTTGAAGAGATTGCACACGGTCAGGGAAAGCTGACAAACTTGCAAATCTCAGCTCCGAACAAGCAGAATGCCACGTACAACTACACGCTCAACGGCTACGGTGCCATTGTGCCCGGAACCGATGAATGAATTATCAGGCCGTTCACTCATTTTGCCCACGGTCCAACGCTTGGCAACCGAGTGGACGGCTTTTTATTTTACCCATAAAACAACAGAACTATGATCACAAAGGACATTACTATTTGTGGCAGGCAGGTCACACTGGCCTACTGCTACGCCACTGAAATCGCCTACAAAGACCTTGCAAGCGAGGATTTTATTGACTACGCACAGCATGCCGTTGAAAGCATTCAGCAAGAGCGCGATCCAGACACCAAGCGAACCATCTGTGCTGTGCTCGCGTGTCTTCTGGCCTACTACGGGGACAACGAAGCACCTGTCACGGATGCCGATTTGATGAAAGAAGCAAAGCCTGCTGAACTTGGAATGGCCATTCTCACCATTCTCGACTTGCGCAGACAGTTCTACGCCCTGCCCGTCGGTGAGCCGGAGGACAAACCATCAGACCAGGAAGGAAAGAATGCAAAAAACTAAGAACCGCCCACGACATCTACCAGCTGCTCGTGGGCGAGATAGGAATACCACGCCGCGAATTCCTCTATGACCTCCGCTTCTGGGAAGTGCGCAGGATTATCCGAGGCTACCGCAACCGCCAGCGGCCATCATGGGAACAAGCGCGGCTCAATGCCTTCTTCATCATGTCAGCGATGGCCGACTTGAAAGGCTCAGGAATCAACAGCGACCTCGACCTGATTACATTCCCGTGGGAACGCGAGGAAATGGAAGCAAACCTGCCGAGCGAGGAGGAAGTTGCAGACATGACAGATATGATTGAATCAATAAATTCTCAGTCTCAATAATTCATGGTTGTTTAAACACTTTTTTATTAGGCGTGGCGCGTGAGCGTCGCGCCTAATTTGGTAAACCCCAGCGGTTGTTTTGAGTGATAGATGTATGGCAGACTTTCTCACACAATACGGACTCGAAGAACGCAGGCATGAGCTGGAACAACTGATGACCACCAGCCCGGCCATGAAGCGCGAGTTGCAAGCCATTATCAGGCGGGCAATTAATAACGCACGCCGCAACATCGTACTCGATGCCCAAGATGTGCTTGAGAATGACCCGCGTCAGGCATACAAGGCTGTTCGGTCATCCGTTTACAAGCAGATACTCGGTGGCCAGGTCAATATTCTTTCACCACGTCGCAGAGGAGCAGGAACGACATACCAGAGGCCGCGCAAACTCGATGAAAACCCACATCAGCGTGGCGGAAATCGTCGCAGACGCAGCCACAACACCATACGCATAGAAAGCTACCATGGGAAAGACCGTGGATTTATACTCAGATTCCTTAATGCAGGCACATCCGAACGACTCACACGCTATGGCAAACGCGGTTCACTGCGTGCACGTCATTGGTTTGGACGATCATCAACTTTCCAGCTCGATGCAGCGGCCACAGAGGTTGCTATCGAAATTGAAAAAATGCTATCATCAGAATTTAAGTTAATATAATATATGGCGAAAGACGTAATTACCAGATTTAAACTGGAAACGACGCAATACGACTCAAAGATTAAGAATGCGGCAAAGGAATTGTCGGACTTCACTAAAACAGCGAAGTCTGCCGGCAGAGATTTCGACGCATTTACAAAGAGTCAGGTCAATGCAGCCCGTGCTTTGTGGACTATCACCACCAGCAGCACCAATGCCAAAGACAAGGCAAAGGAGTTGGTGGTCGCATTCAATGACGTTGCACGTTCATACAACCAACTGACCGATGCGCAGAAAAAATCCGACTTCGGAAAAGCCGTATCAGACAGCCTGACCCAATTGCAAGACCGCATCCGCAAAACAAAACAGGAGATGCAAGGACTTGGACAAGGCGGTTTCCTCTCCGGTATTGGTGACAAGATGGGTGGTGCTCTTCAGGTGCTCGGTGGTAATCTGATGACAAAGGGTGTGATGATGGCCGCAGGAACCGTCACATCACTCGTCGGAGAAATTCAGGATGCAGTCAAACAGGGCATTGAGCTGGCCAAGCAAGGTGAGGGCATTCGTGTAGCCTTTGAGCGTCTTGGCCGTGGCGACATTCTTGACGGCCTGCGCGAAGCTACGCACGGAACAGTCACTGACCTAGAATTGATGAAAGCAGCCGTGAAGTTCAATGACTTCAAACTTCCCGTGGAAGAGCTCGGCACGATGCTCGCCTTCGCACAACAGAAAGCAAAAGACACAGGACAGTCAGTTGACTATATGGTGGACTCCATCGTAACGGGTCTGGGAAGAAAGTCGCTCATGATACTTGACAACCTCGGACTATCGGCAAGCGACATCAAGGAGAAGATGAAGGAGACGGGCGACATGACGAAGGCCGTTGGAGCCATCATCCGCGAGCAGATGGCCAAGGCGGGCGAGTATGTGGAGACGGCTGCCGACCGTGCCGCACAGTCCGACGTAAACCTAAAGAATGCAATGGAAGATCTGGGGCGCACTTTCCAGCCTCTTTCTGATTCCGCCAACAACATGTGGACCAGCATCAAGATTGGTGCGCTTGATCTGCTGAACAATGCGGTACGTCCACTTATCGACGCATTTACAGAGGCTGGCCGTGCTCGGAAGGCTTTTGATGGAATGGGCGGAAACGACGAGGTAAGCAAACGTCTTTCGGCATTAAAGGGCTCAAACCATAAGGACGTTCGATACAATGCGGCTCTTCGCATGTATGATAGAGATATATCTTCCTACAGCCAATATCTGAAAGACTATAAAAAATGGGAGCGCGACAACACGGCCGTAGGAGCTTATGATAGGATGGTGGCATTCCGCAAGCGGACAGGCCTCACTGAATATTCTGACGTTAAAGCAGGTCTCGACGCTATTAAGAGAATGCGTGCGGAATATGTTCAGGGTGCCGCGTCAATACTGAATCCCGTTACCAACACACTTCCAACATCGGGAGGTACTACAGGCAGTGGTGGCGGCAAGGGAGGCGGCATAACGACGAAGCAGGAAATTGAGGCCGTATCCGGGAGCATCGACTATCAGGCAAAGAAGGTGGCAGAATTGCAGAAGGCATGGCGGGCGGCCGCCGACGATAGTGCCCGAGAGGACTATCGCAAGCAGATAGAGAAAGCGCAGTTTGCCCTCGACATCATGATGGGCAAAACCAGCGGCATCCCTGCCATGAACTACGGCCTTGGCAATCTTGCAGGTAAGAATGGCAGCGGCCTTTTCCAAGAACCGCTGTTCAAAATGGCATTCGACCCAAATTCTCTGTTTAATGGCAAACCCTATGACCCCAACGACGAGGGAATGAAAGCCTACGCCGAGGCCAAATATAATGAAACAAAAAAGGACTGGAAACTCGATGACAAAACCATCAAGTCCGTTGCCGAATACTACGACAAGAAGACAGAGAAGACAACGGCCAGTCTGACCAAAGAGGTTGGAAACATTGCAAGCGGCATCGGTGGAATCTTTAACGGCATTGAGAGTCTGGGTGTTGAATTACCGCAAGGCATGAAGGACGTGCTCAACGGCATTCAAGGTGTTGTGAGCATTCTCACCAGCATCTCTACAATCGTCACCGCCATACAAGCCCTGACAGCTGCCGACACTATCATCCCATTCTCGCGTGGTGGTGTGGTACGTGCTGCCAGCGGCTACACGGTGCCAGGAAACTATGGCTATGACGCGGTACCGGCATTGCTCTCGAGCGGCGAGGTCGTACTGAACAGGGCACAGACTTCGAACCTTGCCAGCCAACTCTCAGATAACGGTGGCGGTGGCCGTGGCTACACGCCCAGCCACGTCAGTGGTGAACAGATATGGATTGCGCTCAACGCATTTACACGGCGCACAGGAAAGGGTGAATTAGTAACATGGAGGTAAGTATATGAACGGAAATGACATTATTATCGGCACCATGTCGGGATCTACCTTCACAGCTCTTGCAGCCGTGAAAGGACACGAAATACAAAGCGGGGCAGACGTCATCGAGAAAGCGTCGGCCACGCAGCAGGATTGGAAAGAACACATCGCCGGGAGAAAGGAATGGGGCATCAGCATGAACTACCTCGTGCTGGAAAATGCCAGGACAAACGTGCGTGACGTGCTGAAGGTCGGCACCACTTATGTGCTCCGTGTTAAAGACCGTGCCGGTAACTATTCAATAACCGGCAACGCCATCTGTACACAATGCAGACAGACATACAACCGTGGGAACATCGTTGTCGGATCGTTCGCATTTAAAGGAAATGGAGAGTTGATATAATGGCAATACACTGGCAAATCCCTTTCAAGTCACTCCGTAGCGGTACACTTTACACAGTGAACATCTACGATGCTGATTACACCGGCAGCACGCCTGTCGTGCTGAAAGGTGGTGCACAGCCGTTTACCACTCAGGAGGACGACAACGAAGACTTGTTCACGCCCGTCCGAACACAGACAGGCTACCTTCGCATCGTTGACGATGGAAAAGATGCCGACGGCAACGCATTCGACTGGAAAGACATCATTCCTGAAACCGACACTTCGCGCCCAGTCACTCTGACGCACACCGAAAGCGGCCAGACAGTCACCGACTGGCAGGGCTTCATGCAAGCCCAAGATTTCGGAAACACGCTCTATGGCAACCCCCAGGAACGCGAGTTTCCCGTACAATGCCCGCTAAGCGTTACCGAGTGCACAGACATTAATTATCAGCAGACAACCATTCAAAACTTTGCATATCTGCTGAAGCAAATTATCGACAGCATACCATCGACATGCCGACCGTTGAACCTATATATCCAAGGAGGCACAGACGCGCAAGCATTTCTGTTGAAGTATATCGACTGGCAGAACTTTGTCGACAAAAATGCCGATGACATCCTATCTGCCCGTTTTACAATGTTCCAATGTCTTGAAGACATGTGCAGGTTCTGGGGATGGACAGCCAGAATGCACGGTACGGACATGTATTTGTCGTGCGCTGACGAAGGCAGCTCGTGGCTAAAACTCACCGATGCACAGCTCACAACGATGGCTGGAGGTTCTTCGGCGGGGACGATTGAGTCTTTCTCGGAAATTAGCATGTCTGGCGACATCTTTGCATCGACCAACAACAATGACTACTTGCAGAGAGGATGCAGAAAAGCCACTGTGATCGGCAATGGAAATACAGCCGATGAAGACGTACTTTTTGCTTTTCCATCGTCTGTTGAGAAAACAATGATAAGCGGTGGCAACTATCGAGAGGGGGATGTGCTTTACACGCAAGACATCACATCATTCAGTTCTTCCTTGATGATTGGAGAATGTGTGTCTGGAAAGGCTACTTTTAACAAGATGCTTGTGGGAACTGACGGCAGTTTTGGAACACAATCCCCAACATCGCGCCAGGAATACAATGTAATCAAAATCAAAGATGATTACAGCGGCGCGGCACTTGCATCTATGGAGACGGTTTACCATCACTCTTTCTATGACACCAATGTGCCAAGCGGAGGTTTTGACTACGGAGGCCTCTACGTGAATTTCGACATCTTCAGAAACGGAGAGCGTTATGAAGACTACGGCAACAACGGAATTGGTAAATACCACATCAAGATGCGAGTAGGCATAGGAACAAGCAGGGCAAACGCACTATGGTATAATGGTTCATCATGGTCTTCGTCGGTAGCCGACATCACAATCAGAGTGGGTGACGAGAAAACGCCGTCAAACATGCTCTCCATCAATACCAACCACGCTGATATGAAGGGTATTTTGTTTGTCGATTTTATGGGTTCCGACGACATCCCTGCCATAAATGGAAAACGACGCTTTGAGATTGTGAACTTCTCTATGCAGTTCCAGCGTAGAGTGTATAGTTGGCTGTTCAATACGGAAACAAGAGACGACACGAGGGAATACACGGCCTCCAATCAGAACAAAATGGTTGCCGAAGTTGGTGTTGATTGCGCCTTTGCTTCAGAAAACGACCTTCAGTTTGGTTACGGAGTAATCCTGAATGCAGATGGCACGCATCTGACGGGATATAATTATAACGGCAGTTCTATAGCTACTCACCCAGAGCAGCATCTGGCTGACCGCATCGTAAACTATTGGTATGAAGCCAAACGAAGGCTGCAAGTAGAACTTCGTTTGGACACCATAACAGAGCCAACACCCCAAAACAAGGTGACAATTGACGGCTCTAACATGTACCCCATCTCTATTTCGCATGAATGGAGAGATAATGTTTTAATTTTAACACTTCTCGAGCTATATGATACTGACTAAGGAAAAAGGACATCGCATGTGGGGCGGCAGCTTCGGAAGCGGAGGGGGAGGCGGTATGGATGCCGCAGCCCTTGCCGGAATTGCTTCTGAAGCATGGGTAAATGAGAACTACGTCAGTGTTGCGTACTTCAACAGATTATTCCAGGCTTTTAATGGGTCGACCGCCGTCAATCCCAATGACCTGACAACGGCCATCACCAACATCAAGGCAATGGTTGACTTCTGGTCAGCAGGCGGCGTGAGCGCACTCGGATATAACAGCGGTGGTGGCGGCGGTGGTGCTACTGCCCTGACCGACCTTGTAGATGTCCAACTGACAACACCCGTCACCAATGGACAGGCTCTTGTCTATAATTCAACGACCGGGAAATGGGAGAACACGACCATTCAGGCCAGCGGTGGGACAGTGACCAGCGTCGGGCTGAGCATGCCAACGGGTTTTGCAGTTGCCAGTTCTCCCATCACTTCAAGCGGCATCTTTGCCGTAACATTCTCATCCGGCTACGCATTGCCGACGACGGCAGATGTCACCAAGGGAGTCACCGCTTACGGATGGGGCAACCACGCATCGGCAGGCTATTGGGGAACGTCAAACCACCCGACAACACTTGCAGGCTACGGCATTACTGATGCTGTCGGTCCCAATTCGACATGGTGGGGACGTAGCATGGTGAACGGTGCTGTGACGGGTGACATGACAAGCGTTGGCAGTATCACCATGAGCGGCAATATCAATATGTCGCCCGCACAATACATTGCGTTTAATGACAGCGGATATTATAAGAACGTGCTGACGTTCAATAACAGCATCCTATCCCTCGGATATGGAACGCGAACGAACGGGCGAACGACACAGATTCAAGGAAACACGCTGACCTTCCGCGTTGCAAGTTCGGAATACGGGATTGATGCCATGACCATTGATGCCAATGGCCGCTGTTACATTCCTGTTGCCGCTCAGGGATTGCGAATAGGCGATGGGCTGATTACATGGGATTCCGCAAACAGTGCGCTGAAAGTCACCAAGTACGACAACACCGCTGCCAACTTTTATGCGCTCGGTGGTGTTAGTGCTCTGGGAATGAGCACTAACGAGGTGGGAATGGTTATAGGTGCTCTTCCATCAACAGGAGAGCAGGGCATCGTCTATCGTGTGCCAGGAAATGGCAGCTACTCTGATTATATGTGGAATGGAACACAATTCGTCCTGCTCGCTACCTATTCAAGTTCTTATGATGCAGGCGGTGCTTTAAATTAGAGAATTATGAGCTACATCACAGAAGGAATTATATCGGCACCGGTCAGCATTAGGGACTTGCAGAGGTGTTTCGGGCTGAGCAATACCGACCTTGGCAATCTCATAAGGCTGGGCAACATCAACAAGTGGGCAAAATATAAGCCTGTGATAGTTGCTGGGAAGGTTGTGCTATTATCAGACTCTGACCGAGAAAACGCAAATTACGGATTTTCACTCGTTCCTACGTGGTCGAGCATTAATAACATGTTCACTTACTGGCTGCTTGAGAGCCCTACAACGGCACCCACGAAGACGAATTGGCCAAGTTGCGACCAATCATTCTCTGACCATCATAGCATTAGCGAGTATTGGAAATATACGAAACCCACGGGTGGAAGCGCGGCACCGTTCAGAATCTCTGACTTTGTGAAGGAAAACACGCAGTATGGATACTTCCACTTTGCAGAAGCACCCGTCGGTCCTATTGCCAACACTGAGATACATATCTCATCAAATGGACAGATGAGGGTGATTTATGTAAATGGTGCATACAATCAATATATGAGCTTGACTTATGCTGACCTGAAATATGACAACGGAGGCCAAATATCATTGAGTGGCTATTATTTCGGTGTCATGCTTTGCAAGACAGCAGCCACAAGTTCTGATACAAAGTACGCGATTACAGAGATGACAGCATCCAGCATACTTCAGCAGGGAGCATACGCAGAGGCATGGTTTGAGACTAAAAACGATGTCGGGCAATTCATGGGTGCAGGCACTTCCGCAACATTCTATGTGATGCCGTATTTTTCCAACGTGGAGCTTTATACAACATTCACCAAGAATGGAACAACGTACAAAGCGTTTAAAAGCGATTTCGGGCAGACAACGGGTGCTTTTATTGCGCTACTTCCTCGCCAGCAAGTGACAATTATCAAAAATAATGCAAAAATAGCATTGAGCAATCTGGCTGCATGGAAAAATAGCACTTCATCCAACAGACTGATAGGCTACAGCTTTACAATTACTAATTCGGAGGCAGATATTACACATGCTTACAAAGTCACCATAACGCTATATGACTCAAACAGCGGTGTAATCAATTCGTCTATATTGACAGGAACATTAAGCGGCGGTGCATCAAGAGCTGTAAACAGTTCCATCGACGGTGGGCAATACTATTCTGCGGCAACGCTGCTGTCGGTGACAACAGAAATCAATACACAGCTTGACAATGCAATTCTGACTGTAACAGATGGCAACACCGTCACAATCGTAAACAATCCTGACAAGCCAGTGATTGACCCGGATGCTTCAGAACCAATTTAACAAAAAAAACAAAACAGCATGACAAAGAGAATCAATTTCACCGCTCTTGAGGTCGAGGACATTGAGGGCAACAAGCAAAAAGTAAACATCGCCAAGGCTCTCGGCAACCAGCTCTACATGCAAGGTCAGCACATCGAGGAATGCGATCTTGGACGTGCCATTTATCATTCAACTGGAGAAATGGAACTCACAGAAGAACAAGCCAAGTCAGTCCTGAGAATTGTAGAAGGTTATCCGTACATCAGCAGAAATGCCATACAGATACTGCTGTCATAGTTCGTTTTTTATGGGAGAGCACCGGCCTGTAATGGGTCGGTGCTCTTTTTGTTTACCATTCAGCCGTGAACGACTGTTCCCAGGTATCATTCAGCGACACGTTGATGCCGCCACCGGAACCGAAGAGGTTACCAGAGTATTCGGTGGCGCGGTTTCGCTTGAACGGTACTCCGCTGATGGTCACCTGACCCAATACCATTTCATCATCATCGAGAGCCTTCAGAGTGACATCCGCCGTCCATTCGTCGGCATCAGAAATCCCGAAGATTGACATTGCCAACTGACCCGATGTACCAGCATAGGATGCAGGAACAGTCACCGTGCGATCCTTATTGTCAGACCTGACTGACAACCCGTTCACGTAGTCAAGGCCGTAGTACCACACGGATGGCGTAAGCGACAGATGTGTGCAAGTCGCAGGAACCTCATCCTTAATCGTCACCTTCAGCTTGGTGGCCACGCGGTCGAGTGTCACCGAGCGGTTGGCCGTGCTGGTGTTTGTCACGTCCACTTGGTAATCCTTCCAAAAGGCATCGCGCGGAACACCCCATTCAATGATGTGCGACGTTTGGTCAACGGATGGAGCATCACCACGGGAGGCGACAAAATAGACATGGTGTGACCCATAGGCGAGTGTGAGCTTCGGAGTACCCCAGTCGGAATCCGACGGTGACTGGTGCAGCGTCTGGACGAGTTGGCCGTCCATGTAGTCGAACAGCCACAGGTCAGTCATCTCGGAACCATCGGCAGAGAGTGATCCACGGGTAAATGTCGGAGAACCGAAGTCACCGGCAACGGAAAAGGTCATTTCTTTCGATTTCGCAGGCGATTGAACGTCTGCTTCATTACTACACGCGCACAGGGCTATAATCCCATACAGCGCGAAAAATAAATACTTTTTCATAGGCTTTTAATTATTGGTTAGAAGTTAATGATTTAGCCAGCAGGTCAAAGTCTTCGTGGACGCTCTGAGCCACCACCTTCGCATAACGCTGCGTCTGGGTAATGTTGGTATGCCCAAGCATCCGGGACAGGTTTTCAATCTTCACGCCCTTGCGTAGCGCATAGGTGGCGAAAGTGTGGCGTGCCATGTGGGAATGGAGAGGCTTCTCAATGCCACAGGCAGCACCGAGAATCTTCAGGCAGTGGTTGTAGTCTGCATTGTCGATTGCAGGTATCTTGCGGCCATACTTCTCAAGCACCGCGACAGCAGGAGGCAGCAGCTGAGATACATAGGACACGCCCGTCTTGATACGCTGGCCGTTGTTGCGCCACGTGCCGTCCACTTTTCTGTAGTCCTTCATGTTGAAGTTCTGCATGTCAGAAAATCCAAGTCCAGTATACATCTGGAAGACGAAAAGATCATGAGCCAACTCCATCTGCGTGCCTGCCATCGGGCAGAACTTCTGGAAGGCAATCATCTCGTCTTCTGTCAGGTAGTCCACTTCGTCACGCTCACCACGTCTGAACTGACCGCGAAGCCGGCTGTATGGGTTTTCGGAAATCATGCCAAGGCGCAGCGCACGGTTGAGCATGGCCTTGAATGTCTTGTGGTAGTTATACACGCCGGCATCACCAAGGGCACGAGGCTTCACGCCAGCCTTTATCTGTGCCACATTCAGTTTGCACTGCTGCTCGCGGAGCCAGGCATCAAACTTGTAGATATTTTCCATCGTCACGTCGCGCCACGCCCTAATCTCACCAAAATCCTCCAGACGGGACAGCAGTGGGCGGTAGTGCTTCAGCGTACCTTCACGTAGCCCAAGATATGGCAGCTGGCTCTCAATCCATGCCACCACCTCATTCCCTTGCACCGGCTTTGCAGCCGACCATACGCGCCGTTTGATTTCCGCTGCATCAATCTCGTCACCGGCATTCAGCATGGAGGTCACCTCAGCCGTGATTTTCCGAAGGATGACCTGAAGCTGCTCGTTCAGTTCATCAGAGTTACACCTATTAATGACGGCGCCGAATGCGAACTCACTTCTGCGCACGCGCACGCCCGTGGGTATATAATAATGTTTTCCGTTGGCCGACACCCTGACTTCAATCGGTCCTTCATTGCCTTTCTTTGTGCGACCTCTGTAATCGAATACTATTTGTGTTCTTATCATGATTTTCTTTTATTTGTGTAAAAACTAACGAATTATTCCCCATTTTGTTCCCCATTTTCTCCAAAATTATTCCCCACCCCAAAACATGGGGAACAAAATGGTGAACGTTTTTAGTTAAATCCGCATATTTCCCACTGTTTCTATTTATGGATATTTTGGCACGAAACCGCCTAAAACCCCAATAAATAAAGGGGAATCGAAGCATTCCAGCTTGTCATCCCCTCTTTTCCAAGTGATCCGCTTGGGGCTATTGTGGGAAGTGGGGACGCTTGTATTTATGGGGGATGCGAGGGTGTTGGTGGGATGGGGTGGGGAATGATTTGCAAATTATTTTAAATTTTTTTATTGTTGTGGGGAACAAGTTTGTCAGCAACTCCGACAGAAAAAGGGTAGTTTGACAGGTCGTCAGCATGGTATGCGGCAATCTGACGTTCAAGTACGATGATGCGGGCATCGCGGTCGGCAATGGTGCGCTCGAGTGCGATGATGCGGGCATCCTTCTCGCGTATGATGGCCTCCTTGTCTTCCAGTCTTTCGGCCATTTCCTGCTTCAGTCTGTTGGTGAGCTCAACATAGGCCGCTATTGCAGCATTCGTCGCGCTCGAAGCATCGATGACTGATGCGGATGGTTTTAAATCATCTGATGCCGGATTCATATCTCCATCACCTGTCATAATCCATTCTGCTGATAAAACACCAGGGAACGCCCGACAAAATGCCGTGACGAACTTTTCATTGAGATAACTCTGGTCTCCGTTCATCGCACGAGACACGGAAGACCTACTTCTTTTCATCTTGTCGGCAAGGTCAGTTATTGAGTCCACATTGCCGTTAGCGTATAAGTATTTATACGCCTTTTTTATTCTTTCCAACAATCCACTATCGCACATAATAACACGTTTTATTGTTAAGAAATTATAAAAATAACACACAATTGCACGACATTAGCACAAAATGTTTTATATTTGCACCCGAAAGAAAGTAAGCGTTTTAAATCGGGCACAAGAAAAGCCGTGAGGCGTTACCGCCTTTGCAAAGGTGAAGGATTGCAAATATACGGCTTTCTCCCCGATTTTAGCGCAAATGGTGTTAAAAATTAAGAAAGATTAAAACAACATGCAAGAAAAAGTAACAAGACAAGAGCTCAGAGAGATGCACATCGGTCAGACACGCATCATCCATTTGCCGAACGCAAAGAAGGTGACATCGGCGAGGGTTACTGCTCAGCAGTTGAAGGATGAGAAGGATGGCGAGTGGATAGTCCGGCCAGACTATGAAGCCTGTGCCGTAAGCGTAACGAGGCTGAAGTGATGGACAAGGAACTGAGAGCAGAGATTGTGCGCGAGGTTCGCCGTGCTATGGCTGATGCCTTCGAGCTATATCAGGAGCGATGGGTTGACGGCCGTGAGCTGTGCAAGGAAATCGGTTGTTTCTCGACCGACTGGCTGCGACGCTACGGCTACACGCTTCCACGCGAGCAGATCATCGTCAACGAGAACGACACCACGCACAAGACTGGCTGGTGCTACCCCTTGCACAGGATTCAGCGCATGATGAGAGAAGGAAACTTGAAGAATATAATCATTTAAAAATAATCATTATGAAACGAATTATTGATGACATTATGACCGAGAACTTCACCAAGGATGAGTTCATCGTTTACGGGGTATTCGTGCCCCTGGCAATTGTTGCAATCACTATCATCGGAGGGCTTCTGTCATGAGCAGGCGCAAGATAGAAGTCTTCACGTCCATCAGGGCGGTGAGCTGGTCAGATGGTGCCCCGTTGAAATACCAGGCTACGGGCTCGGTAATGGGCAGCAGCGGCACTGTTATCAAGAACATTCACGGTGAGCCATGCAACACTTCTCATGAAGCATGGGCGTCGTTGAAGTCAGAGTGTGATGCCTTCGAAGACTGTGCACAACGTATCCGCGAAGACATCAGGAATCGCAACCTTTTATAAGTACCAATAGGCTACGCAGGCCGGTAAAGTGCGAGCGTCACCCGTAACGCGATGAGAGGGTGCTGATTGGCAGAGCCATGAAGCGGCAGAGGCGCAAGTCGCCGGCGGACGGGGCTACAGGCCCCCGCAAAGTCATCGGAGTGGATGATATGCGGGCATAGTTGACCACCCTACCAAAATTGCTTTAATGCGGCCACATGTGTGCTGGTTCCAAGCCCAGACAAACGCAGAGGGGAGCAATTGTTTTTCAAAAAAGATAAATAATATGGAATTTAAAGGACGAATTTTGAAGGTGATGCCCGTCCAAACGGGTAGCACGGCAAACGGCGAATGGCGTAAGCAGGAGTTCATTTTCGAGTACTTCGAGCACGACACTGACCGATGGAGTGACAAGGTGGTGTTGTCGGTGATGAATGACGGCATCGAGAAGTACGACCTACACACAGGTGACGAGGTGGTGATTGGCTTTGGCCACAACTACCGCGAATGGAATGGCCGTTACTTCAATGAAGTGCGGATGTACAAGTGCGAGAAGGTTGGCGGTGTCGCTCAGCAGCCCGAGCAGGAAAAGCCAGCGGAACAGCCGAAGCCACAACAGGCACAGATGGACTTCGAAGAGAAAGGGAAAGACGATGATCTCCCCTTCTGAGGCGAAGGCCAGGAAACAGCAGCGCGACCACGAGAGATACATGCGGCACCGTTCTGAGCGATTAGAGCGGCAACGCATGTATTATCGTGAACATCGTGAGCAGGTGATTGAGAGCGTGAAGGCATGCCAGCGACGGCGTGTCGAAAAACTACGGGCGTTACTGACACCCTAAAACGAATGAACTATGACAGAAGAAAACAACACACCTACATTGCGAACGGCTGAGCAGATTAATGCCGAAGAGCTGAGGAAATACTGGTTAGATCCTGAGCAGGAGTATCCTGAGCCGCATTTTCTCTTTGAGTACAACGGTGTTGGCTTCTCCCCTTTGGGCGGCATCCAGGCCATCAGCGGCCAGAAAAAAAACGGCAAGACATTTGTGTTGGCGCAACTGATGGCAGCAGCACTCGGAACAGGCAGCGAACGTGTGTCCGAATATCTCGGTACGCTTCAGACACGGCAGGACACCATCGACTGGCTCGGTCATGAGCCTCGTGTTCTCTATTGCGACACCGAGATGGAGCAGCTCAACACCGCCAAGGTATTACGTCGCGTCCACTGGCTCTGTGGATGGGATATGAAACAGCGTAGCGAACGGTTTTTTGTTCTGTGGCTTCGTGAAGTCCCAAAAACTGAGAATCAATCGAGCAACAAAGAGCGTTGGCGGCTTATCAAGAATGCCATTGAACAAATCAGTCCAGACATTGTATTTGTAGACGGCTTACGCGACCTTGTGAACGACTTCAACGACAACACAGAGTCTTCCGCTATTGTCGGCGAAATGATGAGCCTTGCAAGCCAAAAGAACATGTGTATATGGAATGTCTTGCACATGAACCCGAGGCCGAGCAACGATGATGAAAGCAAGATGCGCGGTCACCTCGGCACTGAACTTGGAAATAAGGTTAGTGATACCTTTGTCAGCATCAAGAAAAAAGACTCAAACACAGGCCAAGTGACATTTACTGTAAAACAGCAGGATGCCAGAGGAAAGGACATCGACGACTGGCAGTTTGAGATAACGGACGATGTTGGCGGCCTCGGAATACCCAAAATAATAGGAACACCAATACCAAAGAATGACAAGCCTGAAGGAGACAACCCGGAACACATCTTGCATTGGATTAACGAGGCTATTGGAAAATACACATGGCCAATGAGCCGTGCTGAAATCAAGAAGCTGGTATTCGGAGAAATTGGTGGCCAGAAGAACACCGGGAAACAATCTATTGACCTAACAATTGCTATCAATAGCGGATGGCTCGAAGAATCTACAATGAAAAAGAATGGCTCATACATGTTACAGCCGCCAGATGACCTTCCATTCTGACCTATACCAAACTAACCCTATACCTAAAGGTATAGGTGTTCCCGACTTGGTACAGGTCGTCGTGCGAGGAACGAGTACCATGCCCCCTCGCCGATATGGGGGCGTGGGGCAAGGTACGGGTTCACACACACGCGCGACACGCGCACGTTTGGCTTTTATACATGTCATAAAAAACACAAGGCGAGATGATTGACGATTTTACCATTCAGAAGATTAAGGACGCGGCAAGCATCGTGGACGTTATTGGCGACTTCTACGACCTACGCAAGCGCGGCGTTGAATACGAGTGCAAGTGCCCGTTCCATGATGACCGGCATCTCGGTTCCTTCAAGATAAGCCCACGGAAAAACTATGCGAAGTGCTTCAGCTGTGGTTGGCAGGGTGGCCCTGTTGACTTCCTGATGGACCACGAGCACCTGAGCTTTATCGACGCAATCCGATGGCTCGGCAAGAAGTATAGCATCGAGGTTGAAGGTGCCGACGACTTCAATGTGCGGATGTGCAAGCCACGCGAGCCTCGCCCGGAGTTGCCGATGCTGGTGTTGCCGGATTGGATGTGGAAGGTGAAGTTTGGGCTCAGTGAGCGCAATACCTTCGGCCGTTGGCTGATGGGGTTAAACTGGGACTATTGCCAGCGTGACCGGCTCTACAAGATGCTCACCGACTATCGCATAGGCGAGGCGAAGAACGGCATGGTCATCTTCTGGCAGATAGACGAACAGCAGCGCGTCCACACGGGAAAGATGATGCTCTACAAGCCAGACGGCCACCGCGACAAGGAATCGCCGTACAACTTCGACTGGGTACACTCGGCACTCTACCGCGACCCTCGCACGGGCTATTCGGCCGACAAGACCGACATGCGGTCGTGCCTGTTCGGACTACATTTGCTTAATCGCTACAAACTTCCGAATGTTGCGCAAGAGGTCAGGATTGTGGAGAGCGAGAAGACGGCACTCATCATGGCCATTGCCTATGGGAACACTCCATCACAGGTGTGGATGGCATGTGGCGGCCTTGGGAACATCAACCGCGACAAGTTGCGTCCGATCATGGAACAACGCCGTCAGATAGTGCTCTATCCTGACCGCGACGGTGTGAAGGCATGGAAGGAAAGAGCCGCCGAGCTGAACTATGACAAGATTATCGTTGACGACACGCCGGTGACAGAATGGTGGCGCGATATTGACGGTCCAAAGGCCGACATCGCCGACGTGGTGGTGCGGATGATAAGCCAATCACCCAAGCACACGGTCGTGGGTGACATGATGTCGGAAAATCCAGCTATCAAGACACTCGTTGAAAAATTAGAATTGAAAGAACAATGAATGAAGATAAATTTGTCCCTATGGCCACGAAGATAAGCCCGGCCGCCGCCGAGGTGTGGGATGCTATCTGCCAGTCCAGGCAGACCGACACCTACCACATGCTTCAGAACTTCATCTATACGATGATACGTGCTGCCGCTGACCCTCATGCGCTCAATCCCGACATTCAGAAGATACTGACCATGCTCGACACCGATGCCGGCTGGCAGAACGCCTTCAACCTCTGCGCTCCGAACGTGAAGGCCAAGGTTGCACAAGTTGTTCTGATCATGGAGCAGGAAGACCACAAGGGCTTTGGCGCGGTGATGATCGACAGACCCTTCATGGGAAATGCGACCATGACCGAGTGCACGGACGACATCCTTGAGCGAGTGTGCGAGGTGACCATGCGCGGCATCTACAGACGGCTAAGGATGCTTGGTGCAAAGATGGATTGTGAGAATTTGAGCGACGTTTTGCTGACGCTCATTGACGCACAGACCATTCTCGAACTTGACAAGGAAATGAAGTCAGAGCTGCCACAGATGGGAGACCGTACCGATAGCGGGCGAGAATATGCCTACGGAAAGCGCACGAAGCAGAAGAAACACCGCACACCGGACTCGTTAGCCAACAGTCAGCAGCGCATCTCTTTCACCGACGACGACCTGGAACAGGCCGACGAAGAGGTGTCGCGCAGCTCATCCGACAAAACGTCGGGTCAGCCCGACGACGAACCCGACTGGAGACCCTTTGGACAAGAATGGTAGAACTAACCCGAGACCGCAAGGCGAAGGACTGCTGGCTGATCACCACGACCGACCGCGATGGATTCCACCGGCAGCTGCCCATCACATTCGACGATATGCGAGAGTTAGTTAGACTTTGGATGGAGGAAACGATATGAGTAATACAGACTTTGCAAGAAGGCTCGACTGGGAGCAACAGACAGACCTCGAACTGGAAGATGAACAGCCACTTGATAAGGTAGAGCACAGGGCATTCGTTGAAAGGTGCCGACGGGCGAAGGTGACATACACCAAACTGAAGAAGTATGAAAAGGAGGTGGACGCTGAGACTGCTGACATTAAGGAAGAAATCAACGCTATTGAATGGAGGTTGAAGCATTGCCGAATTGGTGAGAAGCGCAAGCGTTATGCCAACATCTATCTTCAGTCAGACTTCGACAAGTGGCGCACACAACTCGCTGACAATCGAAGGCAGTTGGATAACATCATCAACCGCATTCACGATAAGTATTTCAAATGAGTAAGAAGCGAAACTGGCGATGGGTATCTGACAAGGTAGCCAAGGATAAAGCCGACATCTATAACAGCCGCGAGTGGAAGGAGTTGCGCATTGCCAAGCTGAGAGCCAACCCGTTGTGCGAGGTGTGCGAGTCCAAAGGGTACGTGGTGAGTGCCCATTGCGTGCACCATAAGCACCCTATCGAGAACAGCCACTCGCTCCAAGAGATGAAGCACTGGGCGTTCATGTGGGAGAACCTTCAGAGCCTGTGCGACTCGTGCCACGCTGCCATCCACAAGACCGAGGGCAAAGGGACGGCACAGCTGGCACGAGAGCGGGCGCAACAACGGCAAGACCGATGGGCTGACGGGCTGATGAAGCGGTTCACAATGCCGACAGCCGACCCCGACGCGCCTACCTCGTGACCCCGGGGGTGCCTTTTAACCCGAGGGGGGCCTCCGATTCCAAAAT
>Ga0326512_10001137_pt1 | contig 21359 bp, 16 predicted proteins | sample 1_2617_0518_D_FD_203652 | JGI IMG/M metagenome (GOLD analysis project Ga0326512, IMG submission 203652) | Bovine rumen microbial communities from UC Davis, California, United States - 1_2617_0518 | ecosystem: Host-associated > Mammals > Digestive system > Stomach > Rumen | place: USA... | reverse complement strand
CTAAATCGAGAATGTGTTTATTCCAAAACTTGGTGTATTTATTCCATTTTGCACCGTTAAGCTTCAACGTTTCAATAGTATCTTGAAAGTTATCGCCGGATACTTTAATGTTTAATACACCTTGAGACTTATCTGCTGTAATTACTACCATTGTTTAATTTAAGAGTATGAACTACTCAAAATCTTTATAAGAGCCAGTTAAGCCATTATAAAAATCTTTGTAACCTCCGCCTTTGTAAAAATATAGTTTCCAACCTTTGTGTGACGTTCCATACGAATCACCTTTTACCCTTGCTAATACATTTGGACTGTCTGTATAAGTAGAAATCTGCAAGCCATTTCTTGCTGCCCATGCCGTAGCAACGTCAACAACTCTAATGTTGGTATCTGTTTTATTTAGAGTGTCCAGTTCCAAATCAATCTTTGCTTCAATTAAATACTTGTAAATAGCTGATTTGAATGTCATAACTTGACCGCCTATTTCAAATGATTTATTTGAAAAATAATCAAAGTCGTCATCCAAGTATTTATAAATAGTTTGAAGCATTTTTATACGAAGCTTCTTCAAGCTTTTGAACAAAGCAGTATGTGAAATAGCTTCCTTTCCTACTTCCGCCCATACACGGCGTTCTGCTTCCTTCAAGTTAAACTTTCCATTAGAATTGAATGTCAAGTCCCAGATTATACGCATTTCAAGGTTTTCCAAAGCACTTTTAGAATCCTTTAACAATACCGTCTTCTTGAACTTTAACAACTGTTGTTCACGGTATAGCGTAGTTTCCCAGTAGGGCTTGTCTTCATAATAAAGACCGTCTTCGTATATGTCATCTTCCGTTACCCAGTCCAGTGATTTACCGTAAGCAAAATCCTGACCTTTTTCTGTATTCAGGAAGCGAATGTATTCGTGGTAAATCATCTGAAGCATGTTCATGTTTGCTTTCAGTGTCTTAGTCTTGTTACGCCAGGAAGCAATAAGGTATATCAAGATGTTATCTACGTTCGTCAAGTCGCCGTAGTACTCTTCCGCCCACTTTTTATTTCGGTTAATATGACCAATAATTTTTGTATCAAAATACGACAAGCTTTCATTTTCTGGTGAATAAAAAGTAAGCCATTGGATGAACTGATTAGGAGTCTGCATAAACATAAGGGAGCATCCCGGAACAGACTGCCGGATTGATTCATAGATTTCGTGTGCTACGTATTCCTCGTTCATGGAAAGCTGATAGAACATACTGTATTCTTGATGATTAAAACTTGTTAAGATTTTTAAGTAATCGTATTTCTTCATTGTATAGCTCTAAATTATTTCCTATTTATATTAAATAACTTTTAGAGTTTATACGTAGTTTTTGTATAGTGGTTTTCACTTGGTCAATTAATATAATGAAAATGGCATATAATTTTAAAAATCCGGCTACTAATTACCCAGAATAAAACTTTTTTAAAATAGGGTATTATATTTTAAAAAAGCGAAACCGCAGAATTCGGAACATATTCTACGGCTTCTAAACATTAAACAATAACGGAACTATTGCAATGTCTGATAAATTAGTAAGAGATTCGGAAATAAAGATAAAAACGACAAAAAAAGGAAAATCCTACGTGTACAATCCAAATTTTAAACCATTACACTACGGAAACTCTTTTGATATAGCATTAGATAAAGGTGCTTGTAAACGATTTCAAACAAAAGAAGGCACCGGCGAGTTCTCATATTACACTTCAAGATTTCATCTCTATAAAAGAAACTATAAAGGTCATAGAATCGGAGAAAGAAAGCTTTTGAAATATGAAAAGTCTGTTCAACTTTATAGCTGCCTTGCAGAAGCATGGAAAGCTGTATCTGATACGCCAGAATACGCTTTATATATTCAGGCTTCGACCGGTATGACACATAAACGCCGTGACGTAATTGTCTTGGACTTTGATGCGAACAAGTATTTTGAGCCATTAGACAACGGCGAGATTTTTGGATATAGGTCTTTTGAGGACGCAGAAAAGGACGTAGCAGATTTCGTAAAAAAATCCGGGCTTCCTAAACAAAGCTACATTTATTACAACAAAAAATCCGGAAACATCCAGGTCGGATGGTTTTTCGGTATTAATGATACAGTAATTTATGACAATGTATGGCACCAGAACGAATGCCGCCGCTATTTAAACATGGGTGTAGGTTTGAATAAGCTTTGGGCTGATTTCAAAGGTATGCCGGGTGACGCACATTTTACCGGGTGGCAGTGTAAGAACCCTTATAACAAGAATACTACTCTTCGTGAAGTAAAATTCTACTTCAATGACTACTCTGATTTTGACAATAACTTTAACCAGATTTTAGGCGTAACTGAACCTTTTTTTCCTACTGCAAAGGAAGCTAAAAGCGTAGAAAGAATCTTGAAATCTGACAAAACAAATCAGATTATTGACGAAGCTTTTGTAACATACGACTCAAAAGAATCAACCAATAAATTAAATAAAGACTCACGCAATTACTATGAAGTAAGCTGCCTTAGGAAATGGGTATGGGATTATGCTCGTGAACACGATAATGCTATGCCTAATCTTTCCGAAGCTATGGAAGCTATGTTAGCTATTGAAAAAAGGGCTAATGAAGAAATAAAAGGAAAGAAAGAAAAATCAATTAAGGAATTGACGGCTACTTGTAAAAGCGTACTGAACTGGTCTATAAAGAAATACAATAAGCCCGGTAACAAGTTCTATACAGACGAACAACGCTATCACGCAAAACTGTATAATTATGCAAAAATGTATTCAAACATTCTTCGCTTAAAGAATATGGAAAAAGCCGAATCTTGCCGTAAAGCCGGAAAGAAGCTTGGTTTGTCCAAGACTACCATTAGCAGATACCGTAATCTCACCAATGAACAACTGGCAAAAATCCAGATACTTGCTACTCAGTTTGAAATTTTTAATGCAGAGAATGTTAATCAGATGAATAAAGGTAATGATTCCTATAATAATAAATATACTCAGAAAGTATTAGAATTGGGAATTTTATCTAAAAAGAATACAAAATCAAAGAGAACGAGTCAAATAGCACCAAAGAATTATTATTATAAAAGAGAAGGGACACAAAAAACGGCAAAAATGGCTTTAATGGAAGGATATGTGTCCAGTTTGGTACAAAAGCTTCTGATTTGACGAAAAAAGAATCAGGGTAATGAATAAATAAGGTTATAATATTCCTCATTTTTATTTTGATTACGATAGGTCTCTCTAAATAAATACTATACAAAATCCAAGGAGATTTCATTAATATAACACTATGGCAAAAACAGCAGAAGAAAAGAAACTAGACAAAAAATTAAAAAGCATTCGTTGTTTAGGGGAATGTAGATGTGGCGGTAATCTCGTCATTTCGGTACTGGCACCTAAGTCAGAACGGTTTACAGTAAGTTGCACAGAATGTGGCTCTGTATCAGACGTTCGTTTTCCTAAAAAAGGAGATGCTTACACTCTTTCCGGAGTAGACGATAATCCTACAAAATTAATCTGCCGTGTATACGAACAGGAAAAGATTATTATTACAGATAGGGACATCGAAGAAACTCCAATCAGTTCTCTTGTAAATCAACGCCACGGGGAGGTATAAAATGCCACAGTATAATGGCTCCGTAAGAAAATCGGATAAGCCAAACTGGTCAGCAAGTCGTATTTCAACATATCGCCAGTGTCCATTGAAGTATTATTACACATACGTTCAGAAATGGCGTTGTTCAAAACCGGCCGATACAACAGAAGCAGATAAGGGAACTTGTTTCCATGAAACAGTTGAAAACTTCAAGACAGGAATGGAGCATGCAAAGTTGTATGAAATCCTTGAAAGCAAGATTAAGGAATACAATGTAGATACAACAAAGTATGACGAGCGAGCAGCACTGGAACGATTCTTCCTTTTTTGGAACGAGTTCGTAGCGAAATCAGAGCTTACTGGATTTAAGACATACCAGGAAGGCTGGGCTTCTGGTGATTTAGGTGGTGAACATTTTATTGGTGCACTTGACCTTTGTTTGGACAGAGGCGACCGTATTAAAATCTTTGATTACAAGTCTGGCAAGACCCCGGCTATTTCAAAGTATAAAGACCAGTTGCTTTTGTATGCTTATCTTAAAGGTCAGGAGCGTGGATGGGACTTTGAGCAGATTGCAGAAAATGTAAAGTTGTATTTGTTCTTCCCAATGTCTGAACAGAAGACACCGGTTACACCAGAAGACAAAATGCTTGCTTCGGTAAAAGAAGTAAAGTATGACGCAAACAACCTTCGTGAATGTATCAATGAGTATTTGGCAACAATCCGTGAGATACAAGCTCATAACTGGGACGAAGAAGATTTGGACTCACTTGGTTGTCCGGCATTTGTTTGTAAATGGTGTGAACACTTGGGTGGTAATCCAAACGCCGAAGGCTACAAGGGCTGTAAAGCTTCACGTGACCAAGGATTTGTGCAGGAACGATTTGTAACTTATCACTTAAAGGAATCCAAGTAAAAGAGAGCCCCGGAATGTACGGGGCTTTATTATTTTAGGAAGCAATGTATTCAGACCGCCAGTTTGGAACTTTCTGTTTAAGTTCCTTCATTATTTCTTTTATCTGGTCGCCCTGAATAAACTCTATTTCTGGATGTTGTTCCATCTTTTGAATGTCTGATGGACGCATAATACCTTTTACTTCTGCAAATCCTGTAGAAATCTTGAAGTCCGGGTAGAACCGGCGTATTTTACATCTTTCGTCTGTGTATGGAACCCATTCGGTTTTATTACGTTCACATAATTCACCGTTTACGTCTACCTTCCAGACATAATAAGCAAATTCCCAGATGCTGTCGAATGACATTCCTCTCGCATTTCCCTTCGTTCCTTGTGGTCCACGAAGTCCGGCAGCATTTGGTTGTTGTATGCCAAGATAGAGGTCACGGTCAATCATTCTTTCAAATGTTTTGTATTCTTGCATGTCGGCAGTGTATTTATCGTCTGGACGCATCTTGAATTTCGCACCAGTAAGCTCACGAAACTCTTGGAGCATTTCGTCGTCATCGTCTGAAATAAATACACCGTGGTGCATTCTAAATAAGCATTCCTTAACGTTCATATAAATTTAGTTCGGCGTTAATATACTATACAAACGAATTACGGAAAAGGTGACTTTAATGGTAGATAATATTTTTAAGGAAGACGAAGACACAAAAAAGATGATACTTGAAATTTCATCTTTGTTTGGTGTAAAAGCAGACATCGTTCGTCAGGTATGGCAGTATACCATTTTTAGCATTATGCTTCGTGTTGCAGAAGCGGACGAAACAAAACTTACAAGAGTAAAGCTCCCTTACATTGGAAATATGGGTATCAAGAATCTTGGTATGGTTACAACACCAAAAGGTGTAGAACCCGACTTGGACGTATTTATTTCCCTTTCTGATACATTCAAGAATCTCTTTATGAAAACACAGGGTGGCGATTATGGTGAGCTTTCTAACTATGTCCAGAAAAAGTTCATTGAGCCATTAATGGAAAACATCAATAGTTAAATATTATCAACTAAATAAATAGAACTCTTTGTAAAGGAGATACTATTTATTTATGATAAAATCACCTACAAGACCTTGGAAACATACATTAACAACGACTCCTACTTGTACTGAGAACTCATTGGTAAGTCTTTATGACTTGTTCTATGATTCTAATGGTAATCTTTGGATTAACTCTGAGGATTCAATGGCAGGTACGGCGTTGGAACACGACATTATCTGTCTTAACTCTTCAATGTTAAAGTCAGATAATAGTATCGACCAATCTCAGACAGCTACGATTGAAACATCTACTTGGTGGACATACGGTATCGACGTTTCTATTCCTATCTTTGATGCACGTGCAAGAAGAAAAGTTGTAAACTGTAGTGCTTCTATTAAGGAAACCACACTTCCGATATTTGTTGGTAACAAGTTTACCATTTATGATAAAGACTCAGCATTGGAGCCAGACGGAACAGACGTATTCACTTCACGAGGTGTAATGTCTAACATCGTTAGTAACGGTATTACTTGGGAAAACTATTGCCCACCTTCATTGCTTGCATTTACGCCGGGTGCTGGAGCTTCTGGTAATAACGCCGACATTATTTTGTCCGCACCGGATAAAGCATTCAAGTCTACGCTTGTTATGCAAGACGGTATGAGTGCTTATAATAGAATCTTTATTAACCCTTATACTTGGTATGCAATCGTTTTGGTTACGAAAGCTACAGGCATGAGTCTTAATAACCTTTTAAGCACAACGAACACTTTAACACCGGCTTCTATAAAAGAAACATTTGGTTCATACGAAAACTTCTGGACTACACTAGACAAGAAGGGCTTATATGTAGCAGAAGCAGTAAACCTTGGTGGAAATGCGTCAATTCTTACATCTGCTTCTCCAGAAGCAAAAGACACATATGACGGTTCAAGATGGTTTGAGCTTCTTAAAAACACGTTTGTTTGGGTTCGTGCCCCATTCTTCGCCGACTATGTAAAACCAGAAGACTTCGACCAGGAATTAAATCAAGATGCTAAGGTAATCCATAGCGAATTAATGTTGTCTGGCGCAGCAGATTTCAAAAAGTATGACGTATTCAGCACAGCATCTGCCGAAATTGATACACGTAGTGGAATTGATAAGACACATTCTGCACCTGGTATAAGTACCAACTCTGAAAGCATTGTAAAGGACGTAGGCATGTCAGAACTTTCTATGCCATACGTTCCAAAGACATCTCCAACAGTAGATATTTATACGTCTAGGCTTCTTGATAACGATACATACCTAAAAGGACTGAAGCAAGGAACAAGCGAAGACTTAACAAACTATTCTTCAAAGATTGCAGTTCCTGGAAGCAGCACCCAGATTGAAAACTTTATTGAAAATGAAGCTTCTGGTAATAATCCAATGGTTCGTGGCTTGCCTATTGCTGCAATCAACAGAACCAATGCAAAATCAGCACCTACAACGGAAAGCTTGATTCCACCAAACTGGTTTGACCCAGAAAATTATTTGTCTGACGACGATTATAAGAACATGACGAAGTTCCCTTCTGTTGTTCCTAAGGACGGTAACTTGTATGTAGACGGTCGTATCATTGGCCCGACAATTGATGAAATCTGGATTATGCTTAAAAAGCTTACTGGTGGTCGTTTAAGTGACGTTAACTCAACTGACCGTGCAGAAGCACTTGACATGGGAATTCCAAAGGGCGACGGTTATTATGAGAACGATACAGATACAACAATGACAGAGGTTCCAGATTCTGAGTTTAACTTCAAGTATACAGACGAGCAGAAATCAAAGTATGGTGACCCAATCGACTTCCAGTATACACCGACAAGCGATACTGCAAACATAAATCTTTTTAACCAGAAGCTGAATGTAACAAAGTTTATAAACCAGAATAACAAGATTACTTATCCGGTTTATAGTTCATTGAAGCTTTTGTCAGACGACATCGTTGCAAATGTAGACGACGGTAAAGCAACCATATTGAATGCAGACGCAGACGGTAAACTAACAGACCGTAGAATTACGAACTTTACTGCTTGGAAAGACGTAAAGACTAAGGCAGAGCTTGATTCAAACGGCGACAAGAACGTAGTATCAGATAATGAGTCTATTGAAGCCGGCTACTGGGCACCACGTAAAGTTCCATATTCTTTGCGTGAGCTTGAAGCTATGATAATGGGTAACAAATACAACATTATTACACAGGCTCGTTTCGTAAAAGAAAACTTTGCAGTAACTGGTGGGCTTGGTAAGCGTAGTGGCGAAGACCCAGACAACATGAGTAACTTCGCTTCTGGTTCTTTGTACCAGTTGCATAAAAACTATAACTTCGATGTTGCTAACCCAAATACATTCTATAATTATGAGGGAACACTTACTGGCTTTAATGGCGATAATGTTCCAGTTGGTGCACAAGCGGAAGTAGACGACGAAGACTGGCGTTCACCAGAACAGAAAGCTGCCGGACACATTCGTTATGTAGAAAACTACGGAACTTCAAAAGCTCTAAGCGAAGACCAGGAAAAGTATTCTTCTTCTGACGTTTATCTTTCTGCTTTTGGTGACTGGCGTTATGTTTCAGACCACAACCGTATACCTATTTTAAGGGGTGAATGGATTTAGTAATTAATCGGCTACCAGAAATGGTAGCCTTTTTATTTTACAGGGTAATTTTATAGTAATGTTATAATATACTAATTATCTATGAATAACATAGAGGAATTCTTTTTAGATGTTTACAATGAAGCTTATCATCATAGCAATCATAGTCATTCTCATTCTTCACAGACGAGTAGGGTAAAAACACCTGGTCCGCAATTTGATAAACGTGGTGACTGGTATCACGACGGTATTTTGACACATTGGGACGGCGAAAAGTTTGAAGACATTTATTTAAGACCAAATGGACGAAAGCTTTCCTGTGGTTTTTTGGTTCAAGATGAGAATACTGGAAAGTATTTAGGATGTCATCCTACTGGACAACCGAGTGGCGTTTATGACATACCGAAGGGTTGCAAGAATGTCGGAGCTGACGACCTTGAATCTGCTATTCGTGAGCTTAGCGAAGAAACCGGTTTAGTAATAGACGAAAATAATGAAACTATTGAAGACTTGGGTATCCATAATCAGAAACGTGATAAAGATATCCATCTTTTTAAGGTAAAACTTCCGATTAATATAGAAGAACTTCATTGTGATTCAACGTTTATAGATTTCCGTGACGGAACTAAAAAACCAGAAATGGACGGCTTTGAATTGCTTGAAGACCAAAGCAAATTCCTCTTTAGTATCCAGCCGATAGTCCAGTTGGGTATAAAATCGTAGTAGATAACAAGACCACTATACAGAATATAGTGGTCTTTTTTATTAATATCTACTATACATATGTTGAAACTTAACAAACTCACTCTCAATAATTTTATGTGCGTTGAACACGCAGAACTTGACTTTAATAACGGCGTAAACCTCATTGTAGGTAATAACGGTCAAGGTAAATCTACTGTATTACAGGCAGTAGCACTATGTTTACTGGAAGATAAACGTTCTGATAAATACCAAGAGTTCATTATGCTTGGTAAAGAAAATTGTTCGGTTTCCTTGGACGCAGAAATAAAAGGTGCTCCAGTAAAGATTAACATTGTTCTTAATAAAAAATCTTCTGGTATGGACCGCAATGCAGTCTATAACGGGAAGACCTATGTAAACTCACAAGTAACAGACCTTTTGGACTCTTTTGATATTGCTTACTATGCAGACATTATTATGTCTATGCAGAATGAGGGCGACATCACAAAATTGAAGCCAACAGAACGTGAAGCGTACCTTCAGAAGCTGTTCCAGTTTGATTTCACTGAAAAAGTAGATAAGCTTAAAGAAGACCTTAACGGCATTAAAGAAAGTATTGACTACCAGAACGCACAGATTGAGTTCAATACAAAGTCTATTGAAGAACGTCGAACGGAAGTGAAGGAACTTTTACCTTTATCATTCCAAGAAGGCGACATTCAAGACTTGAATAATACTGTAAAGTCATTGAATGACGAGCTTTCACAGACAACAGAGCTTATCAAGAAAAAGGACACGATTCTCGCCGAAAAGTCTTCATTACAGACAAAGATTTATACAAGTAAGCAGAACATTTCAAAGTATGAACATGACATTGAATTGATTGAATCAAACCGTGGAATGGTTGATACACTTAACCAGAAGATACAGGAATATGACAGCTTAAACATAAACCTTGAACAGGAAAAAGAAAAATATAATTCTGAAATATCAGACCTCAAAGTTAAGCTTGAAACGGAAGATAAAGAAAGAGACGAAATTAATAATCAGATTACAGAAGAACATAATCTGTTTTTAAGCAAGACAACCGAACTTAACGAGCTTAACATCCAGTTGGCAAACAAGAATGCAGAGCTTAATCACGCCCAGAAACACATTGACATGATAAAGCTCGGCACTTGCCCAGAATGTGGTCATGCATTTGATAGAACAGACCATACAAAGTATAATGAAGCTTTGACTACTGCTACAAAGAATAAGGAAGAAGTAGAGCAGCTAAAAATACAGAAACAGAACGAAGTTTCTACTGCCGACGCAAATGTGAAAGCCTTGCGTGAAAAGCTTAGAAATAAAGAAATCGAAGTGTCAAATATTTCAAAAGACATTTCAACATTAGAATATAAGATTAAGAACGTTGATAGCCAGATACTGGTAAATAAAGGTTCACAAGAAAGAATTAAAGGGCAGATTGACCAGTATTCTGCAAATGTCAACGAAATTGACAACATCAAGAAAAAGATAGAAGATGAAAATGTTGTATTGACTGGACTGAACTTGGATTCTGAAAAGTGTGATAAAGAGCTTGGTGAACTTGAAGGTATAACGAATGTGTATACTGAAAAGCAGAATAAGCTTATGCAGTTGCAACAGAAGATTTCAGAATATAACAATGAAATCGTTCAGAACAACTTGATTCTCCAGAATAACGAGAACATTAAGAAGTCAATAGAAGACATGAATAAAAAGATTGAAGAATCAAAAGCTTCTGTTGAAAACTATCGCCGTCAGAAAGCAACTTATGACGAAGCAATTACGCTTCTTGATAAGACTTTCCCAGCTTGGCTTATTTTGAAGACTTGTCAGATGTTGGAACACGAAATGAATAATTTCATTCAGGTAATCTTCCCAGAAATGTCCGTAAAGTTGTTCCAGAATAAGCGTGGTGTAGAGTTCTTCTATACAACAAACATAAATAACGGTATGGTGCAGACAAAGGAAAACCTTTTGAATGCAAAGATGGCTTCTGGGTTCGAGAAAGCTATTTTGTCTATTGCATTCAAGGTTGCTTTGTGTCGGGCTTATAATCTTCGATTTGCATTTATGGACGAAATTGACCAGGCAGGAACAGAAGAAAACTCTGAATCATTGTTCAAGGCTATTCTTTCTAACGACTTATTTGACCAGTTGTTTGTAATCAGTCATAAGCCTACGGTTCGTGACGTAATTCATTCATTTGCACCAAGCCTTAAAACATTCTATGTAAATAAGGGCAAGTTCTGGTCAGATGACCCGAACTAAGCATTGTTTTGGGAATTCAAACGAATTGCTAAATATCTATAAATGTTAGACAGTAATTAAAAATAACCACCATACCTAGCGTGCTAGGTATGTAATTTTAGCTAGATGTAGTGTCTACTAACTATATCCATCACTTGATTAAAAAGGAGAAAATTTCAATGACCGTAATTAAACGGGACGGAAAAAGAGTAGAGTTTGATGTCAAGAAGATTGAACGTGTAATCAACTTGGCAAATAAGTCCGTTCCAACAGAAAAAAGAATAGATGACGAAACAGTCACATCAATCGCATCAAAGGTTGTTCAGAAGATAGGGCACCGGGATACAGTAGAAGTAGAAGAAATCCAAGACCTTGTTGAGCAGAACCTTCTCCAGAATAAGAAGGCTTATTTTATTGGTAAAGAGTTTCTTCGTGTTCGTGATGAACGTGCTAAGGAACGTTTCATGCGTCTTGACGTAATGAAGGAAATCAAACGAAAGCTTGAGGCTTCTGATGTCCAGAACCAGAATGCTAACGTTGATGAACATTCATTCGGTGGACGTAAGGGTGAAGCAGACGGTGAGCTTATGAAGAAGCTCGCATTGGACTATTACATTTCTGCAAAGTTCACCAAGAACCACCTCAACAATCGTATCTACATTCACGACTTGGACAACTACGTTGTTGGAATGCACAACTGCTTGTCTATTCCATTTGACCATTTGCTTAAATATGGCTTTAATACCCGCCAGACAGATATTCGTCCGGCAAGCAGCATAAACACCGCTTTCCAGTTGGTGGCAGTTATATTCCAGTTGCAGTCATTACAACAGTTCGGTGGAGTATCCGCAACACACTTGGATTGGACGATGGTCCCTTATGTAAGAGTTTCTTTCTGGAAACATTTCAAAGAGCTTCTCAACGCATACAATACATTTAACGAAGGTGAAAACTTTGACCCAATTGAAATGCCAGTAGCACGTGAAGACGCTATGAACATTTCTATTGACAGCAAGCTTTACAAGTTCAATAAAAAGATTTATGATATGGCATTAGCTGCAACTGAAAAGGAAACTTTACAGGCAGTTGAAGGTATGTATCATAACTTGAATACATTGCAGTCAAGGTCTGGAAATCAGCTCCCATTTACTTCTATTAACTATGGTACTTGTACACTCTCAGAAGGTCGTATGGTTATCAAGGCATTGCTTGAAGCTTCATTGGACGGTGTTGGAAAACTTCACAAGACACCTATCTTCCCTTGTGGAATCTTCCAGAAGAAAAAGGGAATCAACGATAAGGGAAGCAAGAATTACGACCTTTATAAGCTTGCAATCAAGTCTACATCTAAACGGCTTTATCCAAACTACGCAAACTGCGACTGGTCTGGAAATGATGATACAAAGTCTTACGAGCTTAAAGAGAAGTTTGTAGCCGGACTTACAGACGAACAGAAGTCTAAGCTTATTGAAATGATAGAACAACACCCAGAGCTAGAAGAGAAACTGGGCTTAAAAATCATAGAGGAGAATTAAAAATGAAAAAATTAGTTCCTGTAAAAGATTCGCCGTTGGCAGTCTTTTCAACGATGGGTAAGCGTAAACTATAGCTCATCTAAAATCTTTTGAACCTGCTTAAGGGTGTCTTACTACTAATTAATTGTGGAACGTTGAATGGGTTTCGTTTGGTGTTCTACGACTATGTTGTAAGGCTAACGGTTAGGACTTTAAGGACCTTAAAGTTGAGACCGTGCTAAGTGAGGAAAAAGAATGGCAGATAAAGTAATTTATAAGATAACAAACACAGTTAATGGAAAGGTTTACATTGGTCAAACAACTAGACCTTTACAAGAAAGGTTTAAGCGACATTTAATAGAAGCTAAAAACAATACGTTACCAGATAATTATTTTCATCGAGCTATTCGCAAGTACGGGGCAGATAATTTTGTTGTAGAACAAATTGATTCTGCAAATACCCAACAAGAATTAAATGAAAAGGAGAAGTATTGGATTAAGTATTACGATTCCATAGATAACGGTTATAATACCGCAGAAGGTGGCGAGGGTGGTAATACTTATAAAGGAAGAACAGTTGAACAGATGAAAAGAACTGGACAGAAAATATCAGAAGCACTTAAAGGCGCGAATAATGGTATGAGTAAGTCTATAAAATGCAAATCTATTTTAACTAATGTAGAATTAAAGTTTAATACAATTGCTGAATGTTTATTACATTTTAATTGTAAAAACAAAGAAACTTTTACTAGTAGGGCAATCGGAAAAAATAAACTTCTATATAAAAGAGAATGGATTTTTGCTTTTGGGGATAATGATTACATAACAGACTATGTAATAGATTATGATTCATCTTGTAGAAATGGTTCTAAAACAATACTTAAATCTGATAAAGAAACCTTAACATTTAATTCTAAAAACAAAGCATTGGATTTCCTAGGGCTAAACAAGAATAATTGTAAGCTTATAAATGGAATGATAATAAAAGGGTATGAAGTATTAATTCCTTAAAAGTGTATCGACTATCCGTGATGAATGTAACGGAGTAGGACTGGAGATAAGCACCAGTTCGAAGCGGAAGACTACGGAAACGTAGAAGATATAGTCAGTGCCTATGGTGACATAGGGGAACATGTGTAGAACCGCAAATGGATTTGATATCAACTGGTATGATTCTTGGGTTGAAGAAGTAAATAACGTAATTGCCGGTAATCTTCCTACAAGCAACTTCTTGTCAACTGGTCAGCAGAAAGACGGACGTGGAAACATCTGCCCTGCAACAATCATTATGCCTACATTGGCTATGGAAGCTAAGAAAAAGGCTAAGAAGAATCCAGAATACGTAGTAGATTACTTTATGGATATTCTGGAAAAAGCTATTGGTGATTGTAAAGACGAGCTTATTGAACGTTTCAACTGGATTTGCGCACAAAACTCAGCTTCTGCAAAGTTTATGTACGAAAATGGTACAATGTATGGCTATAAGGAATCAGAGGGTATTCGTTCCGCATTGAAGCACGGCACACTTGCTATAGGACAGCTTGGCTTGGCAGAAACACTGCAGATTCTTATTGGTTGTGACCAGACAGAAGAAAGGGGTATGGCACTTGCAAAACAGATTGAACAGTTGTTCAAAGATAAGTGTGCCGAATATAAAGAGCATTATAAATTGAACTTTGGTGTTTATTATACACCAGCAGAAAACCTTTGTTTCACTGCCTTCAAGAAGTTCAAGAAGAAGTATGGTGAGATTAAGAATGTAACTTATTCTGACATAGAAGGAAAAGAAGATTCTGATGTAAAAGACCATAGAGAGTTCTTTACAAACAGTATGCACGTACCTGTATGGAAGAAGGTTGACCCATTCGAAAAGATTGACATTGAAAGTCAGTTGACTGGTTACAGTTCAGCAGGCTGTATTACATACGTAGAACTTGACGACCGTACACAGAACAATCTTAAAGCTTTGGAACAGATTGTCGATTACGCTATGGAAAAAGACATTCCGTACTTTGCTATAAACGTTCCGGCAGATACCTGTACTTGCTGTGGATATCAAGGAAGTATTGATAACGAATGCCCAGTTTGTGGGGCACGTGATACACCAGGTAAGAAGGTAATTCAGAGATTGCGTCGTGTTACCGGGTATTTGACGGGCGACTACGAAACTGCATTCAATTTAGGAAAGCAGGACGAAGTAAAGCACAGATACAAGCATAGTGAAAGCCTTGTAGACTGGAACAATACCAGTGACCAAGAAGCCTAACTAGAAAGTCCTACATACTACTAATTTAATAAGCTAACCAATGACGGATTAGACCTTAGTTGGTTGGCTTTTTTAGTCTTTTGTGAAATGGGGGTTAATATTGTTTAAATGAGAATAGCCGCTTTAAAGACAAATGACATAGTAGATTCAGATGATGGGTTCGCAGTATCACTATGGACTGCTGGTTGCCCACACCACTGTCCTGGTTGTCATAATTCACAGTATTGGGGGCTAGATACTGGTGAAGAATGTACAGACCTTGACGGTCTTACGACTCGTATTCTTAGAGCTATCCACAGGAACGGAATGGAAAGATGTTTTTCTATACTTGGGGGAGAACCTATGGCGCCTTGGAATCGTGAAGGGGTAGCTTATTTAATAAATCGCATTAAATCAAAGTGTCCTACAATTAAGATATACCTTTGGTCTGGATATACTATTGAAGAACTGCGTGAAGCAGGAGATGAAAACATTGATTTGGCGTTAAGCCAGGTTGATTATCTTATTGAGGGTCGGTTTGTACAGGAGCTTCGTGATATAACTCTTAAATTACGGGGCAGTAGCAACCAACGTATCTATAAACGTAATTCAGACGGCGTATTAGAGGACGTAACGCCACCTTTGGTAAAGGAAAAAATTAAAAAAGAAAAAGCAAAGTATGCCTAATTACGACGAAGCCAGGAAATTTCCTGGCTTTTTGTTTATCTTCTTACATAAATAATCAACTAATTTATTAAGCAATTTAGTAAGTTACGCTATAATTGGATTTCGCCGATTTCGTGCTTAAATACTACTAATTGATTAAGACTAAAATTAGAAACTTTATAAGGAGATAAACAAAATATGAAGTCATTCCGTTTGATATTTATAGACGTTGACGAGTCTTTTACAACTTCTACAGTTGAAGCTCCTATTAAGGGATATATGATTTGTCGTGCCCCAAAAGGTACAACAGAAGCTACATACTTCCCTTACGGAAATGAAAAGACTATTAACGCCATGATAGGTTTGCAGACTGCTAACTGGCCTGACTTGTATGAAGCTATCGCTTTCAATACAGAATATGGTCTTTACATTTCTGCACCTCCGGGAACTGCACAGAATTACCCATCATACTACGGTGGTGTATACTTGACATCAAAATCTATGTATGACTACTGGCGTGTAGACGATAAAGACAATCCAAGTTTTGAAGTTCAGGTTTACCCAGGTTTCGAAACATCTGACTTTGACAGCTCTCTTACTGATTCACAGTGGGACGTTCCAAAGATTAACCTTACATCAGACTCACAAGGTATCATCCAGCTTACAAACGTAAGCCCTTCACTTATTTCAAAGCTCAATTACATGAACTTTAAGTGTTGGGAAGATTCTGGAACTGGTATCGATGCAGGAACAGAAATGGTTTACCACTTCGACAATGGTAAAATCTACCCAGTAGTTGACGACGCTGACGTTACAGATACACAGATTGGTTATTACAAACTTACAAACAGTGGATATACAATCGTTCTTGGTGCAAAGAGCACAACAACAGACGATGCAGGCAACACAGTATTCGTAGGTGCAAGCAACACTGCTGCTACAAAAGACATTCACTTCATGAACTTCATGAAGCTTTTTGACTACTCTAAGGCAGTTGTAACAGACGCTGAGGGTAATTCAAAAATCAATGAAACATTGCAGTTGGTAGACCAGAGCATCAGTAAGTTGACTGGTGAAGACCTTGTTAAATATCTTATTAAAGCAGGTTCAAATGGTCAGAAGTTCGAGCTTAAAGTAACTGACGGTTCTTCTACAACTACTTGGCCTTGTTCACCAGTAGTAGGTATCGTAGACCGCTTGTTCTATCGTGTAAACATTAAGAATGACTGTTTCATGCGTATTTCCCAGAAATCACCAAACGAAACACCTACTTCTATCACAATCAGTAACATCGGTTACGACAAGTATCTTTACGACCTTAACGTAAAATACATTCTCAAAGAAGACTTCGTTTCTGTTGAAGAATCTGCAACTACTTCACACTACGTTGGTTTGGAATACCCAAATAACTGTACAAAGACAAAGACAACTGGTGCATACGCTAGTGACTTCCTTAAAGACTTGGCAGCTTCAAACGATAAATATATTATCGACGTTATTTCTGATGTTTCTGCTATGGCTTGGACAGCTCCAGAAGCTACAAACCTTCATTCATTGTATCAGTATGACCCTAATACTGGCAAATGGACAGATGTAACACCAGATTATAAAACAAAGAATATATTCATTTCTGGTCCGCTTATGTCTTCTTCTGAGGGCATTGCTTATTCAGACGATGTTGATACAGAAATCTTGAATATAAAAGGCGATAACATTGCCGAGGGATATGTTCACGCTTCTTGTGTAAACACAATCTGGTACATTGCATCAACTGGTAAAGTAGGAAAGTATAGCCATACTTCTTACAAACGTTCTCTTGGTGGAACATACGGACTCCAGTCTGACATTAACTATAACACAATCACACTTTCTTGTAAAGAACAGGTTTATCCGGGTTCATACATGTCTGGTGGTGAGTTCACTGGTTCCCTTTCTGAAACTGGTGTTAGCGCAGACGGTGCAAACATTTACTGGCCAAATGTTCTTTCCCCAAGTGACGCTTCATTCATTGAAGTTGTTCCAGTCCATACATTCGATGAACTTGGCGTAATCAACGACAAGGGATTCTTCACAGAAGAAAAGATTGTAGACCCAATTGGACCTGCACAGGACGTTAAGACATTCACAATCAAGGGTCAGCGTACAATGACAAACGCTATTCAGGCTAACATTGACGCAGGAACTATCGGATGTTCTTGGACAAAGAATGCACTTCCAGGTGACCAGGATACAACAGTTGAATCTGTATTCGCTGCTGCAATTAACGACGGTATCGTAGAAGCACAACAGAACTGCTACGACGACGCTTTGATTTTTATGGAATGTTCTGGACAGGAAACATTCAAATCTAAGCTTATGAGCTTGCGTACTGTTTATCACGATACTTGTACAATCATTTCACCAAAGATTATCAACAAATCTGAGTTCAACAAGCCAGAAACTATCGTAGTAGCTGGTCGTTCAAAAGGTACTGCACAGTACATTGGTGAATTCAAGATGTATGATACATACACAGGAAAATATTACTGGTGTCAGCCAATCGGTGACGTAGGTGTAAACCTTGCCCGCATTATGGAAAAGAAACTCGGTGGTATGGCTCCTGCCGGAACTAACGACAGTGCCGGACTTGGTGGTGTTCTTTCAAGAGCAGTTCTTGACAAGAAATGGGATTTCTCAGACGACGCTTTGAGAATCTTGGATGAAAAGGGTCTTAACCCAATTACATACGATGCAAAGAACGGATTGATGATTCAAGGTCAGAAATCTACTCAGGACCCATCAAGTGTAACTGACTGGTCTTACCTCGGACACTCAATGTCATTTGACTTGTGTAAACGTGAAATCCGTGATAAGGTCATGGTTGACCAGGTACACAAACGTATCAGCGATTACTGGTATAACATTCGTACAAAACAAGTTCAGGCTATCTTGGACAAACGTATTACCGGTACTGACCCAATTTGGGCAGAAGCAACAGTTGATATCGCTAGTGTCAACACACCACAGACAAAGGCTGCACGTAAGTTCATGATTACAGTAAAAGTTAAGGTTTATCCTTACAGTGATTATGTAGTTCTTACATTCGTTACAATGGCACAAGAGTAAAATGTAATAACCACATTTGTTAATAGCCTACTAATTAGTGTTAATATAAATACTAAGGAGTAGGCTATTTTTATGTATAGAACTTATAATGAATTAATAAAGTTTGCGAAAGAAAGAAATTGGAATCGTGACTCGTATGAATACCTTGAATTACACCATATTCTTCCTAAAAACATGGGTGGTGACGATAGCCCAGATAATCTTGTTTTTTTAAAAGTAGGGGAACACGTTGAGGCACATTATCTATTTGCTTTAGAGCATGAATGGAATAAAAAGCTTTATTATGCAAATCTTAATTCTGCGTGGTTAATAATTCATGGGAAAACAATGGGGTCAGAAATTAGAAGTATCTACATTTCAGACTGGTTAAGTAATAAAGACAATGAAAAACTATTAGAGACTATAAAATTAAGTTTAAAAGGTCAACCAAGGAAGGAAAGAGCTATAAAAAAACATCCACATTATTGGATGGCTCTTAATACAAGGTATCCGAGTTTTGTAACAGAAAAGAGTATATTTAAGTATCTGCAAATGGGGTATGTTCAACTTAAAGACTGCCCTATTTGTCATAATGCAAATTCGGATGAATCTTTTGCTTGTTGCAAAGAACACGAAGCTCAGTATCTATCACAAAAAAAGGAAGAATACAAGAAATTAAAGGCGGAACAAACAAAAACATCGTGGAATAGACCAGAAGACCGTGAGCTTCGTATCAGGAATAATAATGGTCAACACGGTCCGAAAGAAAAGCACATTTGGATAACGAATGGTTCAAATGATAAATTAATACTTGCAACTGAAACAATACCAGATGGCTATGTTATGGGGCGTTCTAAAAACATACCGGTTAATTCACATACAGAAGAATTTAGAAAATCCGTGTCAGAGCGTAGAAAGAATAGTTGTTATGTATGGAAAGGTGACGTTTCATGTAAAGAAATAAAGAAAGATGAATTAGAAAGATACCTTAGTGACGGTTGGAATAAAGGAAAAAGGCCGGGAACTTCTACGAGTCGTAAAGGGATAAAACAGCCAAAGATGGCTTGGGTCAGTAAAGATGGTAAGGCTTTGAAAGTACGTGAAGAGAATGTAGGTGATTATATGTTGCAAGGCTTTCACCGTGGCATAAAATAATTAATATATTTTAATCATTAATAAAATTAAAGGTGTATATAAAATGACGAGAAATGAAATCGAAGAAGAAGTAGAATCTAGTGTTAAAGACATGACACAGTGGATTAAAGATATGTATACGGAAGACCCAAAAGTTTTTTACGTTGGATTGAGTTTTCACGCTAGTCAAGATACTCCATCTGCAAAGGGTGCAGCAGTTGAGAAGTTTTTAAAGTATGAATGGGATAGCTTCGGTTTGATAACATCTAAGCCTACGGACACCGCCGCCGCCGACCGAAATGTGAACTGGCACGATTATCAGTGTAAAGGCTATACGGTTAAAGAGGGTTCGAGTCCAGAAGCTACGAAAGTACAGTGTTCCACAATGGTACTTAAACATAAGCGTTCAGAGCCGGCTATTGATTTTTCAGATGTTCTAAACAAAGAGTTTTTCAAGAAAAAATCTGGTAGGATTAATGGTGGTCGCATTGAAAAGTTCTTGGTAGAGAAATATCATAGACCGGCAGACGTATTGCAGATGATTGATGAGAATACAAAGAAAGGCAGTATATATGTATTTGCGTTCGAGCCGTTGTTTCAGCACGTAGTAAAATACAAGCAGGATGGTCTTGACCCAAGGATTTATCATCTCTTTGATAAAAATGACAGGGAAATTATTTCTACTGGACCAAATACTACAAATGCAAACTGTTGGTATCGTGGTGTGTGGATGAACTACCAGTTTATTAAAGAGAATGTTAAACCTGTTGTAGATAATCTCGAATATGATGTATATGACGTTTATGAAATGTTTAAGAAATCCGTCAGTGCCGCTTAGTGTAACCTTTTCGCCATCCGTTCTTGAAATAATTATCAAGCTCTGAGTTCGAAACCTTTTTGTTTTCAGAGCCGTTGGTAATCCATGTGTGCAGCGTATCACGTTTTTTGAACGGTAATTTCTTTTTTTCGGCGATTTTTTTCCGGTGAGCTTCCAATTTTTTTATGAAGTCATAATCCGGATTTTCCAAGAAAGCCCTTAGTCGTTCTTCTTTATCGACTGGGGGCTTTTTTCTTTTTCCATATAGAATAATCCAAGCAGAATTAAGATTAGCATGGTATGCATGATTGTCAGATTTATGTTCTATTGCATAAAGGAAATGGGCTTCACAATGTTCCAGGATTTTGAATAAAATAAGATTTTTTTCTTCGTCTTTACCACCGTCGTTTAATGGTATAACGTGGTGCAGTTCATAATAATTATCATAACCTTTGAAACGTATTTCTTTTCTTACTTCTTTAATCAAATCTTTGTATGTTTTGTGCATACATAATTAGCCAATTAAAAAGCCCCGGAATTACGGGGCTATTTTTATTTTTTTTCGTAACTTTTCAAGACTTTTTTTATAAGACCCATTTCTTCGTCAGTTAATCCAATTTTTTCTTGAAGATTTTTTTCTGACCAAGGCAAATCACTTTCCGGGAAAAACCTGAAATCACCAGGGTTATTTGTTTGATTTATTTTTTCCAAATGAACGGAAAACTTCAGAATATCAGAATTGTTCAAGTAATTTCTGAAACTATCTGCAAGTTCTTTTGTATTGAATT
>Ga0326512_10001136_pt1 | contig 21372 bp, 39 predicted proteins | sample 1_2617_0518_D_FD_203652 | JGI IMG/M metagenome (GOLD analysis project Ga0326512, IMG submission 203652) | Bovine rumen microbial communities from UC Davis, California, United States - 1_2617_0518 | ecosystem: Host-associated > Mammals > Digestive system > Stomach > Rumen | place: USA... | reverse complement strand
AGAAGTATTCCGATACATTGGCGCATACGCAGATAGGATTACTGGAATAGTTATTTGGACAAAGACAAATCCGCAGCCTTCAAGAAATTATGATGAAGAAACCAATACAAGGAGCGTAACAAATGCTTATGAGTATTTCATAGTTCTAACAAAAGACGGTGAGAAATTCAGAGTGTATAATGACGAAAACACTTTGAATTATATAAACACACCGATAAACAGTGAACATATTAAAAATCATCACGCTGTTATGAAGAAAGAAGTATGCGATTGGTTTATTAAGAAATTCACAAAAGAAGGAGATATTATTCTTGATCCGTTTCTTGGATGCGCTACGACTGCTGTATGTGCGATAGAAAATGGTAGACATTACATAGGTTATGAAATATCCGATGAATACTTCAATATTAGTAGTCAAAGGATTGAAGAAACAATGCAATTAAAAGTAGCAAATAAATAATGCAAAATAATGAGGGGCGCATAATGGCTAAGAAAAAAGGACATATAATTTGCACGAGTGAATGTGAGTTTTGTATTTATTCTGATTTAAGCAAAGAAAATATCAATACTAAATTTCATTGTGATGCAAAGAATAAAGACTATATTTACGGTCAGTATGTTCCGTGTGATTTCAAGGAGTTAAAGAATGGAGCAACCGTGTAAGGGAGCATCAAGGGAAAGACTATTAGAATTATTCAAAAAACGAGTGTTCTATTATGTCAATGAAAGTAAGGGCGGTTATTATTTAAAGCCATGTGTTTTAGATAGAGAAGGTGCATGGCATCCATCAACACCTTATATAATTTGTTTTGACGAAAACATGTCATTAGAAAATTTTAAAATTTGTGTTGGATGGGAAAATTTATTTGACAGTTGGAACGAAGCAGAAAAAAGAGTAAAGCATATTGAAAAACTATTTACAAAAGGGTTTTATAAAAAACCATTTGTCACTATTTCAACGCTTGAAAAATACAAGGGTGAAATGGTAAGGATTGAAAAACTCATAAATGAAAGATTAAAAGATTACCCGAATTTCTTAGGAATTGACTTTTGCGATGTCAATGCACATGGTATCCAGATTACAGGACATCATAAAGAAATTGAACATTACGTATTCGGAAGTCAACCAACTATAAAGTACGATTTCGCAAACAAAGAAGAAGTAATAACTGAGTTTGTAGAAATGTGGAAAGAGAAAGATACGCCTTCGAGCGTTTCTAAATATAAAAAATTTATTGAAATTGGTGAAAGTCTCGGATGGGATTAGAGCAAAGGTATAACGCACTTGATGAAATAGATATCTCACCGTACTTAATATATGGAACTATAGAAAGGGTGATGTATGAAATAGAAAAAGATTATGAAGGAATATTTCAATCCATAACAAAAAATGAGTTTAGACGTTACATTAGAATTAGATATTACATATGAAAAGGAGAGAAAACATTATGAAAAACGAATTTATTGTTAAAATTAACACTATTGAATCTGCAAAGAAGTTTTGTGATGTATGCAGCAAGTTTGAGCCGGAGATTGATCTGAGTGGTGGAAGATATATCGTCAATGCAAAGTCCATCATGGGGATTTTTACGCTGGACTTAACACAGGATTTGGTTGTTACGATTCATTCTTCTGATGCAGATGTTTTGAAACGCTTCAACGAGTGTATGAAAGATTTTGAAGTATGATAGATTTGAATAGCAGTGGAATTGAAAGTATAAAAGGTAGAATAAAATCAAGCGATTATGATTTTCTTAGAAAAGAACCTTTAAAAGATAATTTGATTCTTCTTGGTCTTGGTGGTAGCTACGCTTACGGAACGAACAATGAACATAGTGATTTAGATATTCGTGGCGTAGCTGTCCACTCAGCGGAAGATATTCTTACAAGAAAAGGATTCGAGCAAGTAGAAAATAAGAAAACTGATACGGTTGTCTATTCACTTGAAAAGATTATAAACCTTTTGTCTAATTGCAATCCAAATACTATAGAAATATTAGGGTTAGAACCTTGGCAATATTTATATGTTTCAGATTTAGGACAAGCATTAATTGACAATGCAGATATGTTCTTATCTAAAAGAGCAGTTCATTCATTTGGTGGATATGCTTCTGCGCAACTAAGAAGATTAAGCAACAAAGCAGTTAGATTAGTTGGACAACAAGAAAGAGAAAAACATATTTTTGCAAGTATTGAAAATGCAAGATATTCATATCCTGATAAGTATTTCTATTATCCAGATGATTCAATTAAGCTATACATAGATAAAGCGATTCAAAAAGGATATGAAACAGAAATATTTATGGATATTCATTTGACGCATTATCCATTAAGAGACTATAAATCAATGTGGTCTGAAATGCATAACATTGTTAAAGATTATTCAAAAATCGGGAAAAGAAATTCAAACGCGATTGAACATGATAAACTCGGCAAACATATGATGCATCTGGTTAGGTTATATCTTATGTGCTTTGACATACTTGAAAGCGGAAAGATTATAACATATAGAAGAAAAGATCATAGCTTGTTGATGGATATTAGAGATGGCGCATATCTTGATGACAATAAGCAACCAACAGAAGAATTTTACGACATGATTAGCGAATTTGATAATAAGCTGAATTATCTTAAAGAGCATACATACTTGCCAAACAATCCAGATTATGAACGCATAAATAAATTTCTTGCAGATACAAATTGGGAAATACTAAAGAGAAGTGAAAGGAACAATAAATAATGGTTTTAAAAAACACATGGATTAACGGCGATGCTTTAATTGAATTAAAGAAGTTAGATTCTGAAAGTGTCGATATGATTATGACAAGCCCCCCTTACCACAACTTACGAGTATACAGTAATGATCCACATGATCTTTCAAATTGCGAAAGTTATGAAGAGTATTATTATATGCTTGGTTTGGTTGTCGCAGAATGTGAACGTGTCCTTAAATCTGGTGGTAAATTTATCATTCAGTTTGAAGACTATAATTATACACTTGGCAGAGATAATAAGATGGGGCAAGAATCTATCACAGGCGATATTAATCGCATCATGCTTGACAATAATTTCTCTTTATGGACTAAAGCATTTTGGCGTAAGTATTCAGCACAAAGGGCAATGTTAGCACAGGGAAATCTTTATTATAGAAATATGAAAGCAAGAGATACAATCCTCGCTGCTAATGTTGGATTTGTTTACGTATATAAGAAGTCCGGCGATTGCGACTTGATTAAAGCATCAGATATTACACTCGCTGAATGGGCAGAATGGGCAGATGGTGTATGGAATATTGGTAATTCAGGCATTGGACATACAACACCTTTTGCAGAAGAACTTGTCAAAAGATGTATTAAGTTATGGTCTTGTCCTAATGATGTAATTCTTGATCCGTTTGCTGGCGCAGGAACAGTAAATAAAGTTGCTATCGAGTGTGGCAGAAACGCAATAGGAATTGAACTTCTTAAAGAATTTTATGATTTGGCAGTAAGCGAAAGATTCAGTAAGTGGGATGATAGCGTTTTTGAATCTGATGATAGCATTGAAAAGATGAAAGAAAGATTTACGGAGCAGCTTGAAATCGGAAAAATTCAAAGTGAAAACGCAAAGAAAGTCAAAGAAGAACAGAAAACCTTGCAACAAAGAAAGAAAGATATTCGTGCCGAAATCAAAGAATTAGAATCGCAGTTAAAAGCATTAGGATTAAAAGCAAAAGAGATTAAAGAAATTAAGGATAATGCTATAACAGGTAATTAATAATGCAAAATAATTATGAAAGTGTTACTTTGTGGGGGGGGGGATTGCTTAGTCCTAATGAGCAATATCCAAGACAAAAGTATAGACATGATTCTTTGTGATTTACCTTTTGCATCAACAAGAAATAAGTGGGATTGTTTAATCCCATTTGAAGAATTGTGGAAACATTATGAACGAATTATAAAAGATAACGGCGCGATTGTTTTGTTTTGCGATGGTATGTTTACAGCGAAGTTGCTCATATCAAATCCTAAACTATGGAGATATAACCTTGTATGGGATAAACAAAGAGGATGCGATTTCTTAAATGCAAATGTTAAACCATTAAAATCACATGAAGACATAGCCGTATTTTATAAAAAGAAACCTACATATAATAAACAGTATTGGTACTCAACTCCATATAAACGCACAAAGAACGGAAGTCTATCAACAAATTATGGATTCAGAAACGAAGCATTTTCAGAAAGCGAAGATGGCAAACGAAATCCTTTAAGTATTCTATCATTTCCTCGTGACAGTGACCGCTTGCATCCAACGCAAAAACCTGTTCCGCTACTTGAATGGTTAATCAAGACTTATACAAACGAAGGCGATTTGATTCTTGATAATTGTTGTGGCTCTGGCAGTACAGGTGTTGCATGTATCAATACCAATAGGAGATTCATTGGGATAGAACTTAACGATGAATATCTAAAAATTGCAGAAGAAAGATTAGGAATAGCTGAGTAACCGCAATTTACGTAAACGGAGATAAATGTAAATGTATAAACCAAGAAATAATGGTGAATATACCACACATGATACAAGAGCAGAAGCAAACGATTCAGTTGATCGCAAATTAAGATATGAACAGATTTTGGAATGTTTAAAAGACAAGCCAATGACAGCAAAACAAATAGCAGTATCAATGTTGGGAAAAGGTTATATTCCAACTTCTGAACGAAACTTTACTTCACCAAGATTAACAGAAATGTCTTATAACGGTCTTGCAGAGCCAATCGGGAAAGTAAAATGTGAATACACAGGAAGGATGGTTGCGGTTTACGCAATTAGAAAATAAATATGATCCAATTAGAAGTACCTGTTGAACAAATTCCATATATTAGAACAATAGAGGGGCGTAAGTTTAGAAACGGTAAATGGGAGTTTCCAGACCATGCGCTCCCAATTTTGCAGAAGTATGGATTGGTTGCAGAAAATATTAGTATTGAAAAACCAAAGAAAATTGAATATCAGTTATCTTCGTTTCTTCGTGCATATCAAAAAAGTATCGTGAATGATGCGCTAAATTTTGGATGTTACGGAATATTCGCTGATACAGGAACAGGGAAAACTGTAATGGGTTTAGAAATAGCTAATCATTACAATAAGACGTTAATCCTTTGCCCATTAAGTGTAATTGAAACAGCGTGGATTGATGATTGTAATAAGTTCTATCCAGATAAACGTATTATTAATTGTTGGTCTAATTCTCGTAGTAGTAGAATAGAACAATTAAGAGAAGATGCTGATATTTATGTTATGAACTATGAAAGCTACAAAATTCTAAAGAATGAAATTCGTTCCATTGGATTTGATTGCATGATCGTAGATGAAAGTTCATGTATGAAAAACATGGGAAGTCAGATCACAAGTATGATACTTGAAATGATTAATATCATTCCGCATAGATTTGTTCTTTCAGGATGTCCTACACCTAACCATAATAGTGAAATATTTCCTCAGATGAAATTTGTTAATAATGAAATCTTCGGCAATAACTATTATGGTTTTCTTGCAAGGTACTTTCATCAGGATATGGCTAATCCTCATGTATGGTTTCAGACAGACGAAGATAAAGAAAGATATAATCTGCGACTTGGTGAGCAATCAGTATTCTTAAAAAAAGAAGATTGCGTTGATTTGCCGGATAAAATTTTCCAAATTAGAAAATTTGAATTATCAAATGAGCAGCGCAAAGTTTATGACGATATGATTAATGATATTCATTCGCATATTAATGAATGGTCTAAGTTTGAATTTACAGCAAAACTTATGAAACTGCGCGAGGTATCTTCTGGATTTGTCTACCATAAAGATAAAGAAATTGAAACAATGCAATCAAATAAGACTGCTATTCTTCAAGAAGTATTAAACGAAATTGGTAATAAACAGGTGATTATTTGGTGTCAATTTCAACATGAAATAGATTCTCTTTCTAAACAATTTGGCGGTATCGGATTAACGTCAAAAACAAAAGATAGAGATACGATAATTCGAGACTTTAAAGGTGGGAAAATAAAATACCTTTTTACACACCCTCAGTTACTTGGCAAGGGATTGACATTCGTTAATTGTACGTATAATGTTTATTATTCTTTATCTTTCAGTTATGAAGAATTTAAGCAAAGCCAAGATAGAATACATAGAATCGGACAGAAAAATAAATGTACCTATATAATATTGCAAGCAAGAAATACCGTTGATGAAAAGATTTATGATTGTTTGCAAAGAAAGAAAAACACAGTAGATGAACTTTATAATGAAATAGGATTAGATATAAATAATCCAAAATAATAGATGATAGCATATAAATTAGTTAGAAAAACATGTGATAAAAAGTTATACCCTTTGTTTATAGACAGAAATCATGAATATAAATTAGGTGAACCGAGGCAAGCAGAGTTTATCCCGACAAAAGGATTTGCTCCAAGGTTAGGATTTCATTGCTGCTTCACACCTTATGCACCACATCTTAAAACACATTTAAAAAGTGGAGAAGAGCGTGTGTGGGTAGAATGCGAAATTGATGATTATAAAACTTATGATCGTCCAGAATCGCAAGGTGGTAAATGGATTTTGGCACAAAAGATAATTGTAAACAAAGAGATAACTTTTGATGAAGTAAATAGGATTTTAAGTAATGTATGATAATCGAGGAAAAACATTATTAGAACAAATACAAGAATTGTTAGGAGAAAATAAACCACCCGTTTATGTAATGTCTAATTCAGACGATATTGAAAAGTGCCGTATCGAGGTAATAAAACATATTGACTTGCTCAATAAAACGATAACTACAATAGGCAGCAATGATGATAAAACTCAGAGTATAATCCCAAAACAAGATATAAATACATTAAAGAAAAGAATCAAACATGCGAAAAATCCTATGGAAAAGAGATTACTTCAGCAACAATTAAATACAGCTTATAGAGTCAAAAGTATGGAAAGAAAACAAAATAATAGAAGGGGAAAACGCTAAATACCGAGTAGACTCGGTTTAGACTGAATTAGAACCAATCTAAGAAAACATGATGAATCGTTGATAGAAAGAATTAGGTTTGCCTCACTGTCTTAATTTCCGAAATTGCATAGCAATGTAGCAAATAAGAATAAAGCAAAGTCCAACGGACAGCAGTAATTACTCCCTAATCTACGAGCGAGATTGAAATGTGATCCGTAACTATACGAGTATTCAAGTGTAGTTATGGTGCGTGAATACTGAATTACAGAAAGCAGTAAATCCGTTTCTTAAATTTTTAAGAGATAGATTTAATGCGAAGATTGATTTTAATGATTACTTTTTAGCTTATTCAGGTGGTAAAGATAGCCACTTTTTGTATTGGTTTATTAAAGAATTTTTGCATGATGATAGGATTGAAATTGTGGGTGTGAATACTGGTTTTGAAATTCCAGAAATTCGTGAACGCATAATACGGAATAGTGATGTTGTTTTACATCCGAGCATGAAACGGAATGAAATAAAAGAAAAGTACGGAATACCATGTTATTCAAAACAACAAGATGAGTACATACATAGGTATCAGACAGGAAGTAGAACTGAAAACACTATGAAAGCAATCATGGGCGAAAATGTATTCTTTAATCTTAACAAAAGCGCAAGAGAAAACTTGTTATCCGGCAAACTTCATAAAGTAAGCAATAAATGTTGTTTATATATCAAAGAAAAGCCGATGATAGATTATGCAAAGCAAACAGGAAAGAAGGCAATCATTGGCGTAAGACAATCAGAAAGTAAAACACGTAAAGCAAAATATGAAACGTGCCTACAATCTAATGGCAATTTTGCTCCGATATATGATTTTTCAGATGTATTAATTGAAGATATATATAAGGCTTATGATATCGAAATTCCAAACTGTTATATATATGTTCAAAGAACTGGATGTGCTGGTTGCCCTTATGGACGTAATTGCGAGAAAGAATTAGCTTTATTACCTGAACAGCAAAGAAGAAAAGCAATAAATTATTTTAAAGAATCATATGACATAAAAGGAATAAATTACAGCAACTTGCAAGAAGTTATTAAATTTTAAGATGGGTTTAAATGTAGGATTTTTAGTAAGTAGTAAAACCCCCGAACATCAAGAAATGTACACACCATATTATGCGGTTAATCCAATATTAAAGTATATTTCAAAAGATAAGACAATATGGTGTCCGTTTGATAAAGAATGGTCATCATTCTATCAAACATTCGTTCGGGGGGGGGGGTATAACGTGATTAACTCGCATATTGATGAAGGGAAGGATTTCTTTGAATATGAACCTAATTCTTGGGATATAATCGTGTCCAATCCCCCTTATTCCATTAAAGATTCAATTATTGAAAGAGTATATGAACTAAATAAACCATTCGCATTGTTATTACCATTAGATAGTCTGCAAGGTCAAAGAAGATATAAAAGTTTCAAGTATGGAATACAGTTATTATCTTTTGATTGCAGAATAGGCTATCACCGTATGTATAGCATGGATAAAACAATAGAAGGAACGCCTTTCGCCTCGGCATATTTTTGCCGAAATTTATTACCGAAAGATTTAATCATTGAGCATTTGGAAAAGTATGATTGCAGTTTATCTAAGTAAAGGAGAAATAAAATGAAAAGATTTATATCTGCGCTATTAATTATTGTAACGATCATTTCTATGACAGTAATTCCTGCGCAAGCATCTGAAGGATGGATTACAAACAAATTTGAGTTTGGAAGTTTCGCACCTGTTGTAAAATTTTCAATTAAAGGATTTGAAGATAAATTATGGGTTACAGTAGATAATAATGGTTATTTAACTTCAACATCAAACAAAGATAAGGCAAGAAACTTTGTTATTCTTCCGGCTGAAGAACAAGGATATTACATTATTCGTGATACAAATAATCCTTATTTGACGCTTACATTTACGCCTAAAGGATTTAGGCTTATGAGTAGTCCAGAAAATAAATATGCAATGCCGATTTATAAAAACAATCAAAAATACAAGTTTATTTGGAAGTCAAATTATCCTCAAGGCTATAACGATAGAAAGTGCAGCGGATGGCATTTGCAATGTAAAAGCAATAAAATGATTGTTTCAGATGTAGGGTATAGCGTACTTGGAATGTGGCGAACAAATAATCCAGATTAAAGGAGTGATTAAATGATAGGCGTATATTTAACGATTTTATTAATCATTGCTACGATTATTATATGGTATTACGCAATATATGATTGCAGTTCTTCAAATAGAGAAATAATAGAAAGAAACGCAAAACTTTATAATAAATATCCTTGGTACATATTAGTAATAAATATTCTTAGACCTTTAGATGTTTTAGGCGTTTTATATTTAATCATTTATTTCTTATTCTTTAGAAAATAAGCAAAAGATGAAAAGGATCAAAAATATGAAAAGTATGGAATCATTAAATGATTTTGAAAACAAACTTGAAGATTTATTTGATAACGCATTAGATTCTTTAACACCAGCAGAATTTGACAATTTTTTGAATTATGTATTAAAGCGTGTAGCTGATTACGAGGAATGACAATGAGTGATTTTATGAAGATCGATGATGCTATCAGAAAATATCAAAGCTATGCGAATTTAAATAAACAGTTAGCTGAATCGCAAAGAAGTAAGGGTGATATTAATTTTTATAAAAAACAAAAACGTATTCAAGCTGAAAATCTGCAAATCGTTTCATGGCTTAAAGAATTGAAATCAGCAAGAAAACTTATTGCTTCTGAAAGAAAATACGTACACAACGAAAAGTCGATAATGCAAAGGATAATAGATTTTATAAAACAGTGGCGAGGTGGTAAGGAATGAATATGTTTAAAAGGTTATTCAAAGAATTAGGTTATATAAGCAAGAATGATTTGATCGAAAAAGCAGTAACGATATATCTTAATCACAGTGGCACAACTAATGACGAGAAAGAATTTTACTATGATTGTGGAAATTGCAATGCTCTGAATATTCTTTTTAAAGAACTTGGAATCAATCTGACAGATTATGTTAAGCGTGAAAACATTAAACGTGTTTACGGAGGACATGAAACATGACACTTGAAAAAGCGATTAAGCACGCCGAGGAAGTAGCGCAAGAAAAGCAATATGAGTATCAAGAGTGTTTAGCTGTGCATGATATGGAAAGTGCAATGGATTGTGGAAAATGCGGAGAAGAACACGAACAGCTTGCGAAATGGCTGAAGGAACTGTCGAGAGCAAGGACACTCTTGAAAGCAACACATGAGTTGCTTGAATCCGCAAAGAAAAGTCCGTATGTGCTTGATACTTTGAGAATTGTCGTGCATTACGATGAAGCTGATTGTGACGGAAATTGTCTCAAAGAAGACATTGAAAACTACTTTGACGAATATGGAAGGACGGTGAAGAATATGAGTGAGTATACGACAGAAGAATATCGTGAGGTGTTAAAAGCAATTTATGATATGGATTCCGTGGAGCGCGAAAAAGCGTTCGGCGTAGATGAAACTATTTACGAATATTTAAAAGACTTTCCCACAACCGAATTGATAGAAAAATACCGAGCTTACAAGAACGCTCCGAAGGTTGGCGAGTATTGGAAAAGAAAAGATAACAACGGAATGGTCGTTGTTCGGCACGTTGAAAAAGATGTGGTGTCTATCTACTACCTTGATGGTGGCACTAACAGTCACTCACTCAAATATTTTACAAACACATTCACAAGAACTGAACATAAGTCAAAGTATCTTGAGGCTTTTCTTGAGGAAATGAAAGAGGTAGGTGACGCGGAATGACGCTTGAAGAGGAAATTGATGAATTGATGGATTATTCAAGGAGCATAGCAGAAGTAGCAGAATCAGATGAAGATGAAGCAAACAGAATGAGTGCTCAATATTTCGCGGATTACTATAAACAGTTAGCGGAATGGCTGAAGGAACTAAAGGCTGTGAAAGAACTTATAAGACAACACGATGAAGATAGTATGCCAGAAGATTTCTGGTACATAGATAAAATCAGAGAGGCGGTGCAGGAATGACATTGGAAGAAGCAATCGCCAATGCGGAGCAACAGGCAACCAGATACGAAAAGGAAGCTAAACGGAAACGTGAGTATGGTGGAGCGTTTTACGATGCCGAAGTCCAAGCGTGTTTGATTTGTGCGGAACAGCACAGACAGCTTGCGGAATGGCTAAAGGAACTTATCGAAAGACGCAAGTTGCCAGAGATTATCAAGTGCAAGAACTGCGCGGATTGGGGAACAGATGATTGTGCAATGTCACAGACATTTGATTCTGATTATGATTGGACTAATCCAGAGGGGTATTGTCATATGGCGGAAAGGAGAACTGATGGTTGATAAAGAATTGATTGGAATTTGGAGAAATATGATAAAGCCTACTATATCCTCATTGTTGCTTAAAACCAACTATGAGGGAATGGGCGAACAGGACAAAGAAGAATTTGAGCGTGATCTCGATGAGATTCTTGACCTTGCACAATCAGCACTTGAAGACGATACGCTTTTTGATGCTATAAGCCGTGAGAAAGCTATCGGTGTTATCAATGACGGAAGACTCACGAAACTCATTGATGCCGATGTTGCGATTGACTCAATCAAAAGATTGCCACATGTAAAACCAGAGCAGAAGACCGCTATGTGGCTTATTCATAAATGGGGTGATGATGCTAAGTGTTCCAACTGTGGAAAACATTTTGATAACGTATATGACATGGAAACCCATGATAGATTCTGTCGATTTTGTGGCGCAAAAATGATAGGAATTAAAGGGATTAAAGATTTAAGAATAAGCAAATAATGCGGAGGGATAGAAATGACATTTTTGCAGAATGTAGCAATTATTACATTAGTTGTTATTTTTGAGGCTATAGTTGTTTTTTTAAGTATATTCTTCACATGCGAATTAAACAAACCATATAAAGGATCGTATGTACCAACTGCTGTATTGGTATCTTTAAATTTTATTGCATTAGGAATAGTAATTATGGCGTGGGCGAATGGTTTTGTTTTCCCTTTAAATTGAGGTAATAAAATGATAATTGATAAAGTGATTAGTGATTTTAAAGAAAACGCGAAATCGTTTAGCAATATTGGTTATCCTGAACAATCAATGAAATATCAGCAAGCAGCAGAATGGCTTGAAGATTATAAGCGTCTACTAAAAAAAGAAATTAATCGTCCAGTTAAGTTATATGCTATAGAAGAGATTTCAAGTGGAAAAATAATATTTAATGCCAGAGGTGGCGCATATAAAGATAAAGAACTTGCAATAAGAAAACTAAATGAATTGGGTTCTTGTAGTCATAGATTGGTTATATATAAACTATTAGAGGACTAAAAATTGAGAGGATATCCGAACTTAGAATTAATTGAATACAAATGTAAAGAAAACGCGATGGAAAAATATTCAGATGTTTTGCAAAATGCATTATTTTTGAAGTGCAAAATGGATGTTTTTATGCAAACATGGGCTAATACTGCTACTGGATTTGATCTTAAATCCTATGCTTCAGGACAAGCATTTACAGATGAATATACGACAGTATGCGAATTGTCATGGTGCAAAAGAAGCGATGATAAGTATAGACTTATTGATGTAGAAGATAGAATCTATGGTGTGTTTTTCGGAAATGAAATGGCATACATTGTTATAAATCCATCAGAGCAATTTTTTGATGATTTGAAAAACCGAAAAATGAAATCACAAAGAGAAGCGTTAAAAGAGTATAAGGAAGGATATATGGTAAAAAAAGATGACTGCTAAATTATGTTGTAAATGCGGTTCACTTCCTACCGAAGAACTGTATTTTGATTATAACAAAAATAAAATGGTGTTTAGATTTTATTGTCCTCAATGCGGAATCACGGGAAATACACTTAATGATAAAGAAGAAGCATTAAAGGACTGGAATGAAATAAATAGTATTTTTAAAGGAGCGTGTTAATGCAGTATCAAGGCGGTAAATATATTATATCTTCTGATGTAGCAAGAATTATAGGGGGGGGTACAAACCAATTTGAGATATCAAGGTGGAAAATCAAGAATAGCGAACGAATTAGCGCAAGCCATGAGGGGGCATGATCGCAATGTTCTCGTTTCATTGTTTTGCGGAGCATGTAATGTAGAAGCAAAAGTAAAAGGATATGACGAGATAATTTGTAATGATAATCAGCCGTATTTGATAGCATTGTTCAAGGCTTTGCAAGACGGGTATGAATTGCCAGAAGTGATTACTGAAGAAGATTATCATTATGTTAAAGATCATAAAGACGAAAATCCGGCTTTGACTGGATTTGTTGGTTTCGCCTGTAGTTTTGGCGGTAAATGGTTTGGCGGTTATGCAAGAGATAAGGCTCAAGTAAATTATGCTTTACGTGGTAAGAAGTCATTAGCACAAAAGATGAAAGGTCTTATGGATGCAAAATTTACTTGTCTTGATTATAGAGATGTTGAATTACCAGATGGCTGCGTTATATACGCTGATCCACCTTACGCAAATACAACAAAATATGCTAATCAAGATTTTGATACAGAATCATTTTGGGAATATATGAGAAAGATAAGTAAAAATCATATTGTTTATATATCTGAGTTAAATGCGCCGGATGATTTTGTTGCGATTTGGCAGAAAGAAATTAGAAGAATATTAGATGTAAACAAGAATAACCAATTTAAATCAACGGAGAGACTATTTGTTCATAGAGATAATTTAGAAATAATACAAAATAATGCTTGATTATTTGTGAAAAAGTGCTATACTATTCTTATGGAGGTAAGCACGATGAATTGTCCGAAATGTCATAGCGCAATGAAACATGTACTTAGATTCACAAAAGAAAGAAATTGTGAATTGTATGTTTGTAAGAATTGTTATTTTGAAACAAAGCCTAAAAGATTAGTTTATAACAGTTTAGAAATAATGCAAGATAATAATGGACACAATACAAAAGAATGCGATTATAAACTGAATGTAAAGCAAAAAGAACCAAGCAAGAAAAAATGTAAGAAAAAGAGGAAGAAAAAGAATGTTCAAAATAGAAATAAAACAAGTAGGTAAATATACCGAGACTGTGACTGGTACTGTGTGCGATTTAGATGATTTGCTTAACACTATTCCAGTGTTATCAAAAGTCTTTCATGACTGCAAAATAACATTCTATGAGTACGCACCATCAAATGACGATAAAACAAATGACGAATAATTTTATCAAGAAAGGAGATTCGATTGTATTCAGCATATATAACTACGTTGAAAGAATTAACAAAACATCCTAATGCCGACAGGTTGCAAATCGGCGTTGTATTTGGAAACAATGTAATCGTTGATTTGTCATATTCAGAAGGACAAAAGGTTGTTTATTTTCCTGTCGATGGACAGTTAAGCGAGGAATTTGCGACAGATAATAACCTTGTAAAGAAATATGTTCCTGTTTCTGAATTGAATGAAGATCAGATTGCTGGTAAACAGATAATTCAAAAAGACGGAATTGACTGTATTAATGTTGGCGGTTACATGGATGCAGAAAAACGCAATATAACGGCACTTAAATTACGTGGAGAAAAGTCGGATGGTCTTATTCTTCCTATTGAAACGCTTTCAAAATATGTAGATATTACTACATTGAAAGATGGCGATCAGATTACAGTCATTGATGGTCATGAAATTTGTAGAAAATACATACCAAAGAAAAGAAGAAACAATTCACAAGGTACGAGCAATAAAACTAAAAATAAGAAAGAACTGAAAGAAACAGTATCCTATCCGCTTTTTATTGAACATATCGACACACAACAGTTGGCTTTCAATCAGGGCGCATTTAGAGAAGGAGATATTTGCTACATCACATTGAAGATGCATGGCACAAGCCAAAGAACAGCGAATACCATTCAGGTTACAACTAAGAGAAGAAATATTATTCTGAAAAAGTTATTTAAAATGCGCGACAAAAAAATAACGAAATATCAGTTTATCACAGGAACAAGAAGAACAACGCTTCGTGAATACGAAGGTGGCTATTACGGAAGTAACAAGTTCAGACAGAAATATCATGATTTCTTTAAAGATAAACTACCAAAAGGAATGGAAGTATTTTATGAGGTAGTTGGTTACACAGAAGGTAATCAAACAATCATGGGTAGATGTTCTAATAAACTTGTTAAGGATAAGAACTTCCAGAAACAATATGGCGATGAAACAGTTTTCTCGTATGGTTGTGATGTCGGTGAAAACGATGCGTATGTTTATCGCATGATTATGATGAACGAAGATGGCGTTATGGTTGAACTTCCGTGGGAACAGGTTCAGGTTTTTGCGGAGAGAATGGGCGCGAAATGTGTTCCTACATTTGAAAAGTTTATTTATACAACGTGGGATGATTTGATGTCGAGGGTTGAAAAATACTATGACGGTGCAGACCCAATAGGCAAGACGCATATCAGAGAAGGGATTGTTGTAAGGATAGATAATAGACCGAAGTTTGCAGCATATAAACACAAGAATTTCTATTTCAAATGCCTTGAGGGAATTATTAAAGATTCATCTGATGCTCCAGACATGGAAGAAGCTGAAGAACTAATTGTAGAGGATGCTGTATGAGTAAGCCTAAATTAATAATGTTGGTTGGACTTGCCGGAAGTGGTAAGTCCACATACGCAAAAACATTAAGCAATGAGTATAATATTCATTCTTCTGATTCGTTGCGTGAAGAAATGTTTGGCGATGTGAATGAAAATTCAAAAGAGTGCAATGAAAAATTATTTGTTGAATTACATAGCCGGATAAAGAGTGATCTTAGAAACGGAAACAATGTTATATACGATGCAACAAATTTAAACAGAAAAAGAAGGATTGCATTTCTTAGAGAATTAAAGAATATAAACTGTTTTAAAACATGCGTACTTATCTTAGCACCATACTATGTTTGTATCGATAACAATAGCGCAAGAGATAGAAAAGTTCCCGATGATGTGATTAAAAGAATGTATATGAATTTTCAGCCTCCGCATAAAAGCGAAGGTTGGGATGATATAGAAATAATTTTTAGCTTCGATACATCTAATTTTTCGGATTATAAACTTTCTGTTCTATATAATCAGGCAACAGGAATTGATTTTTTGAATCAGGGTAATGAGCATCATTCACTTACATTAGGTGAACATTGCAGGAAAGCAGCGAGTTATATACTCGAACATTATCAAAAAAAAGAATTGCTTTATTTATCAGCACTTTTACATGATGAAGGAAAAGTATTCACAATGACAGCAGTAAATAGTAAAGGTGAAAGAGATGGAAATTGCCATTACTATCAGCATCATTGTGTAGGTTCTTATGATTCTATTTTTTATATGTATAATATGGGGTATCGTGTAGAAGATTTGTTGTATGTAGCTAATTTAGTTTATTATCATATGAGTCCATATAGAGAATGGAAGAACAATGAACGACTTGAAAATAAAATGAAAAGTCTTCTTGGTGATAATTTATATAGTGATATCATTGCTTTACATGATGCGGATAAATACGCGCATTAGGAGTAACAAATGACGAAAGAACAAGAAAATATTATATCTAAACAGATACACGATGAAATGATGAAAGTCAGAAACGATGCAATGGTTACTGGTATGAAATCGGCAATCAGCGTTGTTTTGGATATATGTAACAAGGAAATAACAGATACAGAGAAACTCGAAAAGATAAGAACATTTTGTGAAAAAGGATTATATAATGGCGAACGAAAACAAACTTCCTGATATTCCACGCATGACAAAAACTGAGTTTATGGCGCAGTATGAAAAGTATAAAGATTCAGAGAATCTTGCGCTGAATCTTTCAATTCATATGCCAGATGACAGCATTGAAATTATATTTAACTCAAAAGGTCATAATAAAGTTAAATATATTAATGAAACCTATGATGAAAATCTTGCACATAAAAATAGCGAACAGATTTTCATTGTTGACGTTCAATTCTTCAACGATAAGATTCATGAGTTTAATTTTTCAAATGCTGTCCAACTTTTGAAACACGGCAAGAGACTTTCACGAAGAGGATGGAACGGAAAAGATCAGTTTATTTACTTTGTTCCTAAAGGTTGTTATGAACCACATACAAAAGCTGCCGGAAAGTATTGCCGAAATAACGATGGTTTAGTTCCATATCGCGAGTATATCGCTATTAAAACTACAGATGGCACAGTTGTACCTTGGGTAGCAAGCCAAACTGATATTCTTGCGGATGATTGGTATGCTGTTTATAATTAATAATACAAAATAAATTATGGTTATCTAACAAAATAACCGAAGGAGAAAAATGGGAGATAAAAAGAAAGGAATTTTTTCTACATTAAGTGCAATTAATACGGCAGATAAAGTAAAAGAGAAAAATGGATTAAAGTATTTGCCGTGGAGTTCAGCAATCCAGATCGTAAAAGGCGCATATCCAAATACTACTTTTAAAATTATTCCTCAAATCATGGATGACAAAGGGAATACAAGACCTTGGCATGAAGATGGTAAGAGTGGTTGGGTAGAAGTTGAAGTAGCGATTAAAGCTGATGATGGCGAAGTATGCGAAGCAAGAGAAATGCTTGCAATTATGGACTTTAAGAATAAAGCCATTCCTTGTGAAAATATTACATCTGTTGATGCCAATAAGAGTATCAAAAGATGCTTATGCAAGGCTTTAGCAATCGCAAGCGGAATTGGTTTGTATATTTACGAAGGCGAAGAATTACCTGACGAAGTTGCGAATGTTGTAAAACTTCAGAATGAATGCATGGCATTAATTTCAAAGAAATGTTCATTGTCAGATGCAACAAAAACACAAGTTGAAAAGATTTGCAAAGAAGCAGATGCAAACGCCAACGGCGATCCGAGGCTTATCGAGGATGTTGAAATTTTAACAAGTTTAAAGAAACAGCTTATGGCTGTAAGAAAAAAATAATTAAAGAAAGGAAACAAAAATATGGGATTCAGAAAAGATTCTTATGCAAGAATATGGTCGGTTGAAGATAAAGGAAATTATTCTACCGCCAGAATTACAATTAGCCACAAGGACAAAAACACAGATGCTTATGTTCCAGATTTTCAAGATGGATATGTAAGACTTGTTGGACAGGCACACACGGCACTTCAGGGAGTACATATTGAAGAAAAGAAAGGTATATCTATTAAGATTTCTTCATGCGATGTAACAAATGTATATACTTCACCAAATGGGAAAGTTTCTTATACACCGCACTATACAATTTTCGGACTTGAGATTCAGGACGGAAGTTCAAATAACAAAGGGAATAATGCCAATTCCAATACTAATTTTGGCTCGGACGGATTTATGAATGTCCCTGATGGCATTGATGAAGAGTTACCATTTTCATAAAATCAGTAACACAATATATAGTGACGTTTAATTGGAATATCACTATATATTGTGGTTGACATTACAATAAAAGCAACATTTTATTGGCATATATATTTTGAAAGGATAGATATGGTAGAAAATTCTTATGTAGTTAAATTTGAAGAGTTACTTGGCGAAATAGAGCGAGAAGGTATTGAAAACCTTCTCGGCTTTATAAGAAAGTCAGATTTCTATACTGCACCAGCAAGCACAAGATTTCATCTTGCTGAAGAAGGTGGATTGCTAAAACATAGTCTCCATGTATATGAGTGCCTTAATGCAAAATTATCTGCACCAATTTGGAAAGATGTTTTAAAAAATGTTACAAGAGAAACTATTTTAATCGTTTCATTATTACATGATCTTTGCAAAACATATTACTACGTTGGTGATTACAAAAATCAAAAAACGTATGATGTAGATAAAGTGAACGCTGCAAGCCCTCGTGAAGTTAAACATGATGCAAAAGGTAATTATATTTGGGAAACAGTTCCATGTTATACAGTAGACAATAAATATCCACTTGGACATGGAAGTAAAAGTGTTGTATTTATCTTACAGTATATGAAACTGTCAATGGAAGAGATTACGGCTATTACATATCATATGGGTGCATATTGTGATAGTTCTCAATGGAATGAATTAGGGCAAGCATATGAAAAATATCCATTAGCACTTGCTCTCCATCAAGCAGATATGGAGGCTACTCATATTTTAGAGGTCGAAAATGGCAAAAGCTAATATAAAAAAATGCGCATACAATCATTGCAAACATGAACATAAAGAAATTGATATAAAAACTGAACAATACGTAGAAGATAAAAATAGATATTATCATCCAGAGTGCAAACATGAAAAAGATACGTTAGCAGAAATTAATGATTATTGGTATAGATTCATAGATAAGGATGTTATCTTTAATCAGCTTGTACGTATAGTGAACAGACTCGTTTATCAAGATGGGATGGATGCAGACTATGTACTATTTGCATTGAAAAAGAAAGCAAAGTTTCTAAATCATCCCCCCGGACTTATTTATGCTGTTAAAGATAAAACAGTTAAAAGAGAATGGGAAACTGCAAAAAAGATTAAGGAGTATGAAGCAAACAAGGGGAAAGCAGAGATTCAAAACAATGATGAACCATCATTTGTGTATAAAGAAAGCGAGGTAAAAAAGAAATTCGAAGATATTTTTGGAGGACAGTAAATGGACATAGCGGAATTATCAGATATTCAATCTGAAAGTGGTGTTATTGGTACATTAATATTCCATCCTGAATATATTCTTCACTCTGATACTTTCCTTAAAGCAGGACATTTTTATAATGTAGAAAACGGATGTGTTTATTGGGCGATTCAAGAATTGATAAAAGAGGGCATTAATAACATTGATGCTCTTAATTTATCTAATAAACTCAATAGTAACACTGGTGTTAAAAACACAATAGAAAAATATAATCTCCCTTCTGTTCAAGAATTTGTTGAACTATATAAAGAACTTGCAAGGCACTCACTTGAAGAGTATATGATGCTTGCAAAAAATATCACAGAATTTGCTTTCAAGCGCGACTTGTATAAAAAACTAATTGGACTTTCAGGAAAATGTTTTGACAAAAATATTTCTCTTGATGAACTAAGCGGTGAAGTATATGGCGAATTAGATAATGTTACAGCAGATTTCATATGCGGTTCAGACGTTAAATTATTAGGTGATGAAATTGACGATATATGGCACGAGATAGAAAGCAGAAGAACTAATGATGGGATGTATGGCATACCATCTAAGTTTAAATCATTTAATCATCACTTTACATATGAGACTGGCGAATTAGTTGTGATCCAAGCAAAATATAAAGAAGGTAAATCTATCATTCTTATGAATGAAGTCGTACATAAATTAAAAAACGGCGTTCCTGTTTTAGTTGTAGATACTGAAATGCAAACACGTTTATATGTAGAACGACTTTTAGCGCATCTTTCATGTGTGGATATTGAAAAAGTAAAGAACGGCAAATATAACGAAGAAGAAGAGAGAAGAATAAAACAAAGCATAGCGTGGATAAAGAAGCAAAAATTTAAACATATATATAAACCAGAAATGTCTGATAATGAATTATATACGACTTGTAAGCTATGGATAAATAAAATGGGGATTAAGTTTCTCGTGTTTGATTATCTAAAAAGCAACGAATCAGAAACGGGTACAAACTATAATGTTTTAGGTGCAAAATGTGACTTCTTAAAAAATAAAATAGCCGGAGAATTAAATCTCGCTGTGCTTGCAGCTTGCCAACTTAATAGACAAGGCGAGGTTGCAGATAGCATTAAAATTAATCGTTATCTTTCTGTAGGCATAAAATATGGTCAGAAAACACAAGAGCAAATGGTAAAAGACGGGGCAGAATGTGGAAATGCCTATGCGAAAATTTATGTTAATAGATTAGGTAAACAAATGCGAGAAGATGACGAAAATGACTATATTGACTTATATTTTGACGGAGATAAAATGACAATTTCTGAAGTCAAACAGCATGATAAACAAAAGAACTTTTAGGAGGTAGGCATGACATACGATGATGATATGCTTCAAGAAATTAATGCAAGCGTTGATTTATATGAGTATGTTAGTCAGTCTATTGATTTAGAAAAAAGAGGGAAAGATTATTTCGGTCACTGTCCATTACATGTCGATAAAACTCCCTCTTTTTCTATTACTCCAAGTAAAAATTCATATTATTGTTTTTCTTGTGGACGTTCTGGAGGAATCATTGGGTTTTTAATGGACTATGAACATTTGAAATTTGATGATGCTGTCAGTAAAGCAGCAAAATTAGCAAATATGGATTTATCAAAAATGTGTAGATCGCAGACAATAGCGTTTTTGAAAAATACAAGAAATGCTTTACAAGAAAAACAAATTATAGATCATACTATATTT
>Ga0326512_10001135_pt1 | contig 21372 bp, 29 predicted proteins | sample 1_2617_0518_D_FD_203652 | JGI IMG/M metagenome (GOLD analysis project Ga0326512, IMG submission 203652) | Bovine rumen microbial communities from UC Davis, California, United States - 1_2617_0518 | ecosystem: Host-associated > Mammals > Digestive system > Stomach > Rumen | place: USA... | reverse complement strand
ATTAATGAAGGATTAAATGCAGAAGAGGACTATGATGCTTTTTATGAAGCAGAAGAAAAATATGCAGAATGGTTAAGAGAAAATGGTGATTTAAACAAAGCTTCATTTAATCTTTATTTTCCAGATTGTGTCCAATATGCTTATATAGGTCCAAAAGATTTAGATTTAGCACAACGTATGATTAAAGCAGGGACAAGTGATAGAAAATTTATGCGTCAAATTTTTGTTTCTGTTGATATTACCGCACCGTTATATTGGTGGAAAGAGTTTGATACATATAAAATAGGTACAGTAGCTAATAGTACTTCAACAATGCATAAATTAGCATCCACTCCAATTACTTTTGATTGTTTTGAAATGGATGACTTTGAAAATTTAAGAGTTTATGATAATGAACCATATAATATAGATACTTTTGTTACAGATATTTGGGATGATATTATTGGATATTGTGAAACTCTTAGACTAAGATATAATGAAACTAAAGATAAAAAATACTGGAAAGAATTAATTAGAATACTTCCTGAAGCATGGTTGCAAACTCGAACTATAACTCTTAACTATGAAGTATTACGAAATATTTATTTCCAACGTCGTTATCATAAATTAACAGAATGGCATAGATTCTGTGAATGGATAGAGTCACTTCCGTATGGTAAAGAATTAATTACTTATGAAGGATGATTTGAAAAATTAAAAAAATTATTATATAATAAATTATAAGAATTAAATAAGAGGTAAAAAATATGAAAAATAAGATGAATCGAGAAATTTTGGAAGGCAGACTTTATGATTTTGATTTAACAAAAAAGACTGTAAAGAATCAGGCTTCTAATTATTATGGACAGGAGTTTTGGTCAGGTACAATTCATATTGCAACTGACGAAGCAGGTCTAAATGTTATTCCTGTACATTATACTTTCGTGCTTCCTACTTTTGGAAATGGTAAGGCAGATTCAAGATTCTCTGCATTTGAGAAGATTACAACAGAGAATAAAGCATGGGTAAGAGAAGGTGTTGGTAAGGAAAACGCAGAAAAAATTAGACTTACTCCTTCCGGTGACTTGAATGATTTTTATATGGTAAATGATGATAGAGCGGTTTCTGCTCAGAGAAATGAAGGTGGTTTTATCACATTTATTAAGGAACTTGCTCCAGAAGGAACTTCAAGAAATAAGTTCACCTATGATATGATTATTAATAAGGTAACTGTTGTTGAACCTAAAGAAGGAACAGATGATGTTCTTCATGCAAGGATTCATGGAGTTATTTTTAACTTTAGAGAAGCTATCCTTCCTTGGGACTTGATTGCTTATAATCCAAAGGCAATTGAATATTTTGAGGGACTTGGAGTTTCAAATGCAAATCCTATTTATACTCAGGTATGGGGTAGTATTAAAAATACTACTATCAGAGTAGAAAAGGAAGTTGAAAATGCTTGGGGAGAACCTATGGTTGAGTACTCTGAGAGAACTCGTAGAGAATGGGTAATTGAAGGTTCTAAGCCTCAGCTTTATGATTTTACAGATGAAGATAGAGCAGACCTTCAGAAAAAGATTGCTGATAGAAATATTCATCTTGAGGAAATAAAGAGTGCGGCCATCGCATATGCAAATAGCCAGAAGAACGCTATTCAGTCTACCCCAACTCCTAATACAATGGCAGGTCCTTTATCTAATATCCCTATGGGAGATTTTAATGACTTTTAATTAATAGGCAAGCGGTTTAACCGCTTGCCATTTTAAACTATGAGTATGGAAAAAGAAAATAGTGAGGTATAAAAATGGCAATTGATTTAATGAAAATTTAGCCCCATAAAGTAAGTAGAGATTTAAGTGGATATATTACTTATTTATATGGGCCAGGTAAAATTGGAAAAACAACTTTTGGCTCACAAATGCCAGGAGCTTTACTTTTAGCATTTGAAAAAGGATATAATGCAATTCCTAATATTTAGGCACAGGACGTTTCTACATGGTCTGAAATGAAACAGATTTTAAGACAGTTAAAAAGACCAGAAGTAAAAGAAAGATTCCAGTCAATTATTATAGATACTATCGATATTGCAGCGGCCGCCTGTGAAAAATATATTATAGACCAGAATAATGTAGATACATTAAACCAGATACCTTATGGTCAAGGTTGGGTTCAGGTAAAAAGAGAACTTGAAAGTACCTTCAGAGCTGTAACACAGCTAGGGTATGCTGTTTTATTTATATCACATGATAAAGACAAGACTTTCAAAAGACAAGATGGAACAGAATATAATCAAGTTGTACCTACATTAAGCAATAGCTATAATGAAATTATAAAAAATATGGTTGACATATATGGATATGCTCATCTTATTGTAAAAGAGGGTGTGCCTGTTAGAGTCCTTACTTTAAGGTCTTTTGATGGAACAATTGATTGCGGTTCACGTTTCAGATATATGGAACCTGAAGTTAAGTTTTCATATAATTCATTAGTTGACGCTTTAAATAGAGCAATTGATGAAGAAGCAAAACGAGCTGGTAAAGAATTTATTACAGATGAAAGAAATACATCAACATCTTATGAAGAACTTGATTTTGATGCTCTCTATAAAGAATGTTCAGAATTGTTAAAGTCTATCCCATCTGAGAAAAAAGATTACTACCGTCCTAGAATTGAAGAAATTATTGGACGTAATCTGGGTAAAGGAAAAAAGATTTCTCAAATCACAAGAAATCAAGTCGAGCAGTTATCATTAATTGTATATGATTTAAGAGAATTATTTGAAGAGGAAGTCAAGGAGTAATCTCCTTGACTTCTTATTTTTTTTATGATATAATAAAATATATGAATAAAAAGGAAAAATTAAAATGATACCTGTTAAATGTTTACTTTGTAATAAAAATTTCGATAGAGAAAAGATTCCTTTCGTAAAAATAGGAAATAGATATGTACATGAAAAATGTGCATTGGCAAATCCTAAAAAAACAAAAGAACTATTTGACCGTGAAGATTTTTTTGCTTGTGTTAAAATCATTTATGGACCTAAATATGAATATCAAATGATAAATAAACAGGCAGAGAATTTTATTAAAACATATGGATATACTTGGTATGGAATGACAAAAAGTTTACAATGGTTTTATTTTATAAATAATGGCACAACAGAAAAAAGTAACGATGGAGTAGGTATTATTCCATATGTTTATGATAGAGCTAAAGAATATTATAAAGAAATTGATGCTACACAAAAGAAGAATGAAAAGATAGAGTTGCGGCAGCCGGTTATCGAGGTTAAGACTAAGTCTCCCCGCGCATGGAAGCAACCGCCGCGTATGTTTGATTGGGAGGATGATGAATGAAAATTGTTAAACATGGCTCAAACAAGCAATATTATTTTATATGTGTTCATTGTGGTTGTGAATTTACTATGACATACTATGAAATACAAAAAGATTTAGAACTTTCAAAACCCCCTCTTATGGCTTACTGTCCAGAGTGTGGAAAAAAAGTAATAGGAGGAATTAGTGTAACATGAGTAAAATAAGATATGTAGATATTCCTGCTATTGTGCAGGTTATAGGGTGTGTTTATCGAAATCCTGGTCTTATAGATGATGAAAGATATAGTTTTACCGCAGAGGACTTTACAGAAGATTTACATAAAGTTGTATTTGGTGCAATTTATAATCTTCATAATCTTGGTGTAGAAAAAATTACAACTTCAGTAATAGAAGACTATCTTCAACAAAAGCCTAAGAAGATGGCAGTATATAAAAATTATGATGGTACTGGTTATTTAACTAAAGCTGTCGCTATTTGCCAGCCTGATGCTTTTAATTATTATTATCATAAAATGAAGAAGATGACACTTCTTCGTATGTATAATGAAAGAGCTGGTCTTGATTTATCATGGTTATATGATATAAATAATATATTTGACCAAAAGAAAAAACAAAGACAAGAGGAATGGTTAGACAATACATCTGAAGAAGAAATTGCTGAAACTGTTGATAATAAAATAGAATATATTAAACTTAAATATCTTAATGGTGCTGTTGATGATATTATACAGGCGGGTGTTGGTAGTGACGACCTTTTAACCGAACTTCAAACAACTCCTGATGTAGGTTATCCTTTATATGGCAATCTCATTAATACCGTATTTAGAGGAGCTAGACTTGGTAAATTTTATCTGCGGTCCGCAGCTACAAACGTTGGTAAGTCCAGAGCTATGGTAGCAGATTGCTGTAACATAGCTTGTAATGAAATTTATGACTTAGAAAAAAGAGAATGGATTCAGAATGGAAATACAGTTGAACCTACTATTTATGTTATGACTGAACAGATTTTTAGTGAAGTTCAAACTATGATGTGGGCATTTTTATCTGGAGTACCTGAGGACCATATCTTGACAAATAGATATGAAGGTGATGAACTTGAGAGAGTTAAATATGCTATTGAAGTGATTAGAAAAAGTCCTTTATATTTGAAACAATTGCATGATTTTTCTTTACAGGATATTGAAAATGTTGTTAAACTTAGCGTTAGAAAATTTAACGTAAGATACTTTTTTCTTGATTATATTCATTCAAGTATGAAAATATTATCAGAAGTTAGTTCTAAAGCATCAGTTAAGAATTTAAGAGAAGATAATGTATTATTTATGATTAGCGTACGTCTTAAAGACTTGGCTACTGATAATGGTATCTTTATTTTATCGAGTACTCAGTTAAATGCAGATTATCAGCATGCTTCGGTTTATGACCAAAACTTATTAAGAGGTGCTAAAGCTATTGCAGATTGAATAATTGTAAAAATTTTTTATATTAAAGGTCAAACATCAATATTGTGCTTAAATCAATTTTTATATATTGACGAAAGGATAATTCCTTAATCAAAAAATATAAAGGAGATTTAAGATGAAAAAAATTACTTTTTCTAAAGAACAATTAGAATGGATTATTAATGAATATACTAATAACCATTTATCAATGCAAAAAATAGGTGAAAAATTAGGAGTATCAAAAAGTGTTATTTCACGAGTATTAAAAGAAAATAATATATAGATTAATAATGATAATCATAAATATAAAGCTGATTATGATAAATTTAAAGTTATTGATACACCTGAAAAAGCATATTGGTTAGGTTTTATTGCCGCAGATGGATGTTTATATGTTAGACCAGATGCTAAAAAAGCGGGGGCTTTTCTTTATATAAATATTCATAATAAAGACAAAGAGCATTTAGAAAAATTTAAAAAATTTATGAATAGTAATGTAGAAATTAAAGACACTATTCAAAATCAAGGATTTTCTAATAATACTCCTATGTCAAAAATTATTTTTAATTCTAATGTATTAGTAAATGATTGTATTAATAAAGGAGTAACCCCTAATAAAAGTTTAACTTTAAAACCTCCTATTATTCCAGAAGAATTTTATTTACCCTTTATTTTAGGTTATTTTGATGGAGATGGTTCTATCTTTTATTTAGAAAATGAAAAAATTTATGGAATAAATATTGTTGGTACAAAAGAGTTGCTTGAATGGATAAATAATCTTTTAAATATTTCAAATCATTTAGAGCAAAGAACAAAAACAGAAAAAAATACTTATTACATTAGATGTGGTGGTACAAATAAACCTTATCAAATTATGAAAAAATTATATAATAGCACAAATATACATTTAGACCGAAAATATAAAATATATAAACAATTAGAAACAGTCGTCTCTAGTAGAAATACTAGATGATTATTACTCCGAGAATTGCTGGAAAACCCTTAGAGCTATATAAACTACAACATAAGTATGAAATAAAACTAAGTGTGAATGTTAAAAATTATATAGATTGGGCAATCAGCAGCCGAGTTTCGAATAGAAAAAGGTTCAACGACTATCTGGTGGCGCAGAGTACATCTAATAAAGATGGAAGTACGGAGTACCTAAAAGATATAAAATATATCTCATGGTAAAGATATAGTCTACTCCATTATGAAAGTAATGGTATTAAGGAAAATTGATGCTGGTAGTATTATGTTACAACTAAATCAGCAAGATCATGATAATATTGATGAACTTGTAAATCAAAGAGGGTTAGAACAGCCTAATCTTAAAATTTCAATTTATAAAAATAGACGAGGTAAGTATAATCATATCTTACTTTGGTGTAAAGCGGAATTGGGGATTTGTAGAATTAATCCTATTTTTGCTACTGATTATAATTATCAGTTAATTGATATGGAAGATTTAAGGATTGTAATTAATGAGTAAAAAAATTTTTCGTAAACCTAGACCATCCCCTCCTAAATGGTTTTATTGGGATACCGATAATTGCTGGGATTGTAATTGTAATCATAATGGATGTAATGATTGTAAAAGGCTAAAAAAATTCAAAAAGAAAAAATATGAACCAAGGAATGAATCAAAAAGAATACTTAGAAAATATCAAGAATGATTTAACATTAGACCAAGTGTATCAATTACTTGTTGACCTGGGCGGAGAACCACAAATAATTAATAGTTCTTACCTCATTTCAAGGACCATATGCCATAACCCTCCAGGTCAAGGCTCATTTAAATTATATTATTATGATAATACAAAACTCTTTCGATGCTATACTCAGTGTGGAGATGCTTTTGATATATTCCAATTGATATTAAAAGTAAAACATTTAGCCAAAAGTAACATTACCTATTGGGCGAAAGGTGGAGAATTAAAAACTCGGCCATGGGATTTACCAGATGCTTTAAGCTACATTCTTACTTATTATGGCATCGAAGGAGAAAATGAAAATTTTTCAGAAGAACGATTAGAACTTCCTGATGAGAAATATACATCTGAAAAATTAAGAAAACAATCAATTAAATCAAATAAACAACAAACAGTTTCTTTGAAAAAATATAATGATTCTTTTTTAAAAAACTTTCCTCAACCTAGAATTTTGCCTTGGGAAAGAGAAGGTATAACACAAGATAGTATTATTAGCCATCATATTTATTATGACCCAATTAATCAAGGAATAGTAATTCCACATTATGATATTAATAATCAGCTTATTGGTATTCGAGAAAGAACTTTAATAAAAGAAAATGAGACTTATGGTAAATATAGACCTGCAATTATTTCTGGCCAAATGTATAATCACCCTTTAAGTTTTAACTTATACAATATTAATTTCTCAAAAGAGAATATAAGGAGAATGAAAAAGGTTATTGTATTTGAAGGAGAAAAATCTTGTCTTTTATTTAGTAGTTTCTTTGGAATTGAAAATGATATTAGCGTAGCGGTATGTGGAAGTAATTTAATTAATTATCAAGTTGAAATATTAAAATCACTTGGAGTTGAAGAAATTATAATTGCTTTTGATAAACAATATCAAGAGTATAAAGATAAAGAATATATTAAATGGGAAGAGAAACTGATAAATATATATAAGAAATATGGAGGATTTATCCAAATAAGTTTTATTTTAGATATAGATTCCTTATTAGGATATAAAGATTCTCCTATTGATAAAGGTCCCGATATTTTTCTTGAATTATTTAATAATAGAAAAAAACCTAGATAAGAGTTGTTCACTTGACAACTCTTATTTTTTTTATTATAATAGAAAAAACGAAGAATTGAAAGAAGGCAGAGATATGAGATATTAGCTAATAAAACCTATAAACTAGAATTATTCAGTTATTCAACAAATTTTAACAAATAGAAATATTCCAATTGATAAAATTAATAATTATTTATTTACAAGTGATGCGGACGTTGCTTCTCCCGAAGCTTTAGGCTAGAAAAAACTCCGATAGGCAGCTGCCGCATTAATTTCAACTATTTCAAAACAAGGCAGAACGTTAGTAGTAGTTGACTCAGACTGCGACGGTTTTACCAGTTCCGCTATTCTTATAAATTATTTACATGACTTTTTTCCTAATTGGGTAGAAACAAAACTTAATTATATATTCCATGAAGGTAAACAACATGGTTTAAATGACCATATATCAAATATATTAAAATAGAATTATGAACTTGTTATTGTTCCAGATGCAGGGTCTAATGATTCTGATGAATGTACTTGTTTATTTAAATAGGGAACAAAAATAATTGTATTAGACCACCATTTATGTGATATACAAAATCCTAATGCTATTGTTATTAATAATCAACTTTCGGACTATCCTAATAAAGATTTTTCAGGTGCGGGAGTTGTTTGGCAGTTTTGTAGATATTTAGATAAGTTATTAAAAGTATCAAATGCAGATAATTATTTAGACTTAGTTGCTCTTGGAAATTGTGCCGATATGATGTCTATGACTTCTATTGAAACAAAACATATTATTAATAAAGGTTTTCAAAATCTAAAGAATCCCTTCTTTGCTTCTCTTGCCAAGAAAAATGAATATTCTATGAAGAATAAAATTAATCATATGAGTGTAGCTTTCTATGTAGCTCCTTATGTAAATGCTATATGTAGAAGTGGAACAATAGAATAGAAAACATTAGTATTTAAATCAATGTTAAAACACTAGGCTTTCAAAGAGGTTTTATCTACTAAGCGAGGCCATTTACTTGGATAGAAAGAACAGTTAGTTGAACAGGCAATGCGAGTTGTTACTAATGTAAAAAACAGACAAACAAAAGCACAAGACACTGGATTAGCTATAATAGAAAAAATGATAGAAGAACAAGGCTTGTTAAAACACAAAGTTCTTTTATTTTTATTAGAACCTGGTCAAATAGATAAAAATATTGCTGGATTGATTGCTAATAAAATTATGGCTAAATATCAACGCCCAACGTGCATATTAACAAAAGAGGAAATACCTAAATATATTATTGACTTAGATCTTCCTCCATGGGAAAAACAACCTCTTCCATAGATTGTTACTATATATCAAGGCTCAGCAAGAGGATGTGAAAAAGTAGGAGTTCTTGATTTTAAAAGTATATGCGCGGCCACCGGTGTAACAATGTATTAGACTGGTCACCCAAATGCATTTGGATTAGGTATATTAGAATAGAATATTCCAGCTTTTATTCAGAAAACCGATGCCGCCTTAGTTGATATACAAGATGAAGCTGTTTATTATGTTGATTATATTTATGATGAAGATAATATTCAACCTATTGATATTTTAACTATTGCAGATATGTAGGATTTATGGGGCAAAGATATTGATGAACCTTATCTTTGTATAAAAGGAATTTGTATCAATTCCGATATGGTAACAGTATATAAGAAAAAAGATAATACACTTAAAATAACTTTATCTAATGGTATTAGTCTAATGAAATTTAAAGCTACTGATGAGTAGTGTGAAATGTTACAGAATAGTAATGGATATTATACGTTAGATGTTATAGGGAGAGCAAATAAAAATGAATGGATGGGTCATGTGAGTGCTCAGATATTTATTGAAGATTATGAAATTATTGATTATGAAGAAGGATGGTTTTAATCATATCGAGGTCGACATATATCATTAATCTGTTGGCGCGCGGACGACCGTGTTTCGGATTGAATTTGGCTTTTGGCCTTTTTCAATCCGAATTTGACTTTTTAAGATTTTTATGGTATAATTATAATATATGAAAAAAGGAGTTGAGAAATTATGGTATTAACGTTAAAGCAAGAACAAGGATTGAAAGAATGTATTGAAAGATATAAGAACGGAGAAAAATATTGTGTAATTTCTGGTTATGCGGGCGCTGGTAAGTCAACACTAGTCAAGGTTATTATAGAAAATCTCCCTGGAATTGATCCTGAAGAAGATGTAGTCTATGCTTGCTATACAGGCAAGGCCGCACAAGTTCTTCTTAAAAAAGGTAATAAAAATGTAACTACTCTCCATAAGCTTCTTTATGAAAGTATTCCAAAACCAGATGGCACTTTTTTTAGAAAACCAAAAGAAACAATTGATTATGATGTAGTGGTAGTAGATGAAGTATCTATGGCACCTAGAACTTTAATGGAACTTCTTTTTCGTCATGATTGTTTTATTATTTGTTTAGGAGATCCATTTCAGTTACCGCCTGTTGATAAAGACCAAGACAATGGATTGCTTGCACATCCCAATATCTTTTTAGATGAAATCATGCGGCAGGCATTAGATTCTAATATTATTCGTCTTTCTATGAAAATTAGACATCAAGATAAGATTGAGTATGGGAAAGAAGATGATGCTATTGTTATGCCATATGACAAATTAACTACTGGAGTTCTAAAATGGGGAGACCAAATTTTAGTTGGAACGAATAAAACTAGAATTAATATTAATCAAACTCTTCGTAAAATGCAAGGTAGAGGACTTGAACCAGAAGAAGGAGATAAAGTAATTTGCTTAAGAAATTACTGGAATAATTTAGCTACCAATGATGACCCACTTGTAAATGGAACGATAGGATGTATTTCAAATTTATATACATCTTATAATCATATTCCACCTTATTGTGGAGGTCAAACTATTCCAGTATTATATGCTGATTTTATGTCTGATAGCGATGCTGATTTTGGTACATTAAATATGGATAAGCATCAAATTGTGACAGGTGAAAGAAGCCTTGATGCAAGAACTATTTATAAATTAAATTCAAGACGACCGACACAACATCTCGTACCAATGGAATTTACTTATGCGTATGCTATTACGACACATAAGGCACAAGGTAGTGAATGGGATAAGGTTGTAGTATTAGAAGAAGGTTTCCCTTTTGCTCGTGAGGAACATGCAAGATGGTTATATACAGCTGTTACAAGAGCTAGTGAACAGTTAGTATTAGTGAGGTAAAAATATATGAATGAAATTAAAATAAATTTTTTTAATTGTGAAAATTGTATTCATAAAAATGTTTGTAAACATACTGAAATTGATGCGCCAGAATTTATAAACAAAATAACGGGATGTATTGATAACTTTTCATATGATAAAAGTTATTTATATATACGAATTGCATGTGAAGAATTTCAGGCTTTACCACAAGTTCCACGTGGTTATTGACAAAATAAAAAATATATGTTATAATTATATATATCAAAATAAGAAGAGAGAGGTATAAAAATATGCGATACGGAAAAGTTATTAAAGGTCAGTATATTGGTAGAGAAGGCAAATTTACTAAACCTAATCATCTTGGATTAGTAATGTTTTATCCAAAAGAGGGCGAATATCCTTATCGTGTATGTTTAAATAAGAATGATGTTAAAGAGGTGATTAAATGATTCGATTCTCTCCTCACAACCATACGGAAATGTCGAACTTCCGTTTACTTGATTGTATAAATAAATTACCCGACCTTATAAAGAGGGGAAAAGAAATTGGATTGGCTGGGCTAGCTGTTACGGACCACGAAACAATAGCGCAGTCTATTCGTATTTGTAAATTACAAAAAGAAAATCCAGATTTTAAAATTGCAATAGGCAATGAAATTTATTTGACAGATACTCGTGATAAAGGAATTAAATATTATCACTTTATATTAATAGCAAAAGACGCAGTTGGACATAAACAATTGCGACAGTTGTCTTCAATAGCCTGGATGAATTCATATTGGGACCGCGGTATGGAAAGAGTTCCTACTTTGAAATCGGAACTTGCGGCGGTTGTCAAGAAAAACCCAGGTCATTTAATAGCAACGTCCGCATGTTTAGGTGGAGAGCTTTCTAGTTGTATTGTAGAAATGGAACACGCTAGAAAGATTGAAGATACTGAAACTGCAAAAAAGAAACATCAACAAATAAAAGATTTTATGTTCTTTTGTGATGATTTATTTGGTGATGATTTTTATGTGGAAGTAGCTCCTGGAGCATCCAAAGACCAGATTATTGCGAATAATAAATTAGCGCAGATAGCACAGGTATTTCATAAAAAATTAGTAATTGGTGATGATGCCCATTACTTAAAAAAGGAAGATAGATATATTCATAAGGCTTACCTTAATTCAAAAGGTGGAGAAAGAGAAACAGATGCATTTTATGAATATGCGTATCTTCAATCTGATAAAGATATAAGAAATAATCTTGAACCTTCTATTGGTATGCTTATTGAAGAAATGTATGTTAATAGTATGGAAATGTTTGATAAAATTAAAGTATATGATTTACTTCATAATCAAACTATTCCAAGTGTACCTATTCCTAAAATTAAAAAAACTTATAATACAATATTAAAAAATAAATATCCTGAATTGTATAGAATGACAAATTCAGATGATAATTATGAAAGATACTGGATAGATACTTGTCTTCATAAGTTGTATGAGATGGAAGTTTCATCTAATTATTTTTCTGAATTAGAAGAAGAAGCAAGAGTAAAAAGAATAATAGGTGAAAAACTTGGAACTAATATGTTTAAGTATCCTATTACTCTTAAATATTATATTGATATGATGTGGGAATGTGGAAGCTTGGTTGGAGCAGGGAGAGGTTCCAGTTGTGCCGCATTAAATCACTATCTTCTTGGTATTACTCAACTTGACCCAATTGAATGGAATCTTCCGTTCTTTAGATATATGAATGAAGAACGTGTTGAATTAGGTGATATTGATATTGATATATGTCCATCTAAGAAAGGCACAATAGTAAAGAAGATAAAAGAAGAGCGCGGCAGCCGGTTCAATCCTGATATAGACGAGCTTTCTCGAAAGAACTTAGGTTGTACATTAATAGCTACATATGGCACAGAACAGACGAAATCCGCAGTTCTTACAGCCTGCCGCGGATATAGGAGTGAAGATTATCCTGAAGGTATTGATAATGATGAAGCTCAGTATATAGCATCATTAATCCCATCTGAGCGAGGATTCCTCTGGCCGCTTGAAGATGTAATCAATGGTAATAAAGATAAAGGAAGAGAACCTGTTCATGTATTTGTAAAAGAAGTAAATACATATCCAGGACTTCTTGATATTATTTTTGGTATTGTTGGACTTGTAAATAAACGTAGTAGCCATGCTTCAGGCGTTATTCTTTTTGATGAAGACCCGTATGAATTTGGATGTTTTATGAAAACTCCAAAGGGCGAAGTTATTACTCAATATGACTTACATGATTGTGAAGCAGCAGGTCTTACTAAGTATGATTTCCTTGTAACTGAAGTGCAGGATAAACTTGCACAGGCAATTAGATTTTTACAGGAAGATGGAATGATTGAAGATTATGGAACTAATCTTCGTCCTGTATATGATAAATATTTTCATCCAAATGTTTTACCTTTAGACGATAAAAGAATTTGGGATGCAATTCAAAATGGTAGTGTTATAAATGTATTTCAGTTTGACTCTGAAGTAGGAAGTCAAGCTGCTAAAAAGATTAAACCGAAAACAATTCTTGAGTTATCAGATGCTAATGGTCTTATGAGATTGATGACCGCAGAAAAAGGTGCTGAAACTCCTATGGAAAAATATATTCGGTTTAAGAACAATATTGATTTATGGTATAAAGAAATGAAATCAGCTGGTATCACAGAGGACGAACAACATTATCTTGAACCATATTTCAAGTCTTCATATGGTGTACCTCCTTCACAGGAACAGTTGATGTTGATGTTAATGGATAAGAATATTTGCGGTTTTACCTTGGCAGAAGCAAACGCCGCCAGAAAAATAGTAGGTAAAAAGCAAATGAGTAAGATTCCAGAGTTGCATCAAAAGATATTAGATAAAGCATCTTCTCCGATACTTGGTAAGTATGTATGGGAGAACGGAGTCGGTCCTCAGATGGGGTATTCGTTTTCAATTATTCATGCTCTTGCTTATAGTTTTATTGGTTTTCAAACTGCTTATATTGCAACACAATGGAATCCAATTTATTGGGATACTGCTTGTCTTGTTGTTAATAGTGGTAGTCTTGAAGATGAACAAGAAAGAGAAGAACAAAATAAACTAATTGAGCAAGTAGAAAATTATATTGCTAGATTTGGAGATGACTTATCTCAAGAAGATTATGAAGATTTAATAAAAGACACTAAAAGAAAAGAACAAGCTACTGATTATGGTAGAGAAGTCAAATTTTTATAATTAATATTTTCTATTTTTTATATTATATATCAAAAAATATTAGGAGGATATATAATATGGAATATTCAAATGAAATAAAACAAAGAATTTTATAGTTAAGATAGCAAGGAATTGGAGTAACGCAAATAGGGAGAGAATTAAAAATAGATAGAGGAGCCGTTTCTCGTTTTTTAAAATCTCAAGGGATAAGTACAGAAAGAAACCCAATTCAAAAAAATATTTTTCATATCATTGACACAGAAGAAAAAGCATATTGGTTAGGTTTTTTATATGCTGACGGATATATAAATAAAATACAAGGACAAGTAGAAATCGGTTTACAAGAATCAGATTATTAGCACTTATAGAAATTAAAAAAATTTTTAAAATGTAATAACAAAATATCTTATAGATAGAAAACACATTCTTATAGATTAAATTTTTGTTGTAAAGAAATTACTCAAGATTTAATTGATAAAGGATGTGTACCTCAAAAATCTTTAATTTTAAAATTTCCAACAAATGAACAAGTTCCATCCGATTTAAAAAGACATTTTATGAGAGGTTACATTGATGGAGATGGATGTTTATGTTATACAGATAAAACTTATTTTTTTGGTTTTACAAGCACTAAAGATTTTATTGAGGAAGCTATTAAATTTTTTAATTGGAAAGAGTGTAAATTAGATAACTCTGGTCAAGCGTTTACTTGGAGATGTGCAGATAAAAAATTAGTTCCAATATATTTAAATAAGTTATATAAAAATTCAATTATATATTTAGATAGAAAATATTAGAAATATAAAAAAATGACGTTGCCGTTTATTAAAGAAATTTAATAAAATATTATCGCGGAATTAAGCGGGAAGGCTAAGTCAGAAATGATATGCTAATCCGAACCGAAGACTATAGGAACTATAGTCAGGGGCAACGCATAGGGAGTGAAAAGATATAATCTCCCCACGAGGCCGCGACACCTAAACGTAAAGACGTAGGCGAAAAGGTATGCTAAGCTGGATTGGAATTGACCAGTCGTTAAAATGAGGGAAACCTCCAGAAATAAAAGATAAAAAACTTTTATGATAATATAACTGAAAATAGCAAAAGCTATTGGTGAAATAATCGGGGATGGAATTAAAATATCATTAGTAGATATAAATAAATCCGATTATGGTTTTAAACCAGACGTTAAAAATAATCAAATTTTGTTCGGTATGAAAGCATTAAATGGAGTAGGTTCTCCTATTATCGAACAAATAAAAGCGAATAGACCTTATGTATCTTTTAAAGATTTTCTTAATAAATGCCCTCTTAATAAAACTGCAATGATAAGTTTAATTAAAGCTGGAGCATTTGATAATCTTGAGCAAGATACAAAAGAGATTGAACCTAGAATTTTTATAATGGCATACTATTTGTCATTAACTTCAGAACCAAAAAAGAAATTAAACTTACAAAATTTTAGTGGTTTAATTAATTTAGATTTAATACCTCAAGAACTTTCTTTTCAAAAAAGGGTATTCAATTTTAATAAATATTTGAAAGCGTATAAATGGAAAGAAAATAATATAAATTATTATTATATTCCACATGAATATGCAATTAAATTTTATCTTAATAATTTTGACCCAGATACTATCGATAAAGTTTCAAATGGTATCCCTATGATTGAACAAAAGAACTGGGAAAAAATTTATCAAAAAGTAATGGATACTGCTAGAGATTGGTTAAAAGAAAATCAACAGCAGTTATTAAAAGAAGTAAACCAAAAACTGTTTAAAGCAGAATGGGATAAATATGCAATGGGCAATATTTCTGCATGGGAAATGTCTTCATTATGTTTTTATTATCATGACCATGAATTAAAAAATATTAACAATAGAAAATATGGAATTGTAGATTTTAATAATCTTCCTGTAATTCCTGAAGTAGATTATTTCTTTAAAAGAAATGGAGTTCAAATTCCTATTTATAAATTATGTAGAATCGCAGGAACAGTAATTGGTAAAAATGACACGCGGCATTCGGTTGTATTACTTACTACATCTGGAGTTGTGAACGTAAAGCTGACTAGAGATTATTATGCAATGTTCAATCGTCAGATTAGTGAAGTGAATGATAAAGGTGAAAAGAAAGTTAAAGAGAAAGGCTGGTTTACCAGAGGAACAAAATTATTAGTTACTGGATATAGAAGAGATGATACTTTTGTAGCTAAAAAATATAAATCTACTGGTGGGCATCAATTATACAAAATTATTGAAGTAGCCGGTAAGAATATTTCTCTAACAGCCACTCGTTATGGAATGGAGGAAAGCAATGAGTAATTAGAAATATAAGTTAATAGCATTATTTGGAGAATCTGGGAGTGGAAAAGATTTCGCTCTCAGAGAACTTCTTCAAACTAGTTTCGGTCAAGATAATTTATTCAGAGTAGTTTCTTATACTACACGGCCGATGCGTAAAGGAGAAGAGGCTGGAGTCAACTACCACTTCTTACCAACGGCCGCAGATTTCTTTGCTAAAGAATTGATAGAACATGTAGAATTTCGAAATTGGTTCTATGGTAGTGCTATTGATAATTTAAATAAAGATAAAATTAATATAGGTATATATGATATTCGACGTATTCAACAAATTATAAAGAATGAAAATATTGAATGTTATCCCATCTATATTAAATCATCTGATAAAACTAGATTAATGCGTCAATTACAACGAGAGGAATCTCCTGATTGTGATGAGATTATTCGACGTTTTATTGCAGATAAAAAAGATTTTATTCCAGTTATATATAATACAACAGGCTTTGATTTTGTTACTATTGAAAATAACGATAATAAATTTACATTATTAAATAATATTATTTCTTATATTAAAGAAAATGTTTTAAAATAATAAGGACAGAATGAAGTAATAAAGTCTTTATTATTTTAAAATATTAATATCAAACAGAAGGAGAAATTTAAAATGCAATCAACATTTTTTGACGCAAATCAAAGAATTATAAAAAATATAGAAGAAAATATGCCACCAGAAAAAATTATTTTTTATACAACAAATTGCCCTAGATGTCAGGTATTAAAAAAGAAAATGGATGCACTGGGAATCAAATATAAAATATAGGATGATATAGAAGAAATGATGCTATGGGGAATTCAAACAGTCCCTACACTAAGAATTGAAAAACAATTATTAGATTTCTCTCAAGCTGTAAAATGGTTAAAGGAGTACGAGAAGAATGAAAATTGATATTAAATTAAGTAAGAACTTTGTGACACAATATAATAAACTGCAAGGAGAGTTCGGAACAGACATCGCTAGAATTAATGGATTTGACGATGCTCAACTTAGTTATACAGATTTCATTGATAATTTTATTGATGAGACTACCGTAGCAGATGCTTCTATTGATGGAAATAGTAATGTAACTAAGAAAGATATAGTAACATTACTCTCAGAAATGCCAAAACCTCATAGAAAATTATTAGCTTTTAATAAAATTTATTACGAGATTCAAAAGAAATATGGATTTAAAGCTGCCAATACATGGCTTAGAATGGAATGGATGGGACAGCTTTATATGCACGATGCAGACACATCGACATTTAAACATTATTGCTTTGCTTATGATTTAAAAGATTTGGCAGAAAAGGGTCTTTATTTCATTGACGGAACATTTAATGCTAAACCGCCAAAACATTTAGAAGTATTTGTAGACTTTGTAAAAGAGTTTATTGGTTTTGCTAGCAATAGAAGCTCAGGTGCAGTTGGTTTACCAAACTTAATTCCTTATATGTATTATTTTTGGAGGAAAGATGTAGATAATAATTATCTTGGAATTACATCTAGTGATAATGCAGAAAACTATGCTAGACAAAATTTTCAACGTTTTATCTATGCTGTGAACCAGCCTTATACAAGAGATGGACAGCAGTCCGCATTTACAAATACTTCAATCTTTGATAGACCTTATTTTGAAGCATTGTTTGGAGGTTCAGAATTTCCAGATGGTTCTTTTATGATTGATTATGAAGAAGAGATTATTGATTTCCAGAGAATATATATGGAAGAAATGGCTCATATTAGAAAAGAAAATATGTTTACATTTCCTGTTAGTACAATTTCTCTTTTAAGACAAAAAGGAGAGTTTGTAGATAAGCCCTTTGCAGAATGGGCTATCCGCCATAATATGCAATGGAATGATAGTAATATTTTTGTAGATGATTCAGTAAATAGTTTGAGTAATTGTTGTAGGTTAAAAAGTGATATACGAGATTTAGGTTATTTCAACAGCATCGGGGGAACGGCTCTTAAAGTAGGAAGTGTCAAAGTTTCTACAATTAATCTTGCAAGGTTAGCTCTTGATACAACTTCAGAGGAAGAATATTTAGCCGAGCTTGAGCGCAGATTAGAGACTAATTTACAGGGTTTAGATGTAGTACGACATATTATCAAAAGAAATGTAGAGAAAGGGTTACTCCCTAATTTTAAACACAGACTTGTAGATTTTGAACACTTATACAACACCATTGGCTTTATTGGAGTGTATGAAACAATGAAGAAGTTCGGATACACAAGAGTAGATGAATTCGGAAATACTTTCTATACAGATGAAGCTCTAGCTTTCGGACAGAAAATTTTTGAAACAATGCGGGCGGCAGCCGATAGATTTATAGAAAAGAACCAGTGTGATTATATGATTAATACTGAACAAATCCCCGGTGAATCAGCGGCCGCAAAACTAATAAAGAAAGATAAATTCTTTTATCCAAATGCAAATATATATGATTTACCTCTCTATGGTAATCAGTTTATGCCTCTTGGTATTAAGACAACTCTCCAAGAAAGAATTAAAGTACAAGCTATTTTTGATAGATATTGTAATGGAGGTTCAATTCTTCATGCTAATATTGATGCACCTTTTGATTCTTTTGAAAAGGCATGGAAGATGGTTAATTATATTGCAGACCAAGGTGTAACTTATTTTGCATTTAATACTAAGATTCAAGCATGTGAAGATAACCACGCTTTTTATGGAACTACATGTCCAGTATGTGGTAAGCCAATATATACAGAATATACTCGTATCGTAGGTTTTTATACTCCTATTAGAACATGGAGCAGAGAAAGAAAACATGAATATGGTATGAGGAGATGGGAAGCAATAAATAAAACAGCTGAGGAGATTAATTAATGATTATTAAAGGAATTATTGATGAAGATTTTGTTAATTATAAAAAACCTGCTATGGTAATTGAATTTCCTTATTGTGACTTTAAATGTGATAAAGAATGTGGAAAGTCAATTTGTCAGAACAGTTCTCTTGTTAATGAACCTAATATTGAAATATCTTTTAATAATATTTGTTCGAGATATTTGTTTAATCCTATTACAGAAGCACTGATATTTCAAGGATTAGAACCTCTTGATTCACCATCAGATGTATATAATTTGATTTTTACTTTGAGAAAAAGGTTTAATTGTTATGATGATATAGTTATATATACAGGCTATAACAGAGATGAAATCATACCTTTAATAAGTAAACTTAGATTATTTAAAAATATAATTATCAAATATGGTCGTTATATCCCAGACCAAGAATCGCATTATGATGAAGTCTTAGGTGTAAATCTTGCATCTGACAATCAATACGCAGAAAGGTTATAATAATATGAAAGTAAAAATCTCAGAGGATATAGAACTTGTAAATTAGATAAGGGCAAAGTTAAAAGAACGAAACGGACTTTGCCCTTGTAAAATAAATGATGTTCCAGAAAATCATTGTATGTGTAAAGATTTTTTAAATCAAGAATTAGGAGAATGTCATTGCGGATTATATATAAAAACGGAGATATAAAATGGAAACTAAGAGTCAGCTTTCTTTAGGGACATTATATGAAGCCAATAAGCGATTAATGTCGAATAAAGAAATATTTAAACCAATGAATATATTGGAAATAGGTGGAGCACAGGCAAAAATTGAAGATTTTTTTAATATGAAATGTGATAATTATGCAATGTTATATTGTAAAGACTTGAGTGATATAACTATATTTCATATGTATGAAAAACAAAATCCTAATCCCCCAGCTTTAGCAGCAAAAGAATGTATTGGTTGTTGTACAGATAGAGGAGAATTACTATCAATAGAAGAACAGCCAGATGGAAACTTTGAAATTTGGATTAGGATAAATGATGAGCCTTATGTTTATTACCTATTTCCATATGATAATGCTGTCATAGAAGTTTAAGGAGAAACATTATGAGAGTTTTTTGTAATATTTGTTTAGGAAATTATATACAGAATGTAAGTATTATAGATGATAAAGGTTTAGTTAGAATTGAAAAAGTACCTACTCCTGATTTACCAGTATTCTTTTCTGAATTAAAAGAAATAGATGAGATTACTTTAAAAGGCCCAGATACTTATATTAAAAAAGTTCAGAAAGATACGGAATATCAAGTAGATAATACTAGATCTATAAAATTTATTTTACAATCACAAAAAATTATGATATAATTATTTTAATAAGAGTTAAAAGGAGATTTAAAATGAGTTGTTATTTAATTAAAGTAACTGAACAATATAGATGTGATACAGAAGCAGAGGCTGAAGTTCTTATTAATGAAGCAAAAGAAAGTGGACAGTATACTGTTGTAAAATTAAGTAGTGAAATTAAAACTACAAAAGCAAAAGGTGAAGTAGTAGACGAATGGAGAAGAGTTCTTATTACGAAAGAATTTACTTCTGAAAAAGAACCTACAGAACAAATTACTGTTGTATATGGAGAGGATGAATAATGGAAAAAAGAATTGTAAGACATTTTCCTATTAAAATCAAGAGGTTAAATGAAAGGGCTGTTATTCCTACTCATGGAAGTGATGCGGCTGCCGGTTATGACTTGTATTCATGCCTAGATAAATCTATATCAATCCCGCCGCATGAAACGATAAAAATTGGAACTGGTATTGCAATGTCTATCCCTAATAATTGTTGGGGTGGAATTTACCCAAGAAGTGGATTAGCTACTAAACAAGGATTGCGACCTGCCAATTGTGTCGGTAAATAAAAATATTTTTTGATTTCATCGGACAAATCAGATTATTTTGACTTATATAATTTTCAAATATAATATCAAATAAAAAGGAGAAAAAATATGGCTAAAAAAATTAATTTTGGTTCCGATGAAGAATTTATAAAAAATTATGAAAATTTAAAAAGTTCTCGTAAAATGGCAGAACTTTATAACTGTAATAAAACTTCTATTTTAAATCATGCTAAAAAAATTAATTATGATGTAAGTTCTAATAAAAAATATAAGTTATCTAGTGAAGATAAAGAATATATTAAATAGAATTATAATAATATGACTTCTACTTAGTTAGCTTAGAAATTTAAAGT
>Ga0326512_10001134_pt1 | contig 21398 bp, 24 predicted proteins | sample 1_2617_0518_D_FD_203652 | JGI IMG/M metagenome (GOLD analysis project Ga0326512, IMG submission 203652) | Bovine rumen microbial communities from UC Davis, California, United States - 1_2617_0518 | ecosystem: Host-associated > Mammals > Digestive system > Stomach > Rumen | place: USA... | reverse complement strand
GTCCTCAAGGCACCCCTTGAAATTTCAACACCAACGGGGGTGTATCGGATCAATTCATCTCGTCTCACGCTCTCCGATGACCACAAGCTCACCGTTCACGTACGTCCAACGCCTGCCAGTCACATGTTGAAAGTGTTCGGCATTGTGGCATTGCTTGCAGAGAACTTCGAGGTTGTCGAAGTTCAGACTGATGCTCGGGTCTGTGTAGTTGTCGTCTGTGAGATGTGTCTTGTGATGTACGATGTAGCCCGGAACGATCAAGCCCTTGGCCTTGCATCTCTCACAGAGTCCACCCACAGAAGAAAAGTATGCGTCGCGACATCTCTTCCACGCGTTACTTTTGTAGAACGAAGCAGGTATCGAACGCATTACTTTTCCTCCTTGTGCCTGTGTATGTTTCACGAAACAAAAAGGAACCGCTTCACGCGGTTCCTCTTACATTCGTTCACGTTACTATGATAGCACATTGTTTACTGCATTTTACTGCACAGTTGCAAAAATGACGTGACAATGTTGCTGATGTTTCGTGTAACATGGCCCCATTGTCACAAGATACCGTCGCGAATAGTGAGCTCATGATAAACATGACGCAGCAGCCTACTGTGGATCTTGAAGATCTCACGGTCGGAATAGTGCATGCGCTTGCTGATGGTGTTCCACTTCTCACGGTTGATGTATCTGTCAATCGCGATCGTTCTTTCATCTGCATCGCTTAATCGGTTGATAAGCTTCAGCGTTTCATCGTCGAGCTTGTCGAGAGCAACAAGACGCTTCTCGATGGTCGCCTTAAGCTCTGACATCTCACAGAGACGATCCTCAGCAGCTTCACGTTTAGAAACTCCATCGACCTGCGCGCCGCTCGGGTTGTAGTTGGCGACGCCTCCGGCGATTGAGGTCATCAATCTTTCAAGTCTCCGGTTGAGAGCTTCGACCTCGCGGGCGCTGCTGAATGATCTATTGAGCCACTCTTTTGCTATGAATTCGCTATCTGTCATGCTTTTGCTCCTTTTTGCTGTTCTTTGCTTCTTTTGGCTGTTTGTTGCTGTTCTTTGCTGTTTATTGCTATTTCGGACATTTCTATGTCACTTTGTTGTCAGTGAATTGCTGTCGGTCAAATGGATTTGATTATCACAGCAAATCGCTGTCGGTTCCGTGTCTTCTTTTTGCAAAATACTGCTCGGATTTTGCTCCCATGCTGCCGTCTTCGATTTCATCACGGATGAAGAGCTTGTCGATCTCTGCGAGCTCACGCTTCTTGTCCTCGTAAGCCTGTGTAAATTCAGCGAGACGCTCCTTGTCACGCTCTGAAAGCTCAGCGTCAAACTCACGGATAGCACGCAGCATGCCCCTCAGACTCGCGAGAAGGCTCTGATTTGCGCGTCTTGATGCTTCTGCGGCTTCTTTTGCGTCCCTTGCTTCCTCGCGCTCCTGCGCCAATCTGGCGCGTTCCTCGGCCATTTCCTTCTCGTGCCTTGCTTTTTCTGCCGATATTTCGTTCTTGTACTTTCTCTTGTACTCTTCGAACCCTGCGACCTGCTCGTTGAAGGCGTCAACAGACTCATTTACCTTCATTACGTGCTCATTGATTGCATTACGATCATCGTCGATAGAACGACGTTCCTCTGCGAGCTTATTTTCCATGGCTGTGCGGGCCTTCAATTCCTTGATGGTGTAGTTACCGATTGTCCTTCCATTAAGGACAAGCCCCTTCATGCCGAGTTCCTTTGTCATTACAGCCTCAAGATCCTGATGGTAAGACCTAAGCTCACCGGTATTCTTACCCCACATCGAGGCTGACGAAACAGTCTCGCGACCGGTCTTGCGCGACTTGCACACGGGCACGACGTAGACTGTCATGTGAGGCTTACCTTCATCGTAGTGAATCACTCCATCAACAACATTCTCGTATCCGTAACGATCACACGTGAAACGGTAAACGACTTCGAAAAACTTCGTCATTTTGTCCGGATCATCGAGAATTTCTTCGGGAGCGGTGATGACCCAAGAGCCGACCACATTGGTCTGGCTCTGCATCTTGCGGTCACCCATGACGGCCTTGCAGCGCTCTGTGACTTTAGCTACCGTAACTTTGCGACCCTCACCCAATGCCCCCGGAGTGAACACCCAATCGGGATGAGCCATCGATTTATTCAGGTAAGAGCGACTCAAATCGACATCATTCTCGTAGGAATTTTCATCGGTCCAAAGGCGATATGCTTCAGCGAGAATAAGGTCGAGATCATGTCTGTTGTAGGATTCAAGCTTTGCCATTTAATCACCCCCTTTGTGCATGGCATTGATGTTCGAAAATGGTTCGGGTCTATCACGATAGACCCTGTTCGGGTCACAGATGGTCTGCATCGTGCTCTGCGAGGCTAACGAACGGGTTAATCTCTACCGAGATTGATGCGTGCTCCCCGTAAACTTTGACCAGACGCAGGTCACAGACCTGACTGTCATCCGACCAAAAACCAACAGCGGTCATGCAATCGAGAAAGAGCTTCGCGACATTGTCGACATCAGGCCTCTTGCTCTTAGGCTGACCCCAAACACGACGGTTTTTTGTATCGAAAGTAAAAATCAACGTAACTTTTAACGGACCAACCAACGAGACCGACGGCTTGTAACGCACGAGATTGGCCTCGTAGAGCGTCCGCGCGTCCCGGACGGATGATTTCTCATAGAAGTGCCCGGAGCGCCTATTAAAGCCTTTTTGTTGCGCTGTAGCTGTTGGCATGTATGGAAGATCAAGGCGAAACGATAATTTCATGACTTGGACCTCCTGAGAACAATGTCGAAATAACCATCACAACCCTCCTGCTTCTCGAAATAATGAGCAAAGCACGGCGGAAGAATTGAGATCGGCTGATCTTTAACTGATCCACTGATGCTGATCTTCGGGTAAGTCTTCGAAGGGTAAAGCACAGGGGCGATGATGTTGATCCGTCCTTCTGTGATCATCTGATGACAATCGCGACACACAGGAAGAAGCTCCCAAGGCTGCTCAGTGCCAAGGTTCGGAGTCGTCTTTTTATCTGTGATGTTGGCGTTGTTGTGGTAATAGGTGAGATGATGGACTTCAGTCGCTGGAGCGCTAAGGCAACACTGACACGTCCCATTTGCGTGATGGATGGCTGCGGATGATATCGCGGCCCATGTATCGCTTTTGATGTATTTCTTGAAATCTATGAACATACAAAGGCACCTTTCATCTTTCTTCCTCTTCGATTAGGGCACCCTTTGCATTAGGTTTATACGCTACACAAATTGTAACACAGGACGAGTCATTTTTCAATCACGACCACAGGAAGGAATCAAAGCAATACAAAACAATACACATCGGGTTTCACAGGTAAGAATAAGGAAACGTGCAGCACCACAGGAGGAGTAACATGTTATGTTTCGTCATTTGTTCCATGGGGCACTTTTTTTTCAAAAAGTTTTTCAGAATAACAAAAAGCATATACACGAGGTAATATTTTTCCGTATGTATTTTTATATTAATATTTATGCCCCATTGTCCCAAATGTATAATAAAGCCTTATTTTACGGACATTTCGCTTGTGGCATTTCTTGGGGCATTTCCTTCCTGTGGGGCAAAATTTGTGTCCCAAATTGCTAATTTTTATCGTTTTACGATAAATGGTAAATTATTAAATTTGTTTGTTATATGTAAAGAATGATTGACTAAAAATGGCCGTTTTTGGCCTTGGGGCATTTTTGGGGCACTTTTTTTCTTGAAAATGCCCCAAAAAAAGGAGCTCAGTTCCTGAGCTCCTGAAGTGCATCACTTGATGCTATTTCTATGCTGTGATTGTATCTGTGAATTCCGTCTTCTTGTACGTGAGGTATTTCCGCGGCTGAATCTTTGAAGCGTTCCGAATGCCAGTCACCTTGTGATCGCGTGACATCTCGAACATGTACTCAAGACCTTCCTTGGACATGATCTTCGTGCCAACGAGGTAATCATACAAGCGATTCGCAAAGTCCTTCATCGACGTATCAGGGAGCGAGTAGTAGATCCTGCGCTTACCCTCACGAAGCTCGACCTTGAACAAATCCGGATAGTCCGTGAGAGTATTCTCAAGCTCCTTCGTGAATTTGTTCTGACCGTAGGACCCTTTCTGCATCTCGTTGTCCCTCTCACACCAACGCTGGAAGATAGTGAAGAGAATATTCGGGTCTAAATCAACAGGCTCAGCCGTAGTGTTCTCTCCACCTGTGGCAGCCGCTACGATCTTGCCGTTCTCGTAATCATCTATGCCCATGATTTCATCGACAACACCGCTCCTCATGAAGCGGATGATAACATTCTGATCTTCCAAGAACGACTCCTCCAAGTTCGCCTGTGTCTCCGCCGGAGTTGTGATCTTGTAGTACATGGGAATTTCAGAGAGTACGTGGTAGAGAATCCACTCTTTGACTTCCGGACGATGGATGAAGTCCTCGACAATGCGCGGATCAGCCCTGTGGTCTTCGTCAACGGCATTCTCTAAAAAGACCTTGTCAAACTCGACCTTCACGATTCTACGATCCAAGGCTTTCTCATACTTGAGCTGTGGCATCGCGTTCATCAACATGAGAATGACGCCTCTGAAACGATAGTCCTCCTTAGCCTTGTACTTACGCTTGATTTGTACCGCATCACGACCTGTGAGCCTCTTAAGAGTACCTAATGCGTCCAAATAATCGCCCTTGTTACTATCGGATGTCACGAGCACGTGCTTGCCGTAGATACCTTCAAGGTCGAAATTTTTACCGGCGTAGTCAGCAAGATCCATCTCAGAAACAATACTCTTACCTACGAGTGACACGATGAGCTCCTTAATCGAAGTCTTACCATTAGCGCCCACACGACCATAAAACCAGAACATCGTCGTCCAATCCATCCTACAACGCACAGCAGCGCCAATGATCTGATAGAGTACATCAGCTGTGTAGCTGTGGTTTGTGATCTTCTCGACGATGTCATTAGTGAAAAAATCAGGCTTGAGCTCGACAGGCTTCACATTGGGATTGTAGTCAGTGCTAAGCTTGACCGTCGCCGGGAAATCCGGTGAGAACGGCAGCAGCTTCTGCGCACCGTAATCAAAAATACCATTATGGCAGAAGACATGATCACGGTGCATATCAAGCTCAGCGACCTCAGCAATCGCGCGGAGCTTGCTGAAGACATTCTTGACACCATTGAGGTCGATGTCACTCTGAACGTACATTGCAAGCCTTGCAACGCTGTCCTCGTTGAGTATCGTGTAAATACCGGCATACATTCCATCGGTAGGATTTGACATCGGAATCGAGCTCTTCGGGTCGTTGTAGATGTACAGGTCGGCGTTGTCCACAGCGGCGAAATCGCTGGCATCCTGAACAAGCTTCCTGATGATAAAATGATCGTAGATGATACGAGCGATGATGTTCGCATTGAGCGCGTTGTTCTTAAGCCTCAGCGGCGCCAGTCCCGCATCCTTGCGCGTGGGATTGATATTTACATAGGCCGTCTCAATGGCTGTTCTCATCGCAAGGCCCTTGTCAGAAAGCGTCATCGAGCGCGTAGAGAACGTCTTGAGCATCTTGTTGACCGTGTCCTCTGTGATCTTGGTCGCGTCTGTGAGGGAAGACGGTGTCGCCTTTCCATCACCCGCAGGCTCGCCTCCGATAACCGTACCGGCATTAATTCTCGTCACTTCACTTTTTGCATTCTCACTCATTGTCGTTGCCTCCTTCTTCATCAATCTCAAAGCCTCCCGTGATCCTCGTCTCCGCTACGTCGACGAATTTCCTAGCTTCGTCGAGAAGAATAGGAACGCCGTGGCGCTTTGTATCGTACTTTCCATCCTCACGGAGCGGATAGACAACATCCATGAAAATCTTGTAGAGAATCCATGCCGCGTCATCAAGAGTAAGCTCGGCCCCGTCGTTCTGATTACGGAAAGCAATATCAGGACGGATGTCCTTGTAAATAGTCATGCCAATCTTGTACAGCGCCCTTGATCTATCAGCGGCGCCGTTCCAAATACTCTCAGCAATCGCCTTGAAGTGATCATGCTGGTCGGAATTCTCGGTGTACATCTCAACGAGTTCCTTGTACGCTTCGGATTTCGGCTCAACCTCGTCCCAATCGGTGATCCCGGTCTTCGTGGTCTTGTGACCCTTGATCCACACAGTAGCCATCTCAGTGAACATGTCGTAAATACCCCCGGTGTAATGGCTCCCATTAGCATTAGAGATATCCTTCATGTACTCCTTATCGGCGTAGTAAGTGACGCAAGGCTTCTCGTCGTAAATCTGGCTGAAGATCGAAACCTCACTGAACACGTTCTTGTTGCCCTCAATGATGTCGCCTGTGAATGTAACGTCCTGACTGAGCAATACCTCCCACGTGTTGTCGTCGCTCTTGAGCGACATGCACTGACCGTAGACCTTGCTCCAAATAGGGTCGTTACAAGCAAACCCGGACATCAAAGGGAAAAGCACGTGAACGCCCTTGCCGCTCATTGATGTCTCAGAAAGGATCTGAGGGAGCCCCTCGAACATCTTCCGAGTTTCTTCGGTCGCTGTTGCTTCAATATCAAGTACCGCGTACAGGCCGCCACTTACCAAGAACGGGCTGTGCATTCTCAAATTTGTGATTTCGTATCCGACACGCGCACACTTCGTGATTACATACTCGAGCGTATCGTAGTCATTCGCGTAGTCACAGCGACCGCGCCTAAATCCAGTGAATGTCTCGGCAGTGTCTCCGCCGCTGTGGATGTCGGCGACGCACTTCATTGCACCGTCGTCGTTAGCTATACTTACTGTCCAGATCGGCTTCCTCTTGAGCTCTTCCGGAACCAAGTCGCAAAATCTCTTAAGATCCATAATTTTACCCCCTTATATATGTTCCGCTCATCAACAGTGTGACTCTCACAACATCGTCCACAGGTGAAGTAAGAAACGTTGCGAAGCTTCTCATTCCCGGAACCATCTCACGCTCGACCTCGATACGTCTCATGACTCCGAAGAGATCAACCTCGTGTCCGCCTACACACAGCTTGAGTATTGTCGACTCGTAGCCATCACCACGGATTTGACTCATATCTATCAGTAAAGCGCCACATTCGCGGCATCTGCCGTCTACAACCTCGCCTCCGCAATAGCAGCGATGCACGGGTTCGGAGTTGTAGATATTCGTTTCAGCGGTCATGATATCGCCGCCGCAGTGCGGGCACTTCGCCCTTGAAAGCGTTGATCTAATCATCCCCTAAATCCTCCTAGCGCCTTATCCGAAAATCTTCTTTTCTTCTTCCTTTGTAAGATCGAAGAGTGTCCTAATGAAGAAGCGCTCCGATACTGTGAAGCTTGAATAGTTCGCGTGATTTGCGACCTTGCCTCTCAGCGTCGCGTCAGTGATTCCCATTCTTCTCGCAAGCGAGCTATAGGAGAAGCCCGCTGCACGCATGTAGTCGTTGAACATCTTTGTATTAGTCATATCTTCTTTACCTCCTTAAACCCAACAGATCCAAACAGTTCGGATAAGTAACGCTAAAATTGATGATACTTGTACTGCTCCCCATCAAGTTTTCAAAGCTGGAAGACTCAAGATATCTCAAAGGTAAGAACACATCGCCTGTGTTTTCGTCTTTTATTCTTAAGAAAACCGGATGAGTCTGCTCTCCTGTGCTCAGTGTGATAATCTGAGCCGCGCAGCGCGGGCAAGGCTTGTCAGGGTCCATGTACTCGCCACACTCCGGGCACGCGATGTCCCTAATCGTATCGTGGCTCTTGAAACCCCTGAGCTGTCCGTCTCTAATGTCAAGTCCGGCCTGCTTCATTTTATCCAAACCTCCTCATCAAACATTTGCCCAGAAATTCTTGCCGTACTCATAGATGCTTCCTGTGCGTCTCTTCTCATCCTTCAGCGTCTGGAAGTATTCAGTGGCCATAGCATCAATGACGCTCTGTGCGTCAACGCCTTTAGCATTGATCCACTCTCTTGCTGTGTGATGCTCTCTAGCGTAGGTGTAGATAGCCATGTCACGGCCGGGGCGGATATTAGATGTGAAAACCATCATAAACATGTCTATTACCACGTCGCGAGCGTATGCGCGCTGCTTCTCACTTACAGCCTCGATCTCGATGCTGTCCACGATATCTATGGCGATCTGTCTCTTGATGGCCTGCTCTAAGCGGCGATACTCATCCATGAGGTCAAGAGTGTCATCATGTGTACGCTTGTACTCATCCATCATGGAATCGAGTGTGTAACGGATTACGTGCTGCATATACTCGCATCTACCAAAATCCTTCTCTGTGACTGGTGTTGTTTCTCTCATTTCTCTAAAGCTTTTCATTTTTCGATCCTCAACTTTCTTGATTTGTTTCGGTGTTTGATTCACCGTGTTTCTTTGTTATCTAGAGTATAGCACGTGGGGTGAAGATTTCAACCCCTTTTTCAAAGATTTTTTCTGAATAATACGCATATTTCATCGCAAAAATGTTGACAATTGGGGAATTGATTGTGTATATTGAGTATACCACAAACAGGAGGTGATGTTACAAATGAAAAAAATTCCTGAATCACAACAAGAATCGCCAAAATTGACTCAAAAATTGACCCCCGTCGAGTTCGGAAGGCTCGTCAAGGTCGAGCGCAAGAATAGACATTTGACTCAAGAGGAGCTCGGAACCATGCTTTTTGAGGAGCTGGGACTTGAAGATCACGCACCGCAATCGGCCCGCGTTGCTATATCTCGTATCGAGCGCGGCCTTTATGACACGGAGGAAGAGCGAGTCGACGCCCTCGCGAAGATCCTTGACCTCAAAGAGCCCAAATCATACGCGGACGACTCCTACGCCATGATGATGACAGAGCTCGCACGAGTATGCGGCCGCCTGACAACGGTTGAAATGTCGTCAGTGATAGCATACGCAAAGACTCTGCTGGAGCGTAGATCATGAGCGCGGCACCGGAGCCTAGATGGGTCGAGAGTCACAGGCAGTGGATATTGAGAGTCTACAAGGACCGCAAAATCGAGAAAAGCTTCACGTCTCGTGACCCGTCGGAGCAAGGCAAGAAAGACGTCATCAAGCGTTACAAAGACTATATCGCGGCTGGCAAGAAATCAGCCAGCCCCAACACGGTCCGGTACTATTGGGAGCAATATCTCGAAGCCGCCGCACGCCGTAACGGTGAAAAATCGATGGTAAATAAGCGATACATATTCACTAAATACATTAACAGCCAAATCGGCACGAAGCGATTGTCGGAGCTTGAATTCGATGATATTCAAGCTGTGATTGATAGGTGTGCAAAGGTTAAGGTCCAATCAGGCCCGCGCAAAGGTAAAATAGGCCTATCGCGTAAAATGCTAACTTCCATCAAAGCCGAATTCTCCGCTTTCAGCAAGTATTGCTACCGCAAAGGCCTGATTGCTCCGGATGGTGAGCTCTTAGTGATCACGACACAAGCAGAGAAGGCGGGGAAGAATTTCCTTGAACCGGATGACGTCGCAGCTCTCATGTCCGAAGAGTACGATGGCTATCCATCAATCAATTATTTCAGGTTCCTCGTCTCCACAGGCGTAAGACCCGGAGAAGCAGCTGGTCTTAAATGGGAAGACATCGACGGCGACGTCGTGACGATTTGCCGGGGTCTAGACCAAAAGGGTAATATCACGTATGGAAAAAATCCCAATGCTCGACGCTCATTTGCGATGATTCCACCCGCTGTGAAAGCCATTGAAGCACAGCGTGCGCTCGGTATCAAATCAGAGTGGGTCTTCTCCTACGACGGCAATCCGCCGAAGTTAAAAACCTTGTACTCTCATTGGCGTGGAAAAGACCGCGAGCGCGGCCGCAACCGCACTCCGGGCCTTGCTGATCATCTCGGTTGCCCTGACACCTCGCTCTACAGTTTCCGCCACAGCTTCATCACTATAGCTAAATCAAATGGCATGAGTCTCGATGACCTTCGACCTATGATTGGGCATTCGGCCTCAATGGATACGACGGGCACCTATGCTCATGTCACGAAAAAGATGAGAGACTACGCCCGAGACGAAGCGGCCAAAGCTTTCCGGAAATATCTCAAGTAATGAATACAGCCCCTCGTGTGAGGGGCTGACTCAAGAAAGTTGAAAAGGTAGTAGGTACCGATAGTGAGAATATGAGAGCGATAATCGATAATAAGGAGATATAATATGGACAAAACAAGTACGATGATTATCGGTTCCTATCTATCCTTATTATAGTAGAATAGCATCCATTTTGCAATGCCATTTTTAAGATTTGCCATGTCAACCGTCATGCCACAAAAATTAAAAAGCCCCGAAACCGTTAAGTTCCGGGGCTTCTCTATGGTGGATGATACAGGACTCGAACGTGTTCGCACTTTCTCTATCGACGACTATCGTCGCAACTACGGGCATCGACAAACACTGATTTTGCGAAATACCGCCGTTATTGCGTTCGGATCGCCCTCTGCCATGTCATCTTGCCATGTCATGCCATGTCATCCATTTTTCTGCACAAAAAAAAGACCACCACCGCAAGGGTGATGGTCTAATTGTTTTGTATTGATTTTTATTGATTTTTATTGATTTTTATTGATTTTTATTGCTTAAACCTTGGCAACGTAGTCCATGCAGACCCATCCGCTGAATCTACTCTTCACAGTGTGGCCCCATCCGTTGCGGATTTCGTCGATGTAGATCTTCTCGCCAAAGCAAAAGCCCCAACGTCCGGCAACCTTGAAGTAATTGACACCGGGACCGCGTCTGACGTTCAAGCCGCTTTTTGCTGTGACCTTGTACGCCACAGGCGCCGGCTTAGCCGCAGGCGCTGTCGGTTTTGCGGCTGTGGGTGTCTTTGCCTTCAAGAGCTCGTTGACTCTTGCCTGAATGGTGCCGTAATCATAACCGGCAGCCGTGAGGCGCGCCTTGCGGTCGTTACCGTTACCCCACAGGCCATCAATGACCTCATGCGCGATGACGTCATCAGGCTTCTTTTCCTCTGTGGGTGTAGGCTTTGCCTCTTCACTCTCAACAAGCGAGTAGTCAGGGCGACCGTAGCCGCTGATCTTGTTGTAGGTCAGGCTGTAGTTCTTCTCCTGTACCCTGTCGGAGCTGTTGCCCTCGATGGTGTAAACGCGGCCGCCTTCAACCTTCATAACAAGGCCAGTGTGTGACTCGTTACCGTAGGCGCCAAAGAAAATCTGATCGCCTTCCTGCGGATCACCTTCACCTCTCTTGATGAAGCGTCCGGCATCTCTGTAATACTTGGCCGAGAATTTGCACCCTGCACCTGCGCTCTTCTTCGGCTGACACAGAAGGCGCAGCGCCATCTGCTCGCCGTAGGCTTCAACGAATGCATGGTCGACGTAGATGTCGCACCATTCTGCGCCTCCACCCGGCCAGCTCTTACGTGTATTGTAGAATGTCGGATAGTTCTTGTCGAAATCTTCCGCGAAGATCGTGTGATTGACCGGCTGCTCCTTGTAGCCGAGGTATTTCATAGCCACTTCAATGACTTTCTTCATTTTTCAAATCCTCCTTAAATGAGCGAAATTACCGAGTTCATGTCAAGATTGATCGTCTGTGAGTTGATAGCTGACAACAATTTGACGCTCCAATTCTGATTACCTTCATGCCACTCAAGCTTCCAGCGACCGAAGTACGGAAATTGTGTGTTTTGACTCTGTGCAATGAACGTGCCTCCGATGTACTGATTGTTATCAAGTAAGCCAGATCCAGCACTGATCTGTGCGATAACCATTCCGTTTTGATCGATCCAAATCTGTTGATCCACACGCACCACGATAGGCGTGAGACGCGTTCCGTCAGCCCTAAGCCACGGAATAGGCGTGCCGTCCATATCAGAACCGTTATCGTCAAGCGCCACGACAACACTCAGGGGATTGTAATCGAAATCGTAGACGGTGCCGCCGCTCGCGCTACCGAGAGGGCGCGCGATGTAGCTTCCGACAGAGATCTCGCAAATCAGCACAGGAGTAGGCACACCGTATTCAAATGCAATCGACGCCGTGCCCTCTCCGGCCGCGTCATAACATGTGACATTGGCGTTGTTGAAATTGATCTCATTGACCGTGACAGATCCTTCGTAGATGTAATTTTCGATATAGACGACCGTGCCATCTGCGAGACTGAAAGGCTTGATGTCGAGATCGTGATTGATTATGGCGGTTGATCCATTCATACTGGAGATTGCATACACAGCGGCGCCGTCAGTCGCTTCCTTGTCGTCGTAGTACCACATAGTGTACGGATAACGGCCTTCAGCATCCGCGACGGAGCTATTCTTGTAGAGATGCACAAGCGTCGGCTTGTCTCCAGCTGCTCTTGTGAGCGGTGTTGTGTTAGCAAACGAGATGACTTTCGCGCCGTTCTTGTTCCACATGTGGGCTGACATGAGCTGAATGCTTGTAGCCGACGTGAGTGCACCGATTACGTAGAACCAGCAGCCCGTGTTTACGCCCTGTCTATCAAGGAGCCTTCCAATGTCGATCTGATCTGTGATCTTGCCATTCTTGACGTAGAACAGCGGGATCGGCGTTGCGATAGTGTCATTCTCCCACACGCGGCCGACGAGCGTGCCATTGGTGTTGAGAATCATGAACGGCATCGGAAATGAGTTCCTCATGTGATCGAGGTATTGCGTTGCAACGGATACCGTTGACGTTGTACCAGTCGTCGCGTCTGTGACCGTGATCGTGAGAATTTTCGAGACATTTTCGGGCACGGTGAGATAGCAAAAGAATCGCGAGTCATTTGTCGACGGGAGAGGAATCGGCGTTGTAATTTCCGCCGTTGTTCCGCTGATATTACTAAGCTCAAGCACTGGGATGAAGTTCGTGCCGGAGCCGCCGCCCCCGATAGGTGCATAGGTCAGATCACACTTATCCTTAAACTCGGAAAGCGTGTCGAGTGTGATTATCTTCTTAGGCATTTGCCTCACCTCCTATCAAGAGAAGAGAGCATCGACTTCTGCGTCTGTGGCGTACTGTGCAATCGTTGTGCCGTTCTTCTTGAATTCGTCGTTCGTACTGTCATATGTGACATACTGAGAAAGGTCGACATCTGTTGATCCGATCTTCTCAAACTTCGCCGTTCCACCGGAAGGCGTCACCCAAATGTACTCATCGTAAACGTCGGAACCACTGCCGGTCTTCGGTACGAGGTAAATGACGCCCTTCTCACCGGTTGCAGGCAGCGTCTGCACGATCTGAAAGTCAAAGCTTGTAATTCCTGAAATAGCGGCAGCGATTGAAGCGTCAACCTCTGTGCCTGTCTGGAAATCACTGTCATTCGTAAGATCCGATGTCTTTGACGGGATTGCAGCAATTGCTGCCTTGTCCGCGTTTGTGAAGTTGTTGTCCGTGTGTACGTATGAAGCATCAGCGACGAAGCCGCTGTCATTCGTAAGATCTGAGGTCTTGGTCGGCAGCTCTGACTTCGTTGCGTACACGCTAGGGAGCCACAGCTTGAGCTTTGCAAAGAAATGAGAAAGCTGATCGAGTTTTACAATCTTATTAGGCATATTTTTGCCCTCCTTTTTTAATCATTAAAAAGCGCGTCAATGTCCATGTTTGTTGCGAAATCAGACACGCTGATCGTGTCGTCATCAATCATGATGTTCTGACCTTCCTGCAACTTTTTCTGTGTGTTTTTCTTGATCTTCTTGATAAGGTAAGCAGTGCCTTCCTCGTCAAGCCTTTCATATGGAGGCTGTGCCATGGTCACGCTCCTCCTTTTCTTTCATAGATCGCCTTTGCAACGACCACGATTGCGCCGACAAGCGTGTCGATTGCTGTGAGCGTTGCCGTAACCTGTGCACAATGCGGAACTTCCCAAATGGTGCAAAGGGAAGTAATGAACGCAAGCACAGGAACGGCGATCAAGCCGATGTTCTTGATGATGTCGTAAGTCTTATTTGACATATCCGAGCCCTCCTTTACTTCAAATATTCTTTTTCGAATTGTTCTTTTATGAATTCCGAACTCATTACAGTCAGCCCATTGCTGAAATCGGGATGCGCGCGACAATAACGGTCGTACGTGTCACAATCTAAAAGCTGCTGTTTGAAGTATTCCTCGGAATGAGTCACGCCGTTGCGTAACTCGTCCGCGAAACGCAGGATGTGAGTTCTTGCAAGCGTTGCCTTGTTTTCTTCGACCATATTTGAGAGTGCATCGATTCGCTTTTCAAGACTCTTCTTTGTGTCGTATCTCGTGATGAGAAACTGTAAAAACGTAAAAAACGCACCTGAGCAAATGATGGCGATGATAACGTCTTTCATGTGCCATCACCTCAGCTCTGTGACTCAGCCACGGTGTACGTGAGCTTCATCGTCAAGTCATAACTCTTAACAACCTTGTTCTGAAGGTTCGCGACCGTGCTCACGTAGGGATAAATTGTGAGAATCTCCCAAGCCTGACCATACTGTGCAGCATCGTCGGATGTTGATGTACTAATGAGCGTGCCGTCAGATCCTCCGGAAACGTTAGGATAACCCTCGCCCCAATCATTACCATTAATAACGTTACCCATGACGCGGAAAAACTTGCCGTCATGGTAGTATGTCGCGGCGCTCGAGCCGTCACCGAAGATGCTCGAAAACTTGTAAAAGTCACCGTTCGGCAAGATGATGCTCGGACCATTCCACCGAGTGCTTGTGTCCACGTGAGCGATAGGGTTGTCGTATGACACGACGTCGGCGTCATTCGCGAGATTCAGCTTGTAAATCTTCTGATTATTGTAGCTGTAAGCGAAAACATAGCCGTCAATAACGGGCATGATGTCTTTCAGCAAATAGCCGTTGTTCTGTCCATCATGCCTGTAAAACGACACACCTGTGTACGTGTGCGATGTCTTAACGCATGTCCAATCAGCAACAGCGATCTTGTACTCATCCATGGTGTTGCCGCCGTGGGTGATTCTGAAGATGTAGAAATAGTCGCCAGTGTAGGACACGGATGTTGTGTCCACATCGAAGCCGGAAATAGGCTGCGAAATCTTATGCGATGCAGTGAGTGAGACCGCGTCGCCGAGCTTGCCCGTCAAGTGATACCTATAGGTATTAATGAAGTATTCATCAATGATGATCTTCTCATTTCCGCTTGTGCCGTCATACCTAATCGTGAAAACCTTTTCGCGGTCGTAGTCAAGAATGAACGGACCCTGAAATCTTGCGCTCCTTACGTACTTGCTGCTCATGAATTCCATACATGTAGCATCAGGTGCTGAAAAATCTTCTGTGATGTCTGTTGCACCAAACACAGGACGAGTCAAGCAAACACTCTTGATCTCGCCATTACCCTGTGATGTTGCCCAGTCCCAAACGAAACGATACCCGCCCGGGACGTCGCCGGACTCGTTTGAGTTGAACGTTCCACGGCGCAGATTCGTGCCTGTGTACGCGTTGTTTGACGCCTGTGCGATAACCTTCGCATTATGGGCAATCATCGAGATTGAAGGATCATTTTCGATGTCTGTGAGCAAGCAACCGGCAAACCATTGTTTCAATGGCACTATTTTATCGGGCGACATCATAAAATTAAGATTGCCCCTGTTGATACAATTCGCCATCCACGGCGTAATCGTGTTGTCCTTTTCCTCACGATGGACGATCTTTCCATTTCTCATGAGATCGAGTGTTGCGTGACCTTTAAGCATCTTAGCTTTCCTCCTCCGTGAATGTAATCTGAGCGTCTGACTCTCCGACGATGTACGGAGCAGTCAGCGCCGCGTATGTGTTAGGTGTAATCGTGACATTGAGACCAACAGGTGTGACGTCTACTGTCACAGTGCCGAGGCTTGCGAGCGTGTCGCTTGTGAGCGTTCCCGGAATCGTGAAATTGCCTGAGAGCGCAGCTTCGAGTCCTCCGAGTACAGGCTTTGAAAGCGGGATCGTGAAACGATACGCAGTGCCGTCGTCGTACACAGGAAGAACGACGCCGCTCAAGCTTGCGGTTTCCCCGTTCTGATACTTCGTCGTGAAATCGAGAAGTGTCAGATCTCCGTCTAAGCCGCTGATGTCAGAGGCGTTGTTGTTCGCTTTCGTATTAACCTCGTTGATAGCCGCGAGGACTGTCTTCGCGGTCGTTTGAAGGACCAGCGTATAGCCGATTTGGGAAACCAGGCAGGCTCCCAAATCGGCCGCTGTGATCTTTCTTGAAACGAAGTCTCCGGCGGCCTCGTCGTACAGTTGAAGCATGTAGATGTCATTGGCACTCGTTCCGTTTACGAGTACCTGAATTAGGTCTTTTATCTGCTTATCCATAGGTTTTCTCCTTATGTGATGATGTGGTCGCCGTCTTCGGTCGTGATGTTGTCGCCGTCCTCTGTGATGAGGTAGCTGTGAGGTATGAAGCTGATGAGGTTAATCTCTTCGGTGAGCTCCGGAAGGATTGCGTTGTGCTCGAATGCCGTGAATGCCTCAGAGAGTACGATGCGCTCATCCTGAGCGGTCGTAAGACTGATCGTCTCCTCAAGCACAGGAAGACCAATGTCACGCTCGAACGCTGTGAATTCGTCCTCAAGGTCAATAGTTCCATCCCAGAGTCCCTCACCACCAGCGAGGCCCTGACCCTTGAGAAGAATATGAACATCACCAACTGCTATCGTCGCTGTGCCGGTGTCAACCTTGAGATAAACCTCCCACCTGTGGGCACGCTGGCCCATCGCATTGACCCAAATTTGAGTCCCGAGAAGGTGCTTTCCAGACTCGCTGAAAATTGTTTCCGGTGAGTACGGAATGATCTCGCCGTCGTAGACGTATCTAACGTGCACAGAAGACGACGCGCTGAGGTTCAAAATGAATTCATGCCAGACCTCTGTGATGGTCTGATTGTTTACCGTGAAGCCTAGTGTCGCGACCTTCGTCCACGATGAATCAATTGTGAGAAGTTTCGAGTTTATGAAAGTGTGGTAGACGATAGGATCGCCTTTTGATCCGGCTCTGCTGATAGCTTTTGAGGTTGCGCTCTTCGCCTTTTGCATTGCGGGATTCTCACCGTAACCAGTGAGAGTTACACGTCCGAATTTGTACACGATACTCATGCAGCATCCGATGCATCCCTCAGCAATACCATCAGGGAATTGCAAAACGTCTCCGAGGTCGTAGTACGGAGAGCTCAGCACGGATACTGAGAACGGCGTGTAATTGATCGCCGCCACAGCATTAGCAACGCGCTGACGCTGTTCATCGACAACCTCTTCGAGTCCGAGCTGCAAAAGCGGATTGCTTCCGAGCTCAAGCTTCAGACCATCGGTAAGGCCCGTCTCGTAGACTTTCTCTTCTCCGTCCGATCCTATGAAGGCAACCTGTGAGAAGAACGACTGGAAGTCACTAAATGACGGATTTTTGAATCGTTCATTTCTTTGAATGGTATCGTCGACAGTCGTGTGGTAGTTTCGGATGTAAAGCTTGCCGTCTCTGTAGATCTCAGCGAATCCGCCGAGTGCCGATGCGATGTATCCGATAAAGTCTCTGTAGTACAGAATGTTTGCATCTTCTGAAATGCCGAGCGTGTCGGTACCATTCGGCAATGCTTCGACCTCAGCTCTCGTCATGCCGAGAGTGACATCACAGCGCTGACATGCTGCGGAGAGCAAATCGTAAGCCTGACCGCTTGTCTGTGTGAAATCGATGTCAATGTCGAAATTCATCATCGCGTCGTAAGCTGTGATACTGATTCCGCGCTCTGTCCATGTACCGGTAGCAACCTTGAAGACGCCCATCGGAACCCATTCCATCACACCGTTGACGATCTGACCTTGTGAGATAGTGATGATCTTGTCACGCCAGTTGTTGCGGAGTGAATCCGCTACGCCGTGAGCAAGGACAAATTTTAACGTCTTCGTGTAAACCGTACCAATCGTGACCCTTGTGGAATCGGTACTCTGAGCAGAGATGCTGTACGTATCTTTGACGACATGATCGCCAAAGAATGTTATTCGACCGTCGATGGTACCTTGCAGATAGACACCCTGCACAGGTTCTTTTGTCTGTGTAAAGAGCGCATTGCTTACTGGATACATCTTCGATCTCCTTAAATCTGATTGAATGTGGCGCGCACAGTGTAAAGCTGAGTGCTTGCCATATTTGAATTTCTCTGCATTTCATCGTCCGTGATTCTGAAGCGTCCCGTCATGGAGTTCTCAGCCCCAACCTGAAGCGTCACGGTCATTGCGTTGCCGTAAGTGAGCAGCCTCTGACGCCAGAACTCGGTGACTTGAAAGTTGAAATTGTACGAGCGTTTCAGGAGACGGGTCACGATCACGCGATCCGTTCCTGCTTCACTCTGATTGACCTCCTCGATGTTTGTGTACGACTGCGAGTAGGTCGCCGGCGTCGGTATTGTCACGCCATTGATTTTGATGAAGTCTCTTCCTAATGACGCCATTTGTTAAACACCTCCGCTTATTACTGCCTGATTGACGATCGCTTGCTGGATGTACGTGTCCAGCAGCTCGTTGCCAACGTAGACGTTGATTGTGTCTGTTTCTGCCTGCTTCAAAGCCACGAGAGTGCCAAGCAATCCCTCAATGCTGACGAAATGGGCCGTGTAGTCGACCGTTGCGGCCTGAATAGCCTGAACGGAGCCCTGCATCTGAGTGAATGCTTCCTCACTGACAGGCTGCTGCTGATTCATCACGAGAGTTCTCAGCTGTTCGAGTGTGGTTGCGTCCACGGTTGAACCATCCATGCCGTACGCGGCCATCGTTTCCGAGAGCTGCTGCATAGCGGTCTGAATGCTATCGTCTGTGTATCCGGTCTCTAAAGCCTTGAGCACGCCGTCGATCATCTGATTGACGTTCTGCTGATACTCTGAAGGCTCGGAAATCACGCCGAGGAATTTGAGGGCTTCCGTAAGGTGTTCATCGATAGAAGTGAGGAGCTCTTCAGCTTTTGATGCTGTGAGTGCGCTCTCTTCGTCTTCCTTCTTAGATGAACCACCACCGCCGCCACCGCCTCCGCCGCCTCCGCCGCCTCCGTAGCCACCTGTTCTGATGGTGTCCTGTGCGGTCTGGGCAGTGTCTTCAATTGCTCGAATTGCGGCTTCGCCCTGCTGTCTGTATCTGTCGGCCATCTCTCTGTCTGCTTGTGCAAACGGTGAGGCTGCATACGCTGCTGCGTTGTTTCTTCTTCTTCCTTGTGTGGAGTAGTAAGAAGCACGAGAAGCGTCGCCATTGTTGATGGCGTTCTGCGTCATGATTGTCTGATATTCCGTTATTACTCTTGCACGGAGTTCGACCTCACCGTTCGCTTCAAGGTTGTCAAGATAGCCCTGAATGATTGCACAATCGTCAGCCACGCTCTGAGTTGCAGAAGCGCCGCTGTTTTCGATTGAGAGACCGATGTCGATTGCTGCCTGCTGTGCGGCCTGTTCGATCGTCTGTGTTGACTCAGCCATGTCATTGCAGTGGACTGCCCACTGTCCTGCAAGGTCTGAGCCACCTTCGCCGAAGGTGTTGACAACCTGATCCACAGTGTAAGCAGCAGAGCCAACAATAGCCTCACCGAATGCGCCCCATGACTCTGTGGCTTCGCCCATTGCGTCCGGTATCTCACGGATGGAGTTTCCAATCTCTCGGAAACCTCCGGCAATGGCTTCGGTTCTTGATATGCCCATGGATTCGGCTTCGTCCATCAATCCTTGGAACGTCTGCCACTCTTTACCGAGTGCGATGACCTCCACAGCTAAAGCTGCAAGAGGACCGGCGTTCGCGGCTGCATAGGTGCCAATTGATGACAATGCAGTCGATGCTGTTGTTCCTATGCCTGACAACGATGCTCCGATTCCTTCAATTGCAGGAACAGACCCGCCGAGTATTTTGATTGCGCTTGCGATCTGAATGACTGAGATTGCTGTGTCTGCAAGTCCGCCAAGACCTGCGAGAACCGTGAGCGCTCCCACGATCTCAGGAAGGTGCTCGGCGCCTGTCTTGAGAAGTGGAAGAACGACATCCGCAATCTCCGGAAGGTTCTTCATTAAATCGCCCGTAAGATCTACAAGAGGGATGAGAACGTCTTCAACAACCTCCGGGGCGGATTCGACGATCTTCTGAATGCCTTCTCTGAATTTGTCAGCTGTGCCTTCACCGAAAATCTGATCGAGTGTCGGGGCAAATGCATCAACGATCGCGTTTGCAATGTCGCTCCTGTTGTCAAGGATTGCCTGCACGAGAATGCTGACAATATTTGCACCTATCTGAACAAATGCGGGCGCGACTGTATCGGCTGCCTGAATGATCTGAGGTGCGTTGTCGCGAAGGGCTGTCGAGAACGTGCCGAGGAGTTCCCCGACTATTTCCGCGCCCTCCGGTAAATTGTCTATTAATATGCGTAAAACGTCCGGGCTTGATTCTGCGATAGCGTGACCGACGGCGTTCATTACCTGTCCCGCTACTTTCACAGCGTCAGGGATTACGTCGTCAACTTCGCCAATCATCAAGGGAAGAAGTCCGGGCATGTGCTCTGACATGCGAGAAAGGACGGGCTTGATGTTGTTCACAACGGTTACGAATGAGGATGTGACATTTCTTGCAAGTGCGTCGATGTCAACATCGTCACGGCCTAAGCCAACAAGGAAATTCTCCCACGCAGCCTTAAGCGCTGCCGCGGAGCCTTCAATTGTCTTTTCAGCTTCGTTCGCTGTTGTTCCGGTAATGTTGAGCTCGTCCTGTACGGCGTGAATTGCCTCGATTATCTGATCGAAACTAATGCCGTTAAGATCGCTGATGCGCTCGTTCAGGATTCCGCTGTCGTTGATAAGGCGAACAAGCTCAGACTGACTGCCTCCGTAGCCCAGACGCAAGTTGTCCAGCATCGAGTACGTTCCCTTCGCCAGCCCCTGATATGTCGCGATGATGCTTTCAATATCTGTGCCGTAGGTGTTGGCGTTGTCTGCCATGTCAGAGATGGCAACGTCTGCAAGCCTTGCGGCTTCTACTGCGTCGCCTTCGAGACCCTGAAGGAGTGAAGCAGAGAAACCGGTGATAGTTTGCATGTAGCGGTTCGCGCTCATGCCTGCTGTCTTGTAGGCGTTCTCTGCGTTGTTCATGACTGTGCGAGACGAAGCGCCGAAGATCTTCTCAACACCACCTGCCAGCTGCTGATATTCGCCGTAAGCTTCAACGACTTGCTGACTTAAGTTGTAGGAAATCTCTGCCGTTTTCTGTACGGCCTGAGCTGATACGTCCGCAACCTTAACAACGCCCTGATAAGCGGCGTCTGCTGCTTTAGCTGCAACATTAAAACCATCAGCAAGCGCGTCGCCTGCCTTGTGCCCTACATCAGAAACAACTTCAAGGCCTTTGGTGAGGAGTTCGGTCTTGTCGTGAACGTCCTGAATGCTTTCAGAGCTTTCAGCGGTACCTGAACCCACAGATGCAAGG
>Ga0326512_10001133_pt1 | contig 21403 bp, 16 predicted proteins | sample 1_2617_0518_D_FD_203652 | JGI IMG/M metagenome (GOLD analysis project Ga0326512, IMG submission 203652) | Bovine rumen microbial communities from UC Davis, California, United States - 1_2617_0518 | ecosystem: Host-associated > Mammals > Digestive system > Stomach > Rumen | place: USA... | reverse complement strand
TTTCTTGAATGTGCAATAAATGCATGACTTTAAAGAAGTGTATTTAAAACAGTTTTGCAAAAATAAATAGAATTTATATGTGTTTAGACTTATTTAATTGATAATGATGCCATATAATATTATGATTAAGAATAGATTAGAATTAAGAGGTGATGGCCGTGAAAAAGATTAAAGATGTGGTTGTTCCTTTCTTTCAAGGTAGATACGGCGTTGATAAATTTTCAAAATTTCTTACACGCCTGTCAATAGTACTGCTTATATTAGGACTTTTATTTGGACTTTGGTTTTTTATTCTGCTTGGCTTAGCTATCATAATATATTCAGATTTTCGAATTTTTTCTATGAAATTCAACAAAAGATATATGGAAGAGCAGGCTTACATAAACTTTGTTAACAAGCTTAAGTTTGAGACTGAGAGAAGAATTAACATATGTAAAGACTTAAAAGTAAACAAGATAGTTAAATGTCCTAATTGTGGGCAAAAGATTAGACTGCCTAGAAAAAAAGGAAAAATTAGCATAAGATGTTCTACATGTAATATTGAATTTATTAAGAGAACATAAGATTTGTTGATATGGTGGAATTAAGAAGGTGGTATAAGCTTAACTTTAAGTTGAGCTTATACCACCTTTTTTGTGCCGTTTTTGGCAAATTAAGACAGGAACCAGGCTAGCCACATGAAATGACCGATACATAGTCTATACAGAGTTTATATAGATGGATTTTTAGATCAAAGTATTTCAGGCAGCTGCCAGTCATTGGCTAAATCTTCGTATTCCTTGGCTTTTTGGTCTTGACCCAGCATATGCAGAATTCTTGCTGCACTTAAAAAGGCAGTCTCGCCGCTTGAAACGATATCAAGACAACAGTCTGAATTGCTGGCTTTTATATACCAGAAAAGGGCCTCATCGTAATTTTTGAGGGCTTCCTGGTAGGAGCCAATCTCAATACAAATCTCAGATGATATGCAGGAAGCACACTCAAGTACTGAGTTTACGCTGTAGGTGTAAAAACGGTTTGTCAGGTTGAGAACTCTAGTTATTCTCAACATTGCAATTAAGATTGGCATGGCTAAATCGTCAACTGCGCCGTATTCTGGAATTATATACTTGTCGAAATAAGGGAGCAGTTTGGTCAGGTCGTCAAAGTCAGCCGTCTTGTATAATTGCTCACAGAGCATGCGCACAACATACTTTTCAAGCTTGTTACCGCTATCCAAGGCCTTAAGGTAAATTGAGAAATCTCTGTGGTTGTGTTCACTCTCCTGTATATGCAGGATGCATATATCACTGTCGTAGGTCAGAGGAGTGAGCCTTACAGTTTCGTGAATTGGAGATATAAAGGTCCAAGTGCGAAGCCTGCGAAAGAGCTTAGGTCTAAGCTCAGAAGTTGAATTATAGACACTTTTGATTCCGTTGACATTGATGTATTTCATGGTGACAATATCGACTTCTGGATGGATGTTTTCCTTGAGAGACTGGAATTTTACCAGATTATCCTGATCAAGAACTTCATCGGCATCAGCAGAGTAGATAAAATCACAAGTGCACAATGAAAAGGCATAGTTTCTTGCTTTTGAGAAATCGTCACTCCAAGGGAATGAATACACATGGTCTGTGTACTCGTTAGCAATTTCAACTGTGTTGTCACTTGAACCAGTGTCTACGATGATTATTTCATCTGCGATAGGTAGATAAGAATCCAGGCAGGTGCGCAATCTTCTCGCCTCGTTCTTAACTATCATACAAAGAGATATAGTTGACATAGTACACCACGTTTCTTTAGTTATGTATTGTTTCGACCTTACTATGTCTATATAATATCATAATTTGTTTTACTATTCATTTATTATTTGTTAGAATAAAGAGGAAAGTTTTAAATAAAGGGGTATAAGCATGGAATTTATTAATTCTCAGGGTTACAGGGCAGGTTTTGAACTGCGTGGAGCCGAATTGAGAAGCTTTGAAAGACCTGATGGAAGCCAGATTATGCACGACGGAAATCCTAAGTATTGGAAGAGAGTTTCGCCGGTACTTTTCCCAATTATCGGAACAGTGAATGGGAATACCTTCAGGGTTGATGGCAAGGAGTACCATCAGACTCAGCACGGTTTTGCAAGGGATATGGAATTCACCATTATAGATAGGGGCGAGGATTTTATTGATTTTGAGCTAAAGAGCGATGAAAATACAAAAGAGAAATATCCTTTTGACTTTAGTTTGGTCATTTCTTATAAGCTTACTGGCCCAAGTCTTGAAATCAAGTGGAAGGTTAAAAATGACAGCGACAGGACTATGTATTACAGCATTGGAGGCCATCCTGCATTTTTATGCCAGGGTCAGACCCTGAAAGGATATAAGATAGAGCTTGAAAAGGCTGGAAAGAAGCTCTCAAAGCTTAATATTCATGATTTTAGTGATGAGACTCAGCTTGTTCTTGATAGCTTTCATGAAATCAGCCTTGCTGGTGGCAGACTTGAGCTTGATGAGCATACATTTGACCAGGGAGCTCTGATTATAGAGGATTATCAGGCAGATAAGGCCACAATCATAGGCCCTGATGAGAATGAAATCTTAAGCTTAAAGTTTTCGACACCTGTCTTTGGTATATGGAGCCCTGTTGGACTCAATGCACCTTTTGTCTGCATTGAACCTTGGTATGGTCGAGCTGACAGAACAGCATATGTTGGCGAGCTGAAGGATAGGGATTTTGAGGAGTCTCTTGATGCTTTGCAGGATAGAGAGTACAAGTACCAGATAGTACTTGCTTAAGTTTTTATGTAAATTGCTTTTAAAGGGAGAAGAAGATATGGATAAGATGGAAATAGAATTCATCACCAAAAAGATTGATATGGCAAAAAGCCAAATCAATGACATTGTAAAGGGAAAAGAGGATGTTGTTGAAAAGATAATGGCTGCTATTTTTGCAGGCGGAAATATCTTACTTGAGGATATACCCGGAGTAGGTAAGACAACCTTAGCTTTGGCTATATCAAAGACTATGGGACTTGACTATAAGAGAGTACAGTTTACACCTGACGTTCTGCCAAGTGATATAACAGGCTTTTCAATGTTCAATCGCCAGACCAATGAGTTTGAGTACCGTGAGGGAGCTGCTATGACAAATCTGCTCTTGGCAGATGAAATCAACAGAACATCGCCAAAGACTCAGTCAGCTTTGCTAGAGATTATGGAGGAGAAGAAGGTTACGGTAGACGGAGTTACACATAATCTTCCAGATCCTTTTATTGTCATAGCTACCGAGAATCCTATTGGCTCATCTGGAACCCAGATGCTGCCTGAATCTCAGCTTGACAGATTTATGATTTTGACTTCTCTTGGCTATCCTAGCCATGAGGATGCAATAAATATCTTAAGGGACAATGTGCATCTTTTACTGGACAATGCAAGTCCAGCCCTTAATATAGCGGATTTGTTGGAAATAAGAGATGCTGTCAACTCTGTTGAGGTTCACGATTCAATATTTGACTATATAGTTACAATTACAGAGAAGACAAGGACGGATGAGAGAGTTGCTCATGGTGCATCACCTAGAGGCTCCTTAGCTCTCCTTTCCCTTTCTAAGGCAATTGCTCTAATGAGGGGAAGAGATTATCTGATTCCAGCAGATATTTCAACAGTCATCGGAGATTGTCTAGGTCACAGAATAAAATTGAGCAATTTAGGAAAAGCTTCAGGATTGGGCAAAGAGGCTATACTGAGTGATATTGTCTCAAAAATTCCAATTCCAGCTACAAGTGGGATGCTATGAAAAGAAAAGTTAAGTTAAAAAGGATTAATGCATACTATGCAGTGCTTTGGATTAGCTTAAATATAATAGCTGCATTTGCATTTTGGTTTTTTAGAGAGTATTACGCTCTGATTTTTTTCCTGCTGACTATGGTAATTGTTTTTGCATCTTGTCTGGGGGCAAAATATGTGGCTTCAAGACTTGTTTTTGAAATCAAGATTAAGAATCCAGTAAATGCCTACAGATTAAAGACTAAGCTTGAACTTAGTATCTACAATCCATCTAAATGGCCTGTGACAAGCTTGGCTTTTAAGATCGCTGAAAATAATATTTTTCTTGGTAAGGTTAGAAATAGAAATGAAGTTAGGATTGGAAATTCCTGGATTTACGGCATGATGAAGCAAATTAGGAAGGAGAAAACAGTCTCCTATCTCTCATGTCAGGCCTCTATGCTTCCGGGAGATTATGCAACTTTTAACTATGAACTTGACTCAGATAACTGTGGTCAGGTTGATTTAGTTTGCTATGACATAGAGATTACTGACCTATTAGGCTTTTTTACATTTTCTATCAGTGATCAGTATAAAGCTAATATTTCCTTGATTCCTTCTTATGATGCTGCCAGCCAGGACATGATTGAGAATGATGACAGCGTACAGAAAGTTATCAATGCAGCTATTGCTGGCGGTGATGACCCAGAGATACTTGATTTTAGGGAGTATCAGCCGGGAGATAAGCTCAACAGTATCCACTGGAAATTGAGTGAGAAGACAGGAAAACTGATGGTTAAGGAGTTTGAAGATCACCAGGGAGGGAAGTTATCCCTTGCTCTTGAACTCTACAATCAAAATATAGATGGAATCAACACAATCAATGAGAGCCTTGAGGTGGCTTACACAACGATTTATGCCCTTGTTGCAAGGGGATATTCGATTAATCTTTATTACTATTCAAGCCTGTCAGGTGAGATAAACAATATCCTTATATCCAGTGACCTGGATTTGGATCAAGCATTTGCCACGATAGTAGCGGATAGGGTTTATGATACACCAGATCTTATGAAAGATTATGTTCAGGCTATGGGTAATATGGTGACTTTGACATAGTTTTGGGAGAAAAAATAAAAAATTATGTGGGATAAGATTAAAAAGTCCTTGCTTACAGACTCACTGATAAATTTTTTGATTTTGACAGGGTCAATATGTGGGTTTGCCTCAGCCTTTGGAGGACAGTTTAATGTTGCGCTGGTGCTTTTGGTATTTGCCTTGATCTCCTTTGGAACAGCACTAGTGTGCAGGCTAAAAACCTGGCAGAGAGTTTTGGTATATATTGTCTTTATACCAGGATATTTTGCAATACTGCTGAAATACTCATCAGTTGTCAATTCCGGTTTTTATATTCTGATTAACCGAATTCAGGATGTGGCAGTAGATTATTTGAAAATAACCTCTATACAGGAATATAGGGTAATCTATGATGATTCATACGTTGCTCTTTCATTCTTTATGTGTATGTTTGCCCTTTTAGTGGTATTTTTACAAAATGCTTTTGCTGTAGAGCAGAAGTGTTTGGGAAGAGTATTTGCATTAACTATGCCTTTGCTCTTGGTTTATATGTACTTTAGGCAGACTCCAAATATGATATGGCAGGCTTTCTATTTTGCTGGTCTGGCCTTGGTGGCAATCATTGGATATTTGGAGAGGCTTGAGGAACCTGACAGATTTAGAAGACACTACACCTTGGTTCAACAGTCGACATACGGCTGGGTCAAACTTGAGGACAATAGCATAATCAAAGAAAAAGCTATTAAGATGAAAACTTACTTTACACTGGCAGTCACTGCAAGTGTGACGGCTATAGTTATATGCTTGAATTTGATAATGCCATCCTATTTGATAAATCAGGGCTTGCCAGACAATAAGCTCAAAGAAAAAACTACTAATTTTGTGTCGACAGCGGTGCTTTTTGGTATTTCTGGCTTTTTTAATGACTATTATGCAAAGGGCGGAATATCAGGTGGATACCTGGGTGGAGTTAGCTCGGTAAGACCTGATAACAAGGCAGATTTGAAGGTTAGGTTTGCACCAAGCTCTGATAATCAAACCCTCTATCTTAGATCTTTTGTGGGCGGAGATTATACCAGCAAAAGATGGATTCCAGCAGTGGAGTCTGCTTATGATTATGATGGTATTCTTGCAATGGACATCGACAATGTCAATGAGAGAGACATAGTTAGGCGTGAATATGCCTTTGGCAATCCTTTGACCGCTTACAGCAGGATAGATGTTCAAAATATTGACGCAAATGAGCATTATACTTATATTCCTTACTACAGCGCCCCTTACGAGAAGACTGATTCTAGATCAGACAAGAATCTTGTCAAGAATGGCATAATTAATGCTGATGGATATGTCACAATGGATACTTATCTGGATTTCAGTAAGGGTAAGATTAGTGTAGCAAGTGATGACAAGCACGTTAATCACATGCGTGCCTATACATTTTTCATGGATGTGCCATTTGAAAACAAGGCGACTCTGGACAATGTGGTAAATTCTGAGATTAAGCCAGAGGGAAAGACTAGCGAGGAAATTGTTGAGGCAACCAAGAATTACTTTTACAACAATTTTACATACACTATGTCTCCGGGAAAGACACCTGGCAAGGCTGATTTTGTTAACTACTTTTTGAATGACAAGAAAAAAGGCTACTGTGCGCACTTTGCTTCAGCTGGAGTTTTGCTTTTGAGAGAGTGCGGCATTCCTGCCAGATATGTCGAGGGTTATGCTCTCTCGGCATATGATATGCAAGATGGACAGATAGTGGAAGATGCTGATTATCAATCATACTACGATGGCTACAGCGAGCTTGATGTCAAGACTGTAATTGAGTGTGATGTAACTGATGCCATGGCACATGCCTGGGTAGAGTACTATGATATAGATTATGGTTGGAGAGTGGCTGACTTTACGCCACCTTCAGACGGAGATGATGACGATGGCGGCCTTTTTGGCTATTTACAGGGCATGATGGACAGACAGTTTAATGCCGACGGAGACAATGCCAACAATAACAACAATCAGGTTAATGCTGAACAGATTAAGAATAGTGCCGGTCTTTTGATAAGGGCCATTGAGGGCTTGATTTTAGGCTTGATTGCTCTTTATCTTCTTGTGAAATTTGTTAAGATAAGACGCAGATTTTATTCGAGGGATAAGAGAAAGAACCTTATAAATCTATATTCATCAATATGTGATAAGGCAAGAAAGAAATGTCCTGTCTATGAGGGTTATAAATTTACAGACTTAAGAACTCACACTGACCAGATGAGCTACATCAGCAGGGCTTATGGACTTAAAAATCTCAGCAGCCTTGCCACATACATGCAGGAAATATCATATTCTAAGTCTCAAGTGGACTTGAGGGATTACAAAAAAATGCACTCAATCCTTCTAAAGAGCAGGTTGAGAATGCTTTTTCCTTTCAGAAAAAATAAGAAGTAAAAGAAAAGGGAAGTCATGAACCGCCCCCCAATTCTTAGACCACAAATTTAAGGATTGGGAGCTTGGTTCATTTAGGCTTCCCTTATTTTTTTATTGAGAGTGTTGAGAACTCTTTTTTTATCACTGCTCCAAAGTGGGGCAATTAGGAGGGACTTGGGCCCATCGCCAGTTATGCGGTGAATTACAATATCAGGGTCAAGTCTCTTTAAGGCAGCTATAACTAAATCGCAATACTCATCAAGACTAGGCAAAGCGGAATCACCAAGTTCTCCATTTTCGTACATTGATGCCAGCTTCGTGTTTTTGAGTATGTGCAGCAGTTGGAGCTTAATGCCATCAAGCTTAGGATTCAAGCTGTTTAGGTAGTCCATAGTGGCAAGCAGGTCATCCTTATCCTCACCAGGCAGGCCTATTATGGTGTGAACCACAACCTTCAAACCTCTCTCCTTAAGCTTTTTATAGGACTCGGCAAATGTTTCAAGCTCATAACCCCTATTGATAAGCCTGGCAGTCTTCTTGTGTATGGTCTGTAAACCGAGCTCGATGGTAATGTCTTTGATCTTGTTAAGTTCTGTCAGCATGTCTAGTATGTCATCAGGAAGGCAGTCGGGTCTTGTTCCAATTGAAATTTCAACAATGTCTTTGCGCATAATGGCGGCCTTAAAGATAGGGTAGAGCTCACTGGCTGGCTTGTAGGTATTGGTGTAGGATTGGAAATAGGCTATGTAGAGCCTTTTATCCTCGGGTATAGAAGCTGGGATTTTTTTTGCAACCCTGGCTTTGGCAAGTTCAATCTGCTGGTCAATGGGCAGAAGGGGACTTGCAAAGTCACCAGATCCGCCTTCTGAGCAGAAGATGCAACCTCCGTAAGAGAGCTTACCATCACGGTTGGGACAGCTACAGCCTGTCTGCAGAGACAATTTATAAACTTTTGTTTTATATTTTTTTTTTAATTCTTCAGATATTGTTTTAATCTGCATGATAGACACCTATCTTTCCTGTAAATACTAGATTCTTGAGCTTTTGACCGCAAGATTTGGCCTATATTTTAGACTTTTAATTTTAATTGAATTTAGTTATAATTCAAGTAGTTTTTTTTAAAAGGAGATACACATGAAGAAATTTCTAGAAGAGTTCAAAAAATTTGCCCTCCGTGGAAATGTCATGGACATGGCAATTGGTATCATCATAGGTGGTGCCTTCACTGACATCGTTAAGTCACTTACAACTAACTTTATCAATCCTATCTTGAAGTTCTGTACAGGCGGTACAGATTGGAAGTTCTATCCATGGTCAGAGGTATCAGGTTATATCTCAGCATTTGTGGGATCAGTTCTTAACTTCATCCTCATGGCTTTCATTCTTTTCTGCCTCATGAGATTTATCACAAAGGCAATGTCAATCGGACGTAAGAAGAAAGATGTGCCAAAGACAAAGAAAATCTGCCCATTCTGTAAGAATGAGATCGATATCGATGCTACAAGATGTGGTTTCTGTACATCAGAACTTGACGGCGTAGTAGAGGACGATGAGTAAAAAAGACACAATCATCCTGATTGGAATGCCGGGATCTGGCAAATCAACAGTTGGCGTAGTCTTAGCAAAAGCGATGGGTTGTCGTTTCCTTGACTCTGATCTGCTTATACAGGAAGTTACAGGTAAGTTGCTTCATGAGATTATAAGAGATGACGGACTTGAGTTTTTTCAATCCATAGAGGAACAGGTGAATTCCGAGATAGTTACCGACCATGCAATAATTGCTACAGGGGGCAGCGTAGTTTATGGCAAGCACGCCATGGAGCATTTTAAGCAGATGGGTACCATAATTTATCTAAAGGTTTCACTTGAATCCATCGCTGAGAGACTGGGAAGCCTGACTGAAAGGGGCGTGGCTATTAAAGATGGCTATAGCCTGAGCGATTTATACGAAGAGAGAAGACCTTTGTATGAAATGTATGCAGATATCATTATAGATGAGGGTAATCTCTCTATTAGAGAGACTGTGAAATACATTAAGGAAAAGCTTAAAAGATAAGCAGTCGCTTTTGGTACAATATCAAGTACATAAGCAAAAATGCCTTGACAAGGCTCTTTCATAGGTTATAATAGTTCTGTAAAAATTAATAAGCAGGAGAAATTCTTCGGGGTCAGGTGTAAGTCCTAACCGGTGGTAAAGCCCACGAGCGTAAAGCATGATCTGGTGTGATTCCAGAGCCGACAGTAAAGTCTGGATGAAAGAAGAAATTAGAATCTTTTTATATCAAAACCCGCAGTTTCCTTGATTTGGACACTGCGGTTTTTTTATTCTTTCCCATCCTCCCCTCTACCTGCTTCATAGAAGCGAAAAGCTTCGGAATGGAGGACATTTATGAGTAACACAAGTTTTGAGACTTCATCTAAGGATGAGTCAAAGTCAAAGAAGGATGTATTAGCATCAGGCAGAGCTAACAACTCGGCTAGCCGTATCAGAAAGATGAGCGGTATATCAATGCTTTCAGCTGTAGCATTTGTATTGATGTTTTTAGAGTTCCCTCTTCCAACACTTATCCCATCTTTTATTAAGATGGACTTTTCAGATTTGCCAGCCTTGATTGGTACATTTGCCTATGGACCAATTGCAGGAGTAATAATCTCTTTATTAAAGAATCTTTTACACCTTCCACTTACACAGACTGGTGGAGTAGGAGAACTCTCTAACTTTATCCTTGGTGCCAGCTTCTCTTTCACTGCAGGACTTGTCTACAACAAGAAGCACACAAAGATGGGCGCAATGCTTGGATCTGTAACTGGAGCATTTGTTATGTCTGCAGTTAGCGTTGTGACTAATTATTTCGTAGTATATCCAATCTATACAGCATTTATGCCTATGGAAGTAATTATTGGTATGTACAAGGCTATTCTCCCAAGTTCAGATACACTTATCAAATGCCTTTTGATCTTCAATCTTCCATTTACATTTTTTAAGGGAATGTGTTCAGTTTTGATTACTTTCTTGATTTACAAGCCTTTATCACCTGTGCTCAAGGGCATAAGAAATCATAATGAAGAGCTTAAAACATCAAAAGAGAGCAACTAATAATAACATTCGATAGCAACTTTAAGAAATTGACAATAAATTATTAATATAATAAAATAGACTCAAGCGAGGGGGTTAGAACCTAGCTTGAGTCTATTATTTTTTATACTATGGAGGTATTTACAATGGGAATTTTAACAAGATTTAAAGACATTATGGCTTCAAATGTTAACGCTTTACTCGACAAGGCTGAGGATCCAGAGAAGATGATTGATCAGTATATGAGAAATCTTCAGAGTGATCTTGGCAAGGTTAAGGCTGAGACAGCATCTGTAATGGCTGATGAGTCTAGAGCTAAGAGAGAGCTTGATGAAAATACTGCAGAGATTAACAAGATGCAGGCATATGCGGAGAAGGCTCTCCAGGCTGGCAACGAAGATGATGCTAGAAAGTTCCTTGAGAAGAAAGCAGCGCTTTCTAAGACAAATGAAACACTTCAGAAGACATATGACATGGCTGCTGCTAATTCAGCAAAGATGCGCCAGATGCATGACAAGCTTGTTACAGATATGAATTCTCTTGAAGAGAGAAGAAATGCTATCAAGGCTACTGTTCGTGCAGCAAAGGCTCAGAAGGACATGAATAAGATGACTTCTAAGACAAACATGACTGGCGATTCTATGGCAGCATTTGACCGTATGGAAGAGAAAGCAAACAGAATGCTTGACGAGGCCAATGCTATGGATCAGCTTAATCAGTCAGAGGCAAGCGAGTCTGTCAATGACCTTGCAGCTAAGTATGATGCAGCACCAGAAGCTTCTGGCGTAGATGACGAACTTGCAGCACTTAAGGCAAAGATGGGACTTTAATTTTAAATTTTTATAATTTGAATAGGAGTTTTATATGGGATTATTTGGTAAGCAGCTTTCCAATGTTGTTGAATGGGAAGAGTACAGAGATGATTTAATCTTTTGGAAATGGACTAATGACGAGATCAAGAAGGGCTCAAAGCTCATTATCAGACCTGGTCAGGATGCTATTTTTATGTTCAATGGCAATGTTGAAGGTATATTTAAGGACGAGGGCAGCTTTGATATTGAGTCAGAGATTATTCCTTTCCTCTCAACACTTAAGGGCTTTAAATTTGGCTTTAACAGTGGAATGAGAGCAGAAGTCCTCTTTATCAACACAAAGGAATTTACTGTTAACTGGGGTACTAAGAATGTTATTAATATTCCTACTCCTCAGCTTCCAGGCGGAATGCCTATCAGAGCAAACGGTAAGTTCTCATTTAAGATTAGCGATTATATGACACTTATTGACAAGGTTGCTGGCATTAAGCAGGTTTACAGTGTTGCTGATGTCAAGGACCGTGTGATTGGTGATCTTGATCCATTACTTATGAAGTGGATTGTTCAGGAAGGCAAGGATATGTTTAACCTTCAGATGAACAATTTACAGATCTCACAGGGCATCAAGGAAGACCTTGATATGCAGGTTGAGAAGATTGGTCTCACAGTTACAGACTTTAATGTCAACAGTTTCTCATATCCTGAGGAAATTCAGAGAATGGCCAACAAGGCAGCTTCTCAGTCAATGCTTGGCGATGTAGACAAGTACACAAAGATTGCTATGGCAGATTCTCTTGAAAAAGGTGGCTCTGGAGCAGGTCAGATGGCAGGCCAGATGGCTGGTTTGGCAGCAGGCATGGCTATGGGTCAGCAGATGGCAGGTCAGTTCCAGAATATGGGTCAGCAGGCTGGCGCTACAGGCGCTGTTGCTGGACAGGCTGCAGCAGGTCAGGGACCAAAGTTCTGCCCTAACTGTGGCACACCAACTAATGGAGCTAAGTTCTGCCCTAATTGTGGAACACAGTTATCATAAGGCTACCTCCAAAGTGTAATACTTTTTTTAAGGCGGATTTAAGCTCAGGCTTAAATCCGTTTTTTAATGCCAAAAAATCAAAAAAATTTCAAATTTTTTTCAAAAAAGGCTAAAGTTTTAAAGCCATGTGACCGATACAATATGTGATACGAATAATTGTATCTTAAAAAAGAGTAAGGGCGCCGATTTGGCACTGGTAACAAGATAGATTTTATTTTAGATTGACTTAAATTTTGCGCAAACAGGAGTGTGGTCTTATGGGAAAAAAATTTTTGAAATTTAGATTGAGAAAGGGATGGAAGTTTTTAGCATCGCTTATGTTAGCCATGATTGTATTTAGTACAATTTTTGTTATGGTAAGAGCGGATTCCAAGGTAAACATAGTATTTAACACACAGATTGTCTATGTTGAGAAGGATAGAACAGCATCATCAGTAACCGCAGGTCTTACAGGTAATGATGAGAATACAAGCGACAATATTCCAATTCCTGAGAGACTTGAGTGGACTACATCAAACTCAGATATTGTAAATTTTGTTGATGGAGGTTCATCATCAACCAACTATACAGATCTTGTGACTGGTGCAAATCCTACAATCCATGGACATTTTGCCGGCAAGGCTACTCTTACTGCTAACTACTACACAAAGCAGTTCGATGACAACAATATGGAAATTCAGGGAACAAAGAAGTTGCTTGCTTCAAAGTCGCTCACAGCGGTTGTTCCTCTCACAACATCAACAACATACCAGGGTTCTGAATCCCTTCCAACAATTTTTCCAATAGGCGCTCAGATTTACATCACATCAAACGCCTCTGATTCAAACCCAATAGTAATAGAGACAACCAATGACACAAGCGGCACTGTTAGCAATGACGGTGTTGTAAAACTTGTAAATCAGTCAGGCAACACAGCTACACTTGAGGTTGTAGGCGGTGGTGTGACAACAGTTTATGTGAGAACACGAGATAACCCAGACAGACAGGATATCTTGACAAATTCCTTTAAGGTCAGCGGTGAGATTAAGTTCAACGATGGCACAGCTTATGCAAACCAGGCTGGACACTATATCCAGACAGCATCTACAGCACCAGCTAATGGAATCAAGAGATTCATGCTCCTTGATTCAACAGACTTTGTAGATTTTGCAGAGGAGACAGTTCCATCTAATATTCTTTATCCAGTCACATCTAATGCAACATTTAGATCTGGCAATGATAAGATCGCTAAGTACACAGATAACAAGGTTACAGGCGTGGCAGCAGGCGTTACTACTATAACTGCAGGAATTTTTGCCAATGATACACAGGGCAAGGAAGTAGCCCTGACATCAGATACAATCAATATCGTTGTTCCATTCAAGAAGATGGGAAATCAGATTTCTGATATGAACGTTGGAGATTCAATTGTTTTGTCTACTTCAGCTTCACCAGATTCAGTTACCTGGTCAACCACAGATAACAAGATAGCTCAGGTGGATCCAGCAACAGGCACTGTTACAGCAGTTGGAGCTGGTAATGTTTCAATCTATGCGACTAGAACACAGGATGAGCTCTCAACAGTTTTCAAGCAGCCATATCAGCTCAAGTATGACCTCACAGTTATCGATGGCTTTGGACTCAGCACTACAAGCAATAATGTAAATGTCGGCGATTCATTTGACCTGACAGCACTTGTGACAAATGCAGATTTAGATAAGTCACCAATTACTTTCACTGTTGAAAATCAGCCTGGGGCAAATGGTGTGGTTCCAACAGGCAACCTGGTTACAACTTCACAGAATGGAAAGACTTTGACTGTAACTGGTGTAAAGGCCGGTACAGTAAAGATTAAAGCTTCACAGACTGTCAATGGAGTTGTAAAGACAGAGACATGTGTTGTATATGTAACAGTTCCAGTAGGCGATGTAAGTATCAACCCATCAAGTCTCAACATTGATAGAGGTGGGGAAGAGACAGTACAGCTTATATTCACTCCTGAGTTCCCAACTAATCCTAAGGTTCTTTGGGGTTCATCAGATACATCAGTTGCCACAGTAAGCGGAGACAGCTATACAGCAACAATTAAGGCAGTCAAGGGTGGACATGCAACAATTAATGTAGTTACAGAGGATGGCCTTAAGGTTGCAACATGTGACGTAAATGTCAGAGAGCCAGTTACTGGAATTAGCCTGAATCAGACTACTGTTGAGACAGCAATGTCACTTGCCAAGTATCAGCTTGTTGCCACTGTCAGCCCAAGCGGAGATGGAGTAAACAAGTCTGTTTCATGGACATCATCAGATCCAAGTGTAGCAACAGTTGATCAGAATGGACTTGTCACATACGTGGCTCCTGGATACACAACAATCATCGCAAAGACAGACGATGGCGGTTATATGGCAACATGTAACTTTGTAATCTCAATTCCAGTAAGCAATATTAAGCTTGATTACACAGATGAGATTATGAGAGTTGGCGATAGACTTAGAATTTCAGCTGAGGTATTCCCACTCAATGCTTCAAATAGAACTGTTTACTATGAATCATCTAATACTAATACTTGTATCGTTGATTCAAATGGACTTGTAGAGGCAGTTGGAACAGGAAGCTGTACAATTCTTTGTAAGTCACTCGATGGAAATGCAACAGCTATGTGTAATATCTATGTTAAGCAGCCTGTAAGTCAGGTGGTACTTAACACTACAGACATCACAGTTCGACAGGGTCAGGTTTTCTGGCTCAATGCAACCTGCCTTCCGGAAAATGCTGATAACAAGCTGGTTACATGGGAGAGCAGAGATGAGAAGGTATGTAAAGTAGAAGCAGACGGAAAGGTTACTGCTGTCGGAGCAGGCACAACTTCAGTTATTGCTACTAACACAGATACAGGACTTACAGCCTACTGCGTAGTAACTGTAAAACAGCCGGTTGATTCAATCACACTTAACTCTGAATACCAGCAGATGTGGGTTGGTGCAAAATATGCTATCATTCCTACTATTGAGCCAAAGGATGCAGAGAATAAGAATGTAACTTATATGTCTAGTGATCCTTCAGTGGCATCTGTAGATGCATACGGCGTGGTCACAGCCCTCAAGGGTGGCAACACAGTTATTGAGGTAACAACAGAGGATGTTCATTTGGTTGCTGCTTGTACTATCGATGTAAAGGAATATGTATCAAGCGTAAGCCTTTCAGAGAAGACAAAGATGATGAATGAGGGAGCTTCTGGAACCCTTAAAGCTTCTGTAGGAACAGATACTGCAACTGACAAGAGCCTTAACTGGTCATCATCAAACAATGATGTGATAAGAGTAGACTCTAATGGAAATATATTTGCCGGAGAGGCAGGTGTGGCAGTTGTTACAGCCACAGCAGCAGATGGAAGCGGATGCTCAGATTCATGTATCATCACGGTTGTAAATCCTGTAAGAGGAGTTAGCCTTGAACCGGATACTGTAAGACTTTTAATAGGAGACTCTAAGGTAATATCTGCAAGCGTATCTCCGGATGACGCTTCAATTCAGGGACTTACCTGGACTTCGTCAAATGAGTCTGTAGCCACTGTCGATGAGGCAGGCGAAGTATTTGCCGTAGGTTCTGGTAAGACAAAGATTACAGCTACATCACAGGATGGTAACAATGTTAAGGGCGTTGCTTGGGTATATGTAACACCTGTTGTAAATATTTCATCAATTAAGATTAACTCATCAGAGATTTACATGCTTACTGGTAAGACACGAAAACTCACAGCTATGGTTAGACCTGCGGTTAACAATGATTACTTTGAATGGTATTCAACTGACACAGGAATTGTAACAGTCGACCAGTACGGAAATATTTCAACTGTGGGACCTGGTGTTGCAGATGTAGTTGCTATAAGCAATGCAAATGGAGTATCTTCATCTTGTACAGTTCACTCTCTTGCAATCAGCCGCTCTAGCATTACACTTGGCCAGTATGATTCCTACTACATGGACGTAATTGGAATTGAAGCCGGAGACAAGGTGACATGGAGAAGCTCAAATCCTAGAGTATGTACTATAACATCTTCAGGACAGATTATAGGAAGAAGACCTGGAACAACGACAATCACAGCTGTTTCACATAACAAGACTATGTATTGTACAGTTAAGGTTATTTCAGCTTACTAATTAAAACTAAAAGCCCGCTTTTGCTTATCTAAGGCAAAGGCGGGCTTTTTTTTATCTAAGACAAGGGGCTTTCTGATTTAGATAAGTCAAGGGGCTTTTTTGATTTAAAAATAGCATATAAATAGCAAAAAGCCACCGGAAGGAATCCGATGGCTTTCTGCTAACTTAATATGAGGGGAGATAGATTTCATCTATCGAATATTATAATACATGCAAATTGTGTTTAAATTGTGTTTTTAAAATAAATAAAAAATTAACATGTAGACAAGGGGAAATACCTAATTGACTTGTAAAAATGTGCTAAAAGTTGTATTCTTTTATATGATTGTACGGACGGGAGATTAGGGGAGAAAATCAAATTTATCGTCTTTTGAATTGGAGAGATATTAATAATAATGAGAAACGATAATTATAATGAGTTTGATGAAGATAAGGATATGACCGCACCTTACACAATAAACAAAGCTAGCTATGGACAAGACAGTGACTTAGGTGAGACTGATAAGAGCACTGAAGAAGAGCTTGAAAATCAGGTTATGAATTCACTCTCAAAACTTGTCGATGACGAAATTAATACTGCAAAAGAGTTGATAGGACAGGAAGCGGAAAGTGCTTCTAGCAGTAAATATATGGGTCAGGATGAGCTTAAGAATAAAGCCCAGGACAATAATCAAGGCAAAGGCCAAGATGAGTTTAAGGACCAGAAGCAAAGCAATAATTCTGACAAGGATAAAAGCATTGAAGAAGATGAGCAAGGGCCTATCATAAGTCCTTACACACCTTATAAGGAGAGCAAACACAAGTATTGGATTGCTGTAACTTTGGCTCTTGTATTCATGGCTTTTGCGGTGATTGCCACAGTGCTTATGATCAGATCTAACAGAAGCCATTCATATGCATATCTCACTCAACATGGTATGAAGGCTTACACCAAGAGTGATTATGACGGTGCTGTAAAGTACCTTTCACAGGCTTATGACACATCTCTTGGAAAACAGGATGTGGATATGATGTACACTCTATATACAGCATATTCAGTTCTTGGCAAAAAGAATGAGGCCATGGATGTCTTAAGCACTATACTCAAGGCTGACAAATATAATGAAAAGGCCCTGACTGCGCTGGCAAAGTTGTATTACGACAATAACGAAGGCGAGAAGCTGACTCAATTAATCAGAGATTACGCTGAGACAAGCCTTGAATCTGACTTAAAGATGTATGAGGTTTCACAGCCTATACCGTCTATTGAGTCAGGATCTTATCTTGATGCATTTTCATTGACCTTTATAGATAACAATAACAATGCTATCTATTACACAATTGATGGTTCTGAGCCGGATTTAAAGTCAACAAGATATGACAAACCTATAGATATCAAGAAGAATAAGGTAACAGTTAAGGTAATCTCAGTGGATGAGCACAACGTAGCATCTAAAGTGCTGGAGTTGGAGTACATCATTTCAACACTGGGACCTGCAGCACCAGTATTTGCCATATCTGATTCAGTATTGACAACAGATACTGTGATCAAGATAACAAATATTGGAACTGGCAATGTTGCATATTACACAACTGATGGAACTACTCCTGACAAGACTTCTAAGAAGTATACTGAAGAGGGATTCAAGCTGTCTGAAGGCTCCTATGTGCTCTCAGCAGTAGTAATTACAAAGAGTGGTAAGGTCGGCAGTGTGGCGAGAAAGAGTGTCACTGTGACATCTGGCAATGCTTATACATATGAGCAGGCAGAGACTCTGCTTAAGGCCAGAATGCAGCAGTTATACATAATAGATGAAAATGCCAGATTAGTTGGTAAGCCTGGAAATGCAAATTTTGTTTACCAGACTAAGACAATAATTGATGGCATTGAAATCTACACAATCAGAGTGGATATCAGAGATGGTAACACGACAACAGTTGATGGATATTACGGTGTAGGCGTTAGGGACGGTCTGTGCTACAAGATTGAGTCGGACGGAAGTAAGACCATAGCCGTTAAATATTAATATTTTTTAAGTGAGGTATGTTCATGTACAAGATTTTAAAAGCAGAAAAACTTGCTGAGAAGATCTATCTTATGGATGTCGAAGCTCCAAGAGTTGTAGAACATTGTGAGCCAGGACAGTTTGTAATCGTAAAGATGGATGAGAAGGGAGAGAGAATTCCACTCACTATCTGTGATTATGACAGAGAGAAGGGAACAGTTACTATTGTATTCCAGAGCGTAGGCGTTTCTACTACAAGAATGGCAGACTTAAAGGCTGGCGATTATTTTGAAGATGTAGTAGGACCTCTTGGACACCCATCAGATCTTGTTGAGACTGATATTGAAGAGCTCAAGAAGATGAATATCGTATTTGTAGCTGGTGGTGTAGGTACTGCACCTGTATATCCACAGGTTAAGTGGTTATTTGAACATGGAGTTAATTGTGATGTAATCGTAGGTTCTAAGAACAAGGATTTACTTATCCTTGAGGATGAGCTCAGAGCAGTTGCAGGTGATCACCTCTATATCACAACAGATGATGGTTCATATGTGAGAAAGGGCATGGGTACTGATGTACTTAGAGATCTTGTACAGAATCAGGGAAAGAAGTACGACAGATGTATCGCTATCGGACCATTGATCATGATGAAATTTGTATGTCTTCTTACTAAGGAGCTTGAAATCCCAACAGTTGTAAGTATGAACCCTATCATGGTTGACGGTACAGGTATGTGCGGTGCTTGCAGACTTCAGGTTGGCGAAGAGATTAAATTTGCATGTGTAGACGGACCAGAGTTTGATGGTCACTTAGTTGATTTTGATCAGGCTATGAAGCGTCAGAGAACTTATAAGACAGAAGAGGGCAGAGCTATGCTTCGTCTTACAGAGGGTGACACACATCACGGTGGATGTGGTCAGTGCAATGGTTAATTTTATAGATAAGTGAGGTCAATATAATGGACGTTTTAAAGAAAGTGCCTGTTAAAGAGCAGGAGCCGAATGTCAGAAATAAAAATTTTGAAGAGGTTTGCCTTGGTTACACTAAGGAAGAGGCAATGGAAGAGGCTACAAGATGTCTTAACTGTAAGAATGCTAGATGTATCGAGGGATGCCCAGTATCTATCAATATCCCAGCATTTGTCGAGCAGGTAAAGAATGGTGATTTCGAGCAGGCTTACAAGATTATCAGCGAGTCATCGGCACTTCCAGCTGTATGTGGTCGTGTATGCCCACAGGAGAGCCAGTGTGAAGGTAAGTGTGTAAGAGGTATCAAGGGTGAGGCCGTTTCTATCGGTAAGCTTGAGAGATTTGTAGCTGATTATGCTAGAGAGAACAATGTAGAACTTGAGCCAGCTAAGGAGAAGAATGGCAAGAAGGTAGCTGTTATAGGTTCAGGCCCTTCAGGACTTACATGTGCTGGAGATCTTGCAAAGGCTGGATATGATGTTACTATCTTTGAAGCTCTTCATCAGCCAGGTGGTGTACTTGTATATGGTATTCCAGAGTTCAGACTTCCAAAGAGCACAGTAGTTGCTCATGAAGTTGAAAATGTTAAGAAGTTAGGCGTTAAGATTGAGACAAATGTTGTAATCGGACGTTCTGTAACAATTGATCAGCTCCTTGAAGAAGAAGGATTTGATGCAGTTTATGTAGGTTCAGGTGCTGGACTTCCAAGATTTATGGGTATACCAGGTGAGAACGCTAACAGCGTATTCTCAGCTAATGAGTATCTCACAAGAAGTAACCTTATGAAGGCTTTTGATGAGAATTATGATACTCCTATAGCATCATTCAAGAGAGTTGCTATCGTAGGTGGTGGTAACGTTGCTATGGATGCTGCTAGAACAGCTTTAAGACTTGGCGCTGAAGTTCACGTAGTATATCGTAGATCTGAGGCTGAGCTTCCAGCAAGAGCTGAGGAAGTACATCACGCTAAGGAAGAAGGTATCATCTTTGATCTCCTCACAAATCCTGTTGAAATTATCACAGACGATGATGGTAATGTTACAGGCATGAAGTGCGTTAAGATGGAGCTTGGCGAGCCTGATGCATCTGGCAGAAGAAAGCCGGTTGAGGTTGAAGGATCAGAGTTCACAATCGAACTTGATGCAGTAATTATGGCACTTGGTACATCTCCAAACCCACTTATCAGTTCAACAACTAAGGGTCTCGAGATCAATAAGAGAAAATGTATCGTAGCTGACGAGGCAGATGGCAAGACAAGCAAAGAGGCTGTTTATGCCGGTGGTGATGCTGTAACAGGCGCAGCTACAGTTATCCTCGCTATGGGCGCTGGTAAGGCTGCAGCTAAGGGTATTGATGAGTACTTGAGCGCAAAATAAAAGGATTTTATTTTAGAAAATAAAAAGGCAGAAGACAGGTCTTTAAATGACCTGTCTTCTGCTTTTTTGTTTTTTAAATATTAAGCTTAATGTTTAATAGCCTTTAATTCTTTGATAGGATTTTTAAATTCAATTAGCTTGACTTTAAAGCTTACTGCTGCTGGCCTGGCTGATTGTAATTGCCTGGATTGCTAACAGTCTGGTTAAAATTCTGAGGCTGGCCATAAGGTGTCTGAGCTGAATTCATGGAATTACCGTAAGGTGTCTGAGTTGCTTTTAGTTTTTTACGTAAAAATTCTGTATTTTGGTGATAGGGCCATCTGTCGGTATTCTCATAAGGGTATTACCCTTAAAGTCTATAAAGAAAGTGTACTGTGAAGTGCAGTAGACTTCTGAAATATTGCCGCCAGTGACTTTTTCAACAGAGCTGCCGTTTAGGTTCATTCTGTATAGGCCGGAATTGTCACCTTCAAGTACAAAGTATATTTTGTTTTCACTTCTGTTATAGTTTATAACCTTGTCTGTGTCAGAGGCGTAGACCTGTTCAAGGGTCTTGTTGGAACGGTTTACCCTCATAAGGGCATAGTTCTTGCTCAAATCAATATAGTAGAGATAATCAGCTGAACAGTCGGGCTTAAAAGCATTGGCCTCGTATTCTAAGGAAATATTGCCGGTCTTTGTGTCCATTGAATATATGTTATTTTTGGCTTCTTTATTGATGTAAAAAATCTTGTTCTTAAAGATGCTGCTTGTATCAATGCTGTAGTCGAGAACCTGGACATTGC
>Ga0326512_10001132_pt1 | contig 21439 bp, 31 predicted proteins | sample 1_2617_0518_D_FD_203652 | JGI IMG/M metagenome (GOLD analysis project Ga0326512, IMG submission 203652) | Bovine rumen microbial communities from UC Davis, California, United States - 1_2617_0518 | ecosystem: Host-associated > Mammals > Digestive system > Stomach > Rumen | place: USA... | reverse complement strand
CATAAAATTTTTTTAATTTCCAATCAGCCCCTTCCTCGCCGCGACAGAGGGAGAGGACGTCCCATCGGGGCTTCGCCCCGATAAAGTAACCAATGTCCAGGTAGTGAGGACAAAAAAAATCAATTGTTTGCCACCATATTCTTGATATTTTGGTAAAGATAATATATATTATATTAAAGAAAAATACTACTTTATGGTGGCAAACAAAAGAAAACACAATGTCATATACCTTTAAAATTTTCTATAATAATTATTAATTTCGACTATTCCTTATATTTTACTTTAACCCTATCACATTCTAAAAACATAATAAAATCGACAAACAGTTGTTATTTACTTAACGATAATATATATATTATTATCGTTAAGTAAAATACTACTCTTTGTCGAAAAAGCATAATTTTAATTATTATAAAAGGCATTTAAATCCACTGTCATACCTAAACATTTCCAATAACTTCCTGCTCTATTACTAATAAAAATATTATTATGTTCAAGTAATTTTTTTAATTCTCTAATTTGATAATTAGATAACCCCGTTAATTCTTGCAACTCTGAATAAGTAAAAGGTTGATGTTTTTCACATTCTTGTATTGCCATCCAAACTTGTACAAGACGCGGCAAATATTTTATTGGTTTATTATTTTTCTCAATAATCTTTTTACTTTCTTTAAGCATTTCAATAGTAACAGAATTATTTTTTTCAACATCTGTTTTTAAAATTAAAGTAAATTTACCATCATCCATAATATCTATATTTAATAAATAACCTTTTTCTTTTAATGATTTTATTGCGGCATCCACTAAATTAATATTCTTTTTTGTAATTGGCATACCAATATATTTTAAAAGATGGTCATATGTACCTCTATATGTTCCATATTCAGAAACAACTACAACTAATAAAATATAAAATTCATAAGTTTGTAATTGTAAACTTTCTAATGGTACATATAAATCTTTATTTTCATCAAAAATTGTTAATGCTCTTTCATCTATTTTTTCAAGAGCATAATAAGTTTTTCCATCACCTTTTTTAACTCTCAAAATATTTACTCCAAATTTTTTATTTATTGCTGCGGCTGTCCGTTTAAATTGATTTTTAATACTTCCAACCGCATACCCAAACATCTCACTAACTTCTTCTATGGTTAATAGTTCTTTTTCATTCGCCATATTCTTCTATCCACCATTCTTTCCATTCTTTATTCCAATAATAACATAATAATATACATAATGGAACTCCAAATGTTAAAATAAAATTAAATCCATTATCTATAACTTCCCAACAAGATGTAATTATAAAAATATAAATACAAATAATCCATCCCCATAGAATACAAATATAATTCATTACCATTATAAACTACTCTCCTCAATAGGAGGCAATTCCAACGTCATAACTTCTTCATTTGTATTTATATCATACATTTTTATACTACTAATTTTATATTTAAGTTCCAATTCATCATCATCATCATATCTCTTTTGTGCGGCTTCCCTTCTTTTTTCTGCCTACTCTATATCTTCTTTATTACAATAGGAGCAGATTAAAAGAGCTTCCTTCGCCGCATTTAAAATTTCTTGTTCCTTTTGTATATCAGCATCTTGAATGTCTTTTGGCTTATCCATCCATAATTCTCTGCCCGCTCTTTGATTAAAGAACTCTATCATTTCAATGCCATCAATTATCTTATCAAAATCAATCATTGCGGTCTTCCCTTCTTTTTCTAACTTTAGCTTTCACAGGTTGTTTATTTGCCTTTTCTTTTAACTCTTTTATCTAAATCTCGAGTTCAAGGTTTTGACTTTTAATTTTTGTCAATTTTTTGTTTAATTCTGCTATTCTTTTATCTTTTACTTGAATAACATCGCTATCCATATCATTACATATAATTATAAATAATTCATAAACTGATGCGAGCGTTGTAAAAATAGCCCACACAAGTAGTCCAATTTCAAAATGATTCATATCTTTCTTCATCCTCGAATAGTTTGTCTTGTAATTCTGAAAATTCATAAAGCTCTTTTGATAATTTTTCTATTATGGTTTTACAATCATCTAAGGATTCGATACAAAATAAAGATGGGATAAAAACAGCTTTTATTCCAATAGACTCGTAAAAATCAAATATACCTTTCGCTACATTAGAAAAAGTCTAAAGATCCCATTGATCCATTATCTCATTAAAATCATAATAAATAAGAACTGCGGCAGCCCCTTCTAATTCCTATTTATCTATTATTTTATATGTAAAATCTTCTACTTTTATTTCTCTCATAATTATTTCTCTCCTTATTGCATAATCATATTATAAATTTGTTCTGGAGTTTCTTTTACTAAAATTTTTTCTCCATTATTAAATACCAATACTGTATATTGTTTTTCAACATAATAACCGTGCTTTTCTGTTTTTCCAAAATAAGCAATACTATTTATATTAACATAAATCAACTCTTCATTTGATCCCAATCTCAATGTAATTAACTGCAATTTAAAACTCTCCCTCTCCATTTTTACTACCCGTAAAGTAGCTTATTTCTTAAAATTTTTAGCTCTCTACTGAGCTGGCGGTAACTTCTTTGTTTCCCTAATTTTTCTCAGCAGATTCTGTCCATCTTTGCTGTGCGGCAACCGCATAATCTTCCATCATTTTATCTAAGACAGATTTTTTAGCTGTCCGCGCCCACTTATTCTTTCTATAATACTGTCTTCTCTGTTGTCTATTCAACAGGCTCACTCCTTTTCTAATAAACAAAATGTAATTTTGTATTTGGAATTTTATCAAGACATTTTTCTGTGGAGGACTATAAATGTCTTAACAATGTTTTAACCTTTTCAATATCTTCTTCGATATTATCTAAATCAAGATTACATATCTATGGCATAACCGTATTTTTTAAAATGATTATATATCCATCAATTATTCCTTTAAAATAAGCTCTTTTTAAACTCTTGCTCTCAAGATTCATTTTTATTATACCTCCTTCAATTTTATACTCCATTCTTATTGTGAAATTCTTCCCATAGTTTTGCTATTTTCTTTTGCTTCTTCTTTATTCTTTTCATTTTTATATTATGAATTTTTTCTTCAAACCAATCTTGAAAAACAGGATCTGCACATAATGTTGCTATAGATCCCAATAGGAAAAAAGGAATTAATATAAAAAATATTGCATTACCCAGAATTTCATCATTCATTTTTTCTTCCTCCTTTTGCGGCGATGCTATTTTATCTATTTTCTAATTTTTTTCTAATTTATTGAATACATGCACGCACCCATTGATATTAAAATTATTAAAGCATTTGCTACAATATATGAAACCATTTACTTCCTCTCCCCCTCATTTCAACAATGCGGCGAGCGAGGTGGAGGCTGATTCCCGCCGCAATTAAACTAACACTTAACAAAATCATAAGATCTTCTCCTTATTTATGAAATTTTTCTATTACTTCCGCACATATTCTATTCATATTTTGCATTACTCGTGCATTATTATTTGCTTGCTAAGCCCACTTTAATTCTTGAATTAAGATCTCCATATCTTTTTTCTGTTTTGCTATTGGACATTCTCCATTTTTTAAATCAATATCTTTTTTACTACAACAATTCTTTATACAACAGTTGCAAGTCGTAACATCGCAATTTATTGCCGTCATATATACCCTCCTTAAAACCCTATTAAAACTCCATAAGAATTGGCTTCATCGGCAATATTTAAGATAGCTAAACCGCCCTCTACAAGAGCAAATAGTTCTTTGCAACAAGCAAGCCCTAAAGCCGCCCCCCGCACAAATTAAACCGATACTTATAAGCTACACCTTAATCACCCTTTCAACCAAGGTCATTAATATCATCAAAAGATCGAATTTGATTACCTTCCGTATCAAAAAATTGTATTCCATATTGAGTATACTCTTCAACAATTCTTCTTATCTCTTGCTGGCTCATTTCTTGCAGGTTTTTTGTAAGTTTCTTTTGTTCTGTCCAATAGTCACACATACCATCAGTCATTTCAACAATGAACTTTGTGCAGTAAAACCCATCATCATAATATTTACATTTCGTATTTTCACACTTCACTATTGCCATTTATCTTTTCTCCTTCTTCATTATCAATTAAAACGCCCCAATAAGATTTATCTTCAATCTCAAATTCAATAGCATACAAACCGCCATCAACAAGTTCAAGCAATTCTTTTGCACTTTTTTCATCTTTATCTTTTGGAAAAATAATTGAATAAGCTGCGGCGTTTGTTACATTTGCATAAAAAATATCCTGACATTTCTTGCGGATACCCGCATCATTCTTGTTAGAAATCATATTTTTTATTTTCATCTTCTTATTCTCCTATTGCTTTTTAAAAAAATCTTCTATTTCTAATTTCATAGTTGTTAATCTGCTATATATATTTACTATTTTTGAGTCAACAAGCTATATTTGAGTTTTTATATTTCTTAATTGCTCTCTTGACATTTGTACTAATTTAGCAATTTTACAAGTCGCATACATAAGAAAAGCTCCAATAAATATAAATAGCATTAAAATTAAAACTCCCTATGGTTTCATTGTCTTTCCTTCTCCATTCCTCCATACATAGGTTCACCACTATCTATATCAAACCAACTTATAAAAGTTTTATTATCTGCGGCTGCCAACTATTTTGCTTGCTATTCAGTAGCCCCTTCATAGATATGGACTTTCCAACCTCGATGCATCGCAGGTTGACCATCTTCAAACTTAATTGGTCCTCCTGTTTGAATTACTGTCTACTCGCGATAAACATATTCAGCCATTTTAAAACACTCCTTATATAATGTATTATTTTTATAATTATATTATAACGAATTTTTTTCAAAAAGTCAAGTCTTAATTACTTTATAAAATCATTTGTTGATATTTTTAAAAATTTTTGTTATAATATATATGTAAGATAAAAAAAGACAGAAAAACCAATGGAGGTATGTACAATGGAACAGAAACTTTATCTTGAAATTACATACGGTGACAATGACTGGTCTGAAGCAATGCGTAATCTCCTCCCTGTAATCAAGAATGTTCTTCAAGACTTCCGCGGTGCCTTTATCTGGTCAGAAGATATTGGGGGAAAAGACCTTAATATGTTTGCTGGTCTTGTCCGCAAGATGATAGCTGCACAGCTTAACCTTGAACACTTCTTCTGGGAAGGTGACGACAATTACGATTATACTGAAGATGTGGCAAGCATTAAGTTTGATGTTGTTTATCAGGATAACCTCAAAACTTCTGACAACTTTGAGACCGCTTACATCCAGCTTTTCGGCTCTGCAAAAGAGTATGGTAACTGGTTCATAGTATAATTCAAAAGGAGAAACTGCGATGGAGAAAGAATATAAAGTTGAAAAAGATGTTGAGACTATTGAAGACAAGCGTCAAGAGCAACTGGACTCCAACGATAGGCTCAAATATATAATAGTTGGAGATAATACATACGGAATTTTTTGGTGTGAGGAGGAATAATTATGGAAAAATTTTATGTAGCTCCCTCTTATGAAGGTTGTAAGGTTTTTGGCAAGCCTTTTGAAAACCCCCTTAAGGGCGGCAAGATGTATGTAAAAGTTTATATTCCGTGCAAGAGATGCGGCGGCTCAGGTAGTTATTCCTATTGTTCTCATTACGGCACCATTTGCCTTCGTTGCCGCGGGGTTGGCGTAGAGATGGCTACTGTCAGAGCATACACTGAAAAAGAGTACAATGCAATGATAAAAGCTAAAGAGCGAGCTGCCGCAAAGAAAGAAGCTGAAAAGCAGGCAAAGATAGATGTTCTTATGGCAGACGCCGAAAAGAATAAGCTTGAATGTGCAAAAAAGCTCGGCTTTAACGAAAATCTTATTACCTATATGGTAGTTGGTGACAATGTTTACCAGATAAAAGATGAACTTAAAGAACGTGGAGCAAAGTATAATCCCATTATAGGATGGCACGTACCTACCCCCATATACCTTCCCGAGGGATATTCTTTTTGTGAGATTTCTTTTGATGAAGTATATGATTTTAAGCCGCTTGCTAAAAGTGCTGAAATAAAAATAGATGCAAAGCAGATAGTTGAAGATAAACTTGCGGAGATGCTGGGGGAAGGCGCTTCTGAGTTCTATCCTGAAGACGAAGGAACCCGCATCAGAGGAATTGAAGCAACAGTAGGAAAAATAACAGGTTTTTCTGGCGCATACGGCTACACTTACATATATAACTTTATCGTAGATAACTTTCATTTCGTTTGGATGACTTCTTCTCATCAGACTCTTGAGGAAGGCGATGCGGTAGTTCTTGCAGGCACTATTAAAAAATTTGATACATACAAAGGTGTTCATATTACTTATTTAACAAGATGTAAGATTACAATAGAATAATAAGAGATGAAGGGCATCCAGAGGGTGCCCTTTGATTTTTTTTAAAAAATTTGTTATAATATATATAGAAAATTGATAAAGAACAAAGGAAGGTGCTGTATATGAACTTTAATCGAGAGCTTGCCCTTAAACTTGTTAATGCAGTTTTTGATATGATGCCCGAAGATTATCAGTTTGGACCTGTGTGCGGAAATGACCAGATTCCTACTAACTTTGAAATGATTTATGATGAAGTTAAGAGCGTAGATACAGATGCAGAACTTCATTATGGCATTTCTAAGCTGGTTATTATTTCTCCGCACCTCGGTAATTATGTCATTAAAGTGCCTTTCAATGGGATGTATGAAGAAAATTATGACTGTGGCTGTTCAAAAGAAGATGGATGCGATTATGATGGTCGCTGCTGTTGTTATTGCGAGCATGGAGTAGAACCTAACTATAAAGATTATTGGTGTGATTATTCTAATGCCGACTCTCCAACAGGTTGGAACTATTGTGATGCAGAGTGGCAGAAATATAAGAATTTAAGAAAAATTGGTCTTGACTGCTTCGTTGCAAAAACCTATCCCTTTGTAGAAATAAATGGTTTTAAATGTTTCATTCAGGAAGTGGCAACCGCAGAAAATGATGCAGATGGAAATGAAACTTCTCGTGTTACAGTGGCATCTCGTAAAAAAGCTGAAAGTCTTAATAGTGAATTTCACTATAATCTTGATGAAGATTGGCTTGGACTTTGTGTTGAAACTCTTGGTGCAAGCAAAGTAAGGCGTTTTATGAAGTACGTTGAAGAGAAAGACCCTGAAATTCTCAATGATATGCATAGCGGAAACTATGGATACAGACCTAATGGCACTCCTTGTATCCTTGATTTTGCGTCTTTTGATTGTTAAGGAGGATAAAATATGGCAAAAGAAAGAGAAAAAGTATGTATGTTTTACCAGTATGAAGGCGCCTGTTTGAAAGGCAGAGAAGGCACATTCTGGGATTATTGTCAAACTTGTGACAAATATGCTCCTTTAAAGGGAGCAAAACCTGCTCGCAAGAACTTGCGTAGGCAGAAATTGGCAGATGCCCGCGACAGAGAAATAAAGCGTGAAATGAAAGGATGGGAATAATGCGCGACACACATTTTTATAAATTTACCATAACTGTTCAGCTAAATGAATTTCGCAAGTCAGTAGAAGAAGGTATTGTATATTCTACCAAGGGCTATGCAGATGCTCTTAGTAAAGCTATTGCGCGTTTCGTTAGTGATGAATCAGACCTTATTTCTGTTGACAGTCTTTATCCTATTAAAAGTTTAACAGATGTTATTGATATGTATGACCTTACGCAAGTGATTAAGGATTATGAAGGGAGACAGTAAAAATGCGAAATATTTCGTCTATATCTAAAGACACCCCTCTTAAACCTTCAGAAATGTGTGTAAATGAATATCACAGTGCGGATGGGGAAATACACACTAAACCCTTGTATGTTGCCTGTCCTCGTTGCCTTCATAAATTATACGCACCTAAGCCCGAAGAAATCTTTGATATGAAATCTTATTGCAAAAAATGCGGACAGCTTATAGATTGGGGGCAGTAATGTTCCCAATCTATTTTCTTTTGTTGTTTTTTATAAAAATTTTTGTTATAATATATATGTAAGATAAAGAAAGGAGGATAAACCAAATGTCAAGGTCGCCATTTTTCTATCTTGAAAAATATAACCCTGAAACAGATACCTATGAGCTGGTTGAACCCTACGTAAGAGACAGCAAGGATGATAGTCACGGGACACCCGCAGACTTATTCCCTTTCAATGGCACCCACGAACTATTTGAGATTATTGAGCGTGCTAAAATGAGCGGGATTCATCGCAGACTTCCTCCAAGAGTTTCAGAAGTTATTTCTATGGAATTATTTGAAGGAATTGAAGATGGTGAAACTACTCCCAATGAAAGATTGGATGAAGAAGACCGCAGAGAAAAGGATGTCCGCTGGTTTACCTATGCGGATATGGAGATTTTTATATTAAAACATCCTTGTTATTGTGCGGATTTTTCAGAAGAAGATCCATTACACGAAAATCCAATGATTGCACTCAAGCGGCGTGTTGATGCTTTTCTTGAAATATGCTATCCTTGGGGTGAATGGGAAGATGAAAAGAGCTTTATTCGCATTGTTTGCTGGATTTGGTAAGCCTCTTGACTTTCAAAAAAATTTTTGATATAATATAAGAAAGGGGTTATGAAGATGTGGTTTTGGCAGTATAAAGTAGAAGTCATCACTTATGAGGGCGAAACCTGTAAGACAAAGTGTTTTGCAGGTCTTGTAGTAGGAGAAAATATGGTTCAGGCGGTAGAAGCTCTTGACGCATACTATGGGACAGAACTTGTAAACATTCTTACCTGTAAAGCAATTACAGATGGAGCTTTTGAATTTGAAACAGTTCAAGAAGATGGCTTTGACTATAAAGTTGTTTATGCCCCTAAAAATGAATAAGGGTAGGTATCACAAAATGTAGGAAAAGCAATATTTAGAAGTTGATGGTGGTCGTATTCCCATACACCGTCAAATCAAACTTGAGATTTCAGCAGACCAATTAAGAGAGCAAAAGAAAAAAGGAATCCCTCTTGGAGAAACTGTAGTTCACGCAGTTTTGCAAAGTCACGGACTGTTCTTTGAAAATTTATCTTATCCAGAGATAAATTACTTGTATCACCTTATAGACCGCCCACTTGAAAAAATAAAAAATTTTTGATATAATATAAGTACAATAAAGAAAGAAAAAATAATTTTTAAAGAGTAAAGGAGATAATACTATGGAAAAGATGACTAAGGCTATGTATTTTGAGGTAATTAGAGGTATCGTTGAGGGTCTCGATGCGGAAGCGTTCCCTGAGGGCGTTGGTGCGGACGATGTTCTGGATTTCATTGACAGACAGGTAGAACTGCTTGATAAGAGAGCCGCAGCAAGCAAGGAGAGAGCCGCTAAGAAGAGAGCAGCAAGCGATGAGCTTACTGAGCTTATCTACACTATGATTTTTGAAGCAGAGGACTTCATCACTGCTGATGAAATCGTTGAGAAGATTGGCGACGAAGAGGTTACTAAGAACAAGGTTACTGCTCGTGTAAGCAAGCTGGTTAAGGCTGGTAGAGTTGCTAAGGAGCAGGTAAAGCTTGAGGATGGCAAGAAGAGAATGGCTTACAGAATCGCTGAAGAGGGCGAGGATGCAGAAGCTGAAGCTGATGCAGAGTGATATATACCGATGAGGGGGGAGAATCTCTCCCCTCATTTTGTCATGTAGAGAAAAAAGGAGGATTTTAATGTTTTGTTTAGACTATTATCCACATTCCGCATATTTAAAAGATGCGGATTAGCTAAAAATTAAATATAGACCAACAGATAAAACACTTAAAGATTTTTTAGAAGAATATTCTGATAAATCAATAGTTATAGATGTCTCAGATAATTTTGATGATATTGATGCCAAATTATTTTGTGGGTTGAGAGAAACATTTAAAAATTTCAAGCTTATCATCCGATATTAGAATGGTGAACATTTAGAAAGAGTCCAAAAGTATGGACTTCCATTTTTCTTTATGAATTTTGCCACAACAATAGACCAAGTATATGGGTTTAAATCCTACAACCCTACTGACATATATATATGTGAAGAACTTGGATTTTTTCTTGATAAAATTCATAAAATTTTGCATAATGAAGATACAAACATAAATATAAGAGTATTTCCTAATATTTGTCAATCAAGTTTCCCAGAAACCCCAAGTATTCAAACATTTTTTATAAGACCTGATGATATTCCCGCCTATGAAGACTTAGTAGATGTATTTGAGTTAGTTTCAGATAGAGAGCGCCAAGCAATTATTTTTAAAGTATACAAACAGCATAAATGGTTTGGTGAAGTTGGAGAAATTATTCCAACTTTTAAAGGACATCTTGATGGGCGCTTTTTATTAAATGATTTTGGCGTTTTTAGAAGTCATTGCGGTCGCCGCTGTATGTACAAGCCTGGATCTTGTAACATATGCACCAGAATGATAGAACTTGGTGATACCATTAAGGACAAAGGATATGTTTTACTACCAGATTATTGATTTTCTTTTGATTTTTTAAAAAATTTTTGATATAATATATATAGAAAAAATTAAGGAGGAAAAAATGTATGGCTGCTAAAGGTGCTATTGCAAAACAAGAAATAGCTCAAAAAATTCTTAATACTTTTGAGGGTAGTTTTTTGTATAATGATGGAAAGGAAATTCGTATAAATACAGTGGAGGATGGTAATATCGTCCAAATAAAAGTTGCTCTTACTTGTGCGAAAGTTCCTGTTGAAGGTGGATTTGTTCCGCCAGAAGCCGCAAAGAAAGCAGAAGTAATTGATTTTACTGCGGCAATAGTTAAAGAGTCAGTTCCAGCAGAACCAACAGAAGATGAGAAAGAGAGACTTGCAACATTGCTTGATAAGTTGGGACTTTAATAAAAAGGAGTGATTTCTGTGGGAGTATTGCATCTATATCAAATGACTTGCTGGTGCAATGGAAAATATTGGCACTGCAATGATATAAAAAATATGTGCGGCAGGTCAGCAAAATGGTATACCCCAATGAGGATATTGGAGTTGACAGTAGATGAGTATGTTCAGCTTTTGGTGAATAAATTTAATGCAAAAGATTTGCATTATTATGCTCCCACAGATTATTTTGGTTTCGGATTTGAAACTGAAAAGGAAGCAAAGGCATTTTGTAATTATGTTAATAAGATAGCCCGCCAAAAGAACTATAATTGTCAGTAAGGAGGGCTTTTGTTATGTATAAGATAGAAAATCCATTTCTCATAAAAATTTGGGACGGAAAGAGACAATCTTATATAACAACTTTTTATAATGAACAGGACTTCATAAGGTATATAAGTACATTCTTTTATGGAGAATGGCGTACTGACTTAAATAATAATACCTATATTACTAATATTCGTAACAGTTTTATAGATAAGTGTGCTTGTCATCAAAATGAGGTATCTCAAGAAAGATATATTCAGGTTCTTGACTATTATAATAGAACTATTAATCCAAGAGATTATTGGGATATGGCATATAAATATAGAAATATGCGTTATGGATTTATTCCTGAATGTGTATATAATTATGAATATTGGGCAAAAGATGTAGAATGGAGAAGAAGAGCAAAAGCCAAATATAGTAAACACTTTCAACATACCCCACCTCCATTCAGAAATGGTCCTGTTCCTAACACAGGAAAACATAGCAAATATAGATATTTTTTTAGGCTCCCCCGTACAAAACAAATAAAAACTGTATTTGCAAATCCAGAAATGAAAGAGTTTAATAGGGGTAGTTTGAAGATGGTTCCGCAATGGTGGGATGACTGCCTCAGAGGTTATCAACGCTCTTGGAAAAAGCAATCAAAGGCTCGTCACCAATGGCAAAAAAACTAATTACAAGTTTCTCTATTGATTTTTTAAAAAATTTTTGTTATAATATATATGTAAGATAAAAAAAAGAAGAAAAATCAAAGAATTTGGAGGGCTTTATATGGCACAGATAGTTATTGAAGATATCGAAATTCCTGAGATGGACGCAACAGCAGTAAGTTCTGTAAAGCTGTATATGAAAGAGGCAGGAAGTTATGCCCTCTTAACAAAGGAAGAGGAAGAGAAACTTGCAAAGGCTTTTGCGGCAGGTGATATGTTTGCAAGAGAGGCTCTTGTAAATCACAACCTTCGTCTTGTTATTTCTATTGCAAAACATTATATGGGCAGAGGTCTTGCGCTTTTGGATTTAATTCAGGAGGGTAACTGCGGACTTATGAGAGCAGTAGATAAGTTTGAAGTTGAAAAGGGCTTTAGATTTTCTACTTATGCTACTTTTTGGATAAAGCAGGCTATTTCCAGAGCTATTATGGAGCAAAGCCGCAATATTCGTATGCCTGTTTATACTATTGAAATGATGAGCAAAGTCAAGAAAGCAGAGCATGACCTTGAGCAGCGATTTGGAAGAGAAGCCCGCACTGAGGAAATCGCAAAGTATCTTGATATGAAAGTTGAAAAAGTCAAAGAAATTTATAGCTGGATGAAAGATACAACTTCTCTTGATATTACAGTCGGCGAAGATGATGATACCACAATAGGCTCTTTTGTAGAAGATGAAGTTGCGGCAGATAGATTCAGCAGCATTGAGAAAAAAGAGCGTACAAAAGCTATTGATACAGTTCTTGGCACTCTTGATGAAAGAGAAAGATTTATTATTGAAAGACGCTTTGGTATCGGCGTTCCAAGACCTTGCACCCTTGAAGAGGTTGGTAATGAACTAAATATCAGCAAAGAAAGAGTGCGCCAGATTGAGGCGGCAGCCTTGAGAAAGCTGCGTAATCCCCGCAGAGCAAAGGTTTTGAAAGAATTTTTTGACTTTTAAAAAATTTTTTGTTATAATATATATGTAAGATAAAAAAGACAATCTTTCAGCAAACATTTGTACATAAAATTAACAGAAGAATTTAAAAAATTGTTTAAGATTAAACTCAAAGTTTTCTAATAGCTTTTAATAAAGAGTTTCCATCCTTTCACCCCCTTGGATGGTTTATATAAAGTTATGATTGTCTTGTTCTTAGATGAAATGTGCTGCCCCCTGTTTTGTGGGGGTGGCGATATCTGGCCCCATCCTCTAAATGGAATAGGAGAGGTGACTCTAAATCACTTAATACGGATTCGAGCTCCGTTGGGGTCTCCAAGCGAAAGCTAAAAATAATATTTTTAGCTAAAATAAAAAATCTTACTTGAAAAAACAAAAAATTTTTGTTATAATATATATGTAAGATAAAGAAAGGCAGATACAGCAAACAATAAATAAAGCGTTTATTTGGGGAATAAAAGTGCGGAATTTCTGCCTTGTATATATGGCGGCTGAGTGAAACGGCTTACACACTTGGTTCATATCCAAGAAATACTGGGTTCGACTCCCAGAGTCCGCAATTCAGAGGTATCGCTCTCATCGCCTCTTTAAAAAGAAATACGAGCGTGGCGTTATGAGTGTGAACAAGTTAGAACTCTTGGGCGTTGCTCCCCTTAGTAGCAAGCAATTTACCTTAATGGGGAAAGGTAAACCATTTGACTTGAATGGGGCAAGAGGAACCATTTGGCATTATGGGTAGGAAAGAGAAACCCTTCTGGTTGAATCGCCAGTGGTAATGATTCCAGTTGAGGGCAAACTGTGGCAATCTGCAAGATTGCCCATATATTGCAGAGTAGAGCAGCGGTAGCTCAGCGTCTTCATTCTTAACATTTAATTTACTCAAACAAAATCATGGATACTTTATTTCAAACTTCAAATAGTTATGGAATTTCTCAAGAATTATTAGTATTGTCAATTTTATCATAGTATGGCACAGTTAGTATCCCTTATGGAAATGCTGCAAGATATGATTGTATTTTTGAATGTAAAAATATTTTTTATCGTATTCAAATAAAAAGTCTAAATATTTTAGAAAATCAAGATACTATTATAATTCCTATGAGAAATATTCATCCTACAAAAAAAATTAATAAACCATATACAAAATAGCAAGTAGATTTTATAGCTATTACATATAATAATAAAGTTTTTTTATTTGAACCAGATTTATCTAATTCTACTTTTACAGTTCATATTCATGAACCTCAAATAATAACACAACATTGGATAGAAGATTATGAGCTTACTAAGAAATTATAGTTATCCTTTGTTTCTTGGGAAAAGCAAAAATAGAACAACCGATTAAAAGGTTCAATAAATAAATTAAAATATCAATGTATTAAATGTGGAGTTCCAGTTTGGTACAAAAATAGTATGTGTCAATAGTGCTATTCAGAAGAAAAGTTGAAAAATTCACTTAAACCACCTAAAGAAGAATTATTAAAATTGTTAAAAAACAGGACATCTTTTTCTGCTATTGGAAGACAATATGGAGTAAGTGATAATGCTGTTCGTAAATGGTGTATTTCATATGGTTTGCCAAGTAGAAAAAAAGATATTAATACACTAACTGCGGAGGAATGGAGTAAATTATAATTAATAGAATGAAGTCGTTGGTCGTGGGTTCGAATCCCACCTCTGCACCCATAGGATTCTATTCTCCTATAAAATAAGCAATAGTGACTTGAATTTTTCAATAGCAAGGATTTGGCTTGAGTTCTTGAAGAGAAAGAACTTGACATTGTGAGTTTAAAACGAGTGAGAACTCTCTGGGTCTATCCCCCAAGATAGGATGTGACTTGTCGATGTTGGGAAAATCGTCGGTTCGGATATCACCTAAGTTTATCCCCGTAAAGACAATAGGTTGCAACAAAATGGTGGTGCGGGTCATCCACCGTAGGTCGTATTAAGTCTTGACGACCTTTTTCCTAAAGATGTTAGGGGAAGGAATAAATCTTTCCCCTAAGTATATGCTGGTGTAGCACAATAGGTAGTTGCACTTCACTTGTAATGAAGATGTTTGCAGGTTCGATTCCTGTCACCAGCTCCATTAAATTTTATGAAAGGCGGCATATTCTATGACGACAAAAGAACTTATGGCAATTATTAATACCAGACTTGCGTATGATAATGGAAATCCTACGTCAAGAAGTTTTTTACTTTACGTTTCAGAAGCAATGAAAAGATTACAGGCATATGAAGATGCCGACCCCGCAATTCAGGCAAAGCAGGTAGCAGAAGCATTGGATGAGTTGGATATGGAGGATTTATGAGAGATTTTAACCGCATTGCTTTATACACAGAGAAGTTAAGGGAACAGTGGGAAAGAGTTCCTGACTGGCGGTTTGGGCAATTTCTTGCTAATACTCTTGGTCACGTGCTGGTAGAAACAAATTGTCCAGACATATTTATGATTGAGGACGATGAGTTCTTCGAGGCTTTTGAAAAAGTAATGGACTCAATGCTTAAATGAGTCCATTTTTATGGGGGAGTGGTGGAATGGCAGACACAGCGGACTTCTATCTTGACAGCGTTAATAAAAGGAGCCTTATACTGGAAACAGTATAAAGTGCAGGTGGCTAACTCGGCGAAAGGTCAAGAGAACGCCGAACTAAATTTTTAAAATTAAGGTAATTACAGAGGGAAAAATATTTCTTAATTTTAAGATAAATGCGTAGAGACTATATACCACCTACCTAAGTCAGAAATGATATGGTAAAGACATAGTCCAGACTACAACATCTTTAGAGATGGCTATGGAAACATAGAGTAGTAGGAAAATCCGCAGCCCCTTAAAAGGCGTGAGGGTTCGAATCCCTTTTCCCCCACCAACTATGAATATGGCGAAATTGGCAGACGCTATGGGTGTAAAAACCCGTTGCTTTATGGCGTGTAGGTTCGAATCCTACTATTCATATTAATGGGAACGGCTGTGTTTAGGAAGCCCAGACTGTCGTGGAGTATGTGGGTTGGATAGTCAAAATTTTATATATTTTGGTATGGCGGAATAGGGAGACGCGACTCAGTTAAGAGTTGAAGGGTAAGATAGCGCTCACTTCGTGTAGGTTCGAATCCTACTACCAAAGCTAAGACTTGTCAATAAAGACACTTTCAGCAAATTATCAGAATGTAATAATATATAATAGATAAGTTTACTTTGGACGTAAATCCTATTTAAAAATACAGCGTTAGTGTCTTGTTATATGGGACATTAGCTCAATAGGTTAGAGCAATCCGCTCATAACGGATAGATTCAAGGTTCGACTCCTTGGTGTCCCACCACCTTGAAAACTATTTCGTAAGTTTTCAATTTCCTTTTCTGGTATTCGCAAAATGAAAAGGAGAGTAAAAAATGAAGAAATTACTAATCAAGGTCTTTTGTGGAATAACTGTATTTGCATTGTTTATGTTTGCAGGTTGTAATAACTCCACAAGTGAAGAGGCCTCACAAGAAATGTCAACCGTAAAGACAGGAGAAGAAGCTACTACAAAGGCAGTTCCAGATAAAGATATACTTTTATCCACTCCGCCACTTCTTGAATCTCCAATAGATTTAACAAAGGAGAAGAAAGAAGTTAGTAAAGTAGAAGAATCTTCTGTTGTTGAATCTTCAATAGAAGAGTCAAGCGAAGAAACAGAATCTTTGGTCGAAGACACAGAAGAGTCATATGAAACTGAAGATGAAACAAATGAAGTAGAGTATTACTACGAAGAAGAATATATCTACGAAGAAGAAGAAGAATATATCTACGAAGAAGAAGAAGAAGATTATGAAGAATATGCAACGGAGGATAATTATATTGAAACATATGAAGATGAATATATTGTAGAAGATACGGTGTTTCAGTCTGATTATGATGCTCTTTATACTCCTGCTGATTTTCAAAATATGGGCATAATTAATTGGGGCGATTGGTCTTGGACTTTTTACAGTCAAAGAGCTATGCCTGGTGAGGATTTAATCATCCCTGGGCGCCACGTAGATTATAATGGATATGTGTGCGATGAAAATGATTATATTTGTTTAGCGTCAAGTTCTCTTGATAAGGGAACTGTCGTAGATACCCCCTTTGGGAAAATGGGAAAAGTCTATGACTGTGGTTGTCTTAACTATATATTAGATGTTTACGTCGATTGGTAACAAAAATACTTTTTGATTTTTTATAAAATTTTTGTTATAATATATATGTAAGATAAAGAAGTAAAGAATACCAGAAAACAAAGGGTGTCACAGAATTGGCACCCAATATATAGGGGAATGGTGCAATTGGTAGCATAGTGACCTCCAAAGTCAAAGATTAAGGTTCAAGTCCTTATTCCCCTGCCATATGCGGATGTGGCGAAATTGGCAGACGCACCAGATTAAGGTTCTGGCGCTCTTAATTGAGCTTGTGGGTTCGAGTCCCTCCACCCGCACCACCATGTGGGCGTGACGTAATGGCAGCCGTGATAGCCTTAGAAGCTATTGCTCGAAAGAGTGTGTGGGTTCAACTCCCGCCGCCCACACCAATTAAAAAATCTTATTTGAAAATTTAAAAAAATTTTGTTATAATATATATGTAAAATAAAAAAAGAAATTTGGGGGCTTAGCTCAGTTGGTAGAGCAATAGTTTTGCAAATTATAGGTCATGGGTTCGATTCCCATAGCTTCCACCAAAAAGTTCTAAAAGTTCTCTTTAAAAGAAGTATTGGTCTATTCGAAAGCGCCACATCCCAAGCAATAGGCGAGGGAAGAAAAGCTGGAGTGACTTTTGAGATGCGGACTACGATGCTCACGGGTTTCAAAGAAACTAAAGATATCTTGTGGTCGAGTGTGGGTTTCGAGATACTTCCCACAAGCGTTAAAGTGACAAAAAGTATTAGTTTGCAAACGAATTACGCTATAAGCCCAAAGGTTTAGGACGACCTTTTAAATCAACAGGTTCTGGAGTCGCGGAGTCTCCCCAAATCCGCACATATTGAGAATTAGTCTAATGGTAAGACGGCGCATAGGGGGTTCGATTCCTCCATTCTCAACCAATAATGGTGATTCGCTACCATTCTCGAGCAAAATGCGGCAGCCCTAAGAAAAACATTTGTATAGTGAAAGTCCCCTCGAGCATTTTGGAATAAATTTACTATACAGGTGGGGTAAAATCAAGTACTGTGAGACTGCACTCTATCATCACAGTAAAGTATTCACAAGCTGGGAGTGTGCTTCGATGAATACAAAGATTAGTTTATGGTAATCTAATCACCGTTAAAAAACTGGAGGCTTGGTTTTCGGTTTTTCAACCTCCCTGATATGCGGAAGTGGTGAAATGGCAGACACAGTAGTTTCAAAAACTACCGCCGCAAGGTTTAAGGGTTCGAATCCCTTCTCCCGCACCAATTAAAATAACCCTCTTTGATTTTTTACAAAAATTTTGTTATAATATATATGTAAGATAAAAAAAGGAGGAATAAATTATGTTTGATATGTCAGGAGCTTTTGGTGGTTGGGTAAATCATCAGACGGAGATGGAACAAATAATTGAAGATGTTGCTATGGGTAGGACGCCTTGTGTTGGTGATTGTTACTCTTGGCAAGAGATTGAAACAATGGAAGATGAATTATATAGACAATACGGCATAAGAGAAGACCTCTCTTTTCTGCACGGATAAGGAGGTTTCTGTATGATTTGTTGGATACTTTGCCCAAAATGCGGCGAAATTGCAGTAGCAAGTGCCTATTTAAACTCAATTTGTTTAAAATGTTTCTGGAAAGAAAACGACAATTTGAAAAAATAAAAAATTTTTGTTATAATATATATGTAAGATAAAGAAAGGCGATAATAGCAAATCCTTAATAAGATGCTTATAGCAAGTAAAATTATTATCGCCTTGAATATGCTGCTGTAGCTCAGTTGGAAGAGCGTGAGCCTGAAGAGCTCAGCGTCCGAGGTTCGATTCCTTGCGGCAGCACCATAAGACTTGCAAGGAAGGAACCTAACAAAGAGGGTTAGGCTGCAAGAATTAAACCTACTTCTTTACATATTAGCTCTTGCTAAGAAAGAAAAAACTATTCAATGAGAAGAGTTTTTTAAATCTAATCATTTCACCCATTCAAATGATTTCTTCTTTTTACTTCTCACTTTAAATATATGGGAGAGTATGCAAATGGCTAAGCAGTCCTTTAACCTGATGAGTCCTGATGGTTAATTGAGATTAGACTTGATTCAGTTCAAGCGTGAAGGTTCGACTCCTTCCTTTCCCTTCTATGGCTCTATCGTTCAGCTTGGTTAGGATATCTGCCCGTCACGCAGAAGACACGGGTTCAAATCCCGTTAGAGCCGTTTATATTCCAGAGTAGCACAATAGGTAGTGCAGCGCCCTGTGTGCAATTAGTATAACTGGTAATACATTAACCTTGGGCAAATATCATTAACTTATAAAGCTAATTTTTTATAATTAGTAGAAAAGGAGAATGATATATGAAAACTAAATCAGAAATTATAACTTAGTTTCGTCAAAAAAGAAAAAGGGATTTAATAACTCTTTATGGAGGAAAATGCAGTCTTTGTGGATATAATAAATCAATAAAAGCTTTAGAATTTCATCATATAAAACCATAGGATAAAAAATATGCTCTTGGAACAGGGAATTGTCACAAACTTTAGGATGATTTAACAGAAGCTAAAAAATGTTTATTAGTTTGTGCAAATTGCCATAGAGAAATTCATGATGGATTCTATAATGATGTAAACCTATTTGATTATCAAAAGATTAATAATCAAATAGAAATTGAAAAATTATCTATATCAAAAAATTTATTTTGTAAAGATTGTGGAGTTCAAATTACGATTTATTCTAAATCTGGATATTGCAATTCTTGTGCTCAAAAACATAGAGCAAAAGTTCAAAACAAACCAAGTAGAGAAGAGTTAAAATCATTAATCCGTACTTTACCATTTTTAAAAATTGCTACAATATACAACGTAAGCGATAATGCTATTAGAAAATGGTGTGATAAATATTCTTTGCCTCGAAATAAAAAAGATATAAATAATTATTCTGATGCTCAATGGTTAAAAATTTAAGTTCAATTCTTAAATTGTGCAATAAGGCGAAGGTTGTGGGATCGTACCCCACCTCTGGAGCTTGGTGGACTGGCACCGAAAAACTCTAAAAGTTATCTTCTACTGAAAAGCAAGATAACGTAATGCAGTATGAATAGGACTGAGTGTTTGCAAGAACAGAAAACTTGCCCGATGTTGCTTGTTGAGGAACAAGATAGTTGGAGAGCAACGATAAAAACCAGTATTCCCTGAGGGGACATAACACTGCTTTGGATATTTGAAGGCAGTATACAATGAGACGAGGGTGTTAGGTTACATCCCGTGGGTGCAAATGAGTTCGATTCTCATTGTCAAGAGGTTCGATTCCTGACGGCGCTTGGAGCAAAACCCACTAATAAAAATCTCGTAATGAAGTCACAAAGCGAGTGCTTTAAATTTGACTGACTCGGAACTGTGAGAATGTGCGTGGACATCTTACAAGTCTTGTTAAGTAGGTGGTTAGAGACAAGACAAAATATGCGAGGGTAGTTTAGTTGGTTAAAACAGTCGCCTGAGGGAAAATAGTATAATGTAATACGGTAAAGAATGGTTACAAATATAAGTTCAAATCTTATTTTTCTCACCATAAGCGACAGAGCAGTGGTTCGAGTCCACTTCTTCGCACCATTAAATAAAAAATATAAAAAAGGAGTTTATTTATGTCACGTTATAAGATTTTTAGGGATGGCAAGGGCAAGGTAATTGTAGCATCAAGTTACGCAGGTAAGATTGTAAGAGGCGTTGCAAAGTGCAATGAAAATGATACCTATAAGGAAGATACAGGTATTGCTCTTGCAACCGCAAGGTGTGATATAAAGATTGCTAATAAGAGAGTAAAGAGAGCTATGGCAAAGTATGATGCCGCAACAAAAGCAGTAAATGATGCAACTGCGGCTTGGGAAAAGGCTATTAAGTATCTTACTAATGCAGAGCAGGAAGCTCTTAATGCTCGTAAGGCACTTTCAGTTCTTGAATCAGCTGTAAGGGGCGAGGGTTAACCTCCCCCGATATGACGCCATCGACTAATTGGTTAGGTCGCAACCCTCTCAAGGTTGTAATGTGGGTTCAAATCCCACTGGCGCTGCCAAAAAATCTTATTTGAAGATTTACAAAAATTTTGTTATAATATATATGTAAGATAAAGAAAGAAAGATATAGCAGTGCAGAGCGTTGGTCGTTCAGCATCCTCATAAGGTGTCTGGTGTAGGTTCAATTCCTACCACTGCTACTTTATAAGGGAGCAGGGAACAGAAGAGGTTTTTTGCAGTTTAGTGGTTGGTCTTCTCAGGTTGTTGTATTAGCTTAGGATGAAGGGTTGGACAACCAGCTCCGAATGATAAATAAAGAGTATAAACTATGTTTATTATATTTGAGCCAGTGGAAATCCTCGGGAAGGAGAAAGCCGTCGCGGAGTTCAGGCGTAAGGAGCCGCGCTGGTATATGGAAAGTTCTCAAAGAATGGGGTCGCGCCCAGAGATGGGGAGAACATTAAGAT
>Ga0326512_10001130_pt1 | contig 21462 bp, 29 predicted proteins | sample 1_2617_0518_D_FD_203652 | JGI IMG/M metagenome (GOLD analysis project Ga0326512, IMG submission 203652) | Bovine rumen microbial communities from UC Davis, California, United States - 1_2617_0518 | ecosystem: Host-associated > Mammals > Digestive system > Stomach > Rumen | place: USA... | reverse complement strand
GTTTTGCGTATTCGTCCTGCATTTCCGGGGTAGAATATTTATTCTGACGGTAAACCTCGTCAAGCTCTTTCATTCTCTGTTCAGCTTCAGCTTTTTTCTTCTCGTAAGGCGCAATCTCAGCGTTATAATAATCCTGCGCGCTCCTTGTGTCCTGCTCAATCCTCTGCGCCGCGCTCTTTGCCGCCGCGTCGGCGGCAGCCTTAAACACGCCGTATTCCCTGCCGTCCTTAAAGCGGTCAAAATAGTTTTTTATGTCAACATACGAAGTGTCAAGCTCGTCAAAATTCTTTTTGGCGCTCTCATACCCCTCGCTGCCCTTTAAGCTGTCAATGTACGTCCTCACATACCTGTGGTCGTCTCTCAGCTCGTTAAGGCGGCTTTTAAAATCGTCAAAATTGTCCGCCGTAATGTCAGCGGATTTTTTTGCGAAGTCGCTTATGTTCTTTGAATGGGAGCTTATAAAATCCTCGTCCCACCTTACAAGCCCCTGTTTTTTAAGCTTCTTGTAATCGTCAAGTGAAAAGCTCATACTGCCTCCTACGAAAGATGAAAATATTCAAATAAATACGCAATTTCCGACGGTTTAAGATTGCTTGATTTTTCAATTGAATCTCTTGCGACCTCTTTAATGCTCTTGGTGCTCGACCTCGCCTTTTCGCGTATGTTTGTCACAATCTCGTTTAAGTTTCCGGGTTTTCTCACGGTCAGTCCCTTACCGGCTTTAATGTCCTCTTCCTCGCCTTTTACCTGCGCCAGCCACAAATCCTTGTCGTTCACCTTGCCGTCGCCGTTATAATCAAGGTCAACCTTGTCCGCCGCCGTCATCTTAGCCGCCTTCTTCTTGTCGCTCAAATAATCTTTAATCTTATATGCGTTAACCTTAGCGTTTCTTGCGGCTTTTTCTGCGTCTGTCTGCGCCTTCGCCGCTGCCTTCGCGCTTGCTGTCTGCGCCTTCGCCGATGCCTTTGCGCTTGCTTCCTTCGCTTTTGCCGCTGCCTTTTCGGCGGCAACCCTGTCCTCATACCTGTCCTTTGCTTTCTCATAATCGAGCTTGCGGTTAAATTCATAATTATCCTCGTCAAGCTTCGCCCTTTCGTCCGCGCTCAAACTGTCGTATTGCATACGCCTTGTGTCAAGCTCCCTCGCCGTGTCAAGGTCGCCTGCCGCCGCGCCGAGCCGTGTGTTGTAAATCTGCGCTCTTGCGTCGTCAAGCGAAGCGTCGCCGGCGCGTTCGTCCGCGTATTTTCCTGCAAGGTAATTTAAAAAATTCATTTTGTCGCCCTGTTCGTCACGGCGGCGCGCGTACTCCCTGTTTGCCATATCGCTGTAAATGCTCAAAAGGTTTCCGCTGTTTTGCTGTCTTGCCGCCGCTTCCCTTGCCGCCAACGCCTGAAACTGCGGCGCGTATTCCAATACCCTTGCCGCCTGCTCCGTTCCGATCTCGCTTGCGACCGCAGGCGCGTATGTCGGAGTATACCCATTTGCAAGCGTGTTCGCGCCCTGCTCGCTCAGCTGTCTGCCCCTCAAAGCGTTTTGGCTGTGCTCCCTCGCGAATTCTTTGTAAGCTTCGTCGTCGTTAATGTTGTAACGGTATCCGTTTTGATTCAAAAAGCTGTTAATTGCCGCGTCAAGCTTGCCGTCCGCCGTCGTGCTGTAGTCAACGTTTTCCGCTGCTCTCTCGCCCTCAGCCAAAGCCTGAGCCGCCTCAACGCTCTGTGCGCTCACCTTTGCCGCAGGCGCGCTGTTCATAAGGTCAATAAACCTTTTTTCTTCGTTAGTTACCGCCATTTATACCACCCTGCTTTTCAAATAGTCGTAATACGCGTCAGTCTGCGCCCTGCTGCTGTCAAGCTGAGCCTTTGTGCCCGCGCTCAGCGTGTTGTGTTCATACTGGCTTTCCGCAAGCTGTCTTACGTTTGAAAGCTCGCCCTGCAAAGCGTTTGCCCTTGTCTGCCACAACGCAAGCTCGTTTGAAAACGCGCTCATGTCAAGCCCTCTTTCGGTGCTGTACTTATTTCTGTAATACTCCATAAAGCTGTACTTGTCCGCCACATTGTCGCGGTATCTCTGATACTGCGCGTCGTCAAGCCCCTGCATAAGTCCTATTTGGTTCATCGTCTGTTCCTGCGCCGCCGTCCAGTTGTTAAGCGCGGTTTCTCTCAAAGCGGGTATTTTCTCCGTCAGCTCCTCAAGCTTTTGGTTGTAAACCCTCTGTCCTGCCGCCTGCGCGTAGCTGTTCGAGTAACCTCCGGTGTTAAGCGCAAAGCTTCCCTGCGTATCTTCAAGCCGTTTTTCGCCCTCGCGCTTGTACGTGTCCTTTGCCCCCTGGTACTCCTCGCTTCCCTCGGCAGTCCAGCCGAATTTGTTGTTCATATACTTATTAGCAAGCTCATTCACAGTACCGCCGTATCTGCTGTCATAGCCGCCGCTTACCGTGCTTTTGTAATCCTTTTCCGCCGCCTCGCTCTGAGTCCTCGCCGCTTTTGCCGCCGCGCTGTCCGCGTATGACGGCGCGTTGTTCATAACGTTGTTAAAGTTTTTAAGTGCGCCCTCAACCTGATCGGGCCCGTAAACGCTGTACTTATATGCCACCTCAGCCGCCTCCGTTCAATCTGTTAATAAAATCATCGTTTAAGTTTTCTTCGTCAATGTTTGAAAGCACGTTCAAAAGCGTGTTGTAAAGGTCGTTAACGTACGCCCTCAATACCGCCGCGTCGTCCGTCTCCGGCGGAGGATCCATTTTAAACAGTCCCATTATCTTATTCCACTTCCTCTTGCGTATTCAATCAAAATTCCGCTTATTCTGCACTGTCCCACACCTTCAAGCCTCAGCCTTAAAAAGTGCGAACGTCTTACCGCAATATCAACCGCCCTGGGCTTTGCCCTGTCGCTTCTCAGCACTTTAAGCGGAATCCACGCGCCCTTGTCCTTAAACTTGGCAAGCACATTAAAATAACCGTTTTCCTCAATCTCGGCGTAAATTCTCAGCTTGCTTATGTACTTCGCGTTAAAATCGCTGTCATAAAGGTTGCCTGTTTCGGCGTTCCAGTCAAACTGTCCCTCCTGCTCAAAGTTTTCATCTTCTTCAATAAGGTTGTTTGCCTTTTCGCCGCAGGTCAAAAGCCTTGTTTTGCTGTCGATATAATAAATAACGTCGTTGTAAGTCACCGCGTCAAGCATATGCGTGCCGTCCTCTTGGTGCCAAAGCCCTGTCACCGTATCAAAAACAAACATCTCCCACTCGCCGCCGCTGTTCTGCGCGGAAATTACATACTTGTTTCTGTGCCGTCCGGCAACGCCGTTTTTGTATTTTTCATCTCCGAAAGCTTCTTTTGAAATTAGCTGCGGCTGACCGCCCGGGCTGTATCTGCACACGCCTGCCGGGCTCAGGTAATAAAGCACGCCGTTCACCCACACAATGCTTTTGCCGCTGCCCTTTTCAACCCCCAAAACGTTAAACATAGCGGTCGAAAAGTTACTCGGCTTGTTTCCGTAAAGCTTTATAATCCAGTTTTCCTTAAAAAATATAACGCTGTCGTTCTGCCTTGCAATGCCCGTAAAGTCTCCCTCACAGCCCACGGTTGCCGCAAAGCTGTCAGTTGAAATACCGTCGCCGTAAGCCTGCCAGTTCGTGCAGTCGCCAAGCTTCGAGCTGTAAATCTCGCTGTGCTCCGATGAACAGCCCCACAGCCTGTTGTTCACCTCAATAAGCTTGTCATTGTCAAGCTCAGGCATAACCCTCTCAACCGTCATTTCACCGCCGTATGGAATACTGCACTCGATGTTTGCTTTAATAACAATCCACGCGTTGCCTTTTTTTGTAGTTCCTTCGGTCTTTGTAATCTCTGTATGAACATCAAAAACCTTAAATGTTTGACCGTTCAGCACTTCAAGGTATCCGTCATACGCCAAATCAGCCAAATTCGCTTGTGTCGTCGGGTCTAAATTACGCCCGTTCATACTCAAACTGTGCCTTAAATTCGAAAGCTTAATAAAATCGCCCTTTTTCAGCGCGCCGATTCTGTCAAGCTGCGCTTTCGTAAGGTTCCCGGCTTTAATTCTCAAATAATAGTTGTTAACGTGAATAAAGCTCCTCAGCTTGTTGTCGCTGTTGTAATTCGTTTTTCCTTCAATCGAATAGCACTTGTACAGCACGCCCGGGGACGCTCCCATAGCCTCGGCGGTCTCGCCTTCTTTAATCTCCCCGAATAATTTCGGATATTTATAGTGCTGATTGTTATCTATCGGAAGCTGGTTGTCACTGTTCGAAAGGTCAATTCCTGCCGTAATTTTAAACGCCGCTTTTCTCGGTTTGTCGTACTCGTCAAGGTCAACCTTTTCAATTGAACAGCTTGTTATATACTCAACGTCGCTTTCCTCAACGCTCGTGTTAAACTCGCCGAAATCATTTCCGTTCAGCGAAAATGAAACTTCAATGTTTTCAAAGCTCTTTGTACCTATGTCAAAATACAGCTTTTCGGGCATAATAATCAGCCTGTTTCCGTACTGCGTCAGCGTGTGCTCACCCTCCAAAAGCTTGCCGCTTGTGTACTCCGTTCCGCCAAGGCTCAGTGCGCTGTCCCCGGTAATGTACGCGAATTCACCGTTCACAACAAGAAGGTTGCTCATAATCTCCGGCACGTCCTCGCCGTATACCCTCGACCTCTCACGTCTTGTTTTAAGCTTGGGATATTCGTCACAGCAAAGGTTTTTCATCGCCTTAAACTCGGTGAAAATAGCGTCCGAATTCGCGCCCACACGCGAAAAACCTGTGTTTGCCGTGCGGTTCAGCCCTCTGAACACGTCAATTTGTGTAGTGCTTTTTCTGATTCTGTTCAACTCCGGCAGCATCTTTAATTCCACCATCCCTCAAGCCTGTTTTCAAAAAATCTGTTAAGCTTATTTTGCCGGTGGTTGTTCCACCACCATCTTTTAAGCTGTGTCATCTGATTGTTGTAAGCTATAATGCTGTTTGTGTAACGCTCAATGTCCTCGTCGTTTCTTTCAATCTGAGCGCAGCAGTAGTCAACATACACAGTGTTAAACGGCGGCGGCGCAAAAAGCTCCTTATCCCTTGCGGTCTCCTCGCTGTAGTTTCCGAAGTTTTCAAACGCTTCCGCCTCTCCTGCCCTGCCGCTTACAACGTCCTTTAAAATGTAGCTTTCAACCCTGTTAATGCCCTCAATAATCATTTTTTCGTCGCTGTAGCTTCCTGTTTTTCTAAGCTGTACAGCCTCAATAACATTCTCAATTGTCATTTCCTGCTCCTTCACTCCCAAAAACGCAAAACAGACGGCAGCATCCGCCACCGTCCGTCTTGTCATAAGGAGATTAATAATAATGGGGTTGTCTTATTCAGCCGCCACGCCCATGCCCTTAAACGCGCCCTGAGTCTGAGCCTGCTCATACTCCTCGCTCTTCTCTTCCTGCATGGCATAGGCTGCGTTCTTCTGCTTTTCGGCGTTTTCAAGAACCTCGGCAACACATCTCGGCACCATCTCGTCCTTACCCTTTGGGATAATAAACTGTGTACCGTTAATGGCAACCTCGGCATTCTTGTTGCCCTTAAGGTTGCCCTTTTCAACGTGCACCTTAACTTTTTCAAGCGCGGCTTCATTAGCCTTGTTTACAACGTCAAGAAGCTTCTGCTCTTCCTCCAGCTTCTTGTCCGCCGCGCTCTTATGCCGGTTTTCACTTGTCATGAACTTGGTCAGCATGGCAAGCTGTTCCTTCATAGCGTCAAATTCTTCCTTGCTCACCGTAACGGTCTCAGCCGTCTTTACCTCCGCTTCCGCGGCGGTTTCTCCGGCTGTTTCAACTGTTTCGGGCTTTGTTTCTGCTTTCTTAGGCATTAATCATGTCCTCCTTACGCCCCTCTTGCCGCCATAGCCGCCGCAAGCAGGCTTTCGTTGCTCAAGGTCTGAGTGTTCAGCGTAGCCGCGCTTTCCACACGTACCATGCTTGTTTCGCCGGTAATAACAACACCGTGTGTTGTTTTCCAGCCCTGTGTGCTTCTCTGGTCAAGCGGATCGCTTGTGCCGCCGGAACCGGCAGGCTTAATAATCGTATGAAGTCCCTCGCCCTCGATTTCAAGAATCTTATAAGCGTCCTTGCCGAGTACAAGTGTCGAATAAACGTCAATGTTCTGCGCGCCTGCGCCGCTGAACACCTTCGCGTATGTCGAGCTTACAAATCTGATGTTACCGATTGTGCCGATTTCGCCCTTAAAAATCCTCTCAGGGTCCTTGTACTTCACAATCGAAATAAACTCCGGATTTCTCATAACGTCATACTCAACGTTCGGGTGAATAATCGCGACGTAGTTTCCGTCAATCGTCTCGGCGTTCTGCATTTTAAGATAATTCGCCGCGCGGAAAACCACGTCAACCGAAAACTTCGAAAGCTTTGTAATCGCGCCTCTTGTTGTTACCTCGGTAACTGTACCGTCGCTTGCAACCGCCGGGGCGTAAATAACGCTCTGACCGGCGTTAAGCATTTCTCTGTCAAGCTCCTCAATGGTTCTGCCTGCCTGACTCGCAAGTGCCTCCGCGTCCTTTGTAATAACGTCGTCGCGGCTTGCGAATCTCGCGAAGTCGGTAATCATCGTGTACGCGCCGTACTGCTCAACCGGAGCTTCAATGTAGTAGAAGTTCATCAGGTTGCCCTTGGGGGTAACGCCCTCCTGAAGGGGAGTTGTAGCGGTCGGGTAAGGACTCATACCTCTGATGTTAATAATGTTACCGCTGTGCTTGGGGTAAGTCAGCTTCTCGCCAAACTGACCGTGAACCTGCTTTCCCTCGTACTCTTTAAGGAATACGCGGTAGTAATAAATCGCCTTTTCCGGGGTAAAGTCATTTCCCGAGGTCTCGGGCGTGTTGCCGTAGGCGTTAACAACATAACCGTTGCTTCTGTTAACGCCGCCGGGGTCAACTGTCTGTTCAAAAAGATTAACAATAATTTTTCTGTAATTCTTCATCGTTTTTCCTTTCCGGATTAACCGGGAATAGATCTCTTGCCGCTCTTAACGTCGCGCACAAGTCTGTCAAAGTCATCGTCGCTCATGTGCAAAATGTCAACGTGCTTTGCGCCCGGCGTCCCGTTTCCGGCGGCGTTTTCCTTAATGCGTCCGCGCCTTGCGGCTAACGTCTGGGCATAGGCGCTTGCCGTCGCCTTTGAAGTCCGCTTAATCACGTTCTCCCTCAGCTCGTCGGCATGCGCGATTTCGTAAGCGTATTTTAGGTCATAAATCTCGTCGTTTCTGCCGGTGCGCCTGTTTTCATCGGCGTTATTCTGCGCAATCACGTCCAAAGCCTGCGTGAACCTGCGGTTTTCAAACTCTCTCTGCAAGTCAAAGTCCGGATAGTCCTTAACCACTTCCTTTGCAAGCTCCTGAAAATGCAGGTCAAGCTGTCTTGCCCTGTCCTGCCTGCGGTAGCGTTCAAGCTCCTCGCGCTCGCTCTCCTGCTTTTGGGCGTTGTCAAACGCGTTAACCGCTTCCTCAATGCTTCCGCCGGTTTCAATCGCGCGTTCGCGCCAAATGTCGCCGTCGTCTCTCACAGCCTTGTACAGCGCGTCGGGGTCGTTCGGGTCAAGTCCCTCATACTTACCCTCAAGCATTTTCAAAATGCGGTTGCCGCTGTCAAGCTGTTTTTGCAAATCAGCCCTTTCACGGTTAGCCTTGCTCACCCTGTCCTTAATAGCCGCGCTCATAGCCTTTTTGTACGAATTCGCGTACTTGCCCTCAATCAGCTCTTTAAACTCGCTGTCAATCTTTTCCTCGGTGTCTTCCTGTGTTTCTGTTTCGTTCTCTGCTTCTGCTTCTTCGTCGCCGTCGTCCTTAGCTCCAAAAGCGTCGTTATACACCTGCAGCATGTCATCACTCAGCCCTAAGCTTCTTCCTCTTGCGGCAACCTCCGCGTTTATGGCGGCTTTTGTGCCTTCACCGCCCGAACCTCCTTCTCCTGCGGCTCCTGCGCCGCCGTCTCCGTCAAAAAGGTTCAAAATAATTTTAAAAAATCGCATAGATGCCTCCTGCCCGTCTCTCCGGGGTGTCTTTACTGACGTCTTTCCGCCGTGTCAGCCTCGGGGTCACAACTCCCTCAGCGGTTAATTTAATTATAAAATATCTTCAAACACTTTTGCGTCTACATACTTTACCTCTTCGGGAAAATTCGCTTCATACAGCTTAAAGCCGGTCAAAATCGCTTCAATTCCCTGCAAATAATTAATAACGTTCGCCGCGCCGCCAAACAGCACCCTAATGCTTACCGCGCCGCTTTCGTACTTCACAACGTCCGCCGCAAACGCCGCGCACCGCTCCCTGTAGTCCTCGGTAAACTGAACCAGCGCGTTTGCAAGCGCGCTTACCGCAACACACACATCATGCTGCCTGCAATGTCCGCTTACGGTAATTTCAAGCCTTTTTGCGTTGCCGCTCACCAAAATTCTTGTCATATCTCAGCACCCTCCGGCACTTGCGCAGCTCCGGCTTCTCCCGGCAGCAATGCCGCTGCCTGTGCGCTCTGCTCGTTAATCATCGCGTTTGACATCTGAAGCTGTTGACTCAGCTCGTTAACCGCGTCAAGCAGCGTTTTGTTGTTTTTCAGCATTTCAACCATCTTGTCCTTGCCCTCAAAGCTCATGCCTTCAAGTGCCACAAGTGCCTCGTCCACCCTCTGAGGGCTAAACATGCCCATGCTAAACATGTTAAGCATCATTTCATTATTCGCCGCTGTTGTAAACGGGTTGCTCCTCTGCGCCTTAACCTTGATGTCAAACACCGGCAGGCGGACAAATTCATCTTCGCTTCCTTCAACGCCGACTTTCTGCTCCCTCAGCGCGTTACCGTCAAACTCAACATACTCGGTCTTTTTGTCCTCGTCAACAATGCGGAAGTATCGCCCCGGGGTATAAAACTGCCTGAGCCGTTCTATAATCATTTCGCAGATTTCGGTGAAAGAAAGATAATCCATCTGGTTTATGTCGCGGCTTATCTTTCCGCCGGCTTCCTGCAAGGCGGCTATGGCGTTTCCGCTGGTAACGCCTGCCGCGCTTGCGCCGTTTGACGCGTCGTTTGTTCCGGTCGTGTCCTTCATCTCGTCGTCAAGTGCCGCAAGCATGCTCAGCGCGCCGGGCGCGATGTCCTTTGTTTCAAGCGGTCTTATAACCTGATCCAAACTCGCAACGCCGTCAACATCAATCATTTCCTGGTCAAGGTCAAGCAAGTCATCTCTGTTTACCGCCGCGTTGTTGTTTTTCAAATTCCTTGTCTTGGAATTGATTTTGATGTTTTTTAAGATATCGCGCCTTAATTCATCTCGGTATTCCTGCGGAGCGCGGCAAATGTCAATAAATCCAAATCCCGACGGCGTGTCCGGAAGCTTAAAGCACGGCCGCGCCGAAAACGGATATTTACCGTCAATATAGTATCCGTCCGGGTATTTATCCGGGTCGTTTTCACTCGCTTCAATCAGCTCCTCGCCGCAGAACTTGCACAAGTGAACCATGCCGTTTTTCTTGTAATAGCAGTCAATAACCGCCGCCTTGTCGTTGCTTTTGGTGGTGTTGTTGTAGGTTGAAAACTCTTTAAGGCTCAAATCCTCCGCCGAAATCTCTTTAAGCTGCGGATACTTCTCCTTTGCCTCGTCAATGTCAAGCAGGCTCACGTTAAACAGGTACGGGCTTTCCTGAATGTCGTTGATAAACGGAGCCCAAAAAATGTTCAATACGTTTTCGCGCCTGATACAAACATCACCCAAGCCGCCCTCGCGTTCGCTGTCCCATGTAACGCTTACAATGCTCATACCGCCCACAAATTCATCTGTTCGCGCGTCGCTGTATGTCTGTCTGAACCTGTTGCGCTCCAAAACACACGGAATAACGCCGTTTAAAATCTTCGCCGTTTTCTCGTCGTCCCTGCTTCTCGGCAAGCATACCGCCTCGGGGTAGTTATCCATAGCGTCCGCGTGCTTGTTTAAAATAACCTTTAGGGTCTGTGCGCCGCGCCGCTTTTTAATAACCTCTTTTTCATCGCCCTTCGTCTCGCTTTTAAGGCGGTTGTTTTCGTTGTAAAGCAGGGTGTAAGTCTCAAAGTTGTTCTTGTACCTCTCGTCATATGTCGCCTTGCTCGCTATGTAGTCCTTAAGCTTGTCGCGCATTTTCGCAACCTGCTCCTTGCCAACAGGCTTTGCCGCTGCGTTTCCGCTGCTGTTTTCTTCTTCCTGCTGCGCCTGCGCAGCGTCATCACGCGCAAGCTGTTCACTCAGCGGCGGCTGCCTTTCCGCAAAAGAGCTTTCTCTTTTCACCGGAATATGAAATCCGTCCTTGTCCGTAATCTGCCTTGTTCTGCTCATAATCTACCTCACATATCTTTTCATTACGCCGTAATCCACGTCAAGCGGATTATACCCCGGCGGCGGCGGTTTAACGCTGTACCTCGGCGCGATAGCGTTCATCATAATCGCGTATCTCACCTCGTCATAAATGTGGTCTTCCTGCTTTGTGTCTACGTCCTCAACATGAATTTCGCTGTACACCAAATCGGGAATAGTTCTTATAAAATCCCTGCAGGTGTTAAAAACGTAGTACATCGGCTCGCCGCCCTCATCAAACGCAAGCCTGTTGTGAAACTGCATTTTCCCCGCAATCCTGTCATTCTTTCCCGGTTCAAACACAATGCCCTGTTTCAAAAACGTGTCCGCAATGCTTGTTCCGTTGCTCTCTTTTGTGAATATCGCGGGGTCCGCAACGCCCTGAATCCTGCGCCCTGCCAAATTCGGGTCTTGTGCCTCGATAATTCTTATGTCCTTCGCAACCTCAGCCGACTTCTTTTCAATGCCCGTGTCGGGTCTGTCCTTCTGACAGCCGTAATACTCGCGGATCCGGTAATACCTTCCAACAAAATCAATCGCGTGCCAGCCAACCGAAAACGGTTTAGTGTATCCCCAGTCCATACTCCTGATAACCTTCCAGCCCTTTGGAACCTTAAACGGCTCAATAACGTGCGTCCACTGTCTTGTTCCGTAGTTTTCGGGCACGTCCTCAAATTCCGTGAACACCTGCCCTGCAAATATATTCCAGTCACCGTCAAGCAGCGCCCTGCGCTCAGCCTCCGGCAGCGCGGCAAGCCTTTTTAAATACTCAAAGTCGTTTTCAAGCAGGATTTTGTTATCATACACTTTTGACGGAATAAATATCTTCGAGCTCCAAAAGGTCTGAACTTTTCCGTCGGGCATCGTCACCTCGTCCTTTTGCCAAACGGTCTTGCCCGGCTCTCCTGCTCTCACAAAATAGTTCTTAACCCAGCCGTGACCAATGCCGCCCGGGTTTCCGGTCGAGCGCATATACACCTTCATTCCCGGCGCGTTCGCTCTGTTTCTCGATTTTAAGTAGCTGTATTCGCTGTAGTTAAAGTGTGTTAATTCGTCAAAACCGATAAACTCGTACTGTTTTCCCTGGTACTTCGTCCGCTCCGGCGTTCGGTGAAGCGAACCAAAGCGGATTTTCGCGCCGCTCGGAAAGGTAAATGTGTGGAAGGTCGAGTTAAATTTAACGTTCGGATACGCCCCGTGATAGTAAACCTCGGCACGCTCGAGCAGCTGTTCAAGCTCAGGCACCGTCTTACGCAAAATAAGACCTCTGTAATCTCTCTTTTCAACCTGCCTCAACGCTTCAATCAGCAAATAATCGCTTTTTCCGCCGCCTGCCGCGCCGCCGTAGAAGCCCTCGTCCTCAGCTCTCCGCAGCATTAACGCCTGTTTCGGCTGCGGCGTCCAAATCACCCTCTTGTTCGTCCTCATGTCCGTCAATCAAATCCTGTCCGCATATCTCAATAATGCCGCTGCTCTCAATATCGTCCGCCGTGCCGTCGTCGCCCGTCAGCACCGCCTTTATGTTCAGCAGCGTTTTGCTTATCTCGCTTAATTTCTTGGTGTCAATCAGCGTGTCATACCGTTTAACCTTCATTTCGCGCTTGGTCGTCTGGTCAATTGTTTCGCTTCCGTCGGTGTTTTTCACCTCGCTCACGGTCACGCTTTTTCTGTCATGACTCACATATACGCCCTTGCCAACCTGCGCTATTGCCTTGTTAACTTGGTTAATCAGCTTCCCGGCAGCCTTGCACACGCGCTCAATGTCCTTAACCGTCTGTTTAACGTCTCGGTCGTGAAGCTTCTCGCTCACCTTCTCAGCCTTGTCAGCCCTAAGCTTCTTTCGCTTCTCGCTCCATTTTCCCTTTGCGCTCTGCTTCTGAACCGTGCCAAGCGCGACTCCGTATTTTTCCGAAATCTCCCTCAGCGTCAAGCTTGAATTCAAAAACTCTCCTCTAATCGCCGCCCAATCCGGCTCTTGTTTCTTCTCTGCGTTCATCTGCGCGACCTCACCCTTTTGTTTTAATTTTACAAAAAATCTTTTCCTCTTTGCGTCTACATACCACCGCCGTATTACGTCATTTCGACTAAGCGCAGCGCACGGAGAAATTCCCACCGCCGCCCCTCTCTCTCGCGCAAACCGTTTCCACGCCGTTTCCGCAGCATTTCCGCCGTTAATAACTTTGTTATTAAAATCAAAAAAAGCCTGCGGCGGTTTTTGTCATTTCCGCTGCAGGCATAAAAATTTTTAAATTTTCGCATATTATGTTTTTGAAAAATTGAAAGATATCATGATATCATTTTTCATTCGTACTTCTTCTCTATCATCTCGGCAAGCGGACAGCTTCTCCAGCAGCCGCAGGAGCAGAAGTCCTCAATATAATCGTTCATTTCCTCTCTGTTTTTAAACGGCATCGGTGTAAACTCTACCCTGTCTGTGATGCCTTCACATATAATCCGGTTACGTGCTATGTTTCTGAAATAAGGGCATTTAATTCTACTTGCAATCCTTTGCATATACCAACCTCAAAAAGCCGTCCTTCGACAGCTTAATTAAAAATCTTTAATTGTGCCTGCCGGGAAAGGCTAACGGCCTGAATTTAAAATACCAGCTTGCCCCGGTCACGTCGTTAATCAAATACTCCGCGTCGTCCTTCTGCAAATACCAGCCCTTTGGCGGCTCAATCACCTCGCCGCGCTCGAGCTTTCTTACCTCGCGCTTCTTTGCTTCCTTAACCTCAATCTCCGGCTTCTTTAAATTCCGGCTTGTCATCATTCGCTTCTCGCCCTGAACATCCTTCCTGATGTACTCGGCAAGCTTTTTGTATTCATGATTGGCGTACAGCGGACTCAGGTTAATTCCGCCGTTCTTGTACTCCCAGCATTCCCTCGCTACCTTCGTTACTTCCTCGCTTAAAATAATGTGCAGGTGCCAGTTCTTACCCAGCTTGCCGCACTCTCTGTATCCGATGTACTTAAACTCAATTCCCTGCTTGCCGCACCTTCTCTTTATTCTCTTGAACCAGTTGTTCACGCAGCGCATAAAGGCTTCCTCGTTGTCAAAGGTTCCGAACGGCGCTGAAAATCTGCAAAAGTAGTCGTTCTCACAAAAGTTGCAGTCAATCATTCTCTCCCACTTCATTATGGTTCTTATCTTGTTGGCAAGCTTTTGCTTTGTGTCGCTCTTTGCTCTCCTCGGCTGCCGGCCGCCGTAATTTTTGCCTACCTTTTTGATAGATTTATAATATTCGACCTCAATCGAATTCGGAGTTCTTATCACTCGCTTGTATGTATACATCACTATAACCTTTTATTGTAAACCCTTTTCTTGTCCGTGTCCACTTAAGTAATCGTTTTAGCAGGAAAGTCAAAGGGGAATTTCACCCCTTTGTTTTCCCTGTTTTTCGTCAACACATTACATAGCTAATCATAGCCGCCGCAATTCAAAACGGTGCGTATCAATGCCGCTGCACCGCTATTCTAAGCTATGCTTTGCCTTTGCGTATCTGTGCTTTGCCATACCCTGCCCTGCCCTTGCCACTCTCTGCCTTGCTATTCCGTTGCGAATCAAAGCCTTGCTATTCCGTTGCGTATCAATGCGTTGCACCGCTTTTCTAAGCCATGCTTAGCCTTTGCGTATCAAAGCAGTGCCTCAGCCATGCTGAGCTATACCTTCGCATTGCTTAACGTATCATTGCTCTGCCGCTGCTCTGTTCCGCCCCGCAACGCCATGTCTTTGCAATGCGTATCACTGCTCCTCTTTGCCATCGCAATTTCATGCCATGCCTTGCCCTTGCCACTCTCCGCCTTGCACTTCCGTTGCGAATCAAGGCCTCACAATGCCCTTGCCACTCTCCGCCTTGCTATTCCTTTGCTTATCATAGCTCCACAATGCCTCTGCCATGCATTTCATGTCCAAGCAATGCCTCAGCCTATCTCCTGCCAGTCAAAAGTTCCCTTGCCGCTGTTGCGCCACTGACCCAAGCCGCGCACCGCGCCGTAATCAAGCCATTCCTTAACTGCCTCAACAATGTCATACTTTTTCTTTTCAACCGGAAGAATCATTATTGAAAACTCAATAAAGCTCCCCTCCGGCACTGTTTCACTGTGCGCCAAAGCCACCCTCGGACCCTGCGGAGTGTCCGCTCTAAGCGAACGCTGGCACTCGCCTATCCGTTTATAGTTTTGAAAAAGAATTTTCCTTTCCTTAATAAACACATCACCGTCAATAACCGTCTTAAACGAAGTCACCTTTGCCGACTCTGAGCTTCCGGCTTTTCTCAGGCTCTTGCAAGCGTCTTTAAAAAATCCCTTAATCTGATAATCCCATAAAAACGGCTTTAAGTCCTCTGTCTTAGAAAACACAGTCATCTGACGTTCGGCGTACTCTCCCTCGCCTATAGCCTCAATCTCTTCTTTGCGGCTCAGCGCGTCCGGCGCAAGGCTCGCTATGTAGTTGTCGTGAATCTCCGGGTCGTTCGGCGCGGTTCCAAGCACCTCTTCGGTGAATGTCAGCCGCACCCTCAGTTCAGTAGCTCCAAGCTTGTCAAAAATATTCTGTCTTTTATCGTCCCTTGCTTCTGCAACCGCCTTAACGGTTCCGTTTTCCTTTGCTTTGTTTGTTTTTGTCATGTTTTTCTCTCCTTATGTTATCTTCAATGCCGCGCTGCGCCCTGCCATGCCGCTGCTTCGCACTGCATAGCCGTTGCTTCGCATACCGTCGCTATGCCTTAGCTTTGAACTTCTCTGCTTTTCAATGCCGCTGCTAAAGCTCCGCAATCTCTTCCGCAAGTCTTTTTAATCCGTCAATGTCGTCCATAGCAACCCCTTTTTCAGTCACGCTCCCCTGTGTTCTTATTGTTGCGTGTAAATACGTCTTGCCGTGACTTCTCGCTTTTTTAATTTCAACAAACGGTCGCTTGCTTCTGTCTGAAAATCTCCGTTCAACAATCCCTTTGATTTTCATATATAATGTAATCGCTCCCGAAGGAATGAACATACACTCTCACCTCCTAAAACGTAACGCAGGCGTTAAGCACCGCCGCCGCCACCCAATAGACTGCTTTTTGATAATCTCGGTTTACGGCGCAAAGAACCGCCGCGCCGATGTTCAGAACTATCAATGCCGTTGGGAAAATGTATTCTGCTCTCATTAATTTTTCCCCCAATCTAAAGCTTGTCCGCAATTGTTACAAAACTGTTGCGCTACATTTGTAATTGCGAATCTGCATGACGGGCATATATCATGGTATCTATCCCAATAAATTAGAGATTCATCGGGTTTTCGTGGAATCCTGTACTTTGCCGCTGCCGACACCACCCGGACCGCCTCCGCCAGCTCCACACGGTCAACGTTAATCCGTTCGGTTGTGTTCAATCGGTCGATGATGATAACGGCTTGGGTGATTGTCATTTCTTTACGCACCGCTTTCACGCTCCTTCAATGCCTGTTCGGCTAAATCCTCATACATTTTCAAGCGTTCTCTTAATTCTGCCGCTTGCACTGAAGCAAAGTATGCACGTCCAAGAGGACAATAAAAGTCATCACATTCCAAACAGGCACCGTCAAGCACTTCCTGCGCATTTATAGCGCAATCGCATTTTGCGTGATGCGCAATATAGTCGCACAAATCCATATTTTCTTGGTTGTTTGCGTATCGAATTAAAACATTACCATCTTTTGCATAGGCATAATTCATCAGCGCGTCGAAATTGCCTAATGGCTTGTTCGTCGTTAATCTTCCTTTTGGGAAGTCATTGGGCAGTTCCACGAACCGGGAGCGGTCTTTGAAGTCGTTGCACTCTAAGGCGTAGTTATGCGTCGGGTTCATTATTCTCGTCTTTTGACACACCTCAACGTGTAAACAATCCTTACAACTTGCTATTAATCATCACCTCCAATATTCAAAAAGCACATCACAATCACGCCGATCGCAGCGCCTGTAAAAAGTCCTACAGTTAATCCTAAAAAAAAGCTCTGTCCGCTCAAAAGACCACCTCCGCCCCGCCGCACCGGGGATTTATTAATTTGTTAACAAGCAGCCTGTGAAATTGTGTGTGAACGGCAGAGGTGCGGTGCCGTGGATTAATCTTTATATTTAGTGTAAATTTCGTGTGTTCCGTCTCTAAGCTTCTTCTCTTCCTCGCAAGGCTCATAGCCTATGAGCGTCAATATGTAGTACCACCGGTTCAAGTCCGCCACGTTTTCTTTTTCCAAAACGGCGCGGTTTCTGTTGTGAACGTTTATATATCCGCCGCCCATCATTTCTTCCAAAAGCGAAAGCATTATCTTAAGACCGCCGTCGCTCTCATAAACACGCTCAAAATTAACAGGAAAATTCTCTTTGTCATAAAGAAGAACATCCGGGCTGTATTCCGTTTCACAAAGATTTTCAAGCAACGCCTTAATAATCCTGTCCTCACGGTTTGTCCGGTTTGTTTTCCTTCCTTTAAGTGAAAATCCGTCAATAAAATCTTTTCTCAGGCTCGTAATTCTCTCATTAATTTCCTGAGCTTCCGTGAAAAACTGCCTGTCTTTAATCAGCTTTTCCTCTCTCTTTTTCTCCGCCGCATCGCTCCTGCCGCTGTTCTGCATGTCGTCCTTGCGGTATACCGTAACTCCTGCGCCGTCTTCCCAAGCCATTATTTTTACGGCAAATTCGCCCTCGGTCAGCCTCAGCTCCGGCTTTTTGTTCGAAACCGTTACGTAGTCAAAATATAAGTATCCAAGCTTATGCGGAATATCCGAACCGCTTAATATCTTCACACCGTGCTCGACAAGCTCCTGCTTAAACGCTGCAAAATTCCGTTCAAAGCTTTCCTTTGAAAGCGCAATTTTGTACGCGTTGTTAAAATCAGGGGTTCCAAGCATGTCAAGCAGCGCGTTCCGCCTGCCCTCGTCCTCAATTTTAAACAGGCTTTCGTAATCCGTCAGACTCACCTGACGCGCCTGGCTCGCCTTAAACTTTGCGCGGTCAAGGCTCAAAAGCTTTGCGCGGCGGCGCACAGTGCTCTCGCTGAATCCCGTCTTTTCCGCGATGTCCGCCACCGAAAAACTTAAATCAAGCAGCAGCTGTATGCCCTCAGCCTGTTCATACACGGTCAAGTCCTGCCGCTGCATGTTTTCAAGCAGCATTGTCGCAAGCTGTTCTCCCTCGTCAAGCTCCGCAACCGCGCACGGAACCTCGGCAACGCCTGCCGCCTTTGCCGCCGCAAGCCTTCTGTGCCCGATTACCACGGTGTAGCCGCTGCCTTCGTTTTCAACAACAGTCAAATTCTGCATAATGCCGTTCTTCTTAATGCTCTCTGTAAGCTCCGTCAAATCGCCCAAATCCTTGCGCGGATTATTTGGATGTGGTTGTATCAGCTTCACCGGAATCATTACAAGCTGTTTCATCTGCGCTCACCTCTCTTTCCGGCTCGCTCCCGCCCGGCGTCAGCTTGCCGCTGTTAATCAAATTTGTCACCGCATTGCTGTAGTTAATCAAGGTTTGGTTTAATTCAATGTAATTGCGCTCCACATTCTCGCAGCGTCCCTTTATGTTTTCCGAGCCGTCAATTAAATGCTGAATGTACAAATCGTTATGCGCAAGCGTTCTTTCAAGCTTTCTGCATCTATCCTTGTACACAAGCCGTTCACGCTTAAGCCGGTGCATGTCACTGCACTGCTCTTTCAGATTTTCAATAATTCCGTTAAGCCTGTCAATCTCCGCGTGCTCCTGCGCGACCTTCTCCCTGTATTGCAAAAGCCGGCGCGCCTGATACTGCACCATCCCGTTAAGCGAAGCATTATCTTTTAAAAGCTTCTCGTACTTCAAAATCTCGTCCGATTGCCGGCTGCTCAACTGCGCAAGCTGCTTAATCTCTTCGCCGTAATTTTTGCACTTGCTTTTCAAAGCGACGTTCTCACAGGTAAGGCGTTCAATTTCAAGCTCCTGTTTTCTTATAATTCTTCTTTTTGATGTCATTTTTCTATCCTCTCTTTACAACAAGCTTAATTGCTCTTATTCTTGCTCTTGTTAAGTCCGTAACCTCAGCGCGGTTCATTCCCACAAACACAACGTCGCCGCAGTAATTCTTACCGTTAATGCTCAGCGTCGTCTTTCTGTCCTTCAGGTCGTTATAGTACATCAAAACATTACCGTTACTGCACACACGGCTTTTAATTTCTCCGCAGTTCAGCCCAAGTCCTTCAAGCTCCTCCAAAATCCTTGCGCCGTCAATTTTTCTCTCTATCGGTGATGTTCTCCCTTTTCCCGCCGCCGTATAATGCAGAACCGTCACCGGCTTTTGTCTCAATTTCATTTTTCCTCCATTTCAAACACGCGTAGCCCCTGCTCCTGCTGGGACACCGCTTATATAATCCGCAGTTCGCGCATTCCGCGTCTTTAACCGCCATATAAATACCTCAGCCTGTCCGCCACAGCTTCCGGGTTTTCCGCTTTCTCAACCTTCAGCTCAGGTTGTTCGCCAAAGTCCGCGCGGCACTCCGCAACGCCGTCGTCCACACACGCTTTGTAAAAATCTTCAAGCAGGTGTATGTAATCTTCACACTTAATCCTGCCCTCAAATCTTGCTTCAAGCTCGTCGCCGTGCTTAATAACCGCCGCCTGACATTCCTTTTCAAATTCGGCGTTGTCAAAAGCCTTTTCAAGCATTTTCAAATAAACGTCGTCGCCTGTCAGCAAATCTAAACATTTAATAAGCGACCTCAGCACCTTCTCCGCGTCCGGCTGTTCTTTGTTCAGCTCGCGGCTTACTTCCGAACACTCCACGCTGTACAGCTTTCGGTTGTCCTTAATCCTCTGCCCAATCGTCTTCCAAAAATTAAACCTTCTGCACAGCAAATCATAACCTGATGTAGCTTTATAAATAAACCTGCTTGCGGTCTCCTTGCTCATGCCGCCCGACATAACGCTTGCCCCAAGGCTGTACATCATCACCGCGTAAAGCGCGTCATCTTCTTCAAGCGTGTATAAAACACGTGCGTCAACCTTGCCGGTTAAAGCAAGGTTGACCATATGTATGATTTCGTTCTTTCTATGAAGCATAAACCTTCTCCGGAAGTAACCCTATCGTTCTGACTGCCTCTGTCTCTCTTTTGCTTTTGTGTTCCCTGCGGTAACGCAGCGTAAACCACAGCCTGCGCATAAACCGCTTAAGCTTACTGCGCTGTCTGACCTGCGCGCCCTTTTCTCTGCGCTTAATCTGTTCAAGCTTCAGCTCTCTGATAGCGTCGTTCAAATGCTTGTCCGACACATTAATAAACGCCGTCTTAATCTTACCGCCGCCGAACTCGGCAACAATTCTCTCCTCAGTTTTCATTTTTCTTGTCCTCCTTATGTTGTTCATATACTCTAACAGCCTTGCCGCGTTCCGTGAAATCGCGCCCAAGCTCGTCAAATCCGTAGCCGTCAATAATTACTCTGTCAATCCGTTCCCAAAAGACCTCGTCGTCATCCGCCTTGGCAAGAAACTCTCCGCATTTTTTATAAAATGCCTTTAACCGCTTTTGACCGAATCCGTAATCTCTGTTCAGCACATAAAGGAACACCTTTAAGCACCTTTGCGCCATTTCAACGCGCTTCACAGGTTCAATCTCGCGCCAATACCTCTCGCTTTCAAGCTTAATTTGTTTTCGGATTTCAACAGGCAACTGTCTCCTTGCCTTCAAAATTTCCTCCTTATGAAATATAAAATTCATCTGCAATCTCAAAACACGCTTCATCCGTGTACCGCTTGCAGTTCTTGCCTTCATCACAGCCCCGGCGCTCCCCGGTGTCTAAAATGTACATGCAGCTTGAATAAGCGTTGTTGCTTCCAAGCGGCCGCCTGTGACCGCAAAGCACGCCCTTTCTCATGCAGTTTTTCTTTCTCTGCTCAACGGTCAAGCCCACTTTCGGGTAATCCCAAAGCTTAATCTTTTTCTTCCTGCTCATGTTTGTTCCTGACTATAGTATTCGCTCATGCGTTTACCCATGTTTTCTATCATCTTATTCCGGTACTTTTCAGCTTCTTCCTCAGGCAAGAACCACTCCACATGCCCGTCCTCATAAACCGTGTACCACGGAATAACCTCGTCTTCACTTACTTCAATAAATGTCTCCACCCGGAGCTTCTGTCTTGCCAAAAAATCACCTCCATAATTCATATGCGCGTTTTAAAAAATATTACCGTCTTTGCACCGCTTGAACGAAGCGGCAGCCGCTCCCGTGGCCGCCGTTCGCCTATAAAGAGAGGAACTTAGTATCCGAGGCATACCGCCTCGCTCAAACGGTGCAGTTGTTTGTTCATCCGGATTTCGCTGTCATTCCCTGCAATCCTTAATTCTCGTTCGATCATAATCAATAAATTCATCCGCGAGATCGCAGTTAATAATAATGTCTTCAAGCGCGTCCGCAATTCCTTCCATGTACCTTGCGCCCTGCAACCGCGCGTTTCGGTTAAACTCCCAGTCACAGTCTTCGGCTTCGCTGTAATACCTCTCAGCCAACTGTTTGCACTTGTGTGTCTGTTCAAACAAGGCGTTTTTTAATTCTTCGTAGCTACTTTTATCAAGCATCTTTTTTCCTCCTTATGTTGTTTTTCTCTCTCCCCTCTGCTACAATAAAAGCGGAAAGGAGGTGAATACATGAAAAGCGTATTTTCAAACAACGAAACAGCTATAATAATTTCAGCCTTAACACTATACAAAAACAACGCTGCTCCGTTAATGCCTTTAGAAAAACATAATTCGCTTATTTCTTCTTCCTCTGTAAAACTAAACTCAATTTCGCCGTTGACTTTCTTTACAGATGAAGAGTTATCTATTATGTATTTCGCCGTTGACTATTACATTTCCAACGTTTCAAAGCCGCCTCGCGGGACATTGAAATTACTGCATCGATTAAAGAAATACGACCCAAAAAACATTTAATTGATTGATTTTTGTGATATGTATACATTACTTCCTCTAAAATGGTTGAATATGACTATGATGAAATAGAAGCTGTTTAAGCTTTGCCCTCGGCTGCTCAGTCGAGGGTTATTTCATACTCAAAACTGTGTTCGTTTTCTTTTAATTCCCTTTTTGCCGAGCGTATTGCCGTATCAAGTT
>Ga0326512_10001129_pt1 | contig 21480 bp, 19 predicted proteins | sample 1_2617_0518_D_FD_203652 | JGI IMG/M metagenome (GOLD analysis project Ga0326512, IMG submission 203652) | Bovine rumen microbial communities from UC Davis, California, United States - 1_2617_0518 | ecosystem: Host-associated > Mammals > Digestive system > Stomach > Rumen | place: USA... | reverse complement strand
TGATGCTTAATATTCTCAACATAGTGCGCTATGCTGGGGAATTGAGCGTGAAGAGTGACGATACCTGGAAACTCTTCGTCAGAACTTGGCACCTGTCAGGCTTTGACCCTATAACATATGCTGTTATTACGGATTGGAGAGTAGGGTATAACATCTATCGCCATCCTTTGTTGCCATATTTCATGTGGCCCTTCACAAAGATAAATGAAGGGCTGATGTGGCTGACAGGATACAACTGCGTGATGTTTGTGACAGCAGCATTGCTGATATTCTGTAGTGTATATTCTTTCGTCTTTCTGAATCGTATTTTTAGCGATATCATCGGCATAAAACGCAAGGAAGGCTACATTCTTTCAGCACTAACATTCTCTTTCGCATATATCATGCTTGCTACCTTCGCACCTGACCATTTCATAATGTCGATGTGTTGTCTGCTGGCAACCTTGTATATATTCGGAAGAGAAAAGGCTATAGTACCAGATAAACAGAAAAAGGCAACAGTCCTGGAAGCCTGTCTGCTGTTTGTTGTCACTGCTGGTGTGACATTGAGTAATGGCCTGAAGGTGATTGCTGTAGCATTTTTATCGAAAGGAAAAAAGTTCTTCCCTTATTACTTCATAACGCTTCTAGCTTTGTCAGGAATGGTGTGGGGAAGCGCCCGACTGACTTACCATTATCTCGTAAGGCCCACGGAAGTTGCTAACAAGGAAAAGGCAGCCAAGAATCGAGAGGCGCAACTGGAACGACTGGTGGCGAAATATGGCGAGGCGAAGCGAGACAGCATTGAGAAAAAACTGAAGGAAAAGAGGGCTCGCAGATATAAGATGAGTGCTTTCTATAAGCATACAGGAAAGCCGATAGCAAAAGGCGAATTCATGAAGTGGACAGATGGCACAACAAATCGTTGGGATGTGGCAGTAGAATGTCTCTTCGGAGAAGGCATAATGCTGCATGAGGATTATCTGCTGAAAGATGTGTTGGTAAACAGACCTGTCATAGTGCGCTATATCAACTGGTTCAATTATATAGTAGAAGGCTTGCTGATTATACTGTTTCTCTCAGGAATATGGTTGGGACGACATAGCAGATTCCTATGGATTTGCCTTGCATGCTTTGCTATCGATATGGCTTTGCACATGGGACTTGGCTTTGGCATCAACGAAATGGCAATAATGTCTGCCCACTATCTATGGGCTCTGCCAATAGCAATGGCTTATCTGTTAAAATACTCGGAAGAAAACAGAAGAACGATATTTTCATCGATTTTATCACTTATTACAATATATCTCGTAATATGGAACGTAGTACTCACCATAGAATTCATGTATTTCTGATAGTATTATTGGGATTGTGTATCTTTGGCGCTATGAATGGGCTGATGCTGATGCATAATCCTGAAACGTGGACATCACAGAGACTTGGTGCCTGGACAGCTTTCCATAAGGATTTCGTGTTTTCCGGCTTCGATCAGTTTACATATATTGTTGTGTCTAAGTGGCGCCCCTTGTTTGAACTGTATCGTCATCCAATGCTGGCAATCATGCTGTGGCCGCTAACGTGGATAAACTCGATGCTATCGGAGTATTTCCACATGAATTGTGCCATATATGTAATCGCTGTCACATATACTTTGGTAAGTACAGCAACATGGTGTCTGCTGTATGCTATCTTCCGCAGAAGGATAGGTCTTTCGAGAACTTCGTCGTTACTTCTGCTGCTGTTCTATTTTGGCTTTGCTTATGTGCTGCTTGCCAGCTTTGTTCCTGACCATATGATATGGACGCAATTCCTGCTCATTCTGACAATATATCTTGCCAGCAGCGAGAAAGGAATGAAGTGTTGGCATGCATTGGTGATATATTTCTTTGCTGCAGGAGTGACATTGACAAATGGCATAAAGGTGTGGCTGATGGATATGTTGGCAGCATACCATTCTGCTAACTATACAAAATTATTCCGTCGCAGCCTTCTGTATTTTATCCCTACATTATTGATGGGAGGCATATACCTGTGGCATCAGGAGTCTCTTCTGGCAAAGGAAGAATCATATAGGGAATTGATGCGCCAGCGAGCAATAGAGCGTGACAGTACTGCTGCAATGAAGAAGTTTGAGAAAGACAGCATTTATATGGCAAAAAGACAAGGGAAGCAGTCAGTTGACAGCCGTTTCTTCGCCTTTACTGACAATACTGTAGATAGAGGACAACTGGTATGTGAGAACTTCTTTGGCGAAGGGTTCATATTGCATAGAGACCACCTGATGGAGGATGCAAATGCCAGGAAGAATATCCGACCTGTGATTGTGCATTATAAGGATTGGTGGAACTATGTCGCTGAGGCTGGAATAGTAGTGTTGTTCGCAGGAGGAATATGGTGGGGCAGGAGAAAACGCCTGCTGTGGCTTGCTATGATGCCTTTCCTCTTTGATGTATGCCTGCATATCGGCTTGCGTTTTGCTGCTGCAGATGTGTATATCATGACAGCACATTGGGCGTATGTCATACCGATAGCAATAGGACTCATGCTGAAAGAAAGCAAAAAAGCTCTCCTGCAAAAAACGGTTTTAATGACTCTTATCGTGCTGACTGTATTTCTTTGGTGGCATAACCTAAACCTGCTTGTGCCTTATATACTCCCATGACTGGCGTAGTATCTTGGCGCCACTAAGGTATATTATGCCAAGATATATGATAGCGGCAAGGAATATCCTTACCAACATTAGGTATAAAGGAATCTCTGTAATCAGGAGAGAAATGTGGTGTGTAACAGCCATTGTGAATGCTGCAATAAAGAAAAATGGCAGTATGTCTTTCAAAGCCTGGTACCAACTAAATCCGATTTCGCGATTGACAAAGAAATGCCATACAAGGGTCCATGAAATGACAACAATGACATAGGCTATTACCATATCCCTTATGGTTCCGCCAAGATAGTGTACTGTCAAGAGCGATCCTAAGATAACACAGCCTTGTATTATGACATTCCACATATAGACGTCACTCTTCCCTCGACTGATTATCATATTATAATATAAGGTGGCAAGAGGTAGGAAGGCGCCTGCGATGCATAATAACTGCATCAGGGATGCTGAAGGCAACCACTTTTCTGTAACTGTAATGATGATAAATTCTTGCGCTATTAACGCCAACCCAAGCATTGCAGGGAAGGATATGAAGCATGTAAATCGAAGCATCTTGGAAAATGCTCTGCAGAGGCGTTCCTTATCATCACCAACCTGTACAAAGGTAGGTTGGGCAACACCCTGTACCATTCCTGTTATAGTGTTGCTTCCCATAACGTTCCACTTCTGTGCTTGGGAATAGATGCCTGCCTCGGTCTTGTTGTACAGGCGACCCAAAAGGAGTGAGAAGATGTTGTTGTTGATGTTGTTGAAGATGTATGTAAACAGCATCTTACAGGAAAAAGACATCAATGGTTTCAGGGAACTATATATTGCGGAAATGGATGTCTGAAAGCTGGGACGCCACTTGGAGAAATACCAACTGAGAATCGTGACGCAAAGATTGAACACAAGCGTCTGGGTTGCGATACCCCAGAAGGCAAAGCCATTGGCTGCGAGGGTGATGCCGACAGCTCCTGAGATAAGAAGTGACGATAGAGCCATCAAGGCGAGTTCGCGTTGCTGGAGCCTGCGAAAGAGAATGGCTCGTGGCACAATAGAGAAACTGGCTATGAAGAAACCTATGAAGAAATATCTTGATAGGGATGTCAGTATCGGCTCGTTATAGAAAGCCGCTATCCAAGGGGCAACACTGAACAGGATGACATAGGCAATGATGCTCACCAGAATATTAAACCAGAAGACAGCATTATAATCATCATGAGTGGCATCGCGTTTGTTTGTCAAAGCAATTACGAAACCGCTGTCCTGCAAGGCTGTCGCAACAGTAGAGAAGACAAGTAGCATAGCAATGAGACCATAGTCGTCAGGAGACAGCATACGGGCCAGCACAATGCCGAAGATAGCATTGAGTACTTGTGTGGCACCATTATTGACAGCACCCCATACAAGCCCTTTCGCTGCTTTGTCTTTCAGTTCGTCGCTCATCCTATTGTTTTCTTAATTCTATTAGCTATGCTGTTGATGATGTTCTTTATATTACCAGTCTTGAGGTTTAGCCATAATTCTTCAAGAGAATATTGCACTTTACGACAAGGATTATTCCAGGCATTGCGAAGATACCATAGTTGTTGGTATTCTGTTGTCTCAACAATAGTTGTCGGATGTACGAGAGGAAAGGTTAATTCCTTGCGTTGCATAGTAAACTGTTTTCTAAGCCGTGACGGTATGAGTTTTAATTGGGTGGAATAATGTGTGCCGCCTTCAAGACCTATGTTGTTGATGAGGTTGACAGAAGGGAAGATGGAGAGGCCGTCATGGAGCATCATATATGCCCAAAAGATTGTCTCAAAATATTCTTTCCCTGCTGCTGCATGCTGTTGGCATAATGGGAGCATACCTTCTCGCTGTTTGTATTGCTTTGCCTTTGTTGACAACAGGGCGAACTGCTCGGAATCTTTTACAAAGTTATAACTGGGGTCCCAATTATTTACTACACGAGCCCAAGAAGCCCAGCCCCAGATAGAGAAGGCACGTGAGAAGAAATAGGAAGGCTGTTCCCCAGCAGGGGTGATGGCATGACGGAGCGTTTCCTCTTCTGTCATAAAGCCAGAAATCATTGTTATACGTTCATCATTCTCATATCTGTCAAGGAGTTCTTTACAAAAGGGAAAGAAACTCTGTGAGGGAACAACATCATCTTCGAGAACGATACATTTGTCTGTTTGAGAGAAGGCCCAACGATGTGACATAAATCCGGAAGGGTCGCATCCGTAGTTGTTGTCTTGGTATAGGCGATGCACCTCGCATTGCCAATCGATATTCTCGTCTTTTACCAATTCACGACACGCCATTATGCCCTCCATATCGTTGCTGTTCTCACGCGGACCATCCTGATAGAGGAAAAGACGTGAGGGACGAGCCTTCTTTACCTCAGCCCATACCTGGCTGAAGTGGTCTGCTCTGGCATGAAAGAGCATAAGGACGCTAATATCTGTCTTAAAGGTTTTCAAGTTGTTCTACTAATTTGTCGCTCTTACCAGAGACTACTTTCCTGCAGAAAAGTTTGCCACTATCCAGAAGGGTAGGGAGGTCTTCTTCAGTTAGAATCTTTATGACTGGTTCGTAATCAATATATGTCAGCGGAGTAAGGGCCTTAAGTCCTGGATATTCTCCAGTTACTTTCATACAGCGCTTGGCATGGGGACTGTTGAAGACGATTGTAGGTATCAAGGTCTCGTCAGGCCCAAAGGAATCGATAAAATACTTCTTCAAGAGTGGAGTGGAGGTGTAAATATCATAAATATATTCTGCCAAAGGTTCGCTTATGGCCCACCATGAGGCACCCTTATACAGATGCCACCCGTTGGGAAGTATCAGGGGCTTGCAGATACCAAGTGCCCAAAGTATCTTGCGGCAAATGATGCTGAGACGCTGATTGGCCGTGTTGCCGATGTGTGGTATATTAAAGAATGGGCGGGCATGACGATATATCTTTGTGTGCTTAGGTGAAACATCTGCGGATGACATGTCGAAGCCCATTATGTATTCTTTTGAAGGGTCGAAAGTCTGTTCTAAAGTCAGTTTAGAGGGCTTGATGGGATAATCCAAACCGCTAAGAGTAATGTATCTGTCAAAACCATGAAACTCAAAATCTGCCATTCTTTCGCGTGAATAATCAAGAGCCGCTTTAAGGAGGGCCATCTGATATTCCACCTGCAGGAATGTACCCCAGCGGATATCCGTGCGTTCGTTGATAAAATGTATCCTGTCACCCTCAATACACCTTAAGACCTCAACGAATGGCCTGATATCACTTTTCTTATCTATGTGTATAAAACACCACGCATTAGCTCCCAAAGCTTCAATAAGACGCTTGAGTTGCCTTGGGTCATTATGGGCGGATATGAGATAAGCAATGTTCATAGTTCGGGAATAAAGAATACAGCATGTCCCTTGCGTTTCTCTTTTGGAGGCAGTTGCATATAGTCACCATACAAGTCCGTAAGATACCCATTAGGATTACATGGGGCATTAAATGTCGTATCTTCGAAAGTAATAGTTGATACGGGGAAGATATCTTTAGTACGATGCATGATACCATAGCCATTCTGCTTGATTATATTTGAGAAAAAGGTATCATTGGAGTTTATGGCGCATAATATTTTCCAAACTATACCTAAGAAGACTTTCTTCAGATAGAAATAAAGAAACTCAAAAAGTGTATGGAAGGATATGCGCTTTGGCTTATTTATTATACTATATGCTACTGAATAACCGCGACAGATTTTCTTGACCAAGCCTCGGGAAACGCTCGGGTATGGAACCATAGGGAATATGTCAACATAAATGCCCTTCTCGTATGGTTCATTAAAGGAATCCGAATACTCCAAGTAGAGTGAATTCAGATCACGTATTTTTGTTATATCTTCCTTGCAATATGGGTCGGTTTGACGATTCTGGAGAAATAACCATGTTGGTAATTCTTTTTGGGCTATAGTTTCAAATTGTTTTATATCGGATGCTTTCATCGCGATATCTATATCATCGTCCCATGGTATGAACCCTCTATGCCGTACAGCTCCTAATAAGGTGCCTCCATCCAACCAATAGTCTATATTATGTTTCTTACAGATTCTGTCAATCTCTTTGAGAATAGTAAGCTGTTTGATTTGGACTTTTCTAAGTTGTGAAACTTTATATTTCTCAATATTGTTGCTACCCATTATTAGCGGTCTTTAATATTTCAATAGTTCTTAGTATGGCATCGTGCATTTCATACTTAGGTTGAAATCCGATAGCTTTTATACGGTCATTGTTGAGAATAGCTCTTTGTGCCAAAGAATAGCCTTTGTTTTCTGTGTCTGATGGTAAATCGAAAACAACTTTTCGGTTACAGGCTTCTGCACATATTTGTGCAAAATCTTTGAGACGTATATTTGTCTTATTGCTGCTTACATTGTAGGGAACCCCATACTCGCCGTTAAGAAGTACGGTGAGTAACCCTATGACAGCATCTGCAATATAAGTATATGAGAAATATTGGTTACCTTCACTCTTGAGGATGATATCTTCTCCGGCAAGAGCTTTCTTTATGAATTGTGATGAGGCCTTACTGTCACTCATAAGCATTGTTGGACCAAAGATGCGGCATAGACGGGCAATCTTCACCTTCGTACCATGCTCTTCTTTGTAACTTTGACACATCGCCTCACAGGTTCTTTTTGACTCATTGTAACAAGAACGGGCATTACAGAGATTCAAAACACCATTACTGTCTTCATAAAAATCCTCGTTGTTAATGGCATTTCCATATACTTCATTGGTGGAAGTCATTACTAGTGTAGCTCCAGTTTTATCGGCAAGATTTAATGCATGTTCACAACCCTTGATGTTTACCATTATGGTTTCAATGGGATATTGTGAATATGCCATAGGGTGTGTGTTGCTTGCCATTGGAAGAATATAATCTACTTTCAATTTCTCTGAGAAAGGATTACATACATCATGTTCGAGAAAAGAAAATCCAGGAAGTTGTAGCCAACGTTCTTTTATCTTTTGTCTATCTCTTCCGACAGCAATTATTCTTACTCCCTCTAATGAGAGCAAAGCATCAATCAGCATTGTTCCCACCATGCCAGTACTTCCTGTTATGAGAAAACTTTTATTCTTTAGAAGTTCAATACCTTTGATGGAGAGAATATTCCGTATGTCTTCTTGATATAGTGGGTGTGTTATTTCAACCATTTGTCCTCTTCTTTTGTCATGTAGCCTTTGAACAATTCTAAGTCATCTTTTGTCGTGAGTTTAATGTTCTTGTCAGAGCCTTTAGCAAAATACAGTTTTACGCCCAGTTCTACCATCATTGTATTTGCATAGTGTGAACCATGTATTCCGATGTTCTTTGTATAGGCTTCATGATATTTTGTATTGAGTAGATTATATCGATATGCCTGAGGAGTGGAAACTCTTCGGAGAGTTTCACGAGGAATAAATTGTGTAGTCGTATTTTCGTCATCCTTGTCAACAACAAAAATCTGTTCGTTATAAGGCATAGAAGAAACGGCATTACCATATTTCTCTGCCTTTTTAATGACATCAGTTAAAACACTGTCGTCAATCATTGGACGTATGCCATCATGGATTATAATGATGTCATCATCGTTAACTTTGCCCTCAAGATTATATACCCCATTACGGATACTTTCTTGAGCAGAATCACCACCAACTGTTATCCATTGCAGTTTGGAAATATTAAATTGATTGGCGTATGCTTGTAATACTTTTTCCCAGCCTTCTATGCACACTACTTCGATTGCATCAATCATAGGGTGCCGCTGGAATCCTTCCAATGTATATATCAATACAGGCTTATCATAGACATTGATAAACTGCTTGGGGATATTTTGTCCCATACGACTTCCGCTGCCACCTGCGATTATTATTGCGATATTCTTATGCATTATCAAATATTTTGTAGTTTAGATGTTAAAAGACCCTAAAGGAATCTATGATGCCTACGACACCTCCATCCTTGTCGGTAACTACAAGGGCGTGGATATTGTATTTCCTTAGAATTTTGTCAACTTCATTTAGCGTTGTTTCTGGGCGAACTGTTTTAGGATTCGTGGTCATGATATCTTTGACTGTCAGTTCAAACATTTTATTTTGATATTTTTGTACAGCACGACGTACGTCACCATCAGTAATGATTCCTATGAGCACTCCATTTCCATCTATAACAATTGCTAAACCCAACTTACCATTGCTTGCTGTAATGATGGCATCGAAAACTTTCGTGTCTGGAGTCACAATAGGCAAGTTTTCTTTGACCATATAATCCCGTGCATGAGAGAGCAGACGCTTTCCGAGTGACCCTCCAGGATGGAATTGTGCGAAATCATTGGCTTTAAAGTTACGCATCTTTACCAATGCACAAGCAAGGGCATCTCCCATAGCCATCGTGGCCATCGTTGATGATGTCGGGGCAAGGTTTAATGGGTCTGCCTCATGGTCAACGTGTATATCCAAATGACATGATGAGTATTGTGCCAACAAGGAGTTTTTATTGCCTGTAATACCGATGATGGGGATATTGCGTTCCATCAGTAATGGAATAAAACGTAGTAATTCGTCAGTATATCCGCTATAGCTGATAGAGATGACGACATCTCCTTCTGAAATCATTCCCAAATCACCGTGAAAAGCATCAAGGGGATTAAGAAAGAATGATGGGGTGCCAAGAGATGCCAGCGTAGATGCCATCTTCTCACCAACATGGCCGCTCTTACCCACACCTGTAACGATAACCTTTCCCTTACAGTTGAAAATCATTTCTACTGCTTTTGTGAAATTGTCGTCAATGCGTGGTATGAGATCCAGAATGGCTTGTGCTTCATCCTGGAAACAACGTACGGCATATGATTTTATATCTTGCATTATTTTGAATTATTATTTTGTTGTAATCATTTATTTGGACCATTTACATTCTTCACTTCCACATTCTCAACATCGATGAATTTAAGCATCGGACGTCCTTCCAGCTTTTCAACGGAGAAGTTCAGATTGGTGAGTTTCAGTCCTCGCACATGACGGGCAAAAACACCATAAGATGGAGTGAAACCAGCAAATTTTGGCTCAGGATAGTTGGTTCCTTGCTCACGATAATCTCTATCGGCATATTCTGCCTTTCCGCCGCCAGCATATTGTACGGTGATATTCTTCAAAGAAATGTTTTCGAGTGGTGTACCAGGCATGCCAGTTATTATGATTCCAGCAATAGAATCGGCATGCAGGCAGGTGACATTTTTAATAAAGATGTTACGACCTGTAGAGATGTCCGTGCGTTCCTTGGGACCTCGATTACGGCATCCAGTAGTAATGTAGATAGGGTAGTGGTGGGTATGATTGATAGTGACACCATCAACATAAATGTTCTCCATCAGTCCCTGATCAACAGATTCAAAGGCTAATCCGCTGGAATATTCTCCTTTACAATTCTTGATATATATGTTGCGATAACCTCCATTGCTTTCTGTTCCAAGTTTTATGCGTCCGCAGACCCAGTTAACTGGCTCAGGAACCTTTGTGCCATCAAGATCTGTACCACATTTATATCCTGTTACGGTACAATTCTTTACAGTAACATTTTCGCATGGAACAACTTTCTTCAGCGCATAGGAACTCTTCAGTACTATAGCGTCATCATGAGAAGTGTTGACGATGCTGTTTCGTATGATGAGGTCTTTACAGCAGTCGATGTCAACGCCATCACGGTTGGTGTCAATTGTAACGCCGTCAATCAATGTCTTCTTGCAACCTGTGACAATGATTGCGAAATGACCGCCACGATATATTGTAATGTCCTTTATCTTTACGTTTTGGCATAGTTTGAATGCTATGGATTTGTCTCCGGTATCTACTCCTCCTCCTTCAACGATACCGGCTTTCTCTTTATCTTTCTTTGTTAAGCAAACTCCATCAATAAATCCCTTGCCAGTAATAGAAATATTTTTCTCTCCATCTGCCCATATTAGAGAATTGTGAAAGAATGTATGCCCTCCGTCTTGATATTGAGGTCCTTCCCATGGCTCTCGCTGGTCATAGGCTTGATATTTCTCGGGAGCAGCAATAATCTTGGCACCATCTTCAAAATGAAGTTCGGTGTTACTCTTCATGCGTATTGAGCCACAAAGATATTCTCCTGCGGGAACAACGATACGTCCTCCTCCATTATTTGATGCAACTTCAAGGGCTTTGTTGAAGGCTTCATTTGTTAATGTCTTGCCGTCTGCAATAGCACCATAGTCTTTTACATTATAATCTTTTGCAGATAATAATGAAAAAGGAGTAATGAGGTAGGTGAGTAGAATAATAGTTAGCTTCATGATTGCAGATTTATGTGGTTAACGATAATATCATTATGTAAAAAGTTCTTGCCAATTTCTTTGAATCGTTCCTCTGATTCAGTGGTATAGTATTGTATTGTTCCTCCTTTTGAACATTTCTCATCCATTTCCGGATGTCTTCGCAGATAGTCTTTCAAAGATTCTGCCACATATTCTCCTTGTGCAACGAGGTTTATTCCTTCTGGAACAGCTTTTCTTAAAGCATTCATAAGAAGAGGATAGTGTGTACATCCAAGAATGATAGTATCAATAAGAGAATCTTTTGTTAGCAGTTGGTTGATTCTTTTTTTTACAAAATATTCTGCTCCTAAACTGTCAGCCTCTCCTGCTTCAACGATAGCTGCCCATAAAGGACATGCTTGGCCCGTGACAATAATGTCCGGGTAAAGCTTTCCTATTTCAAGATTATAGCTTTCGGAACGAATGGTTCCTTCTGTTGCCACAATGCCGACATGGCGTGTTTTGGTAAGGTCGCCTATAATTTCGACAGTAGGGTGTATAACTCCCAAAACTCTGTATCCCTGCTCCTCTAATGTTGTAATATCATTGCTTGATGGCAGATGATATTCTCTCTTTAAGTCTTCTTGTTGTATTGTGCGCAATGCTTTTGCTGAGGCTGTATTACATGCTAATATAACGAGGTGACACCCGAGAGAGAAAAGCTTCATAACTGCTTGTCTCGTAAATTCATATACAACATCGAATGACCTGGGACCATATGGTGCCCTAGCATTATCGCCGAGGTATATGAAATCATACTCGGGAAGGGTCTCTCGCAATTGCTTTAGAATGGTCAGACCACCGTAGCCAGAGTCAAAAACGCCAATCATATGTTAATGAAGTTCTGCTGATGGGGCTTACTGTTGTGGGGCAGAAAGAATAGAGGATATCTTCTCTGTAATATCCTCAGAGAAGTTTGGATTGATATAAGGACATGTTTCGCTATCACTGTTCACAATGATAAGGTAATCTCCTTGCTCAGCTACTTTCTGTATAGCTTCAGATATCCGTATCTTAGCTGCAGAAAGAGCTTCCTCTTCGGACTTCTTAATAAGTTGTTGTGTTTCTTTCCTGAAGTTTTCAGTACGCTCAAGAAGAGCCTGCAGGTCGCTTTGCCTTTTTGCACGTATTGATTTGGCAAGGTCACCTTGCTGCTCAAGGAATAACTCATATTTCTCCTTGAAATCCTGCTCTGCTATCTTCTGCTCATTTGCATATTGCTGCTTAAGGACTTGAACATTAGCAATAGCCTCCTGATATGTGACATCAGTATTGAGCAAATCTTGCATAGAGAAAAAACCAATCTTCGCTTGTTGTGCCATAATTGTGGAACAACAAGCGAAGCATATTGCCATTAATATGATTTTCTTCATTATTTAATCTTGTTAATTTCTGCCTTGACAGCTGCAGTAACATCTGTAGAGGTTGCGCCAATGTAAGGGAAAGAACCTGCTGGTACGATATAGGTGTAGTTACCAGCCTTACCAACGTTCTCGATAGCCTTCATAATCTTTTGGTTGATTGGAGCCATCAGTTCTTCCTGTTTTTTCTGGATGTTTTGTTGGTTTTGCTGGTATGTCTCCTGCAGTTTGTTGTAGAGAGTCTGCAACTCCTGTTCTGCAGCCTGCTGGTCTGTAGCATTCATTGTGGACTTCTTCTTGTCATACTCGTCTGCCTTGCGCTGAATCTCTTCCTGCATAGTCTTCAATTCATTCTCATACTGTTGTGCAGTAGCCTGAAGTTCACCATTAGCCTTAGTAACATCTGGGAGACTCTGCATTATTGACTGAGTATCAACATGTCCGAATTTCTGTGCGTTAGCATTTACTGCTACACCAAGCACTGCGATGAGTGCAATAATAATCTTTTTCATTTACAATTTTTGCTTTATTATTTATACTATAGTTTATTTATCAATTTAATAGCCAAGCTTCTGTAATACCTCGTTAGAAATATCTATTCTGGGGGAGGCAAATATTATACCGGCTCCATCGGAAGCCCTGTCAAGAACCATTTGGTATCCACGCAATTCAGCCACCTCTTTTACGGTATTGTATATCTCATCCTGTATGGGAGCCATCAGGGATTCGCGTTTTTTGAATAATTCTCCGTCAGGACCAAAATACTTCTTCTTTAAATCTGCAGCCTCTTTTTCTTTTTGCATGATAGCTTCCTGCTTTTTCTGCTTCTGATCTTGAGAAAGGAATACTACCTCGTTCTGATAATTTTTATACATAGTAGAGGCCTCTGTATTGAGTGCTTCTACTTCTGCTTGCCATCGCTTGCTAACCTGATTAAGCTGTTCATTAGCACGTTCGTAGGCTGGTATGTTTTTAAGAATGTATTCCATGTCTATGAGAGCATATTTTTGCGCCATTGCACATGTTGCGAACAACATAAACGAGAAAAATACGAGAATCTTTTTCATAATGATTTCTGTTTTGTGGTTTAAAATTCTTGTCCAAGTATGAAGTGGAAGTTACTACCTCCCTTTTTGCCAAATACATTGTCGAAGCCATAGGCCCAGTCAATACCCATAAGTCCTACCATAGGAAGGAAGATACGGACACCTGCACCAGCAGAGCGTTTCATATCAAATGGGTTGAATTCTCGAGTATTAGCCCATGCATTACCAGCCTCAAGGAATGTCAGTCCGTAGATTGTGGTATTTCCAAGTAAGAATGGATAACGCAATTCTACTGAGAAACGGTCGTATGCATAGCCAGAGTATCCAGATGGGGTAAGTGAACCATTCTCATAACCGCGCAAGCCGATAGTCTCTGTAGCATAGCTGCTGGAATAACCTGACATACCATCACCACCCATATAATACGTTTCGAATGGAGACTTCTTATTCTTGTTATAGTATCCTAAGATTCCGAATTCTGCACGTGTCATGAGGACGAAACATTTTTGTCCGCTTGTAAGTGCTGTAAATGTACGGCTCTTAAACTTCCACTTATGATATTCAATCCAACGGTGTTTCTCCTGCAACTGGCTTTGATAGCGTGAGTCAAGAGGATTGTTGCCAAGTTTTGAATAGTCTTTACCATCGAAAACACTCCATGGTGGAGTCGCAGTAACGCTAAGTTCAAATTCAGAACCATGACGTGGGAATAACTGGTTGTCTGTAGATGTACGTGCTAGGGTTACTCCGAAGTTTATGTTGTTACAATTACCATTAGTGACAAGGAAGTAATTCCAGTTCTTCAGCATATAGCGTGTATAACCAATGTTCAAAGAAAGATGGAAATAATCATCAGGCCAACGCAAACGCTTTCCCCAGCCAATCGAGCCACCCAACAACTGTACATATTTATCTGGATCGTAATAATTTTCATAATTGTTATAGGTAGAGTAGTTTCCTATTCCTCCTATGTAGTTATAATAAGAATTCTGCCAGTTGGAGTTATAGTAACTGCTGCTTACGTCAGTCTGCTTGGAGTAGAATACACCAACATTGAACATAATAGGACGTTTGCCACCAAACCATGATGTTCCGTATGATATATTATATGACTGATAGTAACGGCCATTCGTTTGTGCACCAAGAGACAATGTCTCACCATCTCCGACAGGTAGTATGCCGCGATGCTCTTTCTTCCTGTGGAAGAGATTTGCCATAGAGAAGTTGTTCAACTTCAGTCCTATACGTCCTATGACACCTGTCTGTCCCCAACCTAAAGAGAATTCCACTTGGTCGTTAGACTTCTGTTCCAAATCCCAGTTGATGTCAACGGTTCCATCTTCGTAGTTAGGACGTACATCAGGATTTACTTTCTCTTGATCGAAATGTCCCATGGATGCTATTTCACGTGCAGAACGCATCAAGGCATCTTTTGAGAACAGGTCGCCAGGCTTGGTGCGCAACTCACGACGTACTACCTTCTCATATAAGCGATTATTACCTGTTATGCGAACATGAGAAATATGAGCCTGTGGACCTTCCTGTATGCGCATTTCAAGGTCTATGGAGTCACCTACAATATTTATCTCTGTTGGGTCTAACTTATAGAACAGGTAACCATTATTCCAATAAAGGTTGCCTACTGCATCATCATCATCCTTCAGGCGTTTGTTCATAAGTTTCTGGTTATAAACATCGCCTTTCTTCATGCCAAAAACAGTCTGTAGGTAATCAGTCTTGTAAACGGTATTACCTACCCATGTGACATTACGGAGATAATATTTCTGTCCTTCGTAAATGCTGAAGTGAATGTCAACATGCCTGTCATCGTATGTGGAAATGCTGTCTTTTACTAATTTCGCATCACGATAACCGTACTCATTATAATAATCAATAAGGTTATTCTTGTCCTCTTCGTATTTTTCTGGCTTGAATTTCTTTGATTTCAGGAATCCACGAAGAGTATTGACCTCATGAAGTTTCTTCAAAGCTCCACCACCAAAAATCTTACCTTTTAATTTTTTTGTTTTTATCTGCTCATTGCCATCGATGTATATGCGGTGAATCTTTGTCTTTAGTTTTCTGTCTATCTCAACATCAAGGATGACATGATTCTTTTCTGCCACATCATCGCGCTGGCGTATTGTTACTTCACAATTTTTGAAGCCTTTATCTGCAAAATATTTTTCTGCAAGGAATTTAGCTCTGGATATCATGTTTGGGGTTATCTGGGACCCTCTCAGAAGTCCAAGCTTTGCCTCCATGTCTTCACGCTCGCTTTTTTTCTTAATGCCGATATAGTTTATCGTACTGACGCGTGGACGTGTGCGCAGATAAAAATGTAGGTATATGGAATCTAAAACAATAGAATCCGCTGCAATTTTAACTTCAGAGAATAATCCGTGTTTCCAGTAGTGCTTTACAGCTTCTGTTATTTCGTTTCCTGGCACGCTAATCTCCTGACCAACCGAAAGGCCGGATATACCTGTGAGCATAAAATCTTCATATTCATCAACACCGCTGACTGCTATGTGGGCTATCGTGTATTTCTTGACAGAGCCGACATAGGAGATGTCAGGATTGATTATCTTTTCCTGACCATATATGGCTAAGAATGATATAAAGAAGTATATGAATGTGAAGAAAAATCTGTTTCTAAACACGGATATTTACTATTAACAAATGTATATTGATGCTATAGACCTTTCTCAACCTGCTCTTCGGTCTTGCCGAAACGGCGTTGCTTGGTGTTGAAATATTCTATGGCTTTCTTAAGTTCATCTTCATTGAAATCAGGCCAATATATTGGCGTGAAGTATAATTCGGAATATGCTATCTGCCAAAGCATGTAGTTTGATATTCGAATATCGCCTCCTGTTCTTATTAACAGGTCTGGGTCTGGCTGGAAACCACTATTCATATTATCAATGATAGTCTGCTCTGTGATATCGCTGGCTTTTAATGTGCCTGCTTCTACTTGAGCAGCAATTTTCTGCATACAGTCAGTCAATTCCCAGCGTGAGGAATAACTGAGGGCTACAGTAATCGTCATCCTCTTATATTTTTTCGTACGTTCTTCAAGACCCGAAAGGGTGTCTTGTACGTCCTTAGGAAGGCGCTTCCTGTCACCTATGCAACGGAATCGTATATCATTATCATCGAAGAGGGAATTGTCTAATGAAGAAATCACAAGTTCCATCAATAGTCTTACCTCTTCTGGTGGACGATTCCAATTTTCTGTAGAGAAAGCATAAACGGTGAGATATTTTACTCCTATTCGAGCACATTCGGCTGTGATCTTACGTAGAGAGTCAACACCAGCAGAATGGCCATAGTTGCGTGGCTTCCCATGCTGCTCGGCCCATCTGCCATTACCATCCATTATGATAGCTATATGCTCAGGTATATTCATTCTTTGTGACATGTTCTGCATCTTTCGAAAAATGAGTAAGTAAAAGCAAGTGTTAAGGTACTGTAGCAGTCGGTGTTCTTAAACAATCCCTTGCTGCTGATACCATATGGATCTTTTATTCCATCGAGTTCATCAGACAAGGAGAAATGCATCTGCCAGTCCAATGAAAAGTTGTATCTGTCTTTGTAGCGATATTTCACGCCTATTCCAATAGGTACGTTTGCTGTGAATATATTCTTTTTTTCGATTTTCATCGCCTCGTCAGCCTTAATATTGGCAAACGTTGCACCTATGCCGATAGAGATAAATGGTGTCAGACGCTTGGCACCTCGATAATCCTTTCCTGTTCCATAAGGCCAGAAGTTGTATTCGTATGTTGCACTAAGGTCTGCAAGAGAGTTGTTGAATGTGTAGGTGTTTACATTCGGATAATAGGTTTTGCTTGGCTCGTATGAACCTTTTACCTTTGTGTACATAGCGGAAAGCCTTATAGCCATATGCGGATTTAAAATGTCACGAAAGACAATGGCTCCTGCTGGCTGAATATTTTTAGTGGGTGAGGCGTTGAAATCACCATAATAGGTCGTTGCTCCCACACCTGCGCCAATATCCATGCGATATTCAACATCTTCTTGGGCAAAGACGGTGAATGGTAATAACATTGTTATAAAAAGGATATATATGCGCATCTTTATTCTTGTTTTTAATAAATCTTCTGCCCTCTCCATACTTCACCTGTATTACCTCCGATAAGGTATAAATAAATGAAGTCAGCTCCAATTGCCACTTGAGCAGTACTCTGGAGTCCTGATGGAATATTTATAGAGCTCTTGGTTACCCATGTGGTTCCCCAATCGTTAGAATAATAGAGCTTTCGGGTGTTGGGATAACCTCCTGTGGCAATTATTCCGTCAGCATATGATGTGGCGGATAGATATGGCATACGTGGCAATACTTTATAGTGGTTGTTCCATGCAGGAGTCAAGAAACACCAGTTCTGGGGAACATCATCTATGATTTTACTCCATATTACAGCCTTGTCAACGTTTGGTGCTTTGATGTTTGTTGCATCGTTCTGCTTATTTGCCAATATGATGGCACGGCCCATCGACGGATCTGTAAGCAGGTTCGTTGCAATGAAGTTATAGTCGTTGTAAGGAAGACTGTCACCAACAACATATGGCATTTCTTCCATACCGTCTGGAGCAAATGATGCTGCCATTGGGTTTCCTCCTATTGCTACTTCTATATTCTTTTGGTCGTTTACTCCATAGAATAGGTCTTCAAAGCCTCCAAGGATAGCTCTCAAGTTGCAGGGTGTGCTGGCATTCCAGTTATCAGAACATCTCAACTGACCGTCATAAAGCAGATACACCTTGTTCTTGTAAACTGCCATTGTGGGTCTCTTAAACTGTGCAAATGGCACAGGAATCTTTGTTGGCGCAGGGTTGTATTCCGTGCTCCAGGTATTTCCGTCTGTTGTCTTTAATACCTGTACTCCGCAACATAAGTCATTGGAGGCATTACGAGAGGTGTCTGCTGCCAGGACATAGAACGCATCATCGCTGGAAAGTGCTTTCAGAGTGATTAGTTTCTTTCCTTTTATGTCATTGCAATCATTCAGACGAGTCCATTTCAGGGAATCAACACCAACTTTGTGTATTCTCACATCAATGGTGTAATCCTTCGAATGTGCTTTGTCGGATGATGTTACTCTAATCTTACGTGGCTTTGAGAAGTCAAGCGTGTCTGTAGCGTAATATGTTCTCGCAAAAGAGTCCTTTTTCTCCAATGTCTCAAGAACTCCAGTGGAGTTGTTCTTGAAAGATAGGTTAAGAAGTATCTTGGACGGAATTGTACGTACTGGCAATGAGTCAGGATTGTATATCTCGCCCTTTATGTGGTCTATGAAAATAGGGTAGGTCAGTGATGATGGCGTATAGGTAGAATACGAATTACCTGTTGTATTCTGCCTGCGAAGTGCTCCAAATGTTGCAGCTGTGATGCCTACCTGGTCACTTGGCGTGATACCAGTATCACTTGACTTACATGATGCTGTCAGCAACATTAACGCTGCTGACAACATTATGGTTATGTTTTTAAATCTGTACAAAAGAATTGTAAATTAAGATTTGTTTTTAAGATGGTTGCTTTCCGATGTATGCAAGGATACCGCCATCAACATATAATACATGTCCATTCACTGCATCAGAAGCATGAGAAGCAAGGAATACTGCTGGTCCACCCAGTTCTGATGGGTCAAGCCAACGTCCTGCTGGAGTCTTTGCGCAGATGAAGCTGTCAAATGGATGACGGCTACCGTCTGGCTGTCTCTCACGCAGTGGTGCTGTCTGTGGAGTAGCGATGTAACCAGGGCCAATGCCGTTACACTGGATGTTGTACTCGCCATATTCTGAGCAGATGTTTCGTGTGAGCATCTTCAGACCACCCTTGGCAGCTGCATAGGCTGATACTGTCTCACGACCCAATTCTGACATCATAGAGCAGATGTTGATAATCTTTCCTTCCTTACGCTCCATCATTTCTGGCAGAACTGCTGCAGCACAGATATATGGTGCAACGAGGTCGATGTCTATAACCTGCTGGAACTCTGCACGCTTCATTTCGTGCATAGGAATACGCTTGATGATACCTGCATTGTTTACGAGGATGTCAATCTGACCAACCTCCTTGTGGATGGTATCTACAAGTTTCTTTACACCTTCTTCGTCAGTAACGTCACAAACATAACCCTTTACATTGGTAATGCCTGCTTCCTTATAGTTGTCAAGTCCACGCTGCAGTGCTGCCTCATTGATGTCATTGAAAACAATCATATTAGCACCAGCGGCAACAAATGCCTTAGCGATGTTGAAACCAATTCCGTACGATGCGCCTGTTATCCAGGCATTTTTCCCTTCGAGGGAGAAATTTGATAAGTTTGCCATAGTAGTAATAAATTTTGGATAGTTATTCTTTGATATATTCAGAGAAATCTGTCAGGTGCATATCTCCCTTTCTGCGGAGAGTGTCATGCATAGCAAAAGCACAAGGCAGGTTGTGATGTGTTTGTCCACCAGATGCAATCTTCAGGTATTCACGCAGAATAGGACGATAGTCGGGATGTGCGCAGTTCTCTATTATCAACTGGGCGCGTTCTATTGGAGCCTTGCCACGTAAGTCTGCAATACCCTGCTCTGTGATGATGACATTAACATCATGCTCAGAGTGATCCTGATGGCTTACCATAGGCACGATAGATGATATCAAACCGCCCTTTGCTGTAGAAGCGCAGGTGAAAATAGAGATGTATGCATTGCGCTCGAAGTCGCCGGAACCGCCGATACCGTTCATCATCTTTGTTCCGCTGATGTGTGTAGAGTTGGCATTGCCATAGATGTCAACTTCAATAGCAGTATTGATGGCAATAACACCAAGTCGGCGTATCACTTCTGGAGAGTTGCTTATCTCTGACTGACGGATTACGAGATGCTTTGAGAACAGGTCGAGATTGTCATATACCTTCATCAGACATTCGTTGTCAACGGTAAGAGAACATGTTGATGCGTCCTTAACACGTCCTGACAGCATCATGTCAACGATAGCGTTCTGGAATACTTCTGTGTAGATGTTGAAATCTGGCACACTCTTGTCCTTGCCGAGAGCTGCGAGAATAGCATTGGCTGTTGTTCCTACACCACTCTGCAGAGGCAGGAACTCTGGAGGGATGATGCCACGCTTCATGTCGCCTAACAGGAAATGTGCTACGTTAGCACCAATCTGGTCTGTGATAGGGTCTGTTCCCTTGAAGGCACGTGCCTCGTCAGGTATGTTACATTCTATCACTCCGACAACCTTTGACTTCGGAATAGACAGATATGGCTTTCCTATCCTGTCTCTAACCGATGTAATCATATATGGCTGACGGTAAGGAGGATTCTGTGGCTCGAAAATATCGTGCAGCTGACCTGCTCCCTCGTTGTGGAAACTGTTGAGTTCCAGGATAATCTTCTCCGCCATCAATACAACAGTTGGCGAAATACCTCCTGCTGCAGTGAGGGAAACATTATACTTGTCTCCAGCGTCTTCAATCTTACAAACCTCTATGATACCCCAGTTCAGCGGACCATAGAACCCATAACGCAGCTCCTGTGCCATGTGGCTGAGATGCAGGTCGTTGTAACGAATCTGGTTTTTGTTCACACAAGAACGGAAATCAGGATTGGTCGTGTAAGGGGCACGGAAGTCGATAGCGTTGGCCAATGCCAAGTCACCATCAGTACTCTGTCCTGTTGATGCTCCTGTAAACAGGTTGATTTTGAAAGGATTGCCCTTCTCGTGTTCAGCCTGGGCAAGCTTTGCTAACTCCTTTGTTGTTGCCTTTGGTGCTCCTGCAGGTGTAAATCCTGACAGGCCTATTGAGTCGCCATTCTTGATGAGCGAAGCCGCTTCTGCGGCAGTGATAGTTGTGTACATATGTTTTACGCGTAAATATTCAAATCGTGTGCAAAGATATAAAAAAAAAGGTGAGAGCAAGATAGGAAGCCTTCCTTTTTCGAGTTTTTTTACTAAAAAAATATAAAAATTAACGATAATATGGGACATAATAAGAACTTTTTATACCTTTGTACCGAAATTTTAATGAAAGTATATGCGACTCTGAGCTTACTCG
>Ga0326512_10001128_pt1 | contig 21485 bp, 15 predicted proteins | sample 1_2617_0518_D_FD_203652 | JGI IMG/M metagenome (GOLD analysis project Ga0326512, IMG submission 203652) | Bovine rumen microbial communities from UC Davis, California, United States - 1_2617_0518 | ecosystem: Host-associated > Mammals > Digestive system > Stomach > Rumen | place: USA... | reverse complement strand
GAGTCCGATTGATCTGCTGTTAAAGTTGTAATATCTGAGAAATATCCATTAATTTCCTTTAACTCTTCGGTATTCATTTTTCTTAAATTCTTTAAATATCCATAAGCTGTTTCTGGATCCTGTTGTAATAACCAGTTATATGTTGCTGGACTTACCTTACCTTGACTTGCAAGTTCGTTCATCCACTGTACGTATTCTTTAATCTTCTCAGCTCTCTTACGTAAATTCCTTAACATACTTCCTTTTGACATAGGAGCTTTTGTTACGAATTTATCGAATGGATTGCTTGAATAAGATGATTTAATATTATCGATTACTGTAGTATAAAGTTCGTTAAATGATTCCTTATACTGTTCGGCCATAGCTTTTACTGCATCTTCATTCTTCTCATATTTTTCATAACTATTCGAAGCCTGTAAATCAGCAAGAGCCAGAGCCTGTGCAAATTCTGTTACATTCTTAGCGGCTCTATTATATGACATACCTGTCTGTGATGCCAACTTCTTTGCAATATTTTTTATTCCTACAAGATACTGAGTTTCACTCTTCTGGGAATTCTTCTTATCGTCATCGTCGTCTTCTGTAGTGGTTGCACCTAAAAGCGCGTCTTTAAATGTTTTCCAATCGTCACTTTCTGTAAATGTAGTTAGAGCATTGGTTACACCATCATTAATAGCGGTTTGAAAATCACTAGCAAAGTCAACAGTGTCATCTTTTGAATTTACTTCTGCATTTAATTTTTCATTTAAGTCAGAAATATATCTCTGATGTTCATCTACGAACTCATAAAGACCATTTTTTCCCTTCTGTATTTTGTAAATATTCTTCTCATCAGCATTCCACTCATCGGCTGCTTTGTCTCTTGCTGTTTTAAATGCTCCACCAGTAACATTATTTATTACACCTAAGATAGTATTCTGAATATCTCCAGCTTTTTCGGTACCACCAATGGCGCTTATTATTGCTTCAGTGATTTGACTCAATGACTTGAACTTACCATTCTCATCAAAGAACACATCCTTTATAGATTTAAACGCACCGTCGGCTCCAAAGAAATCAGATATGCCCTTGACCGATTCTAGTATACTTTGGAATGTTGGATTATTACTAATAGCATCAAATCCTTTATCTACCAGCTTTTGTAACTTTTGATCTTGATGGTCTTCATAAGCTGCCCGTGCTTTTGAGATAGGATTCGTTGACGTTATTTGCGGAAGTTCTTTATCAGATAGTTTTTTATCAGGTAGTTTTTTATCAGGCAGTACGCCAACAGTTTGATCGATGTACTCTTTCACATTTTTGAAATTCTCATTATTGGCTCTATTTTCTTCTGTATTATCATTAACAGCATCGGTTAATTTATCGACCGAATTATTTAATGTTGTATCGCTAATCTCACCGGCGCCACCTCCGCCACCGCTGAATCCAACCTGAGATTTTCTAGGGCCAGACTTCACTGGTGGTTTATTAGGACCAGGCTTCACTGGTGGTTTCTTAGAAGAATTAATGTCATTTTGATCTACATCGTTTAGCTTAATACTATTGAACTTACCGTACTGTTCGCCATAGAACTTATCGAGCATTTCCTGCTTATCGGTATCGAAATTGTCTAATGCACCATTAGCATCGTCAACAGCTTTTGGTATTTTACTAAATTTGTCAACCATTATCTGTAGTGCATCGGAAATCTTTTCTATAGGTGTCTTTAAGTTGTCTAGCACACCTTTCATATCGCTGAAAGATTGAACTATTAAGTCTGTATTAGTATAGCCATCCCTTATTGTATCTGCTACTATCTTTATAGTGAATATTAATGCTACAAGTAAAGCTATAACGCCTAATATAACAAGTTTAAAAGTTGGTCTACTTGCCATAGCACCAATAACGCCACCAATGACTGAAAGTATTCCAAGTGTCCAAGTCAATTGCTTTAAGAATTCACTAACAGCATCTAACTCCTTTAATGTCTTACCGCTTGGTATACTGCATATAGCTTCTACTATTTTTGACATTGACCATCCAATAGCTACTATCGCTGCTGTAATACCTGCAAGATATAAACCAACGCTAACTACAGCAGTCACACTATGCTTTGTCGTCCATGCTATAAGTGCGGAAATAAGAGCCAAAGCGCCTATTAAAATATAAGTTACACTTGCCAGATCATTGTACAGCTTTCTAGTACCGAATGATATACTAACATCACTAAGCTGCATTATTGATTCCATTAAAGTATGTATCAATATTCCTACAACTACTATTACAGCTACCATGCCTCCAAGAACAGTGGCGACTAATGCTATGCCAGTCTGCTTTGAGAATGACCTAACACTCCAAAGTAATGCCGCAATTGATATGGCAATTCCGACGAGCATTACAGTTACTACACCCATGATGCTTGAGAACAAATCAGATGCATTCTTAATTTCTGCCGCACTATAGCTCTGTGTAATATAAAGACAAGATACATATAATAGCGTAAGTACTGTTATTAATACTGAGATAGCGCCGACCATAGCAACTAAGAAAGATGCTGCCATTTTGACCATTGCCACTTTACTATTATTTGATTCCTTAGATAATAGTCCAATACCTAGCATTAATCCTGCTATAAGAGCGGCTGCAACCGCAACTATTACTGCGAATAATCCAATAGCGCTCCATAACTCTGCTGTACTACCATTTGCTAGTACAACTTTGGATACTGAGAAGCACAACATGAATATAGCAACTAATGATACCATTAATAATGCAAGAGCTTTGATTACTCCTTCTAGTCCCTTTGATGCCGTCTCAAATGCTTTCTCTTTACCTTCGGCTACAATTTTTGTAAACTTTTCTACCTGCTTTATAAGTAAAACAAGTAACAATGCTGCAGCACCAACAACTAGGATAAATGCACCTACAGAACTCCAGAAATCTCCAGGGTCTGTCACAATTGATAAGCCTGCTATTACTGCAAATAAAGCCATTAATGATGTTATAATAGCTACTACTCCAAGCATCATTTTTAAGAAGCTTTTAATAACAGCATCATTGTTTTCGTTCCAATCCTTAGCACTATCCTCTATCGTTTCCATCATCATGGAACCTATAACAAATACCACAGCTATTATGGCAATTGCGGTTATTCCGACAAATATCATACCAGGTAGGTTAACCCCCTTAGATACATGGGTTAACGCAGAAACACCTAGTAATAGAACACCAATTGCCCCGGCAAGTTCTGTTAAATATAAACCTATTTTCTTAAACTTTCCGGTCGAACCATTATTACCTTTCTCAGCTTTTGGTTCAATTTGTTTCTGTTGTGTATCCTTTTTAAATCTACTAATAATAGTTATCAATAATACTGTTACTACTAATATCGCAGCAATAATAGTAGTATATTTAGTAATTATCTTCAGTAATGCTTCTGGATCTTGTACCTGACTTAACATCTTGGCTGCTCCTGCAAGTGCTAGTAATAACACACTTATTCCAGTAGCAATTAATATTGTCATAAGCGACATTGTTTTCATCGTATCCTGTATCATTTTAGCTGAGTTACTTCTACTGCTCTTTTTATCTAGAGATAATAATTCTACGGCAACAGAACTAATAAGTAAAAATACTCCAGCGACTCCAGCGATTACAACTGCAATCTTATTGACACTATCAACTATAGAAAACATTTTTGTTTCGTCGATATCACACTTATCAATAATGGCAGTAAGTCCAACTATAATTAAACCAATACCACCAAACATCTTAAGCATCAAACCAACTATCGCATTAATATTCTTCTTAAGGCCCTTTGACTTTTCTTCTGGTAATGACAACGCTTTTATTAATTCGGCTAATGCAAACATAACAAATGCCATACTAGATACAGCTGCTATGAGATTAATCATATCTATATCTTTCATTTTAGCCATTTTACTACCTAGTGTCATAAGCGCAGTTATTATGGCAATTATCTTAGCCATATTACCAAACTTAAAGCCCATCATTTTTTCAGAACTACCTAGAGCCTGTACTATAGAAGCTAACGCAAACATCATTATAGATAAAGTAACACCTAATGTTAATACTTTACCAATTGAAATATCTTTTGTAGTTTGTGCTAATATTGCGAATGCTGCTACTAATAAGAAAATTGAAGATACATAGCCTAACAATTTCCATCCGCCAGTAAGATTATTTTTAGATAATAATCCACCAGTACCTATCTTAGATAATACTTTATTTAATACTGCTATTATAGCTACCATTGATGCCAATGCAGATATCATCGCTGTTATCATACCAATAACTAGTCGTATTGCCTGGCCAGCTGTAGCAGTCATCTGAGCTATCATATGACCAGTATATACTAGCAATGCAGCTGCAGCTATAATTATAAATAACGAACCAGAAAAAGCTAATAAAGCAAGTCCTAGCTTAACTAAAGGAACTGTACCTCCAGCCATCGCAGTAGCAAGAGCGGCAACCGAAGCCATAAATACACCTATAGCTGTTATTAATGCTGTAACTGTATCTCCGCTTATTAATAATTCACCGCCAAAGTTACTTAATGCTAATCTTAACAATAATACGTCTATTACTAAGATACCGAACGTTAATGAGAATGCTACAATACCTATAGCTGCTTGCCATCCCAATCCAGCTGCTGCACTCATTACTTTGGCAATACCCCAGCAAGTAACAGATACTGTAACTGCATAACTCATCAACTTAAGTAAGTTATTAAGTAATAATGTATATACTTCATCACTACTCATCGATGAATTAAATTCTCCCATTTTGACTGAAAGGAATCTTACCGAGAGCATGAGTAATGTTAATGCAAACGCCATCGCAATTATTGAACCAGAAGCAGTTTTAATTTCCTCTGATTTCTTGGCAAAGTAAGAAGCTGCCATTGTAAACGACGTTACAACTACAAGTAATAAACCTACAAGTATACCGACGTCTATAAGTAACTGTACAACACCATCGATTCCAGTACCGTATCGTTTACCTAAGTAAGTAATAGATACTAATAGTAATGAAATAGCTCCTACAAACGCAAGAACGTGAACGTGGAATGTATCCCACAATTTTAACTGATTCATTGCTAAGTCAATAGCTCTAAGCGCTATAAGTACAAGACCCAGTGTAATGATCATTTTGTTTATTGCTTTAAGAGTTGATTCTAGTCCCTCAGGATCATAGTGTCTCAACTGCATAAGTAGTCCTATATCAAGTACTATAATACTAATCGCAGCTGCAAACTTGAGTAAGAATGTACCATTGGTCTCACCCTTAAACGAAGCTATAAGAGCTTTTAATTCTGAAAATACGCCCCGTACGCCTCCAATATAACCTGCTAACTTACTAAGATTTTTAATAAGTCCTAGAATAGCATTGGCTATTTTATCAGCCATTATAACGGCTCTTATTGCGGTCATTGTACCGGCAACCATACCAATTAATTCCCAGTCAAGGCTTTTAATAATAGCAACTATCTTGTCTGAGGCTGATTTAATAGTATCTACAATACTATTAGTTCCTCTAGTAGCTGCATCGGCAACGTCATCAGTTCCGGTTGTTGCTGCGCCGAATGCTTCCCTAATTTTGTTTGTTAAGAAACTAATACCTTGAGCCAATCCACCGATAGCCTTAGTAAGAATACCAGTTAAGAAATCAATTACTCTTTTAAAGATAGGCTGTATTGTGGCATTAAATCTCTCAAGTAATTTACCGAACCAAGCAAATATCGCTTTGAATGCAAATATAACAGCATCACCAAAGGAATTAATATTATTATCTTTTAGTGCTTGCTTAAAGGCTTCTATCTTTTTAATTATAGAACCTATGATTCCAGTAGATGTAGCCGCAACTCTCTTCAAAGATACATTAATAGAACCTGTTTCTTTAAATGAATCTATAAATGTAATTAAGTCGGCACCAACAGATAAGATGGCATTACTTATTTTGTTAAAGAATCCTACTATCGAATTAGTTACTTTCTTTACTTTTTCATTAGCAGCAACCCACTTACCTAAGATAAATATAAATCTAGTTAAGTGGTATATAGCCGTAAATATAAGTCCAACTAAAGATAGTACAACACTACCTATAGCCGATAGTATTGGTAGAATAGAACTTACAATACTAAATACTACTTTAAGTACAGGAAGTAATATATTAAATATACCGCCTGCTATGTTTAGTATTGATCCAGCAATACTAGATAATATATATAATAGTGGCTGTAATACTATTACTATAGACTTAACTACTGTAGATATAACTCTACCTACAAATGTTATTGTACTTGCAGATGTTAATGTATTAAATAACAATACAAATGCATTCTTAATTAATAATACAATATTAATTATCATCCTAAATGCAGGAGATGAAATAAAATCTATTAATGTAGAACGCACCCATGCGAGACCCTTAATAAGACCATTAGCAATAATATCAATAGCATGTAATACTTTATCTGCTACTTTATCAAACACTCCATTAGATTCTAACTGACTAACATACTTATTTAATAATGTAGATAAATATAACATTATATCAAGCAAATATGTCTTGATTGTATTGAGTACTCTACCTAATGGATGTAGAGCTCTAACGAGATTAGCAACAAGCTTTACCACAGGTTTTAAGGCAGAAAATATCTGTAAAGAAATTTCAGCTATTTTTATTAATGTATCCTGGTTAGGCTTTAACTTCTCTGCTAAATTCTCAGTTAGTGAAATAAAGTTTAAAATATCTTCTTTTGCTTTTGGTGGGAATACCTTGAGGAATGCCAACTTAACAGCGCTTATTGTCTGCCATAAACTTTCCCAAGCATTACGTAATGTATTTATTAGTGCATCACGTCCACCATTATCATGCCAGAACTGTAGAGCAGCATTACGAGCCTCTGTGGTACCAGCAAAAACTTCCCATAATATCTCAGTGACTTCTGTCCACAAATCAATGGCTTCTTCTGTATTACCTATAATCAACTCAAATGATTTCATCCAGCCAGTAGATACAGCGTCACTTGTAGCAGCAATGGCATCGGTAAATGACTTAGCCTGCTGAGCTGCTCTAAATGCTTCTTCACCTACAGTACCTAATGTAATACCGTATTTATTAGCAAGCTGTATAGCTTCATTAGAATACTTTCCATCCTCAGATGCTTCGAGAACACCAAGTAAATCTGTAATTGTTCTGCCTTCAGCTTCTGATGCTTCCTGTATCTTACTAAAGAATTCATTATAAGTTGTTAATGTTTTCATGAGTACATCAGAACTAAACCAACCTTCAGAAAGTGTTGAGTTAAACGATGCAGCTGTAACTTCTGTACCTTTGGCTATAGTTCTGAATGTTCCATCTGCTGCTTTCTTAAGTGTTCCTAATTCTAATGCTGTTTGTATAACTTGTTCCTTGAAGGCTTTAGTACCCATGTTGGCATTTTCAACAGATTTCCAATCAATTAACTTAACCGAACCTGCTGCCATTGCCTGAGATAAGTTATACATTGCTCTCGATGCAGCTCCTGCGTTCTGACCAGCTGAAGCAGCCCAAGATGCAATACCTTCCATAGCAGATACAGCATCTTCAAGTTCTACACCAACTGATGTAAACTTGCCAATGTTATCTACCATGTCAGTAAAGTTGTATGAGGTTTCATCTGTATACTGATTAAGTTTATCTAACTGTTTATTAACTTCTTCTACGGTCTTACCAGTAGCAGACATAATTGTTTTAACTGAATTTGTCTTTTGCTCATACTTTGTCATACCAGCAACAATATTACCAAATGTCATTCTTTTAAATGCTGGTATTAATTTATTTAAAATCTGATTAGTTAAACTCTGAACAGCAGACATCATAAGCATTGTCTTTAGATTAAAGTTTGCTTCTACTTTGTCTACAGCAGTATTAACTTCTCTAGCTATTTTATCCGCTTTAATGCTCGATACAAATTTGTTAATATTATTACCAATATCTTTTAAACTATCTTTAAAATTATCAGTAATTTTTGTTGTATTTAATTTAAAGTCAAGCTTGTCCAGGGAATCCAAAGATTTCTGGATCCCCTTTTCAAACTGAGCATTATCAAATTGCATCGAAACGACACGTGTATCATTCATGTATAAATCCTCCTCCACGCTTCATTTGCAATTTCCTCAAATAGAGGCTTCATTGCTGGAGTTACAAAATCATTAGGTGGAACATAACCACCATTTCTCGTTCCATGCCCGTATATCAATACAATTACTACAGGCGTTTTATTAACAACATTGGAATTATTCCAATTAAGTGTCCAACCCTTGGAAGTCTTCGTAATATAATAAGACCAGGAGGCAGCTGTTTTACCCGTGTCCTTTGGAGTAGCCTCACGAAGAATATCAACACCTTTCTGTCCATAATAATTTAAAGTTTCTCTTACTTTACTATCAGAGATGGACTTAAGATACTTAATTGTTGAATCCCAATTGCCTTTAGATCTAAAAGTAATCATGAGGAATCTCCTTCCATTTTGAATTTTTAAACACTTACTACGGTGGCAACGTGGTGACCTACTCGGAGTAAGATGTCTCCCTTCATTAAATGATCTGGCTTTGTCAAATGATCGGTATCAACAAATATATCGACCATGTTTGTTTTATCGAAAGCCTCTTTTAAATTTCCTGTGTAAGCATTATAAGGGACGTTAATGCCTACTCCAATAGCACAGCAAGCAACAAGACTGGAACAATCGCAAGAGCAATAATTACTAATCTTTCCGATGTTGTAATTATTCTTCTTAGCTTCGTTATATAGACTTGTTCTGACCCATTGGTCGTAACCGATTTTGTCATTCTTACAAGCTGCAAGAATTTTTCTAGCAAATAAGTCTCTTTTGTTTTCATCTCGTATACGAATTACATAATCCCATTTCTTACCTGAGATATAGTAATCCCATACTGTTACTTCTTTACCAGTCTGATCGCCCTTTTTACCGCCAGCTGATTTACCATTTTCATCATAAATTGCGTGACCTAATTTAATCATACTTATCCTTTCGAATGAAACTTGGCTCTTCTCTCACGGTTGAGTTTAGCATAATAAGCACTAACATCTCGCTTAGGCATCTTTTTAGAATCTGGATTACTTTTTATAGATGCTACATGCAATAAAGTTAATAACCTATTTAAATGCCACTTCTCACAAGAGAAAGGTATCTGGGCCGCGGCCATATAGTAATAGATGACTTCCGACGTCATTATATCACCATTTTTAGTCTTGTTAGGACTATTATCAGTGAATGTTGTCGCAGTCATCTTTTTACCTATATAGTCTTGAATATCTTTTAAATTTTCATTTGTTAAGCATAAGTAAATATTAGGGTCAACATTATTTGTTAAAGTCATGAATTTTATATAATCCCTTAACTCTTCTATTGTGTTTGGACCATTCTTATCATTTTCATATACCTTGAGAAATGGTCTTTCGTATTTCGCTTCCCATTTACTTAAAGATATCAATGAATGTTCCAACTGTAATTTAGCTGCTTTTACATTGACGAATTCTTCTTTTTCAGCATTCCACAATTTATTAGCAGGTACAATTATTTCTAACATTGACCCTCCTTTATTACTGCTGCTTATTATATGTAGAAGGAAGCTTATCCTTAATTTCCTTAGGGAGTTCATTTACATTAATATCCTTAGAAAGATCCTTTGGAAGAATACCTGTAATAAACTTTGTAGCTTCCTCTGAGTTCGTAGCTAAATCTGTATAAATATCAGAGTATGCCTGAGTTGACTTGAAGTTCTCAAGAATCTCAGGTGACTTGATGAATTTTCTACCATCATTTGAAACTTCTCCATAGGACATATCAATAAACTTTCTCATAAATTCCATGAGCTTTGCTACGTCCTGTGTCTGAATAATCTTAAGAAGAATTCCCTGGATACCACCATTCTCTGAGGTCTCGAGGTTGAGGAGTTCTGCCTTAGTTAAATTAAATCTAAAATCTTCTTTTCTTACGTTACCGAAGAAATCTTCATATTCACGAGTCATTGTATACATAGTATTAATCTCCTTTTTTCTACCATTTTGAATTTTTAAAATAATAAGGAGACCTAGAATATTCTAGATCTCCTTGAATTACATTTTACATGGATTAAATAATCAATCAAGCTGCTGCAGTCATAATTGCGTAAATACCAGCTGGTGAAGGAAGGTATGAATCTGTTCCAACGCCTCCTTCAGTTGTTGGGTCAGTTCCCTGAATAGCATTAAGCACAGCATCGAACTGAGCCTTTGTGCACTTTGTAGAATCGATAATGATGTTAGATGCATTCTTGTAAGTTACGCCATTGATTGTCATAGCGATAGGAGTTGTGGTAAACTCGAATGAGAATGCAATAGCTTCTGGTGAGTCATTGATTGACTGATAACCTCTTTCAGAAGGATTACATGTTGCATTGTAAATGATGTGAATCTGCTTACCATGCTCATTACCTTCTGTGTCGTTACCGATTGTTGAAATGAATGCAAAGCCAAATGCCTTACGACCCTGCTGACCGAATCTCATGCCAGGAATAGGTGATACTTCACCATTGCAAGCTGCGAATTCATCAGGGTATGTGTAGCACTCAATTGTGCCACCAAAATCTTCAGCACCTCTAAGAGCGAGATACTTCATGTCGTCAGCGTAGATAGCATTCTCATCAGCACCTGATGGAGTCTCATTTACTGTTGAAAGACCGTTCCAAGCTACACCATTAGCATAACCAGCAAGTCTATTGCCTGAAGCTTCAACAGATGGATCGGATACAAAGAGCACTCCCTGCTTATTACCAGTATGGTAAAGATGCTCGCCTACGTTGTCCCAAGTTAATTTTGCCATAATTAGGCCCTCCTTAAATTAAAAATATACAGTTAAAGCATCATGATATAAGTTGTCAGAAACATAGCAATTACTAAGTCTGCACATAGGTAATTTTTCCAATAACAATTCTGTACAACTTGTATTGAAATCAGAGCTTTTACTTATGATAGATAGATTGTATCTCATTGTGCTAATATACTTACGATCATCTGCCTGTATATGATCTGCCCCTTCTTTGTAATATATCACACAAGGATAACTAATTTTAATATTCGATGGAGGTGCAAAGTAAAAGTTAGAAATCTTATCAGATAAAATATCACGCAATAAAGCGTCTAGATCTGCTCTATTCCTCACTATTATACACACCTCCTATCGATAATATAATTCTAGGGTACGGAAACTCAATAGATTCAATTTTCCATTTAGTACCCTTAATAACAGCATACCGCATGTATGCACCATTTTTATTGGCAAAGCTGTCCGCAAGTATGCTTATCTCATGCCTGAGATTTATGTCGTCTATTGCCTTATCCGCAGGTTGCCAATTTACGCTGAAATCCCTCATAAGCTCAGCGTAATATGGCCTTTCTACTAATTGCTCCTCAAATACAGAAGGATAATCTGGATTTTTAACCTGCAGGGCAAAGCCTATTCTTATACGAATCTTTGCCATTTTGAATTTTTACCTTTCTTTAGCCGGATACTACAGGCTCAGCAGCGGTACCAGCAACTGTATGTCTTACAACGAAAGCTGACTTAGGCTTAATAAGAGCACCAGAGCATCTTGTCTCGATAAGATACTTTTCCTGGTTGACATCGATATCGAAGTCTGAGAATGAATTAACTTCTCCACCCTTATCAGCACCAACTGCATAATCATGAAGGTCTACAATAATAGCGTCGAGAGTGTGTACCACATTATCAGAATCTGTAATTGTGAAATTCTCCATTACAGGAACTGTTACAATTCTCTTAACTCTGAATGCCTGAGCAACAGCGGCCTCGTCCTTGTAGAGTCTATGACCAATACCATCCTTCTGAAGTAAGAAAGATGTAAGCACGTCGTCAGTTGTAAACATTGTGAGATCACCAGAACCTCTGTAGTCCTTTCTAGAAAGAAGAACGGACTCAAGCATTAAATCGCATCTCTGATCTCTAGTACTGTTAGCTGGATATACTGTATCTACATTCATAGCGTACAGACCTGCGCCCTTACCAGCTGGTAATACTTCTGCGCCTTCTGTATCAAGAGCAATTGGTCTAATGCAGTCTGGCTTAATCTTGTCTGGAGATGATGGATTTCTACCGTCACCAATAAGAATTGCTCTAGCGATTTCCTCGTCAAGCATGATTCTCATTTCTCCACGCATCCAGAGTACTACATCAAAATCTGTAATATCAATGATGTCATCCCTATCAAGCTTCTGCTTCTTATAGATTGTCTGAGGAGATGTCTGTCTCTTTAAGAGAGTGAAGATTTCCTCTGTCTTCTGGTTACCCTTAATATAACCCTTCGCCCTAGCTTCATCAGCAGTGATGTCAGCATGCGTTGTCTTAATTCTTGAGAATGGAACATGCTTGGTTCCAGACATTACAGTTCTAACCCACTCGGTTTCTCTCTTGATGAAATCAGGTGGTGTATTAAGTTCCTTAGCATCTGGGAACAACCAATCGATATTCTCAATACCATAATCTCCCTGAGCATGAGCTAGAATTGACTTTCTAAGTGATCCATAAGAACCCATGTCTGTAATGGCCTTGTATTCAAGATCCTCAAAGTCTGCGTGTGAAAGAACATTACCGTCCTCTTCATATGTGTCAAATGCGTTGTGTTTCATTTCTTCGTCCTCCTCGTATTCCTCATTGTTATTAGTTTTTCCATTAACAGCAGCTCCAATTACGGCATATACTGCTGTCTTCTGAATATCAGTAAGAGTATTAAATACATCTCTAACTGTTAAATCACTCTTGTCCGAATGCTCGAGATCTTCTTCGTCATCATATTCTTCATCGTCGTATTCATCATCAAGCTCTTCGTCTTCATCATTTTCATCATCTTCATCATATTCTTCGTCGTCAAGCTCTTCATCATACTCTTCATTGTCGAGCTCTTCGTCATCAATATAATTGTCCATGTATCCTCCTTCTTCAGAATGTTCCAAAGTAAGTCCGGTATATATGACTGCTTCTTCATCATTAACTTCATAATCATCGGAATGCGCCATACTTACATTATCAATATAAGCACCTGGATTTGCTCCAGCTAATACAAGACTCACTTCTTTTATGCTACCATGCAAAACATCCTTGTATCTGTTCTGTTTTAAATTATTGGCGAATATCGATAATGCATTAATATCGCCATTCCTAACGAGTTCTCTGGCTTCATTACCACGGTCATTATTATTGAATACACCATAAGCATACACACCTTCTGGTCTATTCTCTAGATAAGCATGACCTAGTACCTGAGAAACATCGTTATGGTTGTGCTGCCAGACAAGCGGAACTACTGTGCCATCATTATCTATGAAAGCATCTTTTCGTATCGTTCTTCCATCCGAACAGCGTAGATCATTTCTAGTGGCCCATCCACTAAAATCGTAATGAATCTTTGCCATTTTGAATTTTTCCTCCTAATTATTTATTCATTATAACCATTATCGTAGTTAGCTTCATCAGCAGTGGATGCCGGTGGAGTTATCATACCATCATTCTGGTTAAGATTCTTATTTCTAAGTTCATCTGCTGCAGGATCTTGTACAGGCTTGAAACCAACAATAGATCTAACTTCATTAGAACTGAGAACTTCGTTACGAGTAAACTTATCCGCAATATCGGCAATAGATGAGATAGGTGCAAGTCTAAACGGATCGTTAAAGTATACAATAGACTGCTTCTGTTTTCTAGCAGTTTTCGTAATCCACTTACGCTTAATCTCGTCTGAGATGCAACCAAGTATCGGTTCTATTGTTCTATTGTAATAATTTCTCATAACTTCTTCTGGCGCTGTACCATTCATAACTTCTTCCGAAATACCCAACTGACCAAACAACTCAGTAGTTAAATACTTAATCTGCTCTAGGAGATTATTCTCTATAGGCCTATTAAGCTGAGTTACTTTTTCCGTAGAATCAACATAAGCTATACCATACTTTGAGTCTATAAGCTGATGTTCAATATCTTGTATTCTCTGATTAGCCTGCTGCATTCTAGCTGGTGACTTAACAGAATAAGGTAATTGGAATATCAAGTTCATTTTATTAGAACTAGAAGCTTCATCTAGTGAATCCATTAAAGCTAACTTTCTAATAAGTCTTTGCGCAGTAGAATTTCTTTCGTTCATTATTGCATAGAATGGGTTTTCTAATATCAATGTAGTTTTCTTACTAACTATTATTTCTTTAGTAATACCATCTCTATCGTCGTATCCTCGTACTAATACATGTCTTGGATACCACTGCAATATCTTACATACTCTAGCGCTATCAATTGTAAAAGCAGCTGTATCTGGATCAATATCTGTATCAATTGGTACTACAGCCACACATCCTTCATCTAACATGGATTGAACCATATCTTGAACAAATGCCCTACCAGTCTGATCTATATTAGCTTCGGTCGATAATATGTTATTAATGTCAGATGGTTCATCATACAAATATCTATTAGAATCATCCAATCTAGCATGAATAATTTTATTAGAAGCAACATCAATAGCTATACGATTATATACACTAGTAATAATACTTCTATCATTACCGTTAGTAAACCTAGGTCTATCCGGTCTTCTATAAGATGATTGACCTATACTATAGATAACTGAATTTGTTGGGTCTTTATTCATGAAAGCATTCCATCCATGCTGTAATCTATCAATTAATCCCATTTTGAATTTTATACCTTTCTTCTTTTGCCATTACTTGTCATTCTTTTAAAACCTTTGCTAGTTAATAGCTTCCTACGTTCCTCAAGCCATCCTCTAGGAGTTCCGTATCCATGGGTAGATTTAAGAGCTGAATTAGATTTATTAAGATTTACTATGTCTTCCCATTCTCTTCCTGTTCTTTCTCTTTCTGCTCTATCTTTTTCTGCCTTGGCTTTTCCGTTTGCTCTTTCTGATTCTTTTCTAGCCACTCTTTGTCTTCTTCTATTTTCCGCGAGTAGAAGTTCGCGTTCTCTATTTTCGTTTGCTGCCTGTTCACGCCTATACTTTTCATATGGTGAATTTAAGCGTTTAGCTTCTGCTCTGCCTTTCATTTCTTCAATTGCATCATAGTTTGGCTTTACGCGGCTATTATACGCTTCACGATAACGCTTAGACTTTTCGTAAGTTGTATTTAAGCGATTAGCTTCTGCCTGGCGCTTCATATACTCTGCTTTACGTTTGGCTTCTGCCTGGCGCTTCATTGCAATTGGCGCATTAAGCTTCTGATATCTTGCTTTAGCTTCTTCTATTCTTGCTGATTGAGCATTTTCCTTAGCTTTAAGAGCAGACGAAGGCATACCAGCATAGTCACCTCTTACTCTTTGAGCATTAAGTCTACTAATCTCAGATGCTCTATCTGCTTTTTTCTTAGCCGCTCTAGCTGATGAAGGCATTCCACCTAAATCACCTCTAGCAGCCTGCTTAGAAAGCTGATTGATTTCATACTTGGCTAATATTCTTTTATTTCTTTCTTCTTTAACTCTTGCCTGTGCTTCTTTAGCCGATGTAGGCATTCCTGAGTAATCGCCCCTAGAAGCCTGATTAGAAAGCCTACTAAGCTCAGATACTCTATCTGCTCTTTCCTTGGCTAACATAGCCGATGAAGGCATACCCGCATAGTCACCTCTAGATTTCTGCTTAGAAAGTCTACTAATCTCAAACGATCTTCTTGCTGCTTCTTTTCTTGCTGCGTTTTCTCTTTCTATTTTTTTCTTCTGAGCATCTTTCTTTGCTTCAAGAGCAGATGAAGGCATTCCGGAATAGTCACCTCTCAAAGCTCTCACTCGCAGCATTGCTTTTTCTCTTGCTGCTTTTTCTCTTTCTGCGTTTTCTCTTTCTATTTTTTTCTTCTTAGCATCTTTCTGTGCTTCTTTGACAGATGTAGGCATACCTGCATAGTCACCTCTAGATTTCTGTTTAGAAAGCTTATTAATCTCAACCGATCTTGCGTAGCTCTTTGCTGCTTCTTTTCTTGCAGCTCTTTCTGCGAGGGTTTTTCTATAAGCATTTAACGTAGCATCTTTGGCTGATGTAGGCATTCCTGAGTAATCCTCTCGGTAAGCCCTTAGCCAAGGATTCTTAGTAATCTTACTGATCTCCTCGTCTCTTTTCTCTTGTTCGTCTCTTTTTCTTCTGAATGCTTCTAATGTTGCTTTACTCATAGCCTCTCTGGCCGATGAAGGCATACCACCCGTATCACCTTTCCTACCGAACTGATTAGAAAGCCTATTAATCTCAGATGCTCTTTCTGCCTTTTCCTTAGCTTCTCTAGCCGACGAAGGCATACCTGCATAATCACCTCTAGCTTTTTCACCAACTGGAGTATAGTCGGGGTCTTTTGTGTAGCCATTCTTAGAACCCTTAGTTCTGTAATGCATAAGATAGTTATCATATGCAATATCTGCAAAATTACTCATATCTTTACTTCTCCTTATTTATTTCGATTAATTTTATGTTAGTGATATTTCACTGTTTTTAAATAATTGTAAGCCCCGTCTGTTCCAAATATATCTTCCCATGTTTTTTCAGGATATTGAATCTTGCTGATTGATGTGCTCATTATAGGGTTCTTATTAACTTGATTGCTTATGCCCCTAATTAATGGGCCAACACTCGATATAGCGGCTGATGCTATCTTTGGTAAATATTTAGCTACAGCGCCAATACCATCTGCTATAGCCATAGCTCCCAAACCACCAGCCACGCCAGCCGGAATAGTAAGCATCTTGGCAATCCTATCGTCTCTTTTACGTAATTCGCTTCTACCAATTTCTATTTCCCCTTTTGTAAGACCCTTGGAATATAAATCCTTATTGACCACTACTTTTCTACGCTTCTCTTCAAGTTTCGAAGTATCCTTACCCTTAACTTTTCTGGATCTTATTCTCCAATCATAATTATCAAGTCTCCTCTTGGCGTCTGCCGCTGACATCATTCTTTTTAACTTATTCTTATCTAGGCGTGCTATATATCTGCCGCCATTATTTAGCAAACCAGACACTACTTTCTGTTTACCGCTCTCACCGTATAATCTTTCTCTACCTAATGGCGTTAAAGTTCCATCAGGATTCTGATACCTTCTTCGACCCCATTTCTGGCCAAGAATACCATAATGGGCTAAGTAATCTTCATTGCTCATTTTATCTGTCTCCTTACTTAATCATATTATATGAACCGGCCTTCTTGGACAAGTAATCTAGTGTATTTTCTAATGCAATTGAATTTGAATTCACATCATTAGCCAAGGTCGAAATCGCATTGCTTGCATCTTTCTGTAAAGCACCAGAATTATACGCATTAACAAGCGCACTAACACTAGGAGCCACACTTGAACTGGTCGCTCCTTTGGCTGCGGCATTGATTGTATTGTTAACCATAGATGTTACTTCGTTATAAGCTTTAGGATCAATATTAAGATTATTACCAAACTCATTATACATAGTTGACCAAGTTTTTCCCGCCTGAGCACCTAATCCAGATTTCTGTAATCTTTGCATAGTTTCATCGGCCATAATACCAAACACATATGCCCTAGCATCCGAATAAGCTCTAATTCCGGTTTCAACAAAATCTTGTCCAACCTTACCTATTTTTGAATTACATACATAATCAACTGTACTATCCATAATTTTAGATGGATTTAATCCCTCGATGGCTGGACCAACCTTAGCAGCGCCTCTAATTGCAGCGACAGTACCTCCTGCCACACCAGCACTTAATGCACCGGCACCTGTAACCACGGCTATAGTCTTTAAAACTTTCTCCTGCTCTTTCTTTTCATAAGTTAATGCGTCATCAAAGTTCATCTGAGAAATGTATTCATTAACTTGATCCCTAGACTTCTCGGCATCTTTGATCATATTGGCAAATTTAGATTTCATCTCAGGGTCATCGGTACTATCTGCCAGTTTCTTATACTTTTTAATATGTTTGTTATAATATTTATTATTCTTCTTAATCTGCTTTTTAGCAAATTTTTGAAAGTGATACTTACCTTCTTCATTGATACTACCGTCTATGTTCGTCCATCTCGTTTTACCATATCTAGACCTACCTGCAGCCGTCAAGGAACCATCATAATCTTGATACCTTCTAACACCCCATTTCTGACCAAGAATACCATGATGTGATAAGTAATCTTCGCCAATATCATGACAGGCATCGAAGTAATCTGCATCGTTCATTTTGATGCCCTCCTTTACTCAAAAGCGTCTCGATTAAGTTTATAGGCAACCCATGCATCCATCATAGCTGCTACGTTATCTATCTTCTGCTCGCGACGCTTCTTTAATAATTTTCTGTTACCATTTGTATCTTCCATTGTAATACAGTTACCCATAGCGAACTGCATTAAACTCTCATCAAATATCAACATTCTTTCACCAGCCAATGCCTTGAGTTCTCCGAGCGGCACGGATTCTGTTTTGGCACCCTGAATAACTTTAACAACGCCGAACTCAGAGTTTTCTGAAACCCAACGTTCTACAAATTCTTTGGCGTTGTATGGATCATATCCAAATGCTCTTACATCATACTGTTTATCCATTATATGTCTATCTAAATCATCATATACTAATTCCATGTTAAGAACAACACCATCCATTACAATTAATGAACCTTCACTAATAAACTCATCATATTTTGCTCTCATTGCCATTGGTAAGTTTTCATATGTTCTACTACTAATATAACTTCTAGTTTTAATACCAAATGCCCCAGATGATAGTGGAAATATAAATGTAAAAGCACAGAAGTCATCTCCCTGTGATAAGTCTCCTCCTAAAGCGCATGGCATCTGCCAGAAGTCTTGTTTATTTGTAAATGGTAAAGTTTCATCATAAGTAAAGAAGTATGTATAACCTTCCATTGGTAAACCGAATCTTTTTGCAAGAATATCATTACGAGTTGCTGGTGCGTTTTCTGCTCTTTCAACATCTCTCTGATACGCATCCCAAGATACTGTCTTACCAATATTCGGATTAGCTTTTATCCACATACTAGGATCACTTACTTCGCTTATATCATCTAACTTATACCACCATATACTTACATGAGGCGCTGAATACTTACCTTTGAGAATATCCATTAACTCTAGCTTAATTGTATCACCAGGTCCATTTCGTACAGTACCCTCAGATGAAGTAACAAGTATAATGTATTCTGGATTATCTCCCTTATCACCTGATTGTTCTATAGCACTGATTACATCTTCATTAGTATCTCCAGATAGCCACTCATCAATTGTGGTGCATGCAACTCTGAGACCCTGTAATTTATCAATGCTCATCGGTCTTATCTCAAGTAATGATCCAGTAAATAATGATTCAATTCCTTTCTTTGTTGATACCAGTTTTGGTCTTTCTGCTTTAGACCCTGTAGTATTTTGTATAGAACCCATTGTAAGGAATTTAAACAATGGTCCTCTTGATCTTGTAATGGCAGTTCTGAATGGAGATAATACTTCATCCGACTGTCTCATTGTTGGGGCCGTTGCTACTTGATGTGTTGTTTTCTTATTAACTACTAATTCATATGACTGCACACAAGTGTCGTATAAAGACTTAGCCGCTCCTCTTCCTACTATGAGGAATTGTTTCTTTCTTAAACGTTGTTTAACATGTCTGACTTCATAGTGCATGCCACTACCATCCGGATTTGGTACTGGAACTTCTTGATCTATGAATTGAAACCAACCGTATAAGTCTTCACCCCATAATTTAAATGTATCTAATAGATGTAGGTCAGAACCATCGGTAAGAGTTAATTCATTCTCACAGAATAATATCCATCCTTTAACAGCATCCTCATCATAGTAATATCTAGGGTCCGCTATTAAATTATCTATAAGATTCATTTGCATTGAGATCTGCTGACATACTGGTATTTCACCTCGCATGACCGCATCTCTAAAAAGTCCATAATAGTAAGGCGTGGCGGTATTACTTAAACTCATCTCATCACCTGCTTTTTACCTATTTCTTCTTATTGCTTTGCGTAATAATATTATTATCTAAAAGGAAATCAATAAGATCGTCTTTATCAACGCCGAGAGAATTGCCATCTCGATCAATTGCTCTATCAATCGCTTTAGTAGCTTCATTAATAGTCATCTTCTTTTTATCGCCTGGATGATCTCTCTCATATTCGGTCTTAACTACATCCTTCTCAATATCAGCTTTAGCAAGTCTATACATAAGGTCTTTAGAATTCTTATTCTCTTTAAGGAACTTGTACTTAGCATCTGCCATAGCCTCGTCCCATTCTTTTTCCATAGCGTCGTATTTACGTCTCTTGAGAATATTATTTCTGTTATAGATATAATCATTTCTCTTATCTCTATTTAAGAAAACACCATTATCCTCAAGTATCGGATTAATGTTTCTATAGATTCTACCGGCACTATCGGCAATACTAGCAGCCTTACCCATAAAGTCTAATACAGTATCAACTTTAATTTTACCTTTTTGTATATTCTTACTATTTGCCGCATCAGCAAGTCTTGATTCTAGTTGGTTTCTATTAACGAGGTTGGCAATTTCTTCATTACTAAATAATTTAGAATGCTTCTTAACCTCATCGAGACCTTTCTCTACTATCTTGGCCTTTTTCTTTGCCAACTTCATTTCTTTCTTCTTATTGGCTTCTCGAATTTTCCTTGCTTTCTTAAGATTCTTAGCGGCTTGCTTTCTTTTTTCTCTAGAATATCTTATTTTGCCTTCAGGCGTCAAAGTTCCATCAGGATTTTGAAATCTTCTTCGACCCCATTTCATGTTCAGGATGCCATGGTGTTCTATAAAATTCTCACCGACATCCACATCTACCGCAGTGTATTCCATTGAGGACCTCCTTACTTATAATAGTTTTGTTCTCCGGTATCTCCGGTAATAGATTTAAATCTATCATACTCTGCTTGAAACTTTAATCTAAACTCAGTTTCATCTGCAATCTTATTTAGGGCATCCATGACTGCACTACTTAATGGTGGATCAAATATTAATCTAGCCTTAGCATACATATATGTTCTTACCATTCTTAATGTCTTACCATGTTCACTTAAATAAGAATCCCAAGTAGTTGTATTATCTTCAATGTAAAACCCATCTGCAGGTCCGACACCTATCTGATTAAGTATATCGAATACAGTATTAATTGCATCGATTACCTGGGGGTCAAAGCTATCATCGGTTTCATCTATTCCTAATTGGAGCTTGACATCATCTAATATACTATTTGTCATATGTGCTCCTATCTTTTCCAAGGACATGTATCAAAAGGAGTTCTTTCAATTACAATGTCTTTGTCTAATAAATTAATATCACCGTAATGAATTGCATTGTGAGTTTTGAGGCAAGTAGTGACTAGATTGTCCAAGTCGAATATAATTGGGTTTCTATTGAGTATGTCTTCTCGGGAGATTGG
>Ga0326512_10001127_pt1 | contig 21494 bp, 39 predicted proteins | sample 1_2617_0518_D_FD_203652 | JGI IMG/M metagenome (GOLD analysis project Ga0326512, IMG submission 203652) | Bovine rumen microbial communities from UC Davis, California, United States - 1_2617_0518 | ecosystem: Host-associated > Mammals > Digestive system > Stomach > Rumen | place: USA... | reverse complement strand
CATCACCATAGCAAACAGCAAAGGAATCCACTTTGCGGATTGCAATTTCTTAAGTCAGACTTCTATCACTGTAACAGGGAACGATTTGACACTATTTAGCGATTGCATTTTCCTTTCTGCGGCGGCGTCTCCAATCACTGGCGGTGGAAATGTAGTCTTGTCGAATTGCTATTACCGCGATGGGACACCACGTACATGATGGAAGACGATGACGAGAAAGCCTACAGCGGTCTGCTTGAGGATGACTAAAAATTCGTTGTAAATAACTTCCATTTTTGACAACACTTTGACAACACTTTTGCTGTCAGATTTGGACAGCTATGAACAACTAATAGCATGAGAAAACCCAGTGATTTCAACGGTTTGCGTTGATTTCACTGGGCTTTTCGCATGGTGGAGGTGGGGGGAGTTGAACCCTATTCTTGTTTAGGATTCATGCGGGTTTGCGGATTCTGACAACACTTTTGACAACACTCCACGTTTTCGGGCGTAGTCTTCAATTTTCTTTCTTGCGGCTTCTTTTGCATCTTTATCCACTTCCGTGTAGATGTCTTGAGTGACGAGGATGGACGAGTGACCGAGGAGGCTCTGCGCGTCTTTGGCATCGACTCCCGCACTGTGGAGCATGGTTGCGTAGGAGTGGCGAAGCTGGTGGAGGGTACAACTGATCCCGGCTTCCTTGCGGAAGTCATCTATGGCTTTCTGGAACGCTTTCTCCTTTGGCAAGCCCTTGGGGAAAAAGATGTAAGTATTCGGGTTATTATACTTCGGCAGATTATCTATCACATTCTGCGGCAGTATCACATCACGCACTCCGGCTTCTGTCTTCGGACAATCTTTGACTTGCGGAGTCGGTGACGAGTAGGCAATAGTCTTCACGATATGCGCTATACCTTTCTCACGGTCTATATCTTTCTCTCTGAGGGCTTCTGCTTCGCCTCTGCGGCATCCTGTCCACAGGACGAAGTGGAACATCCTCCCCATGTCAGAATCGCTCCTATGGTCTTCTATGGCTTCCACATCAGCATCCGTGGCACTTTGGCGTGGCACTTTGGGCTTCCCCTTCACTGGCGGTAGGTTGATGCACGGATTGAACTGAATCTCACCATGAATCAGAGCGTTGTCAAGTATTGACTTGATGACGCTTTTTCTGTTGCCTATGGCCTTTTGCGAATAGCCTTGGGCGGCAAGCTTGCGGAGATGTGCGGCGATGTCGGCTGGTGTAATCTCGTTCACAGGGCGTTTGTCGAACTCATCCTTGACGAACTGATAGAGGGCGCGATAGTTCCTGATAGTGTTTGGCGATAGCTCCGGCTCTTTCTCTTCCCACCAGTCATCCGCTACCTTGCCGAAAGTCCTAACTTTGTGCGTACTCTTTTTCGGTTCTGCCTTGATATAGTCAGAATACTTCTGCTCTACCTCTTTATCCGTCTGCCCATAGAAGCACACGCGCTTCTCAGAGATGGTCTTCGTCATTACGATTCGACCGTCCTTGCGGAGCGTGTATTTTGTTTTCTTGGCTTTCATTTTCTAAGTGCCTCAATAATCTTCACGGCCTGTCGTACATCGTCAGGGGTAGCGCCTTTGGCAAGTTTGAACAGCATCCGCATATCCTCGCGGTTGCGAAGTTCCTCCAGCAATTCGGCTAATTCGTCCTTTTCTTCTACTTCTTCTTCGCACTTTTCATAGTCGGCAAAGCGTATTCCGAGGCACTTTTCAGTAGCCTCAATGACGGCGTAGCGCGGCGTAGTGCCTTTTGAGTAATTGCCGTACATATTCGGAGAAACACCTATTCTGCGGCAAAACTCGCCCTTTGACCATCCTTTTTGTTTCCGAATCGGGTCTACGATCTCAATGTATCTTTGCCCTGTCATGGTAGTCACAACCTTTTTCAAAATAAAATTTGAGAAAAATCAAAATAAATTGTGAAAAGGGGGTTGACATTCCAAACAGGCTGTGATAATATTCAAAGCGTAGTTTGAAGGAGGCAATGAAAATCACAGCCTACTTGGAAATCAGTAGACGCAAGTGGTATTGGATTGTTGGCGCTTTCATAATATCACAGTAAATTACAAATTGTCAACAAGATTTTTCAAAGTTTGTTGTGATTTTTTTCCTCCTCAGAAAATATGTGTTTTGAAAGGAAGAACGCAATGCTCAACAAAGAAACCATGAAACTGTGGATGCTTGAAGATGATGGAAGCATCCTTACCGACCCAAAGCACCCAGGCGTATTCACCGGGTATGTCACCTTTACCCCTGAGCGTTCGGCTATGGCACTCGACATCAACAAGAAGAATCGGCGGTACAACGAACGCAACCTTAAAATCTTAAAGGAAACCATGCTCGGTGGGTACTGGAATGACAATGTATCCACGATTAACTTTTCCGAAGCTGGTCTGATGGACGATGGACAGCATCGTTGCAGAGCTTCTGTTGAGACGGGATGCTCGTTCAGAACGAAAGTAACGTGGGGAGTCGAAAAAGGCACTCAGCACTTTACCGACAGGCGCGGCACCAGAAGTTTGTCTGATGATCTCAGCATTGACGGGTTCAAAAACTCTACAAAGTTAGCAGCCATCACAAGGATTCTTTACCTGAGAGACGTTAAAGATTTCTCCGTAAAGACTTTGCTCAATAAGGGATGGGCAAGCGGAGTCCCTGACATCGTCCTCTACGACTATTTTATGCTTCACAGCGAAGAAATCGCTTCGCTCGTTCGGATGCTTGGAAACATCTATCTTGGGCTTCGCGGCCTCAATGTAAACCGGGACATTGTGAATGTACTCGGAATTGAGTTCAATCGAATCAGCCCTGAGGACGCAGACACTTTTTGGCAGTATCTTCGGAACGGCGTTTATACGGACGAAAATGACCCGGTTAAGAGACTGCGCGAACGCCTTGTTCGGAACGAGATGAGCCGCACCATCAAAATCCCCAAGCCAGTCATGGCGGCTCTCATTATCAAGGCGTGGAATTATTACGAAAGCGGAGAGAGCATCAAGTGCCTCAAATATACCTCTGGAGGCGCTAATCCAGAAGCGTTCCCCGAAATCTATAATCCGTATCTTGAGAGCGAGGACGAAGAATGAGAGAACCTGACGCATACCGTCCGATTCTTGAATCACTCCTCTCCTCCACCCACGGCAAGCGCATCCTCTCCCAGAGTGATGTGTCTCGGCTTCTGAACAAGAGCCGTGGGTGGGTGCGAGAGAGGTTGGAGGTCAAGAAAGGCGGCATCACTGTTGAGGCGTTGGCCTTGAAGCTGGCGAAGGAGTTCGTATGAAGAGAGCGGATAGGTTTAAGAAAGAACACACTCTCTGCTGGGACTGTGCCAAAGCCACGGATGACGCTTGCCCGTGGGTAGATGCTGGAATGCCCGTACCTGGATGGTGGGCTACCCCGTCCAAGATCAAAACGTGCGGAGTTCTGTCGGACTCCTACAGAGTCATCAAATGCCCGTTGTTCGTGCGTGATGCGGACAAGGCGGGGCTGGTAAAAGTGCCGCTCAAGGGGGAGAGACACAATGGTAATAGCAATCATAGCAAGCATCGTGCTCATGACGCTTGGAGTCGAGTGGCTGTCTCTCGCCATCCTGTCGGTGTGGACAATGGCAGCGGCTCTGTGGCTCATCGTGGAAGCGGGAAAGCACGGCGCTCTGTAAACAGGGATACGCTCGACCTCGCATTCGGAATCATCGAACGTGCCGTCCTCGATTGGAAAGTCCTCGACTACGGCAGACGCGCTGAGTGCGTGGTTGACGGCGAACTCGTCAACAGGACTGAGGCCGTGGAGTTCTTCTTCTCCGATTGGTTCTATAGCCTCTGCAATGTGACGCAGTTCACGCCGGAGCAGATTCGCGGATTCCTGCACATCCAGGATGACGCGCTTGAGATCATCAGAGAAGCGGAAGAGAGGAGGAAAGCTATAGATGCTGGTTTCTAAGAGCAAATACAACAACGACCTCGGCTACTATCGGCGGCTGTGCGATGCGTACCGCGATGCGCTGGACGAAGCGAACGCATCCAACGCCAAGCTGACAGAGGAACTGCGGAAGGCAACCGTAGACCTTCTGGTTGCCCAGAGCGAAAACGCTCGTCTGTCCAAACAACTTGACCTACTGAGGGGATGCCCCAATGATTAAGGGCTTCGACACGCTGACCCCTGACGATAAGCGCGTGGTCATGGCATTTGCGGACGGGCGCATGAATATGAGAGAGGCGGCGCGGAAAGAGCGCTACGCCTACACCACAGTGATGTACCACCTGACATCCGTCCGTGCGAAGACGGGGCTTGACCCCAGAGACTTCCATGACCTCGCGCAACTCGTCCAGGCGATTAAAGACGAAAGGAAGGAATATGAGCAACAAGACGAATGAGGAACTCCGTGAGCATCTGAGGCTTGCCAACGCCGCGCTCAAGGTTGCCAACACCAACGTGGAAGAGGCAAAGCGGCTGAGTGCGTGGGCGAACCAGAAGCTCACCGAGAAAGAAGAAGAAATCCGGCATATGCGGATCGCACTCCTCGCAGCGTATGAGCCGCCCCCGAATGCGGAGATTGAGGAAATCTGCAAGAAGCTGGAGTACCCATACGGCATGGTGTCCCCGACCACGGCGAATCAGGCGGCGTATCTGCTGCGGAGATTGTGGAGGTGCGTGAGCAACAATGGAAGATCTGAAGGATGACCCAATCGTAGCTTCTCTCTTGAGAACTGGATACCCGCCGTGGATTGACCCCGGTTGGGAAGATGATGAGGAATGGGAGGACGAAGACCCAGATGTGTTTTATGGCAACTCTACGCAAGACTTCTAAAGAGCCTGTTCCTGACCGCTACAGACGGTACGAAATCGCAAAACAGCACATCCCGCGCAACATGAGCGCGAGAGAATATGAGGCAGAGGTCAAACGCCTCGCCAGAAAATTCAAGATCTGAAAGGAGACTCAATGGCAATCAAGAAACCATCGGAGATGAACTTCTCCAATAAGCATCTTATCCTGATTCTCAGCGGACTCCCCGGCACTGGCAAATCCACGTTGGCGGCATCCGCACCAAAGGCTCTCATGGCTGACCTTGACGATGGTCTTGCCAGAATGAAAGCGGAGCATCGCATTGACGCTTCGGTGAGCCTCACCTATGAGGAGTTCCTTGCCGACCTCAAGGCTGCGGAGGGCGAGTACGAAACCATCATCATCGACACTTGCGGGGCGCTTATCGACCTGATGAAAGAGTGGGCGATGCGTACCGACCCCAAGGCAAGCAAGGCCAACGGCGGCTTCTCGCTCCAGGGCTACGGCGTTATCAAGTCTGAGTTTATCCGTCTGTCTGCCGAACTCCGCAAGAAGTTCAACGTGGTATATGTCTTCCATGAGCAGATGACCAAGAACGGCGATGAGGGCGTGTTCTACGAACTGGTTGTCGAGGGTTCTGCCAGAACTCTGGTCTATCAGCCCGCCGACCTCGCTGGGCATCTGTTCATCGACCACGGCAAGCGTTACATCGGTTTCACGCCGACCGAGCAGTACAGTGCCAAGAGCGCCTACGGCATCAAGGGCATCATTGAGATTCCCGAACTCAAGGACGGAGATCCCAACGACTTCCTGACGAAGCTGTTCGCCAAGGTCAGGAGCAACCTCGCAGCGGAGAGCGAAGCTACCGCCCCGCAGAAGGTCAAGTACATCGCCGCCATTGCGGAAGCAAAGAACATATGCGAGTGCGTGAACTCTCCCGAAGATGTGCCGGATGCCGTGAAAGCGATCAGCGTCCTTGACCATGCGCTCACCTCGTCTAAGGAAGCCAAGGCCATGCTTAAGGCGAGGATGGACGAACTCGGCATCGTCTACGACAAGGCGAACAAGGTCTATGTCCTCAAGTCCTAAACTCCGAATAACGAAGTCTCTGCTCGACAGTTGGCTATACTCCTTCAAGCGCGATGATGGGTACGAAGACTTTCTTTGTACCCTTCGCCGCGAGAAGAAGCCACCGACTCAGGCAATGCTTGACGGAGTGCGGTATGAGAACTGTCTGAACAGCGTCCTCAAGGGCGAGACGATCCCGCCAGACCATGAGTGGACAAAGCCAATTCTGGAAATGTCCAAGGAACTGTATGGGGCGCAACAGCAAGTCACGCTGTTCGCAGATACCGAGGTGGATGGGCAGAGGATTCTGCTGCACGGAGTCCTCGACTATCTGCGTGAGGGACACATATGGGACTGCAAGTTCAGCAAGCGTTACGAACTGAACAAGTATTTCTGGGAACACACAACGCAGACGGCAATGTACCTCGCCCTGGTGCCGGAAGCTGTGGACTTCACCTATATCATTTCGGACGGCAAGTATGTTTATCGAGAGCGTTATCCGCGAGACATCGTGCCGCCGATAGAACCTACTATCAAAAACTTTATGCAGTACCTCAAGAAGCACGGTTTGTGGGATGTGTACTGCGAGAAATGGAGAGTGAGTAATGGGTAATTGGGATGATTACCAGCGCGAGGAACGAGAGTCCTCCGCAAAAGTAACAGGCAAGCTCCGCTGCGTCATCGTAGCGGCAGAGGAATCCGTGTCCAAGTCGAGCGGAAAGCCCATGATTATCGTGACCGTCCGTCCGTCCGGCACAAATTTCAAAGTCAAAAGCTACATCGTCAAGAACGAGAATTTCAACCGCAACATGACCTCGTTCTTTGATGCGTTCCCTGAGATCAGAGAGGGCGATTTCAACTTCCTGTCTTGGGTCGGTGCGGAGGGCGCTGCCAACTTTGGCGAGGACGAGAACGGCTACCTCAAGGTCAAGTGGTTCATGACCCCGGCTCAGGCATCAAGTCTGCCGCCGTTTGAGGGGGAGAAGCCTGAGAAGCAGAGCGTCACGACTCTGGATGACCCCGAAGACGATGACGGGGATCTCCCGTTCTAATGATTAAGCACTGGACAGATAAAGAGCTTGCGGAAGAACTGAAGAAGCTGACCATCATAGAAGACTCCCGCGAACAGGACCGCCACGTTTCGGAGTGGTTCACTAAGAACAAAGTCCCTTGCATTACTCGGAAGATTGATACTGGTGACTACTCCGCACAGTTGGGCGATATGTCGATGGAGCGGGAGATAGTGGTTGAGCGCAAGCGGAATCTGGATGAGATTTGCGGAAACTTTACCGTGGAGCGGGAACGCTTTGAAAGAGAGTTCATGAGGGCGAAAGCCTACGGGACGAAGGTGGTACTCATCATCGAGAACGCATCCTGGTCGGACATCTTTCTCGGCAACTACCGCTCCAAGACTTCACCCAAGTCTCTGCTCGGTTCGCTCCTGTCGTGGATGGTGCGCTTCAACATCACTGTGACCTTCTGCAAGCCGGAGGAAACCGCACGGATCATTTACGGAATCTTCTACTATGCGGCAAAGGAGATGTTGTTGTATGGCTGAGATACTGGACAGCGGGGAACGCCGTGACTTTGGCGGCGCTGTCAGGGACATGAGCGAGGGCAAGGGCGATATGGTAGCCATGCCGTGGGAAGCTATCCTGCGGCTGTCACAGCACTATGAAGCCGGAGCGAAAAAGTACAAGCGTTGGAATTACAGAGCGGGTCAGGGCATCCCGTTGTCAAGCTACATCGACTCGGCCTGTCGGCATCTTGCGAAGTACCAGTGCGGCTGTGATGATGAAGATCATCTCGCTGCGGCGGCGTTCAACATACTCGGCGCGATGCTTGTTGAGCAAGTGACTCCGCAGTGCATTGACCTTCCGCTCAGAATCGGCAAGAGAAGATTTGAATACTTCAAGACAAACACTCTGGAGGAGGGCAAAAAGCCAAATGACTGAGGTTGAATTTCTCAAGGGCAAACTTGCGGACACGCAGAAAGCCATTGAGCGTGAGGAACACAAGGAGCAGTTCAAGGAAGTGGCGACTTTCTTCCACGATATGTTTCAGTCCTTCCTTGACGCTGGCTTTAACGAAGAACAGGCGTGGTTTCTCACTGGCACAGCGTTTCAAACGAAGCTTAAGTAATGGGGCAAGGAGACAAGAAAGCCACGTATGAGCCAAAATATGAGCCTGTGCGCGATGATGTGAACGGGAGGATGTTCTCGTCAGGGTGCGTCAGAAGATGCCCAGAACCGCACGTTATCATTCGCTACGGAATCGGTGGTGTGGCGAACGTGAGTGTGTACACTTGCCGCAAGTGCAAGTACCACACGGATGAGAAATGGTTTGGAGGAGTGAGGTGCGCTTATGGATTGGACGAGCGCCTACCGCCCTGAGAGACGGGCAAGCATTGAGGACATCTCTCAGGCGATCCACGACTCCGTGACGATGGACGAGGCGGTGGCGGTATATGCGCCGTCCCCGCCTCCACGCCATCATCGCATCCCATGCCCCATCCACAACGGCAGAGACTACAACCTATCCTACACGCCGCACGGATTCAAGTGCTTCGTGTGCGGAGCGAGTGGAGATGTAATCGGCTTTGTTAAGGAAGTCTGTGAGCTTGCCACAAGGTCGGACGCTATGCGTAGAATAAATGCTGACTTCGATTTGAATCTTCCCATTGATGGCACTTTAAGTGCAATCCAAAGTGCAACTTTGGCACTTAAGAGGGAAGAAGCTAAGAAGCGGCAAGCAGAACTCAAGGCATGGGAAGACGAGTACAACGCTCTGATGGACGAATGGGTGAGCCTGGACAAGAAGACCAGAGAAGTAACAGACCCATTTGAACAGGCTGAGATCAGAGAGCGGATGAGAAAGCTTGAGTACGAACTCGACTCCATGCCGGAGAAACCAAAGGGGTGACAAAGCCATTGGCAAGCTAAGTTCAAATGATGTAAAGCGAAACCCCATCTTAATGCCAGACTCAAAGGGCAAGCTCCCGCAGACAATTGAGGCGTTCCGCTGCGTCCTGATGGACGATGCACGATTCAACAACATCAGGTTTAACGAACTGCGTGGGTGTGGCGAGATCCATGACGGAAAGAAAATCACGATTTGGTCGGACACGGATGACGCAGAAGCGATGTACTACCTTGAGTCCGTCTACGGTATGTACTCAAAAGAAAAGTACATGGCTGCGCTTCGGCTCTTATTCAAGGAACGTGAGTACAACCCCGTCAAGAATCTGATTGAGAGCATCAAATGGGACGGAAAAAAGCGATGCCCAGACTTTCTGCACAAGTGGGGCAAGTGCGACGACACGCCGTATGTCAAGGAGATTTCACGCCTGATATTTGCGGGTGGAATCCACCGCTTGTACTATCCAGGGTGCAAGTTTGATGAAGTCCCCATATTCATGGGGGTTCAAGGGTGCGGCAAGTCTACGCTGTCTCGGTGGCTTGCGATAGACGATGATTACCACGGCGAACTCAAGTTCATGGAAGGACAACAGGCGATAGAGGACTTGTCTGGCAAGTGGTTCATGGAGATTCCAGAAATGTCAGCGTTTACGAAAGCCAAAGACCAAGAGGCGGTCAAGGCGTTCATCTCTCGGCAGCGTGACCAATACCGCAAGCCGTATGACCGAAACACAACGGAGATCCCAAGGCGGTGCGTGTTCGTGGCCTCGTCCAATTCGTACAATGTTCTTGTGGACAAGTCCGGCAATCGCCGTTGGCATCCTGTCGAGTTCCACGGAGATTATGAATACGGCTTCCACCTCTATGACATCGAAGACGAGGTGCGCGAGTATATCCGACAGTGTTGGGCAGAAGCTCTTCACTTCATGGACAAGCCATACATGAAGCCGTTTGTCAACAGTTCCTTGAGCCGTGAGATTACTGAGGCGCAGGACAACGCCATGCAAGACGATTGGCGTGTGGGTGCTATCCAAGCGTTCCTTGAGCGCAAGAGTCCAGGCGAGTTAACGTGCGTCCGTGAATTGTTTCGTCTGGCGCTCTATCCAGACGCGCAGAAAGAGCCGTCCTTCGCAGAGTCCAAAGACATCGGGCAGATAATGAATCGGCTCGACAACTGGGAGCGGTGCAAGAGCATGAGAGTTGTCGGTATGTACGGCAAGCAGAGATGCTGGCAGAAGAAGGGCGAACAGAAAACGGAAAAATCAGATGATGATTTTTGGGAGGAATGAAAAACGAGTAAGCAGTTAACTCTTATAAACATGACATTTGCGATTGCGGACACGCTGATCGCTGCGCTGTCCATCATTCTCTTCGGATGGGGCGCTTGGTTCTTCGGACGGTGGTGGATTCTCCTGTTCACTGTCATCCCGCTCGTCAGCTTCATGTCGCACACTGTCATTGCGGACATCGTAGAGGATGGGGGCGAGGAAGATTCCTGACGGAGATGTTTTGAAGCAAATCGAAGCTATGCAGAACCCGCCGAAGCGGAAGCGTGGCAGACCGAAAGGGAGCAGAAACAAGCCTGGGGTGGACAAGGCAGCACACTCCCTCATCGACCCGAAGACTGGGATCGTGGTCAACAACAATGCAGCGCAGTCATTAACAATCGCGAAGATGGGTGACGAGCGGGTGACTGCCTTTGTCCAGTACCACATGGATATGCTCCAGATGCGGCAAGGCGTGGACAAGAAGAACGTGCCTGATCTCTACCAGAGATTCTACCGCTACCTTGCCTACTGCGCGGAGCATGGCATAATTCCAAACAATATGAATGCGTATTTTGCAATCGGCATTGTGAGGCAAGACATCAGCGCGTGGAAAGCCGGGACGAGAACGCAAGAGCATAAGCAGTTCGCAGAAGACATTACTCAGTTCTTCGCATCCATCCATGAGCAAGCTGGCGGTGAAGGGATCGTGAACCCCATCCTGAGTATCTACTGGAGCAAAGCCCACGATGGCATGATCGAAGCAAGCAAAGTAGAAGTTGTAAACTCCGAGCCGCTTGGTGAGAAGCAGAGCGCAGAAGAGATTGCCAAAAAATATGAGGGCATTTTGCCGGAGGACACATGATGAAGATCTTGTCACCGCTTAAAGCAATCCGCGCCAAGTGTCTGGATTGTATGTGCGACCAACCGTCAGAAGTCCGGCTCTGCCCTTGCACCGATTGCCCGCTCTATCCCTACCGCATGGGGCATAACCCTAATCGCAAAGGCATCGGTGGAATGAAGCAAAACGAACAGGAAGCAGAAGAAATCTAAAGCTGAGTTGCACATTATCAGCAGAGAACATCTTGCCCAACAACTTACATGGTGATTTTGCTCTGCTGATTTTGTGCGGCTGAATGAAAGAAAAGGAAGTGACATTATAAACGTACTGATAGCTTGTGAGGAGAGCCAGGAAGTGTGCAAGGCGTTTCGCGCGCGTGGGCATAATGCTTTCTCTTGCGACATCCAGGAGTGCAGCGGCGGGCATCCAGAGTGGCATATACAAGGCGATTGCTTGCCGTTGCTCAACGGGAACTGCACGTTCACGACTATGGATGGCAGAACGCATGAACAGGGGGGGCGTTGGGATCTTATCATCGCGCACCCGCCATGCACCTACATCAGCAACGCCGGGGCGCGTTTCCTCTATCCGGGTGGCAAGAAAGTCTTGAACGAGGAACGCTTGAAGAAGGGGATAGAAGCAACGCACTTCTTTTTGCGCTTCCTCTATGCCGACTGTGACAAGATAGCCATTGAGAATCCGATCCCGACAAAGGTTTATTGCTTACCGCCTTACACGCAAGTCATTCAGCCGTGGATGTTTGGGCATCCTGTGCAGAAGAGAACTTGCCTATGGCTCAAAGGGCTGCCAGAACTTGTGCCTACCAATATTACAGAAGAACGGCAGTCAAGCAAGATAGCGGGGAACTGGTTTAACAAGGGCGGTAAGGAACGGCAAAAGAACAGAGCAAAAACCTTCCCCGGCATCGCCGCAGCAATGGCAGAACAGTGGGGGTGACATTGTGTTCATTATCTGCGCTGCGATAATTGCCTTTGCGTTAGTCGCGTTTGGAGCATATCAGATCGGCTATTCAAACGGGGCAGACGGCAACTACAGACTGATGGTGCAGCAGTGGGAACAGCTTAAGATTGAACGCGACAAGCTTGAAAGCTTGCATTCAATTTATTCGTCAAATTGCACAAAATAATGTAGATAACAGAAAGGATGATGAAATTGACCAGCGAAGAACTGAAACAGGAACTGAGCAAGCAGGCAGAACGTGAACTGTATGATGACATGGTGAAAGAGTATCTGCGCGTGAAGAAGATCATTGCCGACTCTGGCGCTCTTACGCATGACGAATGCTGTGAGATCGCGCTCCGCATCTGCGATGGAAAGCAAGTGTTCTCCGCACTTCGCCCGTGGTGATATGAGCCTCGACAAATCCATAGAACACGGCAAGGAGCATCGAAAGCCGTACAGAGGTAGCAAAGCAATCGACCCCTCATGCAGAAACCACGGTGGCTGTCCGTGGTGTGAGGAGAATAGGAAGTTTAAGTTTCGGGATAAGCATCCTGAGAGCAAAGAAGCAGAAGAAGCATAGCCAACAAAAAAGCCCCCAGAAGAGCAGTTACGCTCTAATGGGGGCGAGAGAAAGGATGATGGAGAACGGCAAAGATAGGGCTGATAGATGTCGATGGGCATAACTTCCCAAACCTTGCACTCATGCGGATCAGCGCGTGGCATAAAGCGCAAGGCGATGAGGTGGTCTGGTGGTGGAGCGACTTTGAACACTATGGCATCGTGTACATGAGCAAGATATTCTCTGATGCTTATTCGCCTGACATCCCAGAACCGATGAATGCAGACAAAGTTATCAAGGGCGGGACAGGATACTGCATCAGCTTGGGCGAGGACGGGAAAGAACACTTCGACCAGAGCAAGAACCACACGCTCCCGCCTGAGATAGAGAAGATGTTCCCGGACTACTCCATCTATCCGCAGTTCGACTTCGCCGTCTCCATGACTTCTCGCGGATGTCCTCGCGGCTGTTCCTTCTGCCATGTTGCCGCCAAGGAAGGGCGGTGCGCTCAGAAAGTAGCAGATGTTTCCGACTTCTGGACTCCAGACTTGGGCAAGGATGAGATACGCATACTCGACCCTAATATCACAGCTTGTTGCGAGAAGCGCGATTTGATGCGGCAATACAGAGAGACAGGCGCGATGTTAGACTTCACTCAGGGACTCGATATACGGCTTCTGAATGACGCTGATATAGACGATATAAACCATATGCGGCTACGGACTCTGCACTTCGCTTGGGACAATCCAAAGGATGACTTGGAGCAGAAGTTCCGCAACTTTGCAGAAGGGTTTAGAAGAAAGTCGAACATCGGCATGGTGTACTGCCTGACTAACTTCAATAGCACGATGGAAGAAAACCTCTATCGGGTCTACACATTGCGTGACCTCGGCTACGATCCGTATGTCATGGTCTACGATAAACCACACGCGCCCAGAGAAATCCGCGACTTGCAGAGATGGTGCAATAACAAAATTATATTCAAAAAAGTTCCACGCTTTGAAGACTACAGTAGCCGCAAAGGGTAGAACGCAAAAAGAGCCAGAAGCAATCACGCCTCTGGCTCTATTCTTTTGTGTGATTCATGCGCTGATGATATTAACGTGCCTTGCAATCGCCTGTTCCATCTGCTCATCGCTCACGCCGATGTAACGCCGGGTAACCATCGGAGAAGAGTGTTGCAGAAGCCGCTGAACAAGCACGATGTCGTGTCCGTTATCGTTGTAGATGCTCGTTGCGTACCACTTGCGGAAGCTGTGGGTGCTGATGTTCTCATAGCCAAGGTGGTCACAGACGAGCTTGAGATGATGCTGAACCTGACGGACGGAGATGGGAAACAGAAGGGCGTTGTCAGGAATCCTGTGCGCGTCTGCGTAGCCTCTCAGGAAGCCGTAGACCTCATCGGGAACGGTGAACCGTCTCTGCTTCCCGGTCTTCTCTTCCACCATGTTCAAGCGGTATCTGCCGCCGTCCTTCACGATGTCGGACATATGCAAGCGCAGAATGTCTCCCACGCGCATCCCCAGATTCGCTTCGGCTGTGAGGATCGCCGCCACTCTCGGATTAGGGCGGCAGTCCTCAAAGCCGCGCAGAAGGGTCTGGATGATCGTGGTGTATTGCTGATCGGTTATGGTTACCATGTTATGCTACCTCCCACTTGAAGCCCATCAAGCAACCATCCTGCACATACTGGTAAAGCGTGTACAGGCCATCCGCAGAAGGGGCCGTGTGCTTCTGGCTCCAGCCATCGGTAACGGTAGCTCCAGCCGGGACTTCCGTCCAGATCGGGTAGCGGTAAAGCTCCCCGTATACATCCCCGTTGCTGATCGGGTTCATGTTCTCCTCTACGACAACCTCCCACGGAGCGTTTCTGATTTCTTTCATTGCTGTATCTCCTTTCATTGAATCGTGTTTCAGTTAGACGCAGAAGCTGATGCCGTACTTGGCTTCGTGCGCTTCCATGTAGGCTTCCAGAAAAGCCTCGTCCGTGTCGTAATCACCAGAGCTGTGCAAATCCTCGCGGATCTCGTCATCCATCAGTTCAACGGCGGCATTGTACAGGCCAGCCTCGATAATCTCTCTTGCGGTCATTGTTATATCTCCTTTCAATTCTCAGTTAAGCGGCAAGCTCTTTTGCCGCAGAAGTCTTGATGTACTGGGCTTTCGCCATCTTGCTCTCAGCGGTGTGAATCTGCTTCTCAAGGGCAAGGCACTTCTTGTCCCACTGGTAATACCGGGAAGAACCATACACGCAAGCATCGCGCTCTGTCTCAGCGTGTTCGATATGTTCGCGCAGTCTCTCGATCTGCTGGGCTTGGAACTCGATCTCGCCCTCGGCTACTGCCATGCGCTCCTCCAGATCGGCAAGCCGCTTCTCATGCTTCGCAAGCTGTGCCGCCTGTTTCTCCTGTTCCTTTGCCAGCTTCTCCTGTTCTCTCGCCTGTCTCATCTGCTCACGCTCCAGAGCAATGAGCCGCTGGGTTTCGATCTTGGCTTCTGCCTGACGCTGTTTCCATTCAGCAGTCATCCGCGCAAGCTCCGCAGACCGTGCCGCCTGTTCCCGGCGCTGGCGCTCAATCTCGCGCTTGCGCTTGTTCGCTTCGCTTGCTCTCACCAGAGCGGAGAGGCCCCAGCAGAAGAGGACGATGAGAAGAATGCTCATTTTTATATTTCCTCCAATTCATAGTCGCGGATCTCATCCGCAGGAAGCCGCCTGTCGTATACGATGATATCATGGTATCGACCTGTCGTGTCATCCTCACGCCGCAGAACGCCTTTTGGCTGGCATCCGGGGCTGTATCCCCTGAGCCGCATTCCGTAGCAGAACTCGCGCTTTTTCGGGTGCCGCTCCATGTATTCACGCAGCGCCGCTTTTATGATCGTGGCCTTTGCTTCACCTTGCAGATATTCCAGAATATCCGCGTCCGATTTGTTAACCATTTTTACAGAAACCATTGTTGTGTTATCGCGCATCCACGCTTTTTTCGCTTCGCTCTCAGGTGCCATTGGTACAACCTCCATTTCTTAGGTAATACAACTATAGCACGTTAGGTATTACCATGTCAACAAAAAACTTTGCAGAAGGGGGATTTTTTTAGATCCCCCTTGCCGGGACTACCCGCACGATATAGGGGTAGCAGGGCGGCTTGTCCAGTGCGTGAATCATCTTGCGCTTGCCGTGGCAGTCGTGCGCGGTGATCTTGCCGCCGTTGGTGATATCGTCCACGCGCCACGCATGACGGGCAAGCAGAAACTGATTGCTCCATACCTTGCCGCTATAGCTGCGCCCCGGCTCCATGTTTTCGATAATGATAATATCGCCTTGTTCAATACGCATTGCAGAAACCTCCAATTTTTGAATTTTTGCAGAAGGGGCAGAAGGGGGCAGAACGCGCTGCCGCCCCGGGCCACCCGCCCATGCACTTTAATACACTAAAGTGCTGAAGTCTACCGGACACTTTAGTACGCTAAAGCGCCTGACTCGGTCACCTGATACTTTAATACGCTAAAGAGCTAAAGTTCAACTTTTCTCCTGGTATCGGGTGCAACCGTGGCACCGTGGCAGCCGTGGCAATGGTACAACGGGCCGCAAGCGCCGCCCCCCCCCGCTGCCGTGACAGCTTGCGCGGGATACAACGCCCCGCGCCGGGTGTATATCGCTATATACCCGATAAAACAACGTAGCGGCGTTTATACGCGCCCCCGCGTTGCTTTACCCGGTATATACCGGGATCCCGTTAATATCGGCAATCGGAAACAATGCCCTTGCGAATTGTAAAGCGTTGGAATTGCGCGACATCGTACGCGCTGTCGTATTTATCGATATCGTAGCAATGCCAAATTTGCCCCGGCTGTAATAGGTATTTGTTTTCGTTAGCAATCCGGGCAATTTTCGCCGCGCTACGATCTGATACCGCCCGCGCCGATTTAATACTATACATATGCTCTTTTCCCGCCGTGGTAATAGCCAAAATTTTCATGTTTGAATACCCCCTATATTTAATTGTAGCGCTTGTTTACCGCGCTATATAAACGGCGGTATACTTTCACGCCCCGCCGCTTATATCGGGCGGTAAAGCCCGAATAAAGCCGATTAAAAGCCGTTGAACGGCGCCCCGGTATAATGGGCGCGCAATAGTTCATTGTTCCATGCGCTACACCCGTGAACGGGGATAGCGGCGGCGGTATCATATGTTTTTACGGTATCCCCGCCCCATTGCGCCGCGATCTTTTCCAGCACCCGCGCCGCGCTGCCAATGTTGACATATCGCCGCCCGGTATCGCGCCCGCAATAGTAAACAAATACGGGCTTTACATTATCGGAATTAATACCGATGTGTACCGTTGCGCCGTGCGTGCTATCGATCTTTACAAGGTATTTTTTGCTTTTCATAGGATTGTACCCCCAATTTTATATTTTCGGGCTTGTTACCCGTGTAAACCGCTATACATTGTAATATAGCGGCTTAAGCCGATAACAAGCGGGGCCGGGATTAGTGCGCGTATACGGCCCACTTTTGCCCGCGCTTTGCATTGTAGCAATGACGGCAATTAATGCACTGGACACCCGTCCGGTTGCCGTGACAATCAACGGCGGGGCAATGGGGCAGCTTTGCAAGTTCGGGATCGCTGCCGTCGTCATAACAAAATTGCGGTAAGTTCCCGATGGGATCGCAATGCCCGGGCCACGGGCTACACTGTAAACTAAAATTTTCGGGTAAATTGTCGATACCGTATCTTTCAACAATTTCTTTTTCTTTTGTATACGCGCCAAATTTTGTTTCGGGGTGGCGTTTAATCATTTCAACGCAAGCGGCAAAATATTCGTAACTGAAAAAATCACCGCTGTCATGGATACGAAATACCGCCGGAATTAGTGCCCCGCTGTAAATCTCTTTTTCTACCATTGCCCAAAATGCAACCGGATCGCGGCGGGCCAAAACGGTATTTTCAAACATATTAATTAATACATCCGGGTAACGCGTCTCTTTTTTGGCATAGCACCCCGGGCAATCCCCGGTGCAAGTGCCGTTGCACTTTTCCCCGGTTGCGCTTTCCAGCGCCGCAACAACCGCGCTATTGCCCGCGCCGTTGTATCCGTGATCTTTACCGCCCGCGAGCGTGTTAATAGACCATATACCCGTCTTGCTATTGTCTTTTGTAATATGTACCGCAATGCTATCAAAATATGCTTTTGGATTATTGGTAATAGTTGCGGCTTTTTCGGCTGCCGTTTTTCCAGCGTTCTTAATCATTGTATTGTACCCCCTAATAATAATTTGGTTATTGGATACGGTTTAATAGGTGCCGTTCAAAACTCTTGCGGTACTTGCCCCCCCTCGCAAGCGGGGCCGCGCTGAACTCTACCCGGCAACGCGCCCGGGCGGTATGTATTACCTATATATAATATAGCGTATGTATTACCTATTGTCAATAAAAAATATCGGTAATACATATGCTTTTATACACACACCCGGGCGTGTACTAACCTCAGCCGACCGACTATTAACGAAAAACTATTCGCTTTAGTACGCTAAAGTGTCCTGGCATGATCTGGCAATATTCATTCCTTTATGCATTTCATACGCTAAAATATCGCGTTATTGCTACAAAAGCGATATTCTATCATGCATTTATGCGCAAAATAGCGTGGTTATTCATCAATTATGCATCCGGCATGGGATACCATACCCACCTACGGGGTATATAGGAATTGGACTTGGGCGGGGGGTTACCCTCCCAAATATCCGAAATCCCAAAAAAGCCTTCGTTTTGACAACGCACCCGGGCGTATCACGAAAAAACCTGCGGATTTGGAAAGTGCCAACCCACTGATTCCGCAAAAAGTGAGGAATACCAACGGTTTGCGGGTCGTTGGAATCAATGGAATCAGTATTTCCTATAAACTTTCCCACGAATTTTCTGTAGACTTATATAGGTTTTCATTGATTCCATTGATTCCAGTGTTAATTCTATGAACTTATAGAATATAAAAGATATAGTAAAATAGATAAAAAGAGTAAATATAAGAATAATTTTGCGGAATCAGTGGTGGAATCAGTGCGGAATCAATGGAATCAATGTAACAATTTGTTCATAAAGTTCATGGTTTGTCCATAATTATTTTTGTAAAGGTTTGAGCAATGAAGGAGAGACGGGTATATGAGATAATGTAGGGGAGATAGGAAAGGAGGTTGAGGGATGAAGAAGATCCCGACCCTGTTTGAGAGGGAATATGGCGATGACGGACGGGTTGTGGCGGTGAAGTCGGAGGTACGACACGGCTGCGAGTGGGTACTGGACGGATACGGCGAGGCAACGGAGAAGGTTGATGGGGCGGCGTGTGCGATCATCAACGGGGCGCTGTGGCGTAGGTATGACGCGAAGCGCGGCAAGGCCGCTCCCGCCGGGGCGATACCGTGCCAGCCAAAGCCCGACCCCGTGACGGGGCATTGGCCTCACTGGGTCAAAGTTGATCCGGCATCGAAGGGTGACAAGTGGTTCATCCGCGCATATGAGAACACGCCGTGGTGTCGAGAGGACGGAACGTATGAGGCGGTTGGGGTGCATTTCCAGGGCAACCCATACGGACTCGATGCTGATTTCTTGGAGCGACATGGGAGAATTAAGATTAAGGATTGTCCGCGCACGTTCGATGGTATCCGCGAGTGGCTGCGGGTGCATGAAGTAGAGGGCATCGTATGGTGGAAGGACGGAGAGCCGAAGTGCAAGATCAAGCGCAAGGACTTCGGGTTCAAGTGGCCTGTGAGGGAAGAACGATGAAAAAGCCTGTGGTAGACAACTGGCACGTTTATGGGTTGTATGAGAGCATCAGGGGCGCAAAGTTCCCGATGGCGGTGGATGTGGGCAAGCTGAACAGCGATCTGACACCCGGCATCAAGGCTCTCGCACAATCAGGAGCTGGCGAGGGGCATGACCAGTGGCTCACTGGCGTTGTCGTGCAGTTCGACCTCACGTTCACGGTAAAAGCCTGGACGGAGGCGCAGAGGTATCACTTTCTCGACTTCGTAAGCAGTCAGAGTACGATGCACAGGATAGCTCGGTTCGACTTGGACGATGCGTATGACGCGCACACAGACCCACGATGCATCGCCGCGGTCAAGGAACTGGTAGAGGAGTACAATGCGAACCCAAGCGCGGATGGGTATCTGCGCGTACTGATGTCGAATCCGTGCGGGATGCGACTCACGGCAAGGATGACAACCAACTATAGGCAGTTGAAGACCATCTATAGGCAAAGAAAAAGCCATCGGCTACCAGAATGGCGGGAATTCTGCCGATGGATCGAGACGCTGCCGATGAGTGAATTGATAGTTAGTGATGATACATGAGGGAGGAAAGCTGATGTGCGTTTATATCAACATGGAGATGCCGCAGAGCTGTGATGACTGCCGTCTGAACAACGGGATTTCTTGTTATGCTGTGCCTGAGTACACGGAGGACGGTGTGGTCGGCAGAACGGATGACCGACCTGAGTGGTGCCCTCTCGTCCCCGTCCCGGAGCATGGGAGGCTTATTGATGCGGATGCGCTCATTGAAGACCTCGAGCGGCAATGCAAAGAGGTATTCCGTATTGATGCAGTATCACCAGACGACTACTGGATTACTCGCAATGAGGCTTACAACGAAGCTCTATGGAAATCATGGGTTGAGTCCTTCGGCGAATACTTGAAGGCACGCCTAACCATCGTCCCGGCAGAGGAGTGAGAGTGATGAGGGATTTCAACACGGTTAAGGCAGACCTCATTCGGCATCTCAACTTATCCTGCCAGAAGACGGACGGCGAGATTCTCTGGTATGATGGAACGCTTGATGTGCTTGTGGAGTTTTTGAAACTTCTGCAAGCTGTGGATCTCTGGGGGGGGGCGATGACTAACGGCTGACTACACAACCAAGCCCTACGCGCATTGGGTAGAAGATGTAATGCGCGAGATGTTCGACATAGATCCCACGGCTATCGCACTTGAGATGCGTGATGCCAAAGGGCAGACATACACTTGCTACTGGGATTGTAGCCGAGATGACCGCGCTTGCATGATAGGGGCGATGCAAGACGATGATATGCTTGAATTCCTTGCGGTGAACAAGGATGCCGTGGCAGAGATACTGAACGGAGAGGAGGATGACGAAGACGGATTATGTGAACCTGATTCAGAAGTTGATAGCACGGGATGACCCCTATGCACTGAGCGATGCGTTCGACCTCTGCCGGGAACTGGAGATGGACGGCGCAGTTCGGGTCGAGGGGACAGGCAAGCGTGACTACGGCACGACCGTCTACGATGACGATAACTTCACACGCGCACATGAGTTCAACAAGCAACTGCGCGTGGCGGCGAACAGGATGGTCAGGGACGGCGTTGACGCAGACAATATGATTGACCTCTACTACAAAAGCCACTTGTTTGACGCGCCGCACTTCTTCGATAGTTTCTGCCTCTACATCGAGAAAGACCGAGCGCCGGAGAAACAGTTCTATCTGCCGAGGCGCAAGCAACTACTCAGGTGCGTACAAGGCATCCAAGACCTTGAGGACGGCAAGCTCCATACACTGGGCATCAGCCTCGCTCCCGGCGTTGGCAAGACAACGATTGCAGAGTTCGGGCTTGCGTGGACGTCGGGGCGCAATCCGTTCTTGAGCAACCTTGTCGGTTCGCACAACAACTCGTTCCTCGCTGGCGTGTACGGAGAGATGCTTCGTATCTTTGACCCGATTGGCGAGTACAAGTGGGGCGATGTGTTCCCCGGCCTGTCCGTCATCGCAACGAACGCAAAGGATCTTATGATAGGGCTTGGGTATAGCAAGTCCGATGACATGAGGTTTAAGACGCTCCAGATGGGCGGCTCACTCGGAAGCCAGCTTGCGGGTCGTGTCCGCGCATCCAACTGGCTCTATCTGGATGACCCTGTTCCTGGAATCGAGGTCGCAATGAACAGGGAGCAATTGGACAAGCTGTGGCAGACAGTGAACACCGACTTCTTCCAGAGGGCTATCGGCAACAGAGTGAAACGGCTCGTCATCGGGACTCGGTGGAGTATCACAGACCCGATAGGTAGGTTGGAAGACTAT
>Ga0326512_10001125_pt1 | contig 21518 bp, 34 predicted proteins | sample 1_2617_0518_D_FD_203652 | JGI IMG/M metagenome (GOLD analysis project Ga0326512, IMG submission 203652) | Bovine rumen microbial communities from UC Davis, California, United States - 1_2617_0518 | ecosystem: Host-associated > Mammals > Digestive system > Stomach > Rumen | place: USA... | reverse complement strand
GTACACCTATGTTGAATACTAAGAGAGGTGATTGAAATGTTAGTTGAAGAAATGATAACTCCAACCAGAGTACATCACTACTCTGATGCAGGCATGATGATACGCCAAATTGAGACAGGCATACTGTACGAAGATGCCGTTGACAATGTGCCGTGTAAGTATATCTATGAGGAAACCGATGAACCGATAGTCGAAGTGGAAAGAGAGGGAGAAAATGAGCAATTCTAAGTTGGCAACATGGAAGTGGTAGTGCGCCATACAATTAAGTAAATTTCATCGATACAATTAGAACCGAGGTGAAAAAACAAATATGAGTTTAAAAGTATTTGAAAATAATCAATTAGTAGATATTAATGGAATAAGTGTCTTTAAAAAGACAGAAAAAATAATTCCTTATCTCGATGGAAAAACAAGATTATGGATAGAGATACCTAATGATGACAAGACGGTACATTTAAGGTTGGGTGTTGCTGGTACGGCTACAATCAATTGGGGAGATAACACAGCTACAACCACTATTACAGGTAGTAATGTAAACACTTATCAGATTAACGACCATGCTTATAAAAGTGGTGGCAGGTATACAATACTTATTGAAAACACAGGAAATATACAATTTGGTGGAAATAGCTCTGATGGCTCTTTGATATTTGTTTCTGACACTTTATACACTATGAATCAGTCACGGTACGCATATGCTAATCGTATTATTAGAGGTATAGAAATTGGTGACAATACATGGTTGGATGTTTGCGCAATTGATAAATTATCAATAGAAATGCTTGCTGCCTATGGTAGAAATATAGTATACAATACCACACAAGGTACTTGTTCTGTATTATCACTGTATACGGCTACAGATTTTGATGTAGATATTTCTAATGCACGTTCAATTGTCTTTGGAAACGCAAAGGAAACGTTTCCGTCAAATAGATTAACTACTTGTTACAAGGTTACTGATGTTGTTATACCTGCCAATGTTACTTCTATGGGGAATGGTGTATTAAGATATAACTTCTTTAAAACTGTCACATTTCAACCAATAATACCGCCTACATTATCCAGTGACAATCTTTTCTCAGATGCAGACCCAAAAAGATTAACAATAAAAGTTCCAAGAGGTTGTCTTGAAGCATATACATCTGCACAGTATTATCCTGACCCCAACATATTTACTTATGAGGAATATGACCCCTAATTTGATAGTATAAAAGAAAATTTTATTTAATATACAAAGACCGTTGACTAAGATTGATAACAGTCATATCAAACAAAAAGAGGGTAGAATCATCTGCCCTCTTACTTGTTATAAAGAACAGAGGTGAAAATTTTATGGTACAACTTAATCAGCAAGGAGATAAGAAAAATCAGAATGAACTCTTTTTAACAGGAACTTCTTCTGATGAAAAGCCAATGAAAATAAATGGCAGTTATCCTCCGCAGTTTTCAATGTTTTATGAAATTGATACAGGGGTGTGCTATATATTTGACTATGAAAATAAAGAATGGGTAACTTCTGATGGGGCAAGTTATATTCCCGAAGGAGCTGCCACAACATTTGTTGTAAAGATAATTCAAGACGAAACAACTGGCGAATGGAAAATTTATAATAATGGTGGAACTATAACTACAATACAGTATGATAGTGAGCCTACAGCAAATTCTAAGAATTTAGTTAACTCAGGTGATTTGTATACTTACATACAGAATCATTCAGGTGGTGGTGGTTCTACCGAGGGCGTTGGTAGAAAGAATCCTAATGTAACTGGTGCAGAAGAATTTAATCAGTATGGCGCAGACTATAGAGCGCAGGGAACATACTCTCATGCCGAGGGAACAAGCTACGCAGTAGGTGACTACTCTCATGCCGAGGGTGATAATTCTGGTGCAGTAGGTCTATCTTCTCATGTTGAAGGACATGGTAATACAGCGCAAGGTGACTACTCTCATGCTGAGGGGTGGGCTACAAATGCACTTGGTATGTATTCTCATACCGAGGGTAAGTCAACACGAGTAACGGAAGGCAATATAGGCGGTCATGCCGAAGGCTTAAATACATTGGTTGATGGAAATTATGCTCATGCAGAAGGTGATTACACCAAAGCTAACGGAGATAATTCTCACGCAGAGGGTAATGGGGCTATAGCTGATGGTGATTACTCTCATGCAGGAGGTCATTTTACCCACGCTACCAATCAGAACCAAGTTGCTATCGGTGAATTTAATGAACCCAAAACTGACACAACTAAAAACTATAGATTAGGAACGATTGTTGAAATTGGTAATGGTACATCGTCAGCACGTTCTAATATCGTTGAAGTGTATTATGACAAGGTAAATATCAATGGTGAGATTTACAAAAACGGACAACCTCTATTTGGTGGTTTGTCATTTGTAAAATGCACACAAGCCGAATATGATGCTATTGCAACTCCTGACCCCAATACGGTTTATATTATTGTGGGGTGATTAAATGGTATTAAATAACGTTGACAATATTATGCTTGGTAGTGATGAGGTTGACAAAATTTATTGTGGTAGTAATGTTATTTGGGAACGTGAGAGTAGTATACTGCCAGCAGGATATACCCAAAAAGAATACTTGCAAACAAGTGGCGCACAAGCCATTGATACAGGATATACACCGCAGACTGATGTACTGCAAATCGAAACGCAGTTACTATATAATAGCCAACCAGATAAAGCGATTGCACAATCAAGATTGTTTGGGTTTTGGACGTATAATTCACAACTGTATGTATATACTAATTCCAATTCAAACGCACTTTTTTCTCCCAGTTTATCAGTGCAGAGTAATACAGTTTATACTCTTATTGCTAAAAATGGGGCAAGTCAAAAGCTATTACAAATTGATGAAACACGATTTACAAATGACAGTGCCGCACAGGTTACAGATACAAACAATCCCATTTATCTTTTAGCAGGCAAGTATTCAAACGCACAGCCTATTTCAAATTTCGACTATTTCTACACAGGTAGAATGTATTATTGCAAGATATACGATGATGGCGTTTTGGTTCGTGATTTTATACCTGCGGTTAGAGATAGTGATAGTAAGGCAGGATTTTATGACCTTGTAACAAATCAGTTTTTCACTAACGCAGGTACAGGCGCAGACTTTACAACAAATTAAAGCAAGTTAATTATACCTAAAAGAAAAAAGAAAGGAGGGGATTGTACTTGTCTAAACGTAGTACAGTATATAATAACATAACATCTCCTGAAAAGATAGCAAAAATAAATCCTGATAACATATCATTAATGAATGATTTCTTAGAATATCTTCATTCGGTCGATAGAGCAGCTACGACTATTAAGCAATACGAAGCTAACATAAAAGTTTTCTTCTGTTGGAATCTTGAACATAATCAGAATAAATTCTTTGTAGATTTAACTAAAAGAAACATAGCTAAATTTCAGGCTCATGCTCTAAACGAATGGCATTGGTCGCCTAAAAGAATCCGTACAGTCAAAGCCACATTATCTTCACTTTCCAACTTTGTTGAGAATATCTTAGATGATGAATATGAGGGGTATAAGCCGATAGTAAACAAGATTGAATCCCCCGAAAACGTAACTGTCCGTGAAAAGTCTGTGTTTACCGAAGATGAATTGCAAAAGCTATTAGATTATTATGCTCAAAAGGACGATTGGTACAATACACAGAAAGCGTGTTTGCTTGCGCTTGCTATGTATAGTGGCAGACGTAAGGCAGAGTTACCACGTTTCAAGGTAAGTTATTTTGCTGACGAAAATCTTATTTGTGAGGGTGCATTGTACAAGACACCTGAGCAGGTCACTACTAAGGGCAGAGGAAGTCATGGTAAGATGTTAGACTTGTACACCCTTGCCAAGCCATTCAAGCCTTATCTTGATAAATGGTTATCTGCAAGAACAGAGTTAGGAATAGAAAGTGAATGGCTATTTCCTAAGATTAATCGTGATGGTGTATGTGTTGACGAAAAGATTGAAACTAATACAATTGATTCATGGGGTGATTCGTTTAATACGATATTATCAAAGAAGTTAGGAATTGAAACTAAGTTCTATTGGCACTCAATGAGACATTATTTTGTTACTGCTCTTGCACGAAATAATGTTCCTGACGATGTTATCAATGAAATTGTTGGTTGGAGTAAAAATGGTGGAAGTGCGATGGTGTCTGTGTACAAGGACATTGATACTTCTGAAAAACTTGAACAATATTTTGGGAAAGAAGGAATCAAAAAAGTTGAACAAAAAGGCTTAAATGATTTATAAAAAGCAATTGATAGGAGATGAGCAATCTGTCACTTAAATATAATGTCAATGGTATTTTAAAAACGGGATTTGAAATTACCTATGATGATTGTGTAGTTCTTTATACTCAATTTATAGAAAAACACAATCATTATCCAAAGCAAAAAGAACAGACTGTCGCAAATAATGTTCCTCATAGTAAAATTCTTCAACGTGTTCTATCAGAGAAAAAATTATTATTGAGTGATTGGCAAGTTCAATTTGGTAAAACAGGGGTTGTGCGTAGCGACCCCTGTTTTTATAATGTGTATTTAGAAAGATACAAGCAGAATGGTAAGGATATGCGTACTGAGCAGTTCAAATATAAGACTAAACAATTCTTATATTGGCTATTAGAAAATTCTAACGAATCTAACGAAAGCGCATAATTATGTAAATGATTTGTAATTAAAATAATTTAAGGGATATACAATTTGAGAACAATTCTCATTTGTATATCCCTTATTTTTTACGATTTTAAACTTCGGTTCTTGAAGTTAGATTGCGTACACATCACCGCCCTTGTATGCTTAGTGTTCTTACATTGTTATAAGTTCCGAGTAAGGTAATGATTCAATCCATTCACAGAAGGCGTGCCATTCGTCAAGTTTGTGATTCTTTCTGCTATGGTATATATTTCTCAGAACTGCATAGTTAGCTTGCCATGTGGCTTTCTGATTATAGCTGCTCGGAAGAAGCTGTATCATCTGCCACCATAAATCCTTCTTCTCTTTAATGCCAAACTTAGTTTCAAGTTCTTCTTCATGCCCGTCATAGTCAAGATAAAGTTCTCTGGCAGCGTTTAATGCTTCGATTGTTTCGGACAATATATCAAGATGAATAGCGATTAAATGTTCATGTGAGAAGTCATCAAGAGCAAATTCCTTAGAGTGTATCTTATGCATGGTGCTACAACTATTGCGTACAGTGCCTACCTTATAAGTATCAGCTTCTTTCCACCAGTACATAGGTGCAGTAATATCTACAGATACATTTATCATACGCATAAACTTAGAATGGTCTGACCCACCCTTGACAAGTTGTTTCATAAGATTAAAGTCATTTTCTCCGATAATAAATTTTCTAATTCCGTATTCTGGGAAAAACCCCATCTCACTGTCTGACTTATCCCAACTATTCATGGGATTCCTCATACCACGAATAGCAGCTTCCCAACCAAACACTTCTGTATTTTCTATTTTAATCATATTCATTCCCCCAAACAATCATCATTATCGTTACATTCACAATCGTCGCAATCGTCATGTGTATCATATTTATTGTATATATCATAGCAAGTGTTGCATACATAAAAACCATGAGATACACAACAGTCTATTGCGTGTATTGGTTTTCCACAATTTGCACAAACCATATTATCACACTCCTGTACTACCAAATCCACCTGACCCTCTTTCAGTTTCGTCAAGTTCTTCTTCTTCATTAAAATGTACTGCAACATAAGGAATAAACACAAGCTGTGCTATTCTATCTCCATGATGGACGTATGCTGTCTTGTTTGAATGATTGTGTAATGCTACAATGTATTCTCCGTTATAGTCTGAATCGCAAACCACTTTGTTACCCTATGGGCTTTTTATCCCATAGTTCTTACACTTGTTATTCGTGTAAGGTCGGCGTACATTTTCATCTCTTTTAATTCTTTTAATCTGAGATGTCGGACACTCTTGGAGGGATTATATTTATTCACCCTCTACGCTCTACAATACTGAATAGCCTTACGCAATCTATTCAGTTATCTCGGTATTAGCTTTCCAGCTTTCACCGATTTTGCCCGATTTAATGTCGGCATTTGAATAAATAAAAGTAGATGTTTCCAGTAATAAATCATCTATCGTTATGTTTTTTAAATGAGTATTTATATTTTAGTGGTATCTACCGACCTTATTCGCAGGTGCTAATCCACTCTTTGTTGCCAAACCGCTTCTTGGGAAGATAGCACCAAATGTTCCCTTTGGTGCAGCAATAGCTACTCCTGTTCCTATCTTAACAGTTTCATGTGGCTTAATTTCAAACATTCTATTATCTGAGATATAAGCGTACAGGTCGTACCCTGCCGCTTCTTCACTTCCTCTTGTTGGGATAATACTATCTTCATGAAGTTTCTTAATTTTTGCATTAATCATTATACAATATCTCCTTTAACTTTGCATCATAAATATCATAATAAACATATGGAGCAATAACAGCATCATGATAACGGTCGAAATGATTATGCATAATTTGCTCTACCTTATTATATAAATCTTCTATGTTGGTGTCGTTCTTAACCACAACGTCTATCCAATTCTCTATATCAAACTGATTAAACTCTACAGCATCATGCTCAATTCGCTTTAATGCTCTCGGTATCAATCCTGCCTGTGTGTCCTGTCTATTGACCATATAGTTGAATCTGTCAACCACATCACAATCAATATAGATGGATATAAGCGGTCTTGTATTCTCATACTTATTAACATAATCAGTCTGTAACATTTTCCAACCTGTCATATCAACAACATACAGGCTATAGCTTTCATCTTCAAGCATAGATTTTGTAACAGCATATCTATTACCATCTGTTTCTGCATAGGCTATAATATCTTCCAGCTTATCAAACTCAGAATCAGATACAAACGTATGACCCTTTTCGTTTTCATACCTCGGCTTGCGTGTAGTGTATGAGGGTATCTGATTTAGCTTTAATGTCTTTTCGAGCATATTGCATATCGTAGTCTTACCACTTCCCGACTTGCCAATAATACAGAACAGCGGTGCTTTTGTCATATCCATGTTATTATCTCCTTTCTTAATCACATGATTCACCTATCATGCAAATTACATAATATTTGTTTTCTTCCTTGCTATATGTCAATCTACAGCCGTAGAATCCATAGCCTGGTACGATGCTTGCAGGCAACATTTCTAATACTTCCTCGGTCAAATCCTTATAAGGAAGAATAGACAAATGTTCATATTCACGTTTAGTCAACGTTAATCTTATTTCCCTCATGGAGTTGCATCTACTCCTTCCTTTATCGCTCTAAGCTGTTCTACTGCATTGACAAGTTCTTTTACAAAGATATCCAATTCCTCATATGTTGTTTCTCTTGACATTGATATCCTTATAGTACCATGTTCATAATCCGCTGGTAGATAAAACCGTTTAAGAATAGGGCTTATTTCAAGTGACTGGCTATGACAAGCTGTGCCTGTCGAAATGCAAATACCCTTGCTGTCAAGCATGGCTCTTAGTGTATCACCCTCTACGTCCTTAATAGAAATGCTTACAATATTAGGAACGTGCCAATAAGGATTTATGATATTGGTCGTAAAATCATCTAAGACTTCGTTGAGTTCATGTACCAGATATTTTCTTTTGTCGCACATACTGCCCTCAGCGGAATATGAGAATTGATATCTCATAGCGGCATCTGCCATAGCTACTATGCTTGCCACATTCTCTGTGCCAGAACGCAAATTGTGTTCCTGCCCTCCACCGACAATATCAGACCTAAATCTTTTAGGGTCTTTAATATAAAGAACACCAACTCCCTTTGGCGCATGAAGTTTATGACCACTAAATGTAGCAAAGTCAACATCAAGGTCTTTAAGGTCAATAGGTATATGACCCCATGCTGCTGTCATATCGCATAGGTACATATCATTTGTTTCATGAACAGCGTGTGCTATATTACCGACAGGAAAGATATATCCAGTTTCACTATTAACGGCTTGCCAGCAAACAAGATTAGATTTCCAGTTCCAATCTCCAGCATTAAGTCTGTTTGTAATTACTTTAATAATATCATCATCATAAAGGGAAAGTGGTGTATCAAGTTCGATTTTCCCTTGACAACTCGGATGCTCAAATGGTGAATAATATGATTTTAAACCAAAACTGCGTATCACAATATTGTTACTCTCAGTAGCACCACTTGTGAAGAATATCTGCTCAGGCTTTGCATTGACTGTTTTTGCAAATTGCTTTCTTGCATACTCAACTGCTTCTCTTGCCTTTCTACCTAACCTATAACTTGCGCTCGGATTACCGTAACACTCAGTTAAAAAAGGTATCATTGTTTGCAATACAGCCTGTGTCACTCTTGTTGTAGCTGCGTTATCAAGATAAATTGTTTCCAACTTATTATCACTCCTTTGTATATTGGTCTAATTCTAAAGGCGACTTAGCTTTGTGCTTGGTGTATATAAGCTGTTCTCCGTCAACCTTATATAGCTTGTACACATATTCTTCCTGGTATTTCCCCATTTGCTTTGAAGCTGTCACAACGTATGTTACCTTGTCATCTTGACCGATGTAACGTAAGCGTAGCATCTCACCACGAGGAATCTGATTTGGAATATTCACTTGTTATCACCACCTGATATAATTAGTATGATTTATCATTATGATATTTTGTAAAACAAAAAAGAACAAGTAGGAATAATCGTTCTTTACATTATTAGTATATCACGATTTGTCCTACTTGTCAAGAGTTTCAGAAAAGATTATATAGAATTTAATATAAAATTTATCTTTTATTCATACTTTATTTTGAACGCCATATATGGTATCAATAGAACAACTGCACACTATATACGGTATATTAATTATAGACATTAATCTTCTTTTTCGACAATCTCTTTGAGATACCAATGGTCAAGCATTTCGCATATATTCCACAGTTCGTACCATATTCTTTGGATATCTATATCCTTGATAAACTCAAAAGGTCTGCTGCCGACAAAACGTAAGTCGCCACCGTCCTCATTCCAATGATAAGTAGCAAGAACTATTGTATGAGCGATTCCTCTTTCGTCATAATTAGTATATGTTAGTTCTACATATGGTAAGGTTTCACCTGTTAAATCATGGTCAACTGACCTTACTGTATAATTACCATACGTCCATTTCATCGAAAATTTATTTTTAGGTGCTTTAATTATTCTGCTCATTGGTTTAACTCCTTAGAATTTTATATCAGCAAATTCAATCTGCTTGCATAACAGCTTGTGGCAAACGTATATGCTCTGAAAGTTTGGTGAATTAAGTTGTCCCTTATCTTTTGCAATAAACTTCATACGCCCCTGTGGAACGAACATTTGTATATCGTTGCGTTTGAACATATCATATCTTTTCTTGTTATCAAAAAGACCATTAAAATTCATTACCATCGCAAAGGGAATATCAAACTCATATAGTCGCTCAAATATAGCATCTCGTTTACTAAATGGGGGATTTGATACAATGCAGTCTATATTGTCTGGTGGATTCTTATACTCAAAGAAATCCTCTCCTGTTGAAATGTGACCATGTATAACATTAAAACCTTCCTCTTTTAGTATCTTTACAAAATTACTTTCAGCGGTATCAAACGGACACCATATATTGTGCATATTATTTCTATGTAGTATTGGTATTATCATCTGTACTACGGGGGGGGTAGAATAGTATTCGTCACCGTGTATACTTTTCTTTATTTGAGTGCTAAAACTTTCCATATTATATTTCACCTTTCCATTTAAATAATTTTTCAACTGCCCTGCTCTTATCATTTACCTTAATACTTCTGCTTACTTCTTTTTCCCATACACACTCAAAGTCATTGAGCAGCTTGTCGTTCTCATTTGTTCTTGGGATAATTACTCTTGCTTCAAGGTATGTGTATATCTCACCTGACCTTGTAAGTTTATTGGGATTAGTTCTGACTTCACATGAAAGAATACGACCCCATTGTCTCTTTCCATTTATATCTTCACCAATGACTCCGTTTCTCCCAGCGTATAACTTAGCCATATCATGTAAGGCTGATACACTGAAACGTTCGTAATCTCTATCTGTTTCATTATCAGCAAGGCGTACTGTAATTATAGTATTGTTTTCTCTCATGATGCTCATTTCCTTTCCTTGTTCAGCCATTCTTGCAGACATTTCTTGCAGTCACCGTTGCACACTGCGCCGTTGCCTTTAAAAACATCTACAATACAAAAATCCTCATTCATCGTTTCGCCGTAATCAGATATTCTACACAATAAATCATACAGTGCCATGCTTTGTAACCACTCACGGTTTTTCATTATTAGTCACCTAACCTTTGTAAAACGTCCACAGTGACATTCTCCTTCGCAATCTTGATTTCTAAATTCTTTACAAGGACATTTAGTGTCTTGATTTTTTATTAATGCGCAAGGACAATAGCCCTCGTTGTCTTTAACAGACTGTGTCACTTCTGTATATTTTCGCATATCACCTACAGGTTGAATTTTTAAATTATCCATAATATCAACTTATCCTTTCTGCATACTGATTATTGCTCGTAAGCACTACTCCAAGTATTTCGTTATAATACTCTGGCGCATTAGGAATATATCGACCAAACTTAATTATTATATTTTGTCGTTTTTTTAATTCTGTTATAATCGAAGGTATCTCATGAGGATAATACCCTGTGTAAATTATAAAATCATCATAACATTTGTGATTTCTGAAATGGTCAATTAAATTAATTATCTTTCCTGCCATAGTCATTGGTTCTAAACCGCCTATTACTATTGCCTTAGAAATGGGATTATGAATGTACCTATTGAATATTTCATCAATAGGTACTTCAATATCTTTTTCTTGTGCAAGTTTTGAATTTTGGCAAACTGATATTGGAATATTAGATTCTATACAACACTTCCAGTCACAATGACCAAGAGCAATAAACATAGATATATATTTATAATTTATAAAGTCCTCGTCAATAATACCTTTAATCAGCATTTATCTTTTCCCACTTTCGCATCTTGTATTCTGCATTACGTTCCTTACCCCATGTCTTGACAGGAGTATAAAACCCAACAACTCTTGTGTACTCTGTGGCAATTGGCTTTCCACATACAGGACAAGTAGTGCCATAGAACGCATGATTATCTTCACAAGCCTGTATTTTAGTATTATAAGCAAAGTAAGTAACACCTGCATCGGCAATATATTCTGTCATTTCGTAAGCATTTTGAAAACTCTTGAATGGAGAATCAATATTACAATGAAGTATACTACCACCATTACAAAACTTGTCAAACATAGCTTGTATGCGGATTCTTTCTTGTAAAGTGGTAGTAATACCTAACGGAATAAACTGATTACCATACAAAGGTAAATCATAAATATTAGCATTTGGATAAAAGAACTTATCTTTTTTCATTAACTTAGACGCTGCTGATTCTGCTGGGATTTGTTCTGTGTTTATCATATAATCACACTGATTCTCTGCAATAAATTTATCTGCAACTGTACGCATTGTATCAAAAATGCGCTTGCCAAATTCCGCAGCTTTTTCATTGTAGTAAGTGTTACCGAATTTATCCATATAAGTATAACCAAATTTCTTCATTGTTTCATAGATTCCTATGAATCCTATAGTATTGTAAAGGTGTTCAAAATCAATTAGACCATAAGTAAAGTTTGGTAACAATCCCTTATCAACATCTCTTTTAATTATTTCTCTAACAACGTGTAATGCTCTTATGTTTACAAGAGTACGCTTTTTTAATTCCTCAATATATTCATCTTCCGAATTAGTGTCAAGAGCAAGTCTTGCCAAATTAATAGTTGACACCTTAATAGAGCCTACTTTAAGTGCAGTACCACCAATAGAATTAAAATAACCTAAATCACGAATAGATGACTTTAATCGACAACAATTAGAAAGACTTGATACTGTATCATCAATAAATAAGTTGCTATCAGACCATTTCATATTATGTTTGATAGCCCACCTTGCAAAGTCATCATCTACGAACTTGCCATTCTGTCTAAGTAAAGAAATTGAATTGACAGGGAAAGTAAACATATTTTCTGAACGTATATCTGACATAACTTTCATATATATCTTTTGGAAAGCTATAATATCTTCCTCATAGTCTATCATAAAAGAGCCGTCAGGAAACTCCGCACCACCAAAGAGTGCTTCAAAGTAAGGTCTATCAAAAACGGAAGTATTAGTAAAAGCGGATTGTTGACCCGTATTATCCTATATTTCTATAGGCACTGACTATTTTTTACTACCTTTTTATAGGGTAGCACCTCTCTTTTGAGCAACGTACCAATAGTTGCTCTACTCTCCTTCACGGAGATAGTCGATACAGGCTTCAAATCAGTTGTTTGGACGTAAGGGATATGTTAATCCTTTACGTTTATATAATTTTGTATGACCACTCTTTATTCCAATGATAATGTTACTTTGAACATTATATTTTTTGGCAATTTTACCAATAGACATATCACTATTTATTAATAAGTCTATTATTTCAGTCACATCATCATAAGAAAGTTTTGGTCTATTGCTTGTATTGGCACATTCTCTTATTGGATATTCTTCATTGACACATCTATGATACATACCCTTATTAATTCTTGAAATAGCCCTTGCTTCAACATGATATTGAGCGGCAATTTCTTCGTAAGAGAGGTATGTATATTTTAATGTATTAATGATTTCTTTAGCTTCTTCATTAGACAGTTTGCCACAATCATTAGGCTTCTTCCTAATCGGATAAGTTATATTCACCTGTCTATAAGAAACACCCTTGTTAATATTTACAAGTGTATCAGTGGATATATTGTATTTTTTTGAAAGCTGCCTATAACTCAAATCAGAATATTCTAAATCGTATATTATACCTTGAACGCCAAAATCATCAAGTTTAGACTCAGGGTGAGAAGTTCCTGAAAACACAGGAGGTTCTTCGCCACCTTTTTGAATATTATATCCATTTGGTCTAATGCAATTATATTGTTCAATCCAATATTGTTCACGTTCGTTATAGTTTTCAATATTGCTTTCAAGTATCTCAAACCAAAAATGTTTTTTCCCATATTTTTGTATAGCCTTTGCAACTAAATCATTATCAACAAAAGCAGAACTTGGCTTACAATGAGCTTGATAACGTTTCTTTACGTCAGTTGCTTGTCCAATATAAACTTTATCATTAATGTCATTTTTAATAATATAAATACTCTTCTTCATTTTGCACCTCCTTTGCATAATATAATATCAACTGATTTGATTCCCACGAGATTACCTTGCGCCATCCGCAAAGCGTTTAGGCTTCCTCGTTAGCTGTGTATATAACACAACCCCGCTGGTTAGCGGAAAAGAAGTGAATGGACAATCTTATTTATCCCTTACGCATGGTTGGTTGAGTGCGTATATAAAACGCTGTATGTTTTGTCTCGCATAACTATCAGCCTGTCCAGAAGTTTTTATGCCTAAGTAATCATTATCTACATCTTTCTTCCAGAAGTAATACATATAAGGAATCAGATTAGGTAAGCCACAAGCCCCCGAAGTTCTATTACTTGCGAAGTTTATATATTCCTTTACAAAATCTATAAAGGTAGTAAGATGTTTGGGTGGTTTAGGATTAAAAGTATCACCTAAGAAATATAATCCTTTTTCGGCTAACTCCTTTAAGTCGTATGCAAAGCAATAGGATTTGAACGAAGCCGTATCTGCATCGTGCATATAAAGCTGACCTACCCACTCACGATAGAGCCAATCATTTGCTGCTTTAAATCCATAACGCTTATTATACTCATAATAAATTTTATTGTATACTAACAATTTCCTATGTGGTTTAGGCATTTCTGTAAGAAGTGTTACGATATCCTTACGCCTTACGTTACTATTACCATCAATGCTGGCATCAGCTACCGTAGGCTCGTCTATAAAATTATCTATAAAGTCGGTATATGATAATTGACCATCGTCAAAGCCGTTTAATCTTGCCATATCTGTACCGTAATCTTCTTGCAGTCTATTATATTGTGTTGTAAAATTCTTATCGAGTTTAATACTTATATTCATTGTAGCCACACTTCCTTACTGTTTATTAACCCATTCCACGCTTTCTTTGTAGTTCATAAGAACATTATCTACTTTTAAGCAAGGTACGCTTACTATTCCCATTTCCAACATTTTATTTACATCATCAACTATAGTATACTGTATGTTCTTAGAATCCAATTTCTTAGCCAACACTCTGCATTTCGGGCAGCCTGTGGAATACATAACAACTCCCACTGTTCATCACTTATCCTTTCTTATTATTCCTATTCTTATTCTTTGCCTTTTCCAATTCATAAACCATGTTTGCCCTTGACTGAGCATGATTCATTTTTATTTGAAAAGCAGTCAGCTTGATATCTTCATACCACTTGTCAAAGCCCTTCGCTCTTTCGGTCAGGTCATCGGTTTCAGCCATTAAGTTATAAATCTCTTTTGCGTACTGTTCATCAGACAAAAGTCTGTCAAATAAAAGACGAATTTTATCACCCTCTAAAACGCTCTGTGCGCTTGTCTGAGAGGTCTTTATCCTTGCCCTCATAGTTACACACCCCCTTTCAAAACTCGCTCTGTGTCGATTCTGCGTTGTCTGTGACGGTATTTTCATGCGTGTTGTGACAACCGCAATCTTCGCAACAATCTTCGCAACAATTATCTAAACGCTCAAAATATTCATAAGGAACACCGTACTTGTCATGTGCTAACTTCTTAGCCTGTTCAAGCTGTTTCTGAAACTCAACAAGTTCCTGTTCTTCGCTATCGTAATCCTCTTTATAAGACTGTGCTAAGGATTCTATTGTTTCTCGTTCTTCTCTCTTTCTTTCTTCTTCTGCTCTTTTCTTTTCTTCCTCGGCTTCTCTCTTAGCCTTTTCTTCTGCCAGCTTCTTATCTATCTCAGGCTGCTCCACAAACTTATGATAGGCTTTAAGCATACCGCCTTTATTACCCATAGCCCTCTTTGCTATAGCAGACACAAAGCCTGTATATATATCTGCTGTTTCAGGGTCTTTAGACTGAACAACAGTAGTTGTCCCATCATCGAATGTCAGCTTGGTAGTTCCCTGCTTGGGATAGAAATTGTAACTTGTAATGTTTGGCATAGTATCATTCTCCTTTACAATGTTTTCCTTACTCTTTCTAATAAATGGTGCTGTGACTGAATCAATTGCTTGCTGTATGTCAGAATTATTAAAGTCATCAAATACAACATGGTCTGCACGTTTACCACGAATCTTACCATTTTGATTTAGCGTATCTGTATAAATCTTACCATTATCTACATAAATCTTAGCATTTTGATTTAGCGTATCTATATAAATCTTACCATTATCTATATAAATCTTAGCATTTTGATTTATGTTTATATTATTAAGCATTTCTTTTACCATATTAAATGTCTCCTTAGTAACTGCGTTTTCGTCAATATGATATTTGTGTCCTATAATCACCTTTTTAGGATGCATAAAATTTCCCTCAGCATAGGTGTATTCATCCAGCGTTTCAAGTGTCGCATTTTTGTCAGCCAGATGCTTCTTACCTGTTATATCTTTATATAGCACTATATCCATATCAGGATATTTGTGCCAATTGTAACAAGTGGAATTATCAGGAAGTATATCGTAACTATTGTCTAAAATCAACATTTAATTTATTCTCCTTTAATAGTAAAAATCTTCTTTAAGTACCTCATAAATGACAGCATCATGGTACACACCATTGAACCAAGCTGTTCTACGCAGAGTACCAACTTTTCTACCACCGAACTTCTTGATAAATCTATCATACAGCTTAACAGCAGGATTATCCGCAAAAGCAAAGAACTCCATTCGCTGCGCTCCCTGCTCAAACATGGTTTTGATATTTGAAAGCACGTCTGTTAGAAAAGGTATGTTGTTTTTGTTGAATCCTATCAAACCGAAGTTTTTGAGTGACTTATTGCTATTATCGTAGTTATAGCTAAAATATCCATCAACCTCGCCATCACTGTTCAGATGAACAAAATCTCTGCGCCAATAAGCATTGTCGGGTATCTCAAACTCATTTCTGTCATTTGCAAAATACCACTGATATTTTGGGTCATACCAACAAGAAATCATTTTACGTTTTAATTCTTCTTTGTAAAGCTGTGCTGGATATAACACTTTTTCACCCTCTTTTCTTTACGACTTGTAAGTTGTCCAGTATACAAAGTTGTGCAGTATGGCGTGAATCGTTCTGCCTATTCTCTGATAGAACTTCAAATCACCATACTTCCAAATTTCTTTAATCGAAATCATATTCATCATCTCCTTTGTTAAATCTTACATAAGTGCAGGAATCAACAAGAACCACAATGTTGATAGCTTATCAAAGTAAATCGTTGCATATGAAATACCTACTGTCATCGCAATTTGCACAAGACCTTTCATTATCCAATAATGAATCAAAGCCTGCATATTGGATTCGTTAACACTTTTATCTTTGGATATCATATTTTACCTCATATCTTATATCTCATAAAGTTTTCTCCGTAAATTTCATTCACCATGTCAAATACATATCCCATACCCAAACCATGATTGTTGCTCGTCCACAACTTCTTCGGATTCCAGTTCTTCCACTCTCCATCATATTCAGGTGCGTTAGGGTCGTAATATGGATTATCTATCCATTCTCCACCCTCGATAGCGAATTTGTACTGCTTTGGATGAGTTCTTGCTAATGCCTGGAATCTTGTTTCACCTTTTTCAAGGTAAACACCAAATGCACAAAATACACAACCAGTCCTTTTACAACCTGTAGTCTCTAACCAAGTTCCATTTTCTACGATATCACCATAGACTGAACATATTTCTAAGTTATTGGTTTTAATATAATTCAAAATATCCTGTTCAGACCAAAAACTTAATGGTTGAGAACTCGGTTTCTTTCCCTCAAAAGCGTTACAGCCTGTTCTTATCCATGACTGTCTACGCATTAATGATTCGTCAGCCATTGTGCCTAAAAATGGTTTGTTGTGTGTGGCTCTCTGATAAATCCCCATTGGAGACTTCTTCATAACATCACAACATTTACCGCTTATAAGAAAAGGTGTGTAAACCAATGGCAACCATTTCTTTTTATTAAACTTACTTTTTGCAGTACAATTGTCGTTACCCAACTCCCAAGAAGCGCAAGTCGCCTTGTATTCTCCTGCCTGATATGTTGACTTTGATGAACTGTCGTACCGTTTGTCAGATAACTCTGCACGTTTGCGGTCTGTAGTGAGGAATTGTTGTGTAGGGGGGGAGCAGAGCATTTGTCTGTTTGCAGGTCTACGTTCTTCAAAATCCAATCTCTTGAAGATTGTTTCCTTAAATCCTCTCTCTCTCTCTCTTTCTCTCTCTGAGCAGCCTGCGGCGGCATTATTGTAAGGTCGGATTCGCCTTGCATAATAAATAGCGTTAGCTACTTCTTTTCCTATCAAGGGATATCCGTATTCTCTGATTACCTTAACAAAATTCATCTTAGGAGTAACAAACGTTGCGCCCTGCTTTCTCGCAAAAGCCTGTATTTCAGGATATTCAAGACCTGTGTTGGAGAAAACTACAGGAACTTCAAATGTAGGGTTAATCGCAGCTATTGTTTTTCTTACGAGGTCAAGGAGAACCGTACTATCTTTTCCACCCGAAAAAGAAACAAAAACATTACCCTCCCAAAAATTAAACCACTCAATAATACGAGCTTGTGTTATAGCAATCTTCTCAGATAACGACAAGGATTGTAATTCCTTTAACCGTTCAGCATCATGCACATCTTGATTGTCAATATAAACTGATACCTTGATATCTTTGATATCTTGTGGCACTTTTATTCACTCTCCTTGTCGTTAACGTCATCTTCAATATAATTCACTTTTGCGCTCATCAATCTTGAAAGTGCTTCCTTTAAAATTTCACTTTCGGCTGCTGATACACTTCCCTGATATGTTTCAATAAGTATTTTTAAATCCTTGCAAACGTAATCATGAACATCTACCTTTTTCAAACCAACCATATTTGAAACAGGGTCAAAACATATTTCAAAAGCATCGCCTTCACGAAGTTTCAACGAACGTCTTATTTCTCTCGGAATAACTACTCTTCCTAAATCGTCCATACATCTTGTAATACCTGTCGAGTTCATCAATTTTCGGCACAGGATACCCCGACTTCTAAAGTCGGGGAGGAATGTGCCTTCCTCCTTTCGGTTAAATAATATTTTGCTTTTTCTATCAACTTTAATTTCTTATAGTTGACACTGCCGTTGTTTACTTTTTCTCCATTAAGTGTTCTAATATCAAAGTAACCGCTTGCTCTTCTTCCAAAGATAAAGTATTCTTCTCCCTGATATAAAACCTTATCAAACAGTCTGAAGCCCTTAACGGTGTACTCAGCTTGATTGCGTTTCCTTATACCACCTTTGAGGATAAAATTCTTATGTATCTGTCTGTTGTGACAACGTACCTTTTTCTGATAGTATACTGTTCCATCAGATTTGGCTTTTGAATTGCCACTTATACATCTCGCATCAATGTAATGCTCTTTAGGCAGTTCGTTCTTTATCCTTATATTCTTTGTGATATATCCAAACGTCATATGTACATCAGGATAGACATCCTTAAGTCTTTCATATACTGTCCATCTCATTATCCCCATAAAAGCTGCATCGTTAAATTTCATGCCTCGTTTTATGGTTTTTGGGAGTTTGACAGTTCCTTTATGAAAGCCTGAATGACACGTTTCACAAAGAGTGATGAGGTTATTGGGAGCATCACCGCCTGTTTTTCTGCTTTCAATATGATGCACATTTAAAATCTTATCCTTAGATTTACCTTTGCAGCATTGGCAAGTATGTTCGTCTCTGAACAACACATACTCACGCACGTTCCAAAAATCAAGCTGGTCGCCCTGCTGATATTCTTCGCCTTGTATATCTGGGTTTTTGATTTTCTGAATATCGAATGAAGCGGTTTCAATGATAATTTTAGATACTGGAAGCATCTTATGTACTTTTGCGATTACAGTCAGATGAGTTCCTATCTTCTGTTCAACACTCGGTGCAAGCCAGCCTTTGTGCTTAGACTTTACTCTGTTATCGAAGCGCGCTTTTCTGTATCTCGTTTTTCTGTTTCGCCTTGTTCTTCTTAATTCTCTTCGTGTAGAGAGTAAATCAACAATGTCGTTCCTTAATGTTACATCAGATTCATACAAGACCTTATTCTTTGTAGTTGCTGATAAGCCGATGTGCTTACTCCCTGCATCTACTCCCAAAGTAACGTCCTGAACATAATCAGTTGTATCATAAAGCAACTGAATCGTAAACGGACAGCGTTTGATTACTTTGGCTTTACCAGCCTTGAGTAATCTTCTGACCTTACCGTGCCGTTCAGTAGGCATAAGAGGCTGTCCGTCTTTGCTTATCACATATGCCATAAACGGCACTCCTTTCTATGATTTGTATGTTTTACTCGATAAGACAGTACATACAAACTGTAAAATGCCTTCCCCAATGTTACCGCAGGGTTTTGCTGTCAGCAGCACTGCCCCTTACCCTACAGAGCTGTTTAACCACTGACCTTAGAGCCGTGGATTAGACATTACGTCCACGGGTAACTATTTAGTATAAAGTACCATTCCTGCGTAACGTAGTCTTTGTTTCAAGACTTAGGGTAGTCAACCGAGCTGTGTTTCAAGCTCCGACCTCTTAGGCTTTAGCCGTAGGTCGGGGTAGTTGACCATAATCAATTTTCTCCTTTATCATTTATTCCTTGATAACACTTCTTATCTGATACAATTCCATTACTTCTGCGTAACTGTTACCAAGAGTTTTGTCTATTCCACAACAAGGACACTTTATATGCCAAGTTTCTCTCCATTCATCAATGGCAATTCGTGTGTCGTAGAATTTTATGTCCTCTCGGTGGAACTGAAAAACACATTGGCAATGAGAACACGTTGCTCTGAAAGTAGGAACAGTTGGTTTTCCCTCTTTAATTATCATCATCAGTATCACCTACCCATTTTTGACTTTCTTCCCAAATACTTTTAGGGTCTTTGTATAATGTTTGTAATTCATCTGTAGTTAAGTAAACGTGAACTGAATGTTGTTCACCTGCGTGATATCTTGCTTTAATAGACACCATTCTTGTAAGAGAAAAGCACCAAATCAGTTTTTGATTTATTGGAACACCACTTTGTAAAGCCACAGGAAAATAACTGTAACAAACGTCAGCGGAATAATGCTCGACCTGTGCCATCCTTGCATAGTCATATTCCCCTCGACCAAAACGTTCAAATTCTCTAAAACTCATAGGTTCATAATGTGTGTAGTTTTCACTATACCATTTTTCTCCATCAGATATGACAATCATCGTTTCACCTCAATTGCATTATCAATAAGCATATCGACAATCTCTAAACAAACCTTATCGTGCATATCGTTAGCTTCATTATCTGAACCATTTCCGATATGGTCTATGCACCAATTGGAGTTGAAATCAATTTGCTTTTCAACGTCTATTTCAACATATCCATTCTCTTCTTTAGCTAAACCTGCCAGAGTTTCATAATAGCGGTTATATCCGATAGTTACCCATTCTCGTTTACAATTAGTAATATCTCTACCTATCATAGCACCAACAGTAGATACTACTACTTGTTTACCATTGTATTCAAGAAGTGTATTCCTACGAAAGCAACATTTGTCTGAGCATATGAAATGACCAGCCCAACCACGTTCGGTAAGTAATACACCTTTAACTTGATAAGTCACCTTTTATTCACTGCCCTCATCTGAAATTACCTTAATCTTACACTTACAAGGGTAAACCAATGTAGCTGCCAACTGTTCTAAAGAAGTCCTACTGTCAAATAACTGGTCGCCTGTTGAACATACAAATGCCACAAGTCCCCCTCTTTTATAGCACAAATCTCCCTTTTCTGAAATAAAAAATCCTATAGGTGCATCTGCAAATCTCACAGGTTTCCTCTTAGGTTTTATGACAAACTTTACCTTACCGATAATATCTTGTAGATTGTTTATATCGTCAATACAAATGTGTGTCTGCTGCTGCATAATCAATTCCTCACTTTCTTACTTCTCGTATTTGGTAATGTTAATTATCTCACCATTTATAGCACTTACAAAATATAGCTGTCCTTGTGTAGTTAAAAACTTAGTAAACCTACCAATCATACTCCATAAGGTATGATAAAAATTGTTTTCTGTAACTTGAATAAAAATTCCCTTTGTTTCAATTGGTGGCTGCATATTGCCAGCTATAAACGACAAATCTCTATGAAGCCTGTCAGGATTTGTCATATAATATTTGTCATTAGCTTTATAAAAAGTCCAATAATAATTGTCGGGAATTATAATTCGTAC